>Ga0315900_10007061_pt1 | contig 14856 bp, 9 predicted proteins | sample LakEriMetagenome_FD_203521 | JGI IMG/M metagenome (GOLD analysis project Ga0315900, IMG submission 203521) | Freshwater fungal communities from buoy surface, Lake Erie, Ohio, United States - Buoy 12 MA114 | ecosystem: Environmental > Aquatic > Freshwater > Lake > Lake biofilm | place: USA: Lake...
GCAACCCAGGCGGGGGCTTCCAGTACCGGCAACAGCAGATCATCCCAAATCATTGGCAGAAGATAGCGCTGCACGACGGCTTGCACCAAATTGAGCAAGCCAGGGTCCAGGCGAAACAGCACTGCCCCCAAGGGGTCGGCACCGAAAACTGCGTAAAGCCCGACAGCCAGAAACAGTAGCAACAAGCCGATCAAGCGCATGAACTGCTCACGCCCAAAGCCTTTCGCGTTGTAGCCCGGTGTAGAGATCAGCGACGAATTCGCCATAGCCATTGAACAACAGCGTCGGCACTGTCTCACCTGTGCCCAGCATGCGTTCCTGCGCCTGACTCCAGCGCGGGTGGGGTACGGCGGGGTTCACATTGGCCCAGAAGCCATATTCCTGCGACTGGATCTTCTCCCAGAAGGAAACCGGGCGCTGATCGGTCAGGCGAATGGTGACCAGGCTCTTGCCCGCCTTGAAGCCGTATTTCCAAGGCTGGTGGAAACGCAGCGGCCCGCCATTTTGCGGCGGCAGCAGCTTGCCATAGGCGCCGACCACCATGAAGGACAGCTCATTGCCCGCTTCGGCGATGGTGCAGCCTTCCGTATAGGGCCAGGGATACCAGCTCTGCCTGAGGCCGGGCATGACGCTCGGCAGGGTTGCGGTCTGGAACACAACGTAGCGCGCGGAAGATAGCGGCTTCACCTCGGCCAGCAGGGCAGAAAGCGGAAAGCCGGTCCAGGGTACGACCATGGCCCAGGCTTCCACGCAGCGCAGGCGATAGACGCGTTCTTCCAAAGGCATGCGGCGGAGCAGATCCTCAATGCCGTATTCGCGCGGGCTTTCCACCATGCCTTCCACCTTCACCGTCCAGGGGCGTTGGGGCATGCGCTGCGCGGCGGCGCTGATGGTCTTGTGGCTGCCGAATTCATAGAAGTTGTTGTAGGTGGTGACTTCCCGCTCGGCGGTGATGGCGCGGCCCGGCGCATAGCGCGTATTGCGCATAGCGGGCGGCAATCCGGCCTGCTGCGCCATGGCGGGGCCGGCAGCAAGCGTCCCAGCGCCGAGCGCCATGGCTTGGCGGCGGCCAAAGACCAGCGCTTCCGGTGTTGCGCTGCTTTCGGGCAGATTCCAGGGGCGGCTTTTCAGGATATGCATGGCGGGGCGCCTTTCGTTGCACTGGATAAAGGCGCGCGGCCCGCCAAGGTCAAGCGAGATCAGCGTCCCGGTTGCGGCAAAACCGCACTCGGCGGCTGTCCGGGCGCCGGGGTCAGCCGGAATAGCCGATAGGCTTCGGCCTGCTGGCCACGGCGGGCACGGATCAAACGGCCGGCTTCACCTTCAATTGGGGTGGCGCCGGACCAAATTGGTGGCCCCTCCCCCCGCCTTTCGCTGCGGATTAGCAACCCTTGCGTGTTTTCAGGCGGTTTCGGCAGGGTGAAGAAGCGCCAGCGCGGGTCCATCGCCACCACGGGCAGCTCGGGCGGCAGGCGAAAGGCCATGCCCGAAGCCAAGCCATATTCCTCCGCCGCGACGAAAGCCACGCCTTCGCGCCGAGCAGCTTCGGCCAGATCAGCCGCCAGCCCATCCCAGCCGCCAAGCCGAGCCAAAGTCGGGTCCTGGCGACGCGGCAGGGCCAAGGGCGCGGCGGTGGCTTGCAGATAGGCCGCGCCCGCCATGGCGAAGCCCAGCGCCAAGGCAGGGATGCGCCAACGCAGCCAAGCGGCGGGTAGCAGCGCAGCGGCGGCTATGGCGGCACTTGGGTAGAGAATGGCGGGCCAATTCCCCTGCACGCGGCTGCCCAAAGCCTGCCAGAGGAAAATCGCCGCCCCAGGCAAGATTAGCGCGAGCAACAACCCAGCGCCGGCATCGCGCGTGCGCCAGACCTGCCGTACCGCCATGAAGGCACCGACCACGCAAAGCAGAAACACCAAAGGCGTGACCAACGCCACCTGCCCGCCCAGCAATTCACCAACCCAGCGGAGACTCTGCCCCGCGCCACCGGCGGCGGTGCGCCCGCCCTGCTTGGCGAAGGATGCCCATTCATGCGTGGCGTTCCAGAAGATCACTGGTGCAAACAAGGCTACCGCCAGCGCGCCCCCCGCCCAAAGCTGCCAACGCATCAGCCAGCGCCGTGCTTCGGGCAAAAGGACAAGCCACAGCACCAAGCCGAAGCCGAGCAAAGCGGCTGTGTATTTGGACAGCAGCGCCCCGCCCGCGAAAACTCCAACGGCCAGCCACCAGCGTGCATCGCCCGTGTGATGCGCCCGCGCCACGGCCCAGAGCGTCGCCACCCAAAAGAACAACAGGGGCGTGTCCGGTGTCATCGTCACGGCGCCGAGCGCGGCGAAAAGCGTTGCATTCATCAGCGCCGCCGCCCATGGGCCGGCGCCCCGCCCGGGAAAAAGATCTTCCGCCGTCCGCGCCAGCATTAGGGAGCCCACGAACAGCGTGACCGGCCCCAATAGCCGCACGCCCAGCGCATTCTCACCGGCAAGCGCAGTGCCAAGCCAGATGAAGATCGCGACCATGGGCGGATGGTCCAGATATCCCGCCTGAAGGTTACGGGACCAGACCCAGTAATAAGTCTCATCCGGGGAAAGCGGCAGGATTGCCGCCAGCACCAGGCGCACACCCGTCAGCGCAACAAGCGCAACCAGCCAAGGATTCACTTGGCGCGCCAGACCAGGGTGGCGGAAACCGCGTAATTCCATACCACCGTGAGCGCCGCCCCCGCCGCGCCGGCCAGCCCCCAGGCCAGGACGCCATCACGCAACAGCAGATTGGCAATGCCGATATTGGCCGCGGCACCCAGGCCGCAAACCAGATAGAAAAGCACCAGGCCACGCAGCAGCGCAGGCCCGCGCAGGCGCCGATCCCGATAGGTGATTCGGTTGTTCAGAAGGAAATTCGCTGTCATGGCGACCAGTGTCGCCGACCATTGCGCAGCGTTGAAACCCATGCCAACCAGCCCGTGCAAGGCGCCAAGCACCGCCAAATGCACCAGCACGCCAATGGCCCCCACGGCGGCGAAGGACAGGAAGCGCAGCGGCACGACACCACCCAAAGCCTTATCAGCAAGTAGGCCCGCAAATTCCAGCAGCACCGCCGCATCCAGCTTGCTTTCGCCAGCAACCCGCGCGCGGAAGGAATAGGGGATTTCCAGGCTGCGCAAAGGCCGTTTCGCTGACAGCAGAATATCCAGCAAAATCTTGAAACCCGTGCCGGTCAGGCGCGGTGCTACTTCTTCAAACACATCACGCGGCAGCGCGAAGAAACCGCTCATCGGATCACTCACGCGCATCGGCAAGGCAGCATTGGCAAGGGCAGCGCCGGTATCGGAGATCATTTGCCGCGCGGCAGTCAGCCCGCCTTGCTTGTCACCACCTTCAATGTTTCGGCTGCCGATCACGATATCGGCTTCACCCGCTTCAAGGGCGTGCAGCATGCGCGGCAGCAGTGTTTCATCATGCTGCAAATCGCCATCAATCACCGCAAGGAAGGGCGCGGAAGTGGCGAGCATTCCTTCGATACAGGCGGAAGCAAGACCGCGCCGCCCGATACGCTTTATTCCCCTAATCCGTGCATCCTGCGCCGCAATGGCGCGCACGGCCGCGCTGGTGCCATCTGGACTGTCATCATCTACGAAAATCGCTTCCCAGGCGATGCCGGCCAAGGTTGCATCCAGCCGCGCCACCATGGGCGCCACATTCGCTGCCTCATTGTAACAGGGGATCACCACGCAAAGGCGTGGCAGCGCCGCGACCATCACTTGGCTTCTGGCCAAGCCTGCCCTGCTTTACGGACGGCCAGTTCCATCTTCGGCTTGCCGAAAAGATAGCCCTGGCCATAGCGCACACCGAGTTCAAGCATCAGTGCCGCTTCTTCTTCCGTTTCAATGCGTTCAGCCACCACCTGGGCGCCAACTGTGCGGGCAAGATCAACCATGGCGGCGATAAAGCCCCGATCACGTTCACTCTGCAAGGCATTGGCGACATAAATGCCATCCACCTTCACATAATCCACCTTGAAGGCGCGCAAATACCGAAAGGCCGCCGCCCCGGCGCCGAAATCATCCAGGCAGACGGGAATTCTGTGTTCCCGCAGCAATTCGATCATACGGGCTGCCTCAGCCTCATCCTCAATTTCGGCGGTTTCGGTGATTTCCACCACCAGGCGCTCAGCCATGCCGGGGGTGTTTTCCAGAAGGGTCTTCATATCATCGCGGAATTTGGGGCTTTGCAGCGAAAGCCCGGACAGATTGCAGGCAACGCGGGTGCCGCCAGCGGCCCCCGCAGCCTCACAAACCGCGCTCACCACGGCCCAATCGAGTTCCTCGGTCAGGCCCACCGCTTCGGCTAGCGCCACGAATTCACCAGGATGGGACATGGCCTTATCATCGGCCTGAAGCGGGCGGATCAGGGCCTCATAATGATGCGGTTCACGGTCGGCAATGGAAACAATTGGCTGGAAAGCCATGCGGAATCGCCGTTCCGCGATGCTGCGGCGGAGCGCGGCTGCCCGTTCCGACGCACTATCCAAAAACCCCGCCAATCCACCATCAAAACCGGCTTTTTCCAGCGCGTCATTGCCGCCACGCGCAAAGGCGGCCAGTGCGAAACGCAGCGCCCGCGTGGCCTGGACCTGGCTAAGCCCCTGGGCTTCAAGCCCCACGGCCATAGCGCCAACCGAAACATCCTCGACGCCGCGATCCTTGAGAATATCGGCCACCGCCGAGGTCAGTGATGGCAGGTCAAAGGGCGTTTTGCCAGGAAGAACACCATAGCGTCCTGCGGCCAATTCGGTAGCAACAGCACCTTCACCCGCTTGCTTATTCAATTCCGCCTGGATTTCACGACTGACTTCACCGCCTGGCACGAACCGGCCTGCGGGGCCATTCAATTCGAAAAATCCTACGGGCCCACCGGGTTCGCCGGTGCGCAGGATTTCCTCAGCCATGCTCGCCAAACCAGGTCCACCAGGCAGGGGACCGCCGGGCAATTCCCGCGGCAAAGGCGCGAAGGTCAATGCCAGTCTTGCGCCGCCAACATCCAGCCTAAGACCGGCTACGCTGAAGGCAGTAGCACCGGAATCCGCAAGCGTAATGACCGCCGGCTTCAGGCGGCCATGTTCCGACAAAAGCCCCAAAGCCGTAGCGAAAGCCGGCCGATCTGACGGCGCGACCAGGGAGATCACGGGCTGCCCAATAAAATCCTCTGCTGGCCGACCAAACCGTGCGCGAAAGGCGCCTTCAGCAAAGGAAATCCGGCCGCGGAGATCGGTTTCCACCAGTAATTCAGCAGCCGCGAAGGCAAAGACCACAAAACGGTCTTTGCTTCGGCGCGATGAAGCAAGCTGCTGCGATGGCAAGGCGCGTTCCTTCATTCCTTCAGGTGGAGAGCTGCCTAAAGACCAGACTAAAGATTAATGGACACTTAAACTAAATCGGTCTGATCAATTTTTTTTGTTACCTCTTGAGTTTATCCGCGCCAGGGCCTGCTGCCCTGACGCGAGCCGCTATCACAGACCTGGCGCCGTTCACTTCACCGGCGAAAACGCCGTCGGCTTCATTTCCATCACCGTCTGCTGCTTGAGCGCACCCAGCGGCGCAATAGCCTTGCCGAATTCGGCCCAGCCCGGATCGCTCATCATAGCCGTCCGGCGGCGGTCGCGGTCACCCAGGCTTTCGTAAGCCCACATGAACACCACCTGGTTGATCGGGCCAATCTCCGTCACCGCGAAAAGCAGCAATTGGCCAAGCAGGCGCTTTTGCACAGGCAGGCCGTATTTCTCATAAGCCTCAAGCCAGCCGGCCATCTTGCCGGGGTGGAAATCATAGGTGCGGTGATCCACAAACATCCCTGTTCCGCCGATTTCCCGCTTGAATTGGAAGCCCTTGGCCTGGGTGATGGGTGAAAACGGCACGGTTTTCAGGAACTTGACGTCCTGCTGGGCGAGTGCACCGGCCTCTGCCGAGCGTTTGCGGAAGGCCTGCCAATCCGGGTCCGCCTCACGCGCGGCCAGGCAGGCTTCGCGGGTGTCAATGTCATCCCAGCCGCGGAAAAAGACCACGCGGTTGATCGTGCCGACTTCCACCTGAAAGAAGCCGAGCGATGGGCCCATGTGCCGGCCGGACGCCGGTCCACCGAGGCTTTGATAGGCATCCATCCAAAGCGGCATCTTCCCTGGATGGAAGGTATATTGGCGCTGTTCGACATACATTTGGCATTTTCCCCTTCAACTTGTCGGCCAAGCTTCCGCCGAGACCGCCGCCAAGGCAAGGCGCCAGCCCGTCACAATTTTGCTGCACTGCAAAAAATACTTGAAACGCCCGTGCTAGAGGCGCAGGAAGATAGCCAAACAGGAGCCTACGCCATGACATCCAAGCGCCCCATCCCCCCCGGCCGGGAATTGCTGAGCAAGGGCAATGCAACGGCCCAGCGCGTGCTGGAACAATCCCGCATCATGGCGGATGTGGTGGGCCGCCATGCCAAGGCTCTGCCGGAAGCCCTGAACCCCAAGACGCCACTGGAAAGCCTGAGCAAGGCCAGCCAGGGCTTGGCGCGCGCGCCGCAGAACCTGATCATGGATGCAGCTTCCTATATGCTTGATGCGGCGCAGCGCAGCTTCCTGTTCTGGGACACCATGCGCGAAGCGGGCAACAACTTCGTCGCGCATGAACAGGCCGGCTGCCCGCCCGTGCTGATTTTTGACTACGAAACCGTGGTGGATGGCCGGAAGCTGAAGCGCCCGGTGAATTACGCCCTGGTGCGCATCACGCCACCCGAAGATATGGTGCCGAGCAATGATGCGCTGCGCCCCTTTCTGATTATTGACCCGCGCGCCGGCCATGGTTCTGGCATTGGCGGCTTTAAATCAGACAGCCAGGTGGGCGTCGCTTTGCGCCGCGGGCATCCCGTGTATTTCGTGATCTTTTTCCGGGACCCCGAACCGGGCCAGACGATCCTGGACATTACCGCCGCCGAAACGGTGTTCCTGAAGCATGTAACGGATGCCCACCCCAAGGCGCCGAAGCCCGTGGTGATCGGCAATTGCCAGGGCGGTTGGGCGGTGATGATGCTGGGTGCCGCGCTGCCCAATCAGCTTGGTGCGCTGGTCTTGAATGGTGCCCCGCTTTCCTATTGGGCGGGCGAAAAGGGCAAGAACCCGATGCGCTATCTGGGTGGTTTGGCTGGCGGCGGCTGGCCGGCGGCGCTGATGGCCGATATGGGCAATGGCCGCTTTGACGGCGCCAATCTTGTCGCGAATTTTGAGGCGCTGTCGCCCGCCAATACTTGGTTCCGCAAGTATTTCGATCTCTACGCCAATGTGGACCAGGAAGCCGAGCGCTTCCTGGAGTTTGAGCGCTGGTGGGGCGGCTATTTCCTGATGAACCGCGATGAAATTCGCTGGATCGTAGAAAACCTTTTCATCGGCAATCGCTTTGCCGCCGGGCGCATTTCGGCCGGCGATGGCCAAACCTTCAATATGCGCGAAGTTAAGGCGCCGATTATCGTTTTTGCTTCTGCCGGCGACAATATTACCCCGCCCAGCCAGGCTTTGCGCTGGATTGCCGATGTCTATCGCGATGAACGCGAAATCAAATCGCTCGGCCAGACCATTGTGTACCTTCTGCATGAGGATATCGGGCATCTTGGCATTTTCGTCTCCGGCAAGGTGGCGAAGAAGGAACACAGTGAAATCGCGAATACGCTCGACATGATCGAAGCCGTGGCACCTGGGCTTTATGAAATGGTCATCACCAGTCATGAAGGTGATGAGGATGGCGCATGGCAAGTGGAGCTGGTGGAACGAACCATCGCGCATGTGCGCGAGATTTCCGGTGAAGCCGAGAATGAAGCCTTCCCCGCAGTCGCGCAGATTTCCGAATTGAACCAGCATCTTTACGATGTGCTGGTGTCCCCGGTGATCCGGCAATTCAGCACGGAAATGGGTGCGGAAGCGCGTCGGCGCATGAACCCGATGCGCTGGCGCCGCTATGCGCTGAGCGACATGAACCCCTGGATGGGGCCGATTTCATCGCTCGCAGGTTTGGCGCGGGAAAATCGCAAGCCAGTGGCTGCGGATAATCCCTTCTTGGCTTTTGAGAAAGCCTTTGCGGATTCGGTGGATTATGGCTTCAACGCCATGCGCGATCTGCGCGATGCCTGGGTGGAAACCGCCTTCCATGGCGTCTATGGCACGCTGAATGCCACTGGCGTCACCGGTGAGGATTACGCCGCCGAAGCAGAAGCCGCGCGGGATTCCGTCACCACAGATGCGCCCCAACGTGCCGAAGCCGAAGCCAAGCTTGCGCAAGGTGGTTATGCGGAAGCGGTCATTCGCATGATGATCCTGCTGGCCGATGCGCGCGGTGCGGTGCGCCGTTCACGCCTCGCGCGGTCCAATCACTTGCTCACCACCGAAGCGCCCTTCGCGCAAATGAGTGCCGCGGACCGCATGGCCGTGATCCGTGACCAGACCATGATCGCAACGCTTTTCCCGGAGGATGCAATCAAGACGCTGACAGCACTTCTGCCGGATGCCGCTTCGCGCAGGAAGGCCTTGAAGGCGGTGGAAACCGTGGCCGGCCCGGATGAGGAGCTTGGCGATAATGCCCGCGCGCGCTTGCAGCGTTTGCGCGAAGTACTGGCCGTGCGCCCGCAACGCGCGGCGTAATCAATTTTGGCTTGAGAGCATTTCCAGCATTTCAGCATCGCTGATCTGGTGGAAATCCCGGTAGAAGGCGCCAATGCCAAAGCGGATGGGGGCGGTCTCGGCCGTAATCACCTCATCCGCCGAGCCCTGAAATTCTGCAACACTTTCAGGCGCGGCGATGGGTACGGCAAGCACAAGGCACGCCGCGCCCTGCTTGCGTAGCGCAGCAAGCGCAGCGCGCGCGGTGACGCCAGTGGCAAGCCCATCATCCACCAGAATGACAATGTGCCCCTTGGGGTCCTGCCTGCCGCGGCCCTTCAAATAAGCTGCGGTGCGACGGGCGAGTTCGTGCCTTTCCGCCGCCAGCACCGGCGCGATGATGTCTTCGGTCAGGCCGGCATGGGCGATGATGTCTTGATTGAGCACGGGTTCTTCAAGACCTTCGGCAATCGCGCCGAAACCCAATTCCGGCTGCCATGGTACGCCCAATTTGCGCACCAGCAGAAGATCAAGCGGGGCATGCAGGGCCTCAGCAATCGGTAGCGCCACAGGCACGCCACCGCGCGGTAGCGCGTAAACCAAAGGATCGGCGAAACCGCGCGCCACGAGCAAAGGCGCAAGGATGCGCCCGGCTTCCGCACGGTCAGCAAAGCGCGGGTTTGCATCCAGCGAAAACGCCATGCCCGATATTGGCATGGCGGTTGGCGGCCAGTCACGAATTTCCTGGATAGGCGCAGGCCGCTTGCCCGCAAGGACAAGCGGCGCGCAGATGTTACCCCGCCGCCTTGGCTTCCCGCCGCCGCGCCGTCAGCACAAATTCGGTGTAGCCATTGGGCTGTTCGCGGCCCTTCAACACCAGGTCGCAAGCGCCCTTGAAGGCCGGCCCATCAAAAGCCGGCGCCATGGGGCGATAGGCCGCATCACCGGCATTCTGCCGATCCACCACCGCCGCCATACGTTTCATGGTTTCCATCACCTGCGCTTCGCTCACCACACCATGGCGGAGCCAATTGGCGATATGCTGGCTGCTGATGCGAAGCGTCGCACGGTCTTCCATCAGCCCAACATCATTGATGTCCGGCACCTTGGAACAACCGACACCCTGATCCACCCAGCGCACCACATAGCCCAGAATGCCTTGCGCGTTGTTATCCAATTCCGCCTGCACATCGGCGGGCGACCAGTTAGTGTCACGCGCCAGCGGCACGGTCAGGATATCATCCAGCTTGGCGCGCCGGCCGCCCTTGGTGATTTCATCCTGGCGGTCAGCAACGCTCACCTGATGATAATGCAGCGCATGCAAGGTGGCAGCCGTGGGTGATGGCACCCAGGCGGTAGAAGCGCCCGCCTTGGGGTGGCCCACCTTTTGGTCGAGCATCGCCGCCATTGCATCCGGCATGGCCCACATGCCCTTGCCGATCTGCGCGCGCCCACGCAGCCCGCATGCAAGGCCCGTGTCCACATTCCAATCCTCATAGGCCTTGATCCAGGCGGCGCCCTTCATGTCATTCTTGCGAATGACGGCGCCCGCTTCCATGGCGGTGTGGATTTCATCACCGGTGCGATCCAGGAAGCCCGTATTGATGAAGACCACGCGATCCTTGGCGGCTGCGATGCAGGCTTTCAAATTCACCGTAGTCCGGCGTTCCTCATCCATGATGCCCATCTTGAGCGTGGCGCGCTTCAGCCCAAGCGCATCCTCCACGCGGGCAAAAAGCGCATCCGCCCAGGCCACTTCTTCCGGTCCATGCATCTTGGGCTTCACGATGTAAACGCTGCCGGCGCGCGAATTCAGCCGCTTGCCGCGAATATCATGAATGGCAATGACGGATGTGCAGAAGGCATCCAGAATGGTTTCCGGCACTTCCGCCCCATCCAGCTTCACCGCATCAATCATCATGTGGTGGCCGACATTGCGCACAAGCATGACCGAACGCCCATGCAGCGTGATGCCTCCACCCGCCGGGCGCTGAAACACGCGGTCCGGATTAAGGCGGCGGATCATGGTCTTGCCGCCCTTCTCAAAACTCGCTTCCAGATCGCCGCGCATCAGGCCGAGCCAGTTGCGATAGACCGCGACCTTGTCTTCCGCATCAACGGCGGCGACGGAATCCTCGCAATCCTGAATGGTGGTGAGCGCGCTTTCTAGCGCCACATCTGCAATGCCCGCCGCATCGGTCTTACCGATGGAGTGCGTGCGGTCCAGCCGCACTTCCAAATGCAGGCCGTTATTGACGAATAGCAGCGAAGACAGGGCATGCGCTTCGCCCAAATAGCCCACGCATTGGCCAGGCCGCGCGAGGCCGGTCTTGCTGCCATCCTTCAGCGTGACTTCCAAGGCGCCGCCTTCAATGCGGTAGCCCGTGGCATCGGCATGCGATCCCTTGGCGAGCGGCACGGCGCTATCCAGCACGCCGCGCGCATAGGCAATCACCTTGGCGCCGCGTTCCGGGTCATAGCCCTTGCCGGAAGCCGAACCGGGAATGGCGTCCGTGCCATACAGCGCATCATACAGGCTGCCCCAGCGCGCATTGGCAGCATTCAGCGCATAACGCGCATTGGACACAGGCACGACAAGCTGCGGCCCAGCCATGGAGGCGATTTCCGCATCCACATCCGTCGTGCCGACCGTCACTTGCGCGGGTTCCGGCAGCAGATAGCCGATCTCCTTCAGAAACGCCGTATAGGCCGCCTGATCAATCGGCTTGGCGGGGTTGGCGCGGTGCCAAGCATCAATCTTTGCTTGCAGCGCATCGCGCTTCGCAAGCAACGCGGCATTGGTCGGCACCATCTCACGCAGCGTGCGTTCCATCGCGTCCCAGAACTGGGCTGGTTCCACGCCCGTGCCAGGCAGGGCTTCGGTTTCAATGAAATTCTTCAGAATGGGGGCAACAGAAAGCCCCTTTGATGCAGACATTAGCGCGCTCCCGAACAAGGGGCGGGTCTTGGCCCGCCCGTAGAATCCGGGGCGTTCCATAAAAGGAAAGGGACGGCGGGGCAAACCGGCGGGGGGTTGCGGGAAGCCGCGGGCGGCGCAAGGCTAGACCCGTAGAAATTGAGGAAACAGCATCATGGCCTGGACCCCGCCCCGTCACACTTCCCAGCATTGGCATATCACCAAGCCCGCAGCCTCTGGCCGCAAGGGCATGGTGGCGTCCCAGGCGCGCGGCGCCGCCGAAGCAGGCGTTGCCATTCTGGAAGCCGGCGGCACGGCGGCAGATGCGGCGGTGGCAACAGCTTTTGCGCTGGCGACGCTGGAGCCCTGGAATAGCGGCCTGGGCGGGATTGGCTTCGCGCAGGTGATGTCGCCCGGCGGAACAGCCGAGACCTTTGATTTCGGCCCGGTTTCCCCGCGCGGGCTGAACCCAGCAGCCTTCCCCATGACCGGCAAGATGAAGGCGGATCTGTTCACCTGGCCGGAGGTCTTGGAAGACCGCAATGTGCATGGCCCGCTTTCCTTCGCCATCCCATCTGCCGTTGCGGGTTATATGGAATTGCATGCGCGCCATGGCCGCATGCCGATCAAGGATGTACTGGCGCCGGCGGTGGCGCTGGCGAAGCGCGGCCTGGCGCAGGATTGGTTCACCACGCTGAAAGTGGCCAATTCGGCGTCCGTGCTGAAGCTTTATCCGGAATCCGCGCGCATCTACCTGCCGGGCGGACTGCCGCCTGTGGCCCCCTATCAGGGCTCGCCCGGCTTCTTCCAGCAGGGTAATCTGGCCGCCACACTGGAACGCCTGGCCCATGCCGGCCTCGCTGATTTCTACACGGGCGATATCGCCGCCGCCATCGCCGCCGATTGCAAGGACATGGGCGCCTTTGTCAGCGCCGAGGATTTGGCGCATTGCAAGGCGCGCGTGCTGCCCGCACTTGAAGCCGTCTGGCGCGGCAAGCGGCTATTCCTGGCCAATGGGCTGACCGCCGCGCCCACGCTCATGCGCGTGCTCGAAGGCATGAAGGATGCGGATTTCTCCGGTAAGGCACCCTCTGCCGCCTGGTATGCGCAATTGGCCCGTGTGATGCGCGCTGCCTATGCAGAACGGCTGGCGGGGCTTGGCGATGCCGAACCGAAAGCGGCCGAATCCTGCACCACCCATCTGACGGTGGCCGACAAGAACGGCATGATGGTCGCCATGACCACCACGCTCCTGTCCAGCATGGGTAGCCGCGTGGTGCTGCCGAAATCGGGCGTGCTGATGAATAACGGCGTGATGTGGTTCGACCCGCGCCCCGAAGCCGCCAATGCGCTGGCGCCGGGCAAAAGGCCGCTGACCAATATGTGCCCTGTTATCGCGGCTGAGGGTGACAAGCCCGTGCTGGCAACTGGGGCTTCCGGCGGGCGGCGCATCATGGCCTCAGTCTTCCAGATGCTGTCCTTCGTGTCTGATTTCGGTATGGAACCGGAACAGGCCGCGCATCATCCGCGCCTTGATGTCTCGGCGCCCGAAGGTGTCACCGCCGATATCCGGCTTGGTGCGGAAACCCTGGCCGCGCTGGCTGCCGAGGATGAAGTGACTGAAGTCGAACACGCGGTGCTGCCGGTGAATTTCGCCTGCCCCAATCTGATCCGCATCGGCGCGGATGGGCTGCGCACTGGCATTACCGATGTGATGAGTCCCTGGAGTGCGGCAATCGCCGAAGCGTAAAGACAACAAAGGAAACGCCCATGAAACGTCGTCATTTGCTGCAAGGGGCCGCGGTGCTTGCCGGGGCCTCGGGAATTGCTGCGCCTTCGCTGGCGCAGCCCGCACGCACCACCACGCTGCGCTTTGTGCCGCAGGCCAATCTGACCGCGCTGGATCCCATCTGGACCAGCGCGATTGTCACGCAAATGCATGGCTATCATGTTTATGACACGCTTTACGCCGTGGATGGTCAGCAACGCGCGCGCCCGCAAATGGCCGCCGGGCATGAGGTTTCCGCCGATGGCCGGGTGTGGCGTATCCGCCTGCGCGAAGGCTTATTCTTCCATGATGGGGAGCCTGTGCGTGCGGCGGATTGCGCTGCATCACTCGCGCGCTGGGCGCGGCGTGATGCCTTCGGGCAAATCCTGGCCGCGCAGCTGGATGAATGGCGCGCCGCGGATGACCGCACGCTGGAAATTCGCCTGAAGCGCCCCTTCCCGCTTTTGCTGGATGCTTTGGCCAAGCCCGATTCCAACGTGCCCTTCATCATGCCGGAGCGCTTGGCCAGAACCGATGCCAGTACGCAGGTCAGCGAAATGATCGGCAGCGGTCCCTATCGCTTCATGCGGGATGAATTCGTCTCTGGCAGCCGCGTCGTTTACATGCGGAATGACCGCTATCGCCCGCGCGATGAGCCCTCAGACTGGGCTTCAGGCGGTAAGGTCGCGCATTTTCCGCGCATTGAATGGCATATCCTGCCCGATCCCGCGACCGCCGCAGCGGCATTGCAATCGGGAGAGGTTGATTGGCTGGAACAGCCTTTGGCCGATCTGGTGCCGACGCTTCAGCGCAACCGCAATATCGAAGTGGGCATTCTGAACCCAACCGGCTTGATGAGCATTATGCGGCTTAACCACCTGCAGGCGCCCTTCAATAATCTGCGCGTGCGCCAGGCTGTAGCTTTGGCCGTCGATCAAGCCGATTACATGCGTTCCACCCTCGGCGATGATCGCAGCATTTGGCAGGAATGCCGCAGCCTATTTCCCTGCGGCACGCCTTATGGTGTTGAGAATCTCTCGGAACTCAATGCCCCGCCCCGAAGCCTGGATCGCGCCCGCGCCGCGCTGCAAGCGAGTGGTTACAACGGGGAGAAGGTGGTGATCATCAACCCGACCGATTTCCCGCTGATCGGCCCGCATGGGCAAGTCACGGCAGATCGGCTGCGCCGCATTGGCATGAATGTGGAGTTGGCGGAAACCGATTGGGGCACGGTGGTGCAACGGCGTGTGCGCACCGAACCCGCCGATCGCGGCGGCTGGAGCATTTTCCACACCTATGGATCATCATTGGCCTATTTGAATCCGGCTGTGAGTTCGCTGGTGAAGGGGCCGGGTGCCACAGGTTGGTTCGGCTGGTATGGCAGCCCCGCGATGCAGGAACGCATCCAGGCCTGGTTTGATGCGCCGGATGCCGCGCGGCAAAAGGCGCTGGCGGATGAGATCAACAAGCTCGCGCAGGATGATGTGGCGACCATCCCGCTCGGCCAATTCCGCATCCGCAGCGCCTGGCGGCGCAGCATCACCGGGCTTGC
>Ga0315900_10007063_pt1 | contig 14853 bp, 14 predicted proteins | sample LakEriMetagenome_FD_203521 | JGI IMG/M metagenome (GOLD analysis project Ga0315900, IMG submission 203521) | Freshwater fungal communities from buoy surface, Lake Erie, Ohio, United States - Buoy 12 MA114 | ecosystem: Environmental > Aquatic > Freshwater > Lake > Lake biofilm | place: USA: Lake...
GCCGCCACTGCGGCCACGCCACGCCGCACGATTCGTGGCGGCTCCAGCGTCATCATCGGTGTTTCAGCGCTGCGGGGGGTCGCCCGCGCCTCGGGCGCCGCCACGCCCAGCCTGTTTCTCAGATCCTCGATCGACCATGCTCGCCTGCTCCTGGTGTTTGCTTCGTCCGTTTCCGGCGCCCATTCCGGTTCACGCACCTGCTCGTACATTCGCACTCCTCACTCGCCCGACACGAGCAAGAATGCGCGACGCCTCTTACCGGAATCCGAACGCGAACAGCTTCTTCGAAAAATCTCGGCGACGTGATGTGAGTGAGCAAAGCGTTGCAGCGCAACCTCTCTGGCGCATTCTCTGCCGGCATGTGCTAGTCATTGCGCATGCCGATCAACCGACACTTCGTCACAGAGATCTATCGCGAGAGCATCGGTGACGCCGAACTCAACGCTGACCTGCTCGACGCATCGAAGATGCTCGCGAAGGAGGACAAGGCCGGCCGCGCCTGGTGCCGCGAGCATGGCTATCAGGGTTACACGTCCTATTCCTCGCTTGATGACCTGCCCCGACGCGCGACGTGCTTTGACCAGCTCGTCCGTGTACTGAAGACACATACAGAAACATTCGCCGCGTACCTGCAGATGGACCTGCGCGGGCGGCGCCTGAAGCTCGATAACATCTGGGTCAATGTGCTCGAGCCCGGCGGTTCGCACACCGGCCACATCCATCCGCACTGCGTGTTGTCTGGGACATACTATGTGCGCGTGCCGGATGGCGCCTCGTCGCTGAAGTTCGAGGACCCGCGGCTGCCGATGATGATGGCCGCCCCTGCCCCTCTGGAGAGCGCGGACGAGGAGCATCGGCGGTTCGTCTATGTCGCGCCAAGGGCGGGCGAGGTCCTACTCTGGGAGAGCTGGCTTCGCCACGAGGTGACCGTGAACCGGGCGGCCAGCCAGCGTGTGAGCATCAGCTTCAACTACCGGTTTTGACCGGTAGGCCTGGTCTACCTTCCGCAGCGGCGCGAAGAGTAATTCCGGTCTGACCGGCCCTACCGGTATCTTGGGGCAGAGGCCGCTGGCGCCAAGGCGCGATCGCCGAAGGTAGGGCTGGGTCGTGTCGCTCGAGGCGGCCATACCTGCCGAAACCTCCCGGAATTTGCGCGCCTGACATACCCTTCGCACGCGTTCTGGATTGTTGGGGAGCTGGCTTGTAGTGCTCGGTGAGGCCGTCATCGGGGCGGCCATCTGGGCATGACCGGAGCTTCAACGTCGTGGTTCGCGGTCTTGCCGACACGATCATAGCCCTCGCCTCCGGAGCCGGCCGGGCCGGTATCGCGGTCATACGGACGTCGGGGTCCCAATCTGAAGAGCTGCTGAAGCGGTTGACCGGCGCCAGAGGGGTTTCACGTGAAACACCGGCCCCTCGGCGCGCGACCGTCCGCGCGCTCCATGATGCAGATGGTGGGTTCATCGACGAGGCAATGGTTCTCTGGATGCCGGGGCCTGCCTCCTACACCGGCGAGGACACGGTCGAGCTGCATGTCCATGGCGGGCCGGCCGTGGTTGACGCGGTGCTGCAGACGGCGATCGGCACGGGCCTTTGCCGGATCGCAGAGCCGGGCGAGTTCACCCGTCGCGCCTTCGAGTCCGGGCGCATGGATCTCACCCAGGCGGAGGCGATCGGCGATCTGATCGATGCCGAAACCGAGGGCCAGCGGCGCCAGGCCGGACGGCTCTATCAGGGCGAAGCTTCAAGGGTCTTCGAGACGTGGCGAGGCCTCCTGCTCACCGCCATGGCGGCCCTGGAAGCTTCCATCGACTTTCCCGACGAGGCCGACATTCCAGGCGAAATCAACCTGTCGGCGCTGGGGCCGATTGCGGCGCTGGTCGATGAACTCGATGCGGCGCTGGGGGATGCCGGGCGTCTGAACGCAGTCCGGGAAGGGTTCAGGATCGCGATCCTCGGGCCGCCGAATGCCGGCAAATCTTCGCTGATGAACCGGCTGGCCCGGCGGGAGGCGGCCATCGTCTCCCCCATCGCCGGGACGACACGGGATGTGGTCGAGGTCAGGCTGGTTCTGGCCGGCTTTCCTGTGTGGGTGGCCGATACGGCCGGGCTGCGGGAGGCTTCGGATGCCATCGAGGCCGAGGGGGTTCGCCGGGCGCTGGCGCGGGCCAAAGAGGCCGACCTCCGGATCTGGGTCCGCGACGCGTCGGATGTTTCACGTGAAACATTGGCCGCGCCCAAAGCCGGCGACATCGAGGTTCTCAACAAGGCCGACCTGATCGAGGTCGCGCCGGCCCGGGCAAGATCGGACGACGTGTTCGTCGTGTCGGCACGGACCGGTGCTGGGTTTGAAGCCCTGGAGCAAGGCCTGATCCGGCTGGTGCGGGAGAGACTGGAGGGGGACGAGGCGCCGCTTGTCACACGGGCGCGCCATAGGGAGCTGGTCCGGGAAGCCCTCGCGGCTGTCGAGCGGGCGCTGGACGGGGCGCAGCGCGGGATGGGGGCCGAACTTGTCTCGGAAGACCTTCGCCTGGCCGCCCGGGCGCTGGGCCGTATCACCGGGACGATCGACGCGGAGGATCTGCTGGACCGTATCTTCAGCCAGTTCTGTGTGGGGAAGTAGCGCGGGTTGTTTCACGTGAAACAGGCGCGACCTCGCGATCCCTGCGGCGCGGGGCCGGGGTTGGTGTGCTGGGTGTGCGCCGGTCAGCTCAGGGCGTGACGGCGTGGACCGCGCCTGTGGCGGCAGACCCCCACCTGATTGCCAGTGTGGCGACAGGTGTGCGTGGTGCGCCTTCCCCTTGCCGGGGGAGGAGGGTTTGCGCCTGCTGCGGCGCGATGATTGGCGCGAGGCTCAGGATCGAGCCTAGCCCGGAGGGGTCCTTGGTGTGATTGCCGGACGTCGCCTGGGCCAAACCCTCGTACGCAGGACCCGTGTGCCAATCACGGGGCTTGCGGTTGAGGATCATCCGGAGCGTTGTCGCGGCGGCTTGCACGAGGCTCACGCACAGCATCAGCACCGCATCCAGCAAAGGCTGGATCGCGGCGAGACTGCCCATTCCCGATGATGCGGTGCGTGCTCGTGTCATGGGGTGCATCATCCGACGTCCGGGATGGGCGCCGGAGAGGTATTTTCGATCTTGAATGAAATCAGGGGCCTACGAGCCAAACGCCACGGGATTACCGGGGTAACCCATTGAAATCGTTGCGAATCGCGCCTTCTGTTTCCCTCAATTGCATTCCCCCGCATCCGCTCGCGACAGCGTTTCACGTGAAACACTCGACGCGAGGCCCCCGCCCCCTTAAATGACCGCCTCACCTCACAGGCAGCCGCCGCAATGACCCCGCCCGCAGAGACATTCGACGTCATTGTCATTGGCGGTGGGCATGCCGGCGCCGAGGCTGCCGCTGCCGCTGCGCGGTTCGGCGCTAGGACGGCGCTGGTGACCCACAAGCTTTCGACCATTGGGGAGATGTCGTGCAACCCGGCGATTGGCGGGTTGGGCAAGGGGCATCTGGTCCGTGAAGTCGACGCCCTCGACGGGGTGATGGGCCGGGCGGCGGATCGCGGCGGTATCCAGTTCCGGATGCTCAACCGGTCCAAGGGGCCAGCGGTGCGGGGGCCGCGAACACAAGCAGATCGCAAACTCTATCGCGAGGCGATCCAGTCGATCCTTGCCGAATATGAAAACCTGACGCTGATCGAGGACGGAGTCGAGGACCTGGTTGTTGAGAACAACCGGGCCGCTGGCGTGATCGGCCAGTCTGGCCGGTCGTGGCGGGCAGGCGCTGTCGTGGTGACGACTGGCACCTTTCTCAAAGGCCTGATCCATATCGGCGAGAAGCGCATCCCGGCCGGCCGCGTCGGCGAAGCGCCGGCCATTGGATTGTCGGACCGGCTCTACGGGCTTGGTCTGAAGATGGGCCGGCTCAAGACCGGGACGCCTGCCCGCCTCCGCGCCTCCAGTATCGACTGGTCGGGCATCGAGATGCAGGCGGCGGACGCGGAACCGATCCCGTTCTCCTTCCTGAATGACCGGATAGACGTGCCCCAGATCGCCTGCGGCATCACCTGGACGTCGGCCGAGGTACATGCCGTGATCGGCGACAACCTCCACAAATCGGCGGTCTATTCGGGCGCAATCGCAGGGCGGGGCCCGCGCTATTGTCCATCCATCGAGGACAAGGTGAAGCGGTTTGCCGACCGGGACAAACACCAGGTCTTCCTCGAGCCGGAAGGCCTTCCGGGCTCCGAAAATGGCGACACCATCTACCCGAACGGCATCTCAACCTCGCTTCCCGAGGAGGTGCAGGAAGCCTTCATTCGCAAGATCGCGGGGTTAGAAAAAGTCGAGATCCAGCGTTTCGGCTACGCCATCGAATACGACTATGTGGACCCGCGCGAACTGACCCCCGACCTCGCTGTGAAACGCCTGCCGGGCCTTTATCTGGCGGGCCAGATCAATGGCACGACCGGCTATGAAGAGGCGGCCGGACAGGGGCTTGTGGCGGGCCTCAATGCGCTTTGCTGCCGGCAGCGACCCTTACATCCTCGACCGGAGCCGGGCCTATATCGGCGTGATGATCGACGATCTCGTCACGCGGGGCGTGTCCGAGCCCTATCGCATGTTCACGTCCCGTGCGGAGTACCGGCTGACCCTGCGGGCGGACAACGCCGACCAGCGGCTCACCGAAGAGGGCGTGAAGGCCGGCGTCGTGGGCAGCCACAGGCGTCAAATGTTTCACGTGAAACGTTCATCGATCGACGCGGCGCGAGCCCGGCTCCAGGCGCTGACGCTCACGCCGAACGAGGCGCGCAACCATGGCATCATGATCAATCTCGACGGCAAGAGGCGGACAGCGCTCGACGTGCTGGCCTATGACGGCGTCGATTTCGCGCGCCTCAAGAGCGTGTGGCCTGAGCTCTCCGATGTGACCCCGCAGGTCGCCGAGCAGATGGAGATCGAGGCGGCCTATGCCGGTTATCTCGATCGGCAGGAGGCGGACATCGTCGCCTTCCGCAAGGATGAGGACATGCGCCTGCCCGCTGACCTCGACTATAGCGCGATCGGCGGCCTCTCGAACGAAGCAAAGGACAAGCTATCGACGGTTCGACCGGCGACGCTCGGCCAGGCGGCGCGGATCGAGGGCATGACGCCGGGCGCAATCACGGCGGTGCTGGGGCATCTCAGGCGGACAGGACGCAAGGCGGGGCGGGGTTGAGAGTCGCGATGTGCCGTTGCGACGCTTGTGAGGCCGCCCTCGTGGTTCGACGGGCGGCGGCTGCGCCGCCTGCTCACCATGAGGGCTCCTCTACCTCCGGTTGCGTAGACCTCATGGTGAGCAGTGACCAAAGGGAGCGGCCTTCGAACCACGAGGGCGGGGCTCACGGACAGTTCGTTCCATGACCTGGCCCAGCCACGATGAAGACGGTTTCGGGCCGGAGGATGCGGCCGGTATGGCCGGTGTTTCACGTGAAACACTGGACCGCGTGCGGTCATACTTGGCTGTGCTCGACGACTGGCGGGGACGAATCAACCTGATCGGGCCTGGCGAGGGGCGGCACCTCTGGCGGCGCCATGTGCTCGACAGCCTGCAGCTGGTAGCCGAAATCCCGCCCGGCCCTGTCCGGGTGGCGGATCTCGGGTCGGGGGCGGGATTTCCAGGGCTGGTGATGGCCTGTGCGCTGGCGGAACGACCCGGAGCCTCGGTCACGCTGGTCGAGAAAAGCCCCCGGAAAGCAGAGTTTCTCCAGGCCGCGATTGCTTCGGTCAGCCTGCCCGCGAGCGTTCTCAACGCGCGGATCGAGGAGGTCCTACCCGGTCGTGCCGGAGGCAGATTTGACTTGGTTACCGCAAGAGCGCTGGCCCCCTTGGTCAAACTTCTCGGGTATTGCCATGGCTGGCTTAAACCTTCCGGTAAGGCGCTCCTGATGAAAGGGAGTAGTACCGCTGCCGAGCTGGCGGAGGCGCGCCGGTCCTGGACCTTTGCGGTCAATGAGCGGGCGAGCCTGTCCAGCCCGGAAGGGCGCGTGCTGACGATTTCGTCGATTGAACCCCGGAGGGCCTGATGCGCGTGATCGCCGTCGCCAACCAGAAGGGCGGAGTGGGCAAGACCACCACCGCCATCAATCTCGGCACCGCGCTCGCGGCTGTCGGCAAGCGCGTGCTCGTGATGGACTGCGATGCCCAAGGCAACGCCTCGACCGGGCTCGGCGTCGAGCCGACGGCGCGCACCAAGTCGAGCTATGACGTGCTGGTCGGCGACGGCACGATGGCCGAGGCGATCGTCGCGACCAAGGTACCTAACCTAGATCTCATCCCGGGCGATGAGAACCTCGCCGGCGTCGAGACCATGCTGCACGACGATCCGCAGAAGAACTTCAAGCTGCAGCAGGCGTTCGCCGCCTTCCTGCGCACGGGCGCGCGCTACGACACCGTGCTGATCGACTGCCCGCCTTCGCTTTCGACCGTGACCATCAATGCGATGGTGGCGGCCAACGCCGTGCTGGTGCCGCTGCAGTGCGAATTCCTTGCGATGGAGGGCCTTTCGCAGATCCTGCGCACGATCGAACTGGTGCGCTCAGGCCTCAATCCCGATCTCGAAGTGCAGGGAGTCGTGCTCACCATGTACGACAAGAGGAACAACCTCTCCGACCAGGTCGCCACCGAAGTGCGCACCTATCTCGGGTCCAAGGTTTACCAGACGGTCATACCCCGGAATGTACGGTTGTCGGAGGCCCCGTCCTTCGGACTGCCGGCCATACTTTATGATCACAAATGCTCCGGCAGCGAGGCCTACATCATGCTCGCGCAGGAGCTGATGCAGCGTGAACGCGAGAGGGCGGCGGCGTGACCCAACCGGTGAAACAGGCAAGACTCGGGCGCGGCCTCTCGGCCCTGCTGGGCGATTATGCCGGCGCGCGCAACGCAATCGAGCCGGGCGAGGGGACAGCCGCGCTCAACAATCCGTCTACGGATGAAACCGCGGCGTCGGAGATCGCGATCGACCGCATCGTGCCGAACCCGAAGCAGCCGCGGCGCACATTTCTCGAGATCGACCTCGAAGAGCTGACTGAGTCGATCAAGACCAAGGGCGTGATCCAGCCCATCCTGGTGCGGCCCGATCCGGCCCAGCCGGAAATGTTCGAGATCATCGCCGGCGAGCGCCGCTGGCGTGCGGCGCGCCGGGCAGGGCTCAGCGTCATTCCGGCTGTCGTGCGCGAGATGGACGACCGCGAGATGCTCGAGATCGCCATCATCGAGAACGTGCAGCGCGCCGACCTCAATGCGGTGGAGGAGGCGGAAGCCTACAAGGCGCTGATCGACCGGTTCGGACGGACGCAGGAGTCCGTCGCGCAACAGGTCGGCAAGAGCCGCGAGCATGTCTCGAACACGCTTCGCCTGCTGAGTCTTCCGGAAGATGTTCGCGAGCATGTGCGCGAGGGACGGCTCACGCCGGGCCACGCGCGGGCGTTGATGAAAACATCTGATCCATCGGGCTTTGCGGCGACTGTGATTGCGCGCCAGCTGTCGGTTCGCGAGACGGAGGCGCTGTCCAAGGCGGACAAGATTTCGGGCGGGAAGCAGGATCCAAGGGCGGCCGGCGCCGACAAGGACGTCGACACCAAGGCGCTCGAACTCGACCTGCAGCGCGCGCTGGGACTCGACGTGGATATCCGCCATGTCAACGGCAAGGGCGGGGAAGTGCGCATCCGCTATGCGCAGCTGGAGCAGCTCGACGAGATCTGCCGCCTCTTGTCGCGGCCGCGGCCTGCCGCGAGCGACAGCCCCGAATAGGCGCCCGTTTCAGATCGTTCGCGTCGCGATGCGATGGATCAGGTTTCGCACGATCGCATCCGAGGGCGCGCCGGCCTGCTTGCAGTATTTCTCGGCCTCATAGAGCCGCGCGATGGTGCGCTGGAGCGCGGGTGCGCGCCAGTCGCGGATAGCGCGCGAAAAGGCCGGCCACTCCTTCTCGAACACCGGCGGACGCAGGCGCATGCCTGAACCCGCGCCTGAAGCGACGGCGTCGATAACCCGCATCATGCGGAAATGCAGCGTGCGCAACGCCGAGATCGGATTGCCGCCCGCATCGAGATAGCGATTGATCGCGAGCGTCGCCTGCGCCGCATCGCCGAGGATGGCGGCGTCGGCTGCATCGTCCGCCCCGCGCGGCTGTTCGGCGGAGGCGAGCAGGCTGATGTCGTGGGCGGTGACGGCGCGGCCAAGGCCAACGGCGTAGAGTTCGAGCTTTTCAAGCTCGGAAAGCGCGAGGCGGCGGTCGCCGGGGAGTTCCGCCACGAACGCGGCGAGGGCAGGGGCCTCGATGACGACGCCCGCGGCGGCAAGGCGGCGCGTCACCAGATCGTTGATGGCGGCTTCGTCGTCGGCATAGAGCTGCAGCGCCTGGGCAGCGCTGGAAGCTTCGAACGCCGCGCGCAGCTTACTGGTCTTCCCGAGATCGCCGCCCTCGACGATCCAGGCGGCTTCAGGCGTGAGCATGCCCTTCTCGATGTCGCCGAGGATCTCGATGACGGGTCTGGCGCTGGGCTCGCGTTCGATCCGCACACGGACGAGGCGATCTCCGCCCAGCAGCGAGCGCGCGACCAGTTCGTCGGCCAGCGCCTGGGGATCGCGCTTGAGATCGTCCTCGCCGAGCTTGACCAGGTTGAACGGGTCGATCCCCGGCGCCCAGCGCTCGGCCAGCATGTCGGCTGCCGTGGAAACGAGGCCGGGATCGCCGCCGAATATCAGGGCGATGCGCGATTTTCCCTGCGGCTTGTCGCAGAAGGCGAGCGCACGGGCGCCGGCCAGTTTCACGGCGTCGTCGGCGGGTTGGCCGCGGGAGGAGAGGGTTGGGCGGCTGGCTTTTGAACGGGCGGCTTGCCGGTCTTGGGATCGACCGTCTTCCCGGCCGCCATGATCATCTCGGCGCGGATCGCGCGTGCGAGCAGGGTGGCAAGGCGCTCCTGCGCCGCATTCTGGGCTGCAAGATCGGCATAGGCCGCGTCGGCAAAGTTGAAGCTGGCGCGCTCCTGCACCGTGCCGGCGCCGAGAATGCCGCCATCGGCGCCGCGCAGCGTCCACGTGGCGTTGCCGACATAGTCCGAGCGCGACGCGGCCTGGTCGGGCGCGAAGGCGAGGCGCTCGATGCGGTGGCGCAGGGCGACATCGAGGGTGCCGGCGCCGAAACCGGGCACGCCCTGGCCGACAGAGCGCACCAGTTCCTGTCGCAGGAAATGCCCGGTGCGGCCCGAGGCGGCGCCCGCCGTGCCGGTCGCCTTGATCTCGTTCACCTGGATCGGTCCCGAATTCGCGTAGGTCCCGCTCTGACCGCCGCCATAGACTGGCGAGAAGCCGCACGCGGCGAACGGCAGGACGGCGAGGGCGATGACGGCGGCGCGGATCATGACGCCACGATATTGACGATACGGCCCGGGACCACAATCACCTTTCTCACGGCAAGGCCGGCGAGATGTTGCTTCACTGCACCATCTTCGCGGGCAGCCGCCTCGACGGCTGCAGGATCGGCGCTCGCGGCAACAGTGATTTCTGCGCGCTTCTTGCCATTGATCTGGACCGGCAGGGTCACCGTGTCCGAAACCAGCAGGGCAGGGTCGGGCGTCGGCCATCTGGCCGTGACGACCATGCCTTGTCCGCCGAGCAGGGCCCAGCACTCCTCGGCCAGGTGCGGCGCAAAGGGGGCTGCGATCTGCGCGAACAGGCGCAGTGCTTCCCGGCGGGCGGTGGCCATGCCGGGGACGGCCGACTGCTCGGCCTTGCGCAGGGCGTTGCCCAGTTCGTTCATGCGGGCGATGCCGACATTGAAGTGGAATTTCTCGATCCCCTGCGTGACATCGCGAACGGTGCGATGGGCAAGGCGGCGCAGCTCCAGCGGCTCGCCAGAATCAGCCGGGCCATCGTCTGCGGCGGGCGCCGCTTCCACCAGCGCCCAGAGTTTCTGGATCGAGCCCCACGCGCCGCGCACGCCGGCATCGGTCCATTCGAAGTCGCGCTCGGGCGGCGAGTCGGACAGAACAAACCAGCGCGCGACGTCGGCACCGTAGTCGGCGATGATCTGAATCGGATCGACGACGTTCTTCTTCGACTTCGACATTTTCTCGACGCCACCGATAGCGACGGGCTTGCCCGTCGAAATTTCGATGAGGTCGCCATCGCGCTTCTCGATCTCTTCTGGCAGCAACCACTGCCCGTCTGCGGACTTATAGGTTTCGTGCGTGACCATGCCCTGCGTGAACAGGCCGGCGAAGGGCTCGCCGCTCGGCAGGTCGAGCAGGCCGATATCGCGCAAGGCGCGGGAGAAGAAACGGGAATAGAGCAGGTGCAGAACCGCATGCTCGACGCCGCCGATGTATTGATCGACCGGCAGCCAGTAGCGCGCCTCGTCCTTGTTGATCGGCTCCTTCGCCTTCGGGTCGCAGAAGCGTGCGAAGTACCAGGACGAGTCGACGAACGTGTCCATCGTGTCGGTTTCGCGTTCGGCCTTGCCGCCGCAGGAAGGGCAGGCGACGTGCTTCCATGTCGGATGGCGCGCCAGCGGATTTCCGGGCTCGGAGAAGTCGGCGTTGTCGGGCAACAGAACAGGCAACTGGTCGTCCGGCACCGGCACGGTTCCGCACTTGGCGCACTTGATCACCGGAATCGGACAACCCCAGTAGCGCTGGCGCGAGACGCCCCAGTCGCGCAGGCGGTACTGCGTCGTCGCTTCGCCGGCCTGCCGATTCAGCAGCGCCTTGATCGCAACCGTGATGGCATCCTTCGTGGAGAGGCCGTTCAGGAAGTCCGAATTGTAGATCGTGCCTTCCCCCATATAGGCCTCGGTCGTGACCGTGTAGGTCTCGGGATCGGCGCCGGGCGGCAGCACGACTGGTTTGAAGGGCAGGCCATACTTGGTGGCGAAGGCGATGTCGCGATCATCGCCTGCAGGCGAGCCGAAGATCGCGCCGGAACCATAGGTGGAGAGCACGAAGTTCGCCGCCCAGACCGGCAGCTCCCAGTTGCGATCGAAGGGATGCTTCACGCGGATGCCGAGATCGATACCGATTTTTTCGGCCTTCTCGATATCGGCCTCCGACGTACCGCGCGCAGCGCAGTCGGCCATGAACTTCGCGACGTCGGGCCGCGACTTCGCGATTTCCTTCGTCAATGGATGATCGGGAGCCAGCGCGACGAAGGCTGCGCCGAACAGCGTGTCGGGGCGCGTCGTGAAGACTTCGATTGGGTCGGTGGCGTGGCAGCGGCCGCTGGCATCCTTCTCGCGTGAGAGGGCGTCCGGCGCGTGGGCGATGTCCCACCAGATCTTCACGCCCTGGCTTTTGCCGATCCAGTTGGCCTGCATGGTGCGGACCTTGTCGGGCCAGCGATCGAGCGTCTCCAGCGCGGCCAGCAGATCGTCGCCATACTTCGTGATGCGGAAGAACCACTGCTCCAGCTCGCGCTGTTCGACGACGGCGCCGGATCGCCAGCCGCGGCCATCGACCACCTGCTCGTTGGCGAGCACGGTGTTCTCGACAGGATCCCAGTTCACTTTCGCAGAGCGGCGATAGACCAGATCGTTGGCCAGCATCTTCAGGAAGATGCGCTGCTGCTGTTCGTAATAGTCAGGCTCGCAGGTGGTCACTTCCTTCGACCAGTCGAAGGAGAGCCCCAGGGGCGAGAACTGATCCTTCATCGCCTGGATGTTCTGCAGCGTCCATTGGCGGGGCTGGGCCTTCTTCTCGATTGCAGCGTTCTCGGCGGGCAGGCCGAACGCATCCCAGCCCATCGGGTGCAGCACGTTGTAGCCGTTGGCGATACGATAACGCGCGACGACGTCGCCCATCGCGTAGTTGCGCACGTGGCCCATGTGCAGGCGGCCGGACGGGTAGGGGAACATCTCGAGGATGTAGGCCTTCGGCATGTCGCCCGCTTCTGCGGCGGACTTCGCGCGAAAGACCCGCGCACGCTCCCAGGCGGCGCGCCATTTCGGCTCGGTTTCCTTCGGGTTGTAGCGGGTGGCCATGTCGTCGCTCGTGTTCGGTCAGTAGCGGGTGGGGTTCGCACATCCCGCGGCCGAACGGAAGGCGACGGGCTATTCGGTTCCGCCGAGTCGAAGCTGGCGGGCCCTGGCGAGGATCGCATTCTCGAGTGCGACATTGGTGTCCGGGCTCACCGAGGCGGGGACCCATGCGCCATTGACCAGCGTCTCGCGGAACACGGCGGCTGAGATGCCGTCGGCGCGCAGCCGCGTGTCGAGGATGTAGACGGTCGCCTTGAGCCGCTCGTCGGACTTCGAGGGATTGGCGTACCAGTCCGTGATGACGACGCCGCCATAGGGGTCGGCCGAGGCCAGCGGCAGGAAGGACAGGGTGTCGAGCGTGGCGCGCCAGAGATAGGCATTGACGCCCAGGCTGCCGGTTTCCTCGGGCCCAAGCTGGGCGCTGGAGGATTCCGCCGTTGTCGCCGTCGAGGAGCCGAAGATGCTGCATCCGGACGCCAGGAGGCCGGCGGACAGCATCAGGGCGGCGGTCGCCACGCGGGAAAACATCACGAGATCACTCCGTCATCCAGCGCAATGCGCCCCCAAGGGAACCTCGGGCCGCCGCTTCCTTAGCTTCTGGCCGGTCCCGCAGGCAAGGGCCGGGCGCCGTTAGGTCCGCCGCAACACCGCCTCATATAGACGTTGGATTGACCGGCAATTGCGGAGGAATTCTGGCATGCGGCGACAGGCATCCCTTGCTGCGATCGCGCTTGGCGCGGCGGCGCCCGCTTTTGCGCAGGCGGCTGACGGCGAATGGGCGGTCAAGTCGGAGGTGGTCGTCGTCGGGGGCGTGATCGAGGCGGACGAGGCGGTCGCCCCGGCGGGCGAGGGCGTGCTCGGATCTGTGCTGGTTGAGTTTTCGCGCTCCGATACGTTCGAGAATGGGCTCACGCTTGCCTGGCTCGGCGCGGCGAAGCTGGACAGGGATGCGCCGTCGCGGCCCGCTTTCGCCGGAGCCTTCGGCGCCTGTCCCGCGACGATGGCGGGATGCCCCTCGGTGGGGGGGCTGTCGCCGGTTGCTCCATCCACGGGCATCGCGGTCGGTGGTCGGCAGTTGGACGAGGGCGGCGTCGCCGCGCTGGAGGCGGCCTCTGTTTCGCTGTCGGGGCCATGGGGTGAGGGCATCGTGGGGTGGGACGCGGGCGCAGCGGCGCGGCTTGATGCGCGCGCGCCGATGGTGATGCGCCGCGCTTCGGCATTCTCTCCCGGCCTTGACCCAACCGGGCTCGGCGTTGTGAGGGCCCGCAATGACGCAACCGGCGTCTCGGCCAAGCTGAGCTACCTCTCGCCGCGCTGGCTGGGGCTGCGAGTCGGGGCTTCCTACACCCCGAGAGCCAACCAGAAGAGCGCCGATTTCGATCCCGATTTCGATTCTCAGGGACTGGTGTCTGCGCAGCTCGAGGATGTGTGGGAAGGGGCGGTGTCGTTCGCGCGACAGTTCGCTGAGCAGGACCTGAGGGTGCGTGCGGCGGTAACATATTCTGCGGCGACGAGTGGATCGGACCTCGCCGTTTTCGGCGACTACGAGGCGTTGGGTGCGGGCCTTGAACTGGAACATGACGGCTGGACCGGCGGACTGCGCTGGCTTTCCAGCAACAATGCCTGGGCGTCGGGTGATGGCGACTACGAGGCCTACGAGGCGGGTCTTGTGCGCGAGGTCGACGGCTGGCGCTTCGGCGTCGAGGTGGGCTGGGCCGAAGACCAGCTGCTCAATCTGCAAGGGGCTAGCTGGTTGGTGGGGGTGAGTCGCGCACTTAACGCGAATCTGGACCTCGGGATCGCGTGGAGCGGGGCAGAGGCGGACATTCCGGTACCGGCCGGACTCAGCGTTGGTCACAGAAATGCCCGCAATGACGGGCTTTTGGTTGAACTCACTGTGCGGAATTAGTGACACCTCTCCGCCAAAGCGAACCAAGGCGGCCTAAATTAACTCCTGTTAACTATTGTGGACAGACTCGCGGGTATTATGTCGGGCAAGAGGGTGGACATGCGTATTTCCACGTCACTTTTGTGCCTTGCAGCGTCCCTGGCGGCCGCCCCTGCCTTCGCGCAGGGAGCGGGCCAACCTGCCGGCAAGCCGCAGCCGCTTTCGCAGTCGGCGCGCGCCGGCGAGAAAGTGGAAACGCCCGCCCAGACCTCGCCTTTCAATTTCGGCCTTGGCCTGAACAAGGGCGCATCTGAGCGTTCGCTCCTGGCGGTCGGCCCGATCTCCAAGGACGAGCTCGAACTTTCGTGGAAGCCGGCCAGCAACTGGGATGTGACGCTCGACCTCACCACGCGGTCGCGCAACGCGCTGCCGACCCAGCTTTTCCCGCGCGAGGAAGTGACCGCCGGCGTCACCTATCAGGTGACCCCACGCTTCCGCCTCGGCGGCGGCGTCACCGTGAAGGGCGACTCGGTTGCCGAGTCGCTTTCGGACCCGGCTTCCCGCTTCGGCAAGGAAGGGTCGGAAGCCTCGGTGCGCATCGAGTCCGCTTTCTCGTTCTGATCTAGCTTCTTCCCCATCCTGCCAGCACGCTGTCGATCGCAGCCCAGCCAGCTGCATGCGGCATGGCCAAGCCGGCGTTCGAGGCGTCGATGCCGCCGAGCGCATAGACCGGGATGGTTACGGCGCGAACGAGATGGCGGAAGCGCAGCGCCCCCATGGCCGGGCCGGCGCTTGGGCTTCGGCTTGGAAACACCGCCGACACCAGCACGGCATCGACGCCAAGGCGCGCGGCCTGCGCGACAGCAGCGCGCGAGTGGGCCGCGGCTGTCTCGATCATGCGCCGGCTGTGCGGGCGCACACCGCGCAGCTTGCTTTCGGGCCAA
>Ga0315900_10007064_pt1 | contig 14851 bp, 5 predicted proteins | sample LakEriMetagenome_FD_203521 | JGI IMG/M metagenome (GOLD analysis project Ga0315900, IMG submission 203521) | Freshwater fungal communities from buoy surface, Lake Erie, Ohio, United States - Buoy 12 MA114 | ecosystem: Environmental > Aquatic > Freshwater > Lake > Lake biofilm | place: USA: Lake...
ACTCTTGGCGCTGGAATTGTACGTTTGTGTCGCAGTCTGGATCGCTTGGTCAGAGGCGCTGTTGGCCGCAGCGGTGTACTGGTCGATGTGCTTCTGTTTAAGGGCAGCGCCACGTGCGGTGGCTAAAACGACCAGGGCCGTTTGCAGACGCAAAGCATGGGCCACTTCGGCCTGCGCGGTCTCTAGACGCGTATCGATCGACACACCCACTTCATCGCGGCTCCGCTGCAGGTCGGCTTGCGAAATATCGCGCTGCAGCGACGAGTTGGCCGTCGCCTGCTGAATGTTCGCTTGGGCGGTCGCATTGGTACTGCCACGCACCAGCGCTAGATCGGTCGTCGTGGACGAGTCGATCCAAGTGGCATCCGTCGTATTAAGCGTGGTGGTGAGCGAGAGGGCTTGGCTCTTCCAGGCTGTGGCCCGCGCTTGATAGGCGGTACGACGCTGGGCGTATTTCGTTGCATCCCCTTGGGCTACCGCTTTTTGCAGTAGCGCTAGATCGCTGGGTGAGTTTTGATAGACGAGTTCTTTGCGCTGAAAATGGTTATTCGCCAGCGTCTGTTCGTATTCCGCGCGGGCGTCGATCTTGCCAAAGAGCCAATCTCCTTCGATACCAGCCTGCGCCGTTTGAAAGGTATTGGCATTCGCAGTAAGCTGCGTCAGCCACGTCTTTTGAGCGGAACTGGTGGACTGCACGAAAGCTTTTTCGGCGTTCTCTAGCGCCGTCGAAGTCGTCACGCTTTGCTGGGCCGTCGAGGTGACGAAGGTCGAGCCTAGATTCTGGAACTGAGTTGCCGTTGTCGTTGTCTGCGTTCCCGAGTTCTTTACCCAGTCGACATAGGCGGTGGTGGTCGACTTCGTCCAGGTCTCTTCAGCTTTGGCCGTATCGATTTCTCGCACGCGAATCGCCTCACCTTCGGAGGTGCGTTTCGCAAGTTGCTCCGGGGCCAGTAGCTCGGCTAACTGCCGGTCGGCCGCAGCTATAGCATTGTCGTAAGCCGTTTTGGCCTGTTGCCACTGCGTGTTATTGATTTCATTGGCGGAGTATTTAGCGGAGGCGATCGCCCAATCGCGCCGAGCGGCGGCGTAGGCAGGTTCGACCGTCGCTTTGGCATCGGCATCTTTGAGCAGATAGGCTTTCTGGGCAGCGGCATCGCTGATCGTTTTATCGCGCCGGATCTCAGCCAGACGCGACTTCCAAGCGGCGTAGGCTTGCGAGATCGCGATTTGGAACGTTTGGTTCAGCGTAGCTTGACCGCCGAAAAATGATGAGCTTTCGCGGTTGGTCCCCGACACGTAATCGGCCAGTGAGCTGAGGGCCGAGGATATAAATCCCAAAGTGCCCGATTGCTGGGAGTCGATCAGCGATTTAGTTTGCTGTAAGAATTGATTGGTCAAGGTCTCCAGCGACCGGTTGTCCTCTTGGGTCTGGGTAAGGAGGGCATCTTTTTGAAGGGTTTGACGCTGGGTTTGCGCTTCAGCCTGCTTCAAGTGGAGATTGCCCCAAGGAGTTCCCAGCGAAGTAGCGAACAAGCGCGTCCGATCTCGATAGGTTTGATACGTTTCGACCGTTTTGGTTGCTTTGGCGGTGACTTTGGAAAGATTCTCGGTGCGATCCGCTTGAGCCACTTCGGTGCTGTAGGTTTTATCGAGTGTCGAGATTTCCTGCAGCGTACCATCGAGATCGGTCAGCACGTTGCGATTCATTTCAGTCGCCGAGGTGGTTTGCGAATTGGCACGGGCAGCGACGATATCGGCTATGAGCTTGTCGTAAGTGGTGGAATACTGAATCAGTAAAGCCCGCGTGTTGTGATCCTGCGTTTCATTTTCGCTGGTCGTGAGGGCTTCACTGCGCGCTTGCTTGGCAATCTGATCGAATTGATTATTGGCCTGGGCGTAACGATTATTGCGATCGACCTCGATCATCGCGATTTCAAATTGATACGTCGCTTGCGCGGCAGCCTGACCGTAGTAGGAAGATTTGTCATAGGGGAAGACTAAGCTGAACGCGGCTGGGGCAGCTAGGGCGTAGGAATATGCCTTTTTCTGGACAGCCACTGCGACGGTGAAATCGTACGAAGCGTTGGCTAGATTGTGGGCATGGTCACGTTTATTGGTGGCATCGCGCAGTTGTTGATTGTAGGTCGTTAGACTGCGATCGAGATCCAATTGCTTGAAGGCATCGTTAGCCTCAGTGCGCAGCTGCTTTTGTTTGTCGGCCGTTGCCATCGCTTCCACGCGGTTGGCTTCCGCGACACGATAAGCATGCTGCTTGGCTTGTGAGGCGGCATACAGCGCCGCATCGCGTTTTTCGATCGCCGTTTTTCGATCGCGCTGCGCTTTGGAGCCCGCTTTGGAATCGGTCGCTGTTTTGTCCGCTTCTGCGTACGAGAGTTGCAGCTGGGCAGCGGGTGAGTCGACAAACTTTGCAAACGGCGTGAGGAGCGAAACGGCAATGGCTCCCTTGGTTTTAACATTTTCTTCGTCGGCAGCGATTTCCGAGTTTTGACGCTCGTAGGCCGCTTCGATTTGAGCCACGGCGGAGTTGTATTTCGTGTCGGCTTCTGCGAGGGCGCGAGACTCGGCGGCTAAGGCAATTTCCTTTTGTTCATTGTAGGCCGCGAGGATTTTTTGGTTCTGCTTCCAGTGTTCCACAACCGCTACCAGGTCGCGCACCACTTTCGAGAAGCTGGCCGCAGCCGATTCGTAGTCATAGCTTGAGGTGGCGATGCTCACATCGCGAGTTTTCGTTGCCTCGGCTAATTTTGTGGTGTAGTCGTACTCGGCATCCGCTAGAGTACGCATATAGATGCGATGCGCTTCTTGCAGCGCATCATCGCGCCGCTTGGTGAGCATCTGCAGCATACTGCTGTTACCGTAGCTGTACATGAAGTCTTGATTGAAGGCATTCCAAGCGGCTCGTATCCGTGATTCACGATCCCGCATCGCCAAATTGATAACATTGGTGCGGTTATAGTTGAGGGTAACTGCCGTGTCGGTGAATTGTTTTTCGGCAGCGACAGCAGCAGCGCTCTTGGTATCCTGCTTGGCTTGGGCTTGCGTTGCACTCTGACGGCTTGCCGCGGCTAGATCGATATCGGGATGTTGCAGGTTTTGGGTGGCGCTAGCCTTGATGTTTCGAGCCTGAGCGACCGAGGAAGCGAAACGCTGGAAAGCGGTACCTTGCGACTGGGCAGCCGTTCCGGCTGCTTGGGCCAAGCGATTTTGATAGGCAGCTTCAGCGGCCGCATAGGCAGTCGTGGTTCGCGAGTCGGCGATGGCATAGAGCTGCGTAACGCTGGGGTGTGAAGCGACATCGAGCGTTTGTCCCGCATCGATGCCGATGTACTGAGGTGGTGCCGGTTGATCAGCATCATTGGGAATCACCAACGCATCTTCGGGTGGTGTGATGGGCCAAACAAATAATGGATCGGTGCCGGAGGTTTGGCCACTGGTTTGATTGGCGAAGGTGGCTTCGGCCGAGCTGAGTGCGGTACCGAGTTGGAACTCGGCGCTGCGTAGCGAATCGCGATAGGCCGAGAGCGTGGAAAGCCGCGTCGACTGAAAGAGCGAATAGGCGGCAGAGACTTCGGTGCGATAGGTGGCATCGGCAGTTTGCAACGAGGATCGCAGCGATTTTTGCGCCGCGTTGAGGCTTTGCTGGAGGGTTGTATTAGCCGATTGCCAAGCGCTATCGAAGGAGGCGAGTTGAGTTACCAGGGCTTGAGCGCTGTTACCATTGGGGGCTGGTGAGTACACGAAACGATAGGTTTTAGCGGTCGAATCGGTGGGCGAGCCGCCGCGGGCGATCCAGGCAGTCGCTTGCACAAATCCTTCGGCGCTGGGAGTCACCGGCGTATAGCTGAAAGCGCCCGCCGCGTTAGTCGTAGTTTGGCCATCGGGCGAACCGTCGCCGTTGACGTCCACGAAAATCAAGACTTGAGCGACCGAGGGGCCTGTTAAGGTGCCTTGCACAGCGGGATTGGCGGTCGAGCCATCGTTGGCCGTACCGGTATCGCTCACCAGTCCTAACGTGGCAATTTTTGTTTCCACCAAGGCGGATTGCGTGACGACTAGCTGCGACCAAGCGCCGGTAATGTGCCCCAGGTCGGGATCAAACGAGACCAGGCGCGTGGCGATGTTATGCTGGCCGACCGCGAGGTTCAGCGGATAAGTGAATTTTCCTTGGGCATCGGTAAGCGTCGAGCCATCGGGCTTTCCATCGCCATCGTGGTCGAACTGAATCAGTTGCTCGGCGATGCTGCCGGAATTAGAACCGGCGTTGATCGTGCCGCGCAGCGTCAGGTCGGTCGAGATACGATCGGTAGAGCTGGCGCCGTCATCGTTGGCTAGTCCCCATGAACCCAACGTAGCAGGAGAGGGTGGCGTCGGGGCTGGATTTGCAAAGGTCTGAGTCGACCAGGCGCTGATCTGTGCGGCCTGACCATCGATCGCCTGCACGGTGCGTAGCCGCAGCGTCACGGAGCTTTGAGCTGCGCTGGAGGCGGGGACGTAGTTGTACTGGAACTTGCCTTGCGCATCGGTCGTTACCACCGCTTCGGCGACGCCATCGTTGTTGAGATCGATTTCAACTTTGACATTGGCAACGCTCGAATCATCGATCACCTTGCCGGTGAGAATTGGGGAAGTTTTCAGCGTGGCGGGTGTCCAGGCGAGTTGCGTGAGGCTCGCAGGTTCGGAAGGTAAATCGCTGTAGCTGTAGTTGAACGATTGCCAAGGGGAGTAGACGCGCGAAGTGGAACTGGAACTATCGACGAAAGAACGTACGGCTACTGTTTTGGGGCCGAACGTGGTGTAGTTCGGCTGAACGAGGAATGTCCCATCGGCCTGTGTCGTGGTAAGGAAATCGGCGATACCATCACTGTTGAGATCCACTTCCAGCATCGCCGTGGTCGCGCCGGGTGGAAGCTGGACGGTGCCAAGCAAACCGGGGTGGCGTGTGATGCGATCGGTGGCCGAAGTGCCGCTATCGCTGAGCAGCGCTAAAGAAGCTACCGGTGGTGCAACCGTGGAATCGGGCTGGAGGGTGAAAGCGAACGTCGACCACGGGCTAAGTTCCCCTTGATTAGAAACGGTGTTCCAGGATCGAGTGCGAGCGCGGAAAGATTTCGCACCGCTGCTGAGCGATTTCGGTGTGTAGGTAAACTTGCCATTGTCCTCGGTGAAGGTGTAGCCATCGACTTGGTCATCACCGTTTTCATCGAACTCCACGCGCTTATTGGCCAGACCGAATACGGACACTGCAGCGGTGGAGTTGGATTGGCGGATTTGCCCCACCAGGGTCGCTTCACTGGTGATGCGATCGGACGTGTTGCTGCCGGTATCGCGGCGAAGGGCGAGTGAATCGATGGCCAGGGAACTGCTGGGGCTAGCGACGAGAGTAAACTGAGTTTGCGACCAATCGCCGGCGACCCACTGCACCTGATCGATGTCCCAAACTTTGGTGCGGGCTTTGAGCGTTACGGCGCCGGGGGCTAGGCCGAAGGGACGATAAACGATTGCGCCGGCGGCGTCAGAGAAACCGACTCCATCGACCGAGCCGTTGTTGTCGTGATCGAATTCGATTTGCACGTTGGCATAAATCGCGGAGGTGGAGAGTTGGCCGACGATCAGCGATTGTGAAGTGCTTCGATCCAAGCGATCCGAGCCGTCATCGATGGCGATGTCAAGCCACTCGATCTTGGGAAGTGGCGTGGCGACGTAGGTGTACTGGAATTGAATCGGTTTGGCATAGACGGTGGAATTGAGATTGGAGTCCCAGTAGGCGGTGGTCAACGTCAATTGGACTGCGCCAGGCTTCAGATTGCGTGGACGATACGTGAAATTGCCGAAGCGATCGGTGATCGCAGTCCCTTCGCTGGTACCATTGCCATCGTGATCGATGTAGACGAGGTAATCTGAAACTGGGCGTTCTTCGAGTTTGACGGTGCCGACGATCGTCGGATTGTCGGTGATCTTATCGGTGCTCGAGACGCCGGTGTCGGAGACCAAGGCGAGCGATTCGATGACCGGTGCAGGTGGGGCGAACAGTTGCAGCGAGATTTCACTCCAGGGCCCGAGCAAATAGCTGGCGAACTCGACGCGATACGAAGCGGAGCGGACGCGCAGCGTGTGCGAGTTATAGCTTAAGCCTTGGGGCCGATAGGTGAAGACGCTGAGATTGTCGGTCAGCACGCTACCGTCGACAAGCCCGTCGCCATTGTGGTCGAATTGGACTAGCGTGTAGGTGGTATCGATGGGTGTGGCAGCGGTGTCGAAGAGGTTACCGGTGAGGGTCGGATCGGAGGTGATGCGATCGGTGGCCGAGGTGCCTGTGTCATTTGCGAGGCGAAGGTTGCGGACTTCGACTTTGGAGGCGGGGAGCGTATCGAGCTGATAAGCGAAATTGATCCAGCGACTGGAGGAGAGCGTGTTGCCTACCGCATCGAGTTTGGTGAGTCGATAACGAAGATCGACCGGACCGACACGGCCGATCAGCGAGGGATCACCGGAGCGTGGATCGTACTGAACCTGATTGGAATCGGCGGGGAATTCAACGTATTTGGTGACGGTGCCGTTGCCTTGCTGATCGAACTCCAGTCGCACCTTACCGCCGGCACGATCACCGGAGAGCGTAGCCTGGATCGTGGGGTCGGTGGTGGTGCGATCGATCAGTGAGGAGCCTGTATCGCGTACCAAACCAAAATTGTTTAACGTCAAGCCGGCCGTCGATGCGATGCCATCGAGCACCAGGGAGAAGTCGACCCAGTTGCCGGTGGAGATCGTTTCACCTTGGGCGTTTAAATGCACGACGCGATAGCGGAGTGTCCAGCGGCCAGAGACATCGGCGAGCCGATTGTCGGTGGTACGCGGATCGTAGGTGAAGCTATCGCCTGAGTTATTGATCGATAGCGAACCGTTGATGTTTCCGGTGCGATAATGATCGAATTCGACACGGACGGTTCCACCTTGGAAAGCGCCGCGCACGGTCCCCGAGAGTCGAGGATCGGTGGTGATGCGATCGGTGGACGAGACGCCGTTATCTTGCAGCAGTGCAAAATTATCGACGTACGGTGGAGCGACGTTGGTAATGGTCCCTTTCAGAGAAAAGTTGTAAGGGTTTTCATCGCTATCGTTGGAGGTGATCGAGAAGGGAACATCCAGAGAGCCGATCGCGCCGGCATTCATCTGGAGAGTGACCAAGACCGATGAGTTGGCGGGGATGGAACTGGGAACAAAAGAAGTGATCGAGAAACCGCTGCCTACCGAGGGAACGCCGAGGGACAGTGGCGAGTTGCCTTGATTGGCGATGCGAATTTGGCGCTGTACGGGGGTGCCGATCTCGGTGGAACCAAACGAGAGCGAGCCGGTGTTATCGACAATGGTTTGGCCGGAGGAGGTGAGTTGAATATCGATTTCTGGATCGCGGCTGAGCACATCGGCTGTGAATTTGAGCGTGAAGGGATTTTCGTCTCCGTCGCTATTTTTGAACGAGAAAGTGCCCCATTTCGGGCCGGTAGTGGAGGTGTCGACGGTGATGGTGAAAGAAGTTTGTTGGCCTGGCGAGACGGTGCTCGCGTAGGCTTTGGTGATAGAGTAGCCGGGCGGAAGCTGAATGTCGTTTGTTTTGAGACGGAGAATGGCGGCGGGGTCCATCGGTGAGGCGAGGTTATCGATGGTGAAGGTTCGTGAGAGCGTGGCGCCGACTTCGACCGAGCCAAAATTGAAATTGGTTTGATTGACGAGAATATTTTGATTGTTGTCGCGAAGCTGGATTTCACCGGATGCGGCCGTTTCGAGGGTGAAGCCGAAATCGGTCCAAGGCCCGGTGCTGACGAGTTGATTGTAGTAGTTGTATTCGAGGACACGCTGCTTAAAGTTGACCGAGCCGGCGTAGAAATAGAGACCCGGATCGGTTGTGCGCGGGTCGTACTGAAAGGAGGTGCCGTTGACGATGACTGAGCCATCACCGACGCCATCGCCGTTGTGATCGAACTGGACATGGAGGACGCCGAATCCGCCGTAGCCACCCGACATACCGGAGCTTCCACCGGTGCCCGAACTGACGGTGCCGGTGAGCGTGGGATCGTAAGTGATTTTATCGGTCGAGCTGATGCCGGTGTCATTGAGCAGGCGGATACTGCTGACATCGTAGGCCATCATTTCGCGTTTCTCGAATTGTTCGAGGAGCGAGTGGCGAAAGAGTTTACGATTTCGAGCGACGTTTTGTTTTTGCGAAAGTAGCTGCGAGAGCTTGCGCCACAGCAGGCGCCGAAATCCATGTATGGACATAGCGGCAGGATCTCCAAATCATTCGGAGGAAGTAGTGTTGATGAGCGATGATGAGAAGCGGTGATACTACGGCGTAGCTCCTAATGGCTATACCGGCCAAGTGATATCATTTCAGCGATCGCGTTTCAACTACCGGCGGCGGAATCCATGGGGGATCATTGAAAATTCATCGATCATCAAAAAATAGAAGGTCTATGCTGTCTCCATCGCTTTTAGGTCATTGCGAGATTTCAGAGGTTTGTTTAACGAATTGCAGGACCGTCGTTATCGATGATTGAGATTCGCAATTCGATTAGGAAGAGTATCCCTACAGGAAAAAATCGACGATCCTACTGCATCGGATTGGCCTATACGACTTGAGTTACAAAGTTTTGCCTTAAACTTATTTGCGATCAATAACCAAATGACGGTCTCTCCGATAGCTAAAAAAAAAGCCCAGGCACCCCGAAGGTTGCTTGGGCCATACCTACCCCCCCCACGCCGTGCAATGACTGCGGTAACCGCAGCCACTGCACGTCATAGGCGAAGGTGATGGGTAAAAGTTGCCAGCCTGGATGGCTGACCACACGGCTCTGAATACAGCCTTGGTGCGTTCCAAACGCTCGGCATCAAACTCGGCATCCAACACCTGTACCTTCGGTTCTTTGGTTTTTGTAATGACCGCAAACCGAAGTTTCAGTTCCTTGCCAGGCACAAGCCGACGCACCAAGTCGCCATAAAGCAAAAGCTGCTCTGCGGATTCTTCTGCCTGCTCTGCATTCCAAGCACTGCGGGCCGTCTTGAAGTCCTGGATGATCACGTGCTCGTCGGTCTCTAGCAGCAAATCAACACGTCCTAACAAATCAGGCACACCGGGAATCAGTTCACCACGTAATTCTTCCTCGATCGCTATGATGCGACCTTCCGGCTGCACCAGCTCGCTGGCCAGAAACTTAGTCAGCATGCGCTGGGCTAGTTGCTGCAATGACTCGGCCGACTCAGACGAACCAAACTGAATCTGCTCAGTCTGGTTGGCGTGCCAGCATTGCCGGTAAGTTGCCATCAGAGCATCCAGGTCGGGAAGAGGCTCACCAATCAGCAGAGCCTGAAAGTACGCTTCGATGACTGCGTGTATCGCCGTACCGAAAATCAGACTGGACAACACCGTGTCTGCGTCAAGTCCGTCGATATAACGGAACTTATACTTCAGCGGACAACTTCTGAAAGTGCTGATCGCACTGTAGCTGATGTAGTCACGTCTGCGCGTTTCCGAATTTGCGTCTGAGATCATTGCTGAGCTCCAAACTGTTGCTGTTGCTTGAACTCTTCAATGATAGTACTAGCTTGTCTGATCGTGAGATATTCAGGGCGATCGAGTTGAAAACGCTCTCGCACCAGTACCGCAGGATCCATGCGGTTGCGTCGTGAGATCGCGTGTATGGCCCGCAGCTGAGACTGTGTGACAGTACCGATTACTGGACGCTGCGGATGACTGTTGCTGCCAGCATGACCGTTTGACTTACCAGCGTTGGACTGAACATCACGAGCAGGTTTAACCTCGTCTTGAATGTCAGTCTTGGCTGCACTTTCGTTAGCTAAAGCCAGTTGGTCGTTTACCGCCTGCTTACACGCAACGAAAGCATCGGAAACTTTTTGATGGAAACCATCGAGATCACGTTCCAAAAGACCGCGATCAACTTCAAACTCCACGTGACAGCTCGCACAAAACGAACCGAAGTCAGGCAGGCCTACCTTTTTCTGAAGGCCGACAGATATTTTTACACCCATGATTTTTGACTTTCAAAAATGATGAAACGAAAAAAGCTCCGAGCACGCCGGACGTTACCGGACAAAAAAAGCTCGAAGCCTAGGAAAAATCGAAGGACCTAATCACCGCCTGGCGTCTGCTTGTTCCGAGCGTTCGCGATCAAGCTGGTCCCAGTCGACAAACTGCGGTGATGTTTGGTCAGGTTCCGGATCAAAACAAATAGTTTGGGGATCAATGATAGAAAACCCACGACGTTTGATGTGTCGAATATCTTCACCAGTTGCTTTCGCAACGAGTCGATCAAGTTGCTACTGAGTCATGCGTTTACTCCGTAAACAAAAAGGAAACGCCGCCCACGATGAGCGGCGTTAGAAAAAACACCGCTCCACTTGGAGCACAAAACAAAGCCAGAGTCTTAAGCGGCTACTGCACAAACACGATCTAGCAAGCCATGCAAAGCCTGGGACCGTGAGGGCAGAACTTCCAAAGAACGATTCTTGAAACTCTCCGTAAAAGCGTTAAACAAACGCCAAACAGAGTTTCCGTCCTGCATAAATTCAGGATGCGATGGCTCACGCCATACACTCAGAACAAGCGGAAACTGCGTAACCGGAATGACGCGAGCGTCTACAGCTCGAACCATCAAGTCGTGCGCAGTTTTATCTTGGATCTGAGTCTGCTTGTACAAACCAATACGATCATCTTGCTGCGTACGCATTTCAGACAGTCGTCCGACTGCTTGCGCTACGATACCGGGCAAGTCACGCTCAATAAACCGAGTATGCTTGCGAGTTAGTACGACCTCTCCGAAAAAGGAAAGGTTGTCGCAAACAATGACTTGGCTACCCAGAGCGATTGAGGCAGGAAATGTCTTGTCATGACTGTTGCGCAGACCAAGAACAAGACTGTAATCAGAGGCATTTTGAGAGCTGGATAGCTCCATTAGGCCAAAGTATCGATCGCCGTTGAAGGGCTTGACCCTTTCCCACTGTCGATCACTGAGCAAAACATCCCTTCTTGCTGCCATCGAAAGACTCCTTTCGATGACACTGATACCGTAAGTTGTTTGCCAGCGCAAGTTTACGTTGCGTGAGTTTTGAAACCAGCTCTAGAGTTAGCTGTCTGTTTCCGATCAATCTCTTGAAACAACGGAACAAAAGATCGTATCAGCAATCGCATCTTTTCCGGCACCGTTGCTTTTAAGCAACTCAAGTCGCCTCTGCCACATCAGCACGTTGCGTTGAAAAAGACCGGACAGGTCTGTGATATGCGGACTCTCGGACAAACTCTCAATCGTGAATAAGATGGCCTGCTGTAGATAGTACTCAAGATTCGCTGAGAATAACGCCAAGCGAAAGCGAACTTTTGAACCATGAACGAGACAACACCGAATCCTATACAGGCGGTTTAACTGCCAGGTGAGCCTACACAGGTGGCTAGAAAGCTGATCGTGCATTTTACTTGGGTCGGTCATCCAATCGACAAGTCGATGGCCCCGAACTTGGACAAAAGGCCGAGATCGTATGGCATCTAGAAGCTTTCCGCTTAGCGATTCTTCCTGCAGCAGGCGCAGAAGTCCCTCAACATTCAGGTCTCGAAGAGAGTCTGACTGAGATTTTTCTTTAAACGACTCTGGCCAGTCAATCCTCAAATACTTCAATGTTATCACGAAGTCTCGCAGGATGCGGAACATATAGCCGTTTAGCATCACATGACTGACGTTGTCCGTAACGGTGCGACCAATTTTTGTTCCGCTAACATTTGCCAGGGCCTCAAGCCCCATCCACCAATTCAAGAACTTTTCAGAGTAGTTTTGGCTATCTCTTCCAGCCCGATAACGTCGCAAGGCAGTCTCAAGACGATTCTTTGACTCTTCCTCGAAAATACGAGAGCCTAGGATACGGGAGAGCTTTTCCGAGAATGTATTAAAGTCGTCCTCGTCCGGGACCTCGATTGGATTTGGCACTGGGTTGGTCAGGGAGATGATCATTCTTCGCTGATCTCCCTCGCGAATTACAAGACACTCTCGCTCAATTTTAAGCAAGCCTGGCTCAAATCGAAATCGCAAGGAATCAAGCAGCGGCTCGATCTCCTCGCGAGCAATGATTGCAGCGGACGAAAAGTCTGGCGCAAAAAAACGACCACTTGCGAAGGTGGTAAAATCATCAGGGGTTGCGAAGGCCCTTTCGTATTCTTTCTCTACTGAAACGGGACAGGCAGGCGACAAGGACAAGTCACGAAATGAATTCAATCTTCGGACATTCTTGCCGCCGCTGATACGAAGTATCACTTGAAACCCATCGGGCGGCCGCTTTAACTGGCGCACAATAAATTCAAAGTTGTCGGCAAAAGAATAGCTATCCGACTTTAAGAATTTCTCGTGCCACGCAAAGAGTGCTCGCAACGGCCATCCTCGAGCCATCAGGTCGCTTAGCATTGCGTTCGTAAGTGACTCGATAGTTGGCGTGTCCTTAGCTTCGAGTGCCTCTTTGAGCCGATTGCAAAGTGTTGCGAAGTACCGCTCCTCTAAGGCCGCATCCAGGTCTGTCGCTGCAAACTGAAGATGGCGGAGCCGCGTCTGATTCTCTGGCTTACTCTTATCGCTTTTGCTGGAGCCCGGCAAAAGTGGAGGACTAGCCAGGAAGGGAAGTAGTGACGCTTTTCCTTTAGGAAATGACGCCGCCAGAACGACATCGCTCTTGAGAATTGAAGAAGCCTCAGCGCAAATCGCAAAGAACTCGTCGTCGTCAAGTCTTCCAATCTCCAGCTCTTCGCAGAGTTCTCGAATGACCGTTCGCGAATTGAGGCACTTCACTCGGTGCGAATCCAGGGATTTGTCGTGCGTCAAGCCGTACCAACAGTCGAGAAAGAAAAGCTCGTGCGGCTCAAATCGGGTGCCATTGAGTCGATCTGGAGGGACGAAACGCATCTTAAACTCTCGCTTGACTTTCCGCTGCTCGCGACCGATACTTCACATACACAACTCGAGATAAATGGGGGTAAAGGGGCTTCGGTGAAACCGTAAGGTTCTCCGAACCAATCACCCCCTTATTTTTTGCGCCCTTCAGGCGTAGCTTCTTTTGGCCGCTGCTATTTCTGTTTTCTCGCGGCGGTGCCTGATTCTATCGAGCATTGATGTCGGGGAACAGCATTCACCGCATCGTGCACGAACCGCACCAGTAAATCGAGCAGTCGTGCCCTGCTAACCCGATCAACCTTGTTTCCGCAACTCTCTCGGGGTGCGAGAGCAACCGGGTTGTTAAGTAACAACGCTTGTTAACCAGAGAGTCAGAGAGTTCGAAAGGGTTGCTCCCGGGGTGCGAGCCCAACCTCCATGGTTGCTCTCGGACCCTGAGAGCAACCAGTTCGGAACTAAAACTCGCGCCGCGACGCCCGAATCGTCGCAAACCCGCGAAAACGGGGCTAGAAATGCAAAAAGCCGAGAGCGGTCACTCTCGGCTTTCTGTGTTAACTGGTTAACAGGCTCTTTCCGAGCCAAAAATCTTAGCTCGCCTCTATCGTCGCTCGAGTGGCACACCTCGCTCGGAGAGCGGTTCGCCAGCTTGACCCTCGCACCAGTTGCCGACGATCTCCAGCGGCGACTGCTCGCGGAGGGCCATACGGAACGCGCCAGCCTGGTCGGGGGCAATTTGAATCCGGCGAGAGTTTTCGTCGGCGTTTAAATAATAGATCCACGGCCCACCTGCCAGCTCATCCCGGTCAAGCAGCAGGTGCTGCTGGTCGGCAATCAAATGAACCCCATCGCTGTCACGCAGGATCAAAGGCTGTTGGCGAGTAGGAACGACTTGCTCACCCCCTGCTGGCTGCGAGTCGGATCCCAAGCCATCTCGCTCGCGCACCGCCTGTTCGTAGCTGACCGTCCGGACCAGCGCGCCAACGACCTGTTTATCCCGGCCAATTAGCGGCATGACCGACACATACGGCTCGCCCTCGACGAAATGCGGTTCCCTGGATGCGTCGACCTGGATGTCCGGTTCCAAGCCGGTCAAGCTGATGTCACAGCCTGATTGCAAGCCGAGACTAACGAGCAAACAGGCGGCTACCGAGAACCGCTGAAGTATCAGACCAATATCGCTGCGCATCGGAGACCTCTCTGGGAATCTAAAGTGGGGCTATGACGGAGAATTAAAGAACCGAGCCGATGCTCGCAAGTTCAGTTGCCAGACCCACCCAAAAACATCCCAAGATTCCGCTCGTTGGACAAATCAGCTAGCAAGGAAATGACCTAATCAACGACCCGAAAACGCCGTTTTCAGTACCAGGGTTTTCCCCATTCCCCACGTCCCCGAAGGTGAAACGTTACCAAGACCCGGGCCAGGGCTCGTTTAGGTACCGATTGAAAAGAGTTGTTGTACCGCAGCAGCCGCTGCCCCCCTTTGGCATGGCGTTCACTCCCCGGTCCCCTTTCCGCAACTCTCTCTCGGGGTGCGAGAGCAACCGGGTTGTTAAGTAGTGGCGCTTGTTAACCAGAGAGTCAGAGAGTTCGAAAGGGTTGCTCCCGGGGTGCGAGCCCAACCTCCATGGTTGCTCTCGGACCCTGAGAGCAACCGGTTCGGAACTAAATCTCGCGCCGCGCGTTCCGAATCGTCGCAAACCCGCGAAAACGGGGCTAGAAATGCAGAAAGCCGAGAGCATTCACTCTCGGCTTTCTGTGTTAACTGGTTAACAGGCTCTTTCCGAGCCAAAAATCTAAGCTCCGCGAGCGCAACCCTCTTCGTAACAATACTCTCTGCGCTCGACATTCGCAAACCCTTTACTGCAAAGGACTTGCGGATTTCGAGACCCGTTTGG
>Ga0315900_10007065_pt1 | contig 14851 bp, 12 predicted proteins | sample LakEriMetagenome_FD_203521 | JGI IMG/M metagenome (GOLD analysis project Ga0315900, IMG submission 203521) | Freshwater fungal communities from buoy surface, Lake Erie, Ohio, United States - Buoy 12 MA114 | ecosystem: Environmental > Aquatic > Freshwater > Lake > Lake biofilm | place: USA: Lake...
GGCCGACCGAATCGCCAACGGCGACGATGTCGCGTGTCTGCGAGTCGGTTGCACCGCTGACCTCGCCGATCAAGGCGCTGACACGACGGACGCTGGCGACGATCTCGGTCATCGTCGTCCCCGCTTCGCCGACCAGGCGCGAACCCGCTTCGACGCGGTCCACGCTGCCGGCAATCAGCGCCTTGATCTCGCGCGCGGCGCCAGCGCTGCGCTGGGCCAGGCTGCGCACTTCGGCCGCGACGACGGCGAATCCGCGGCCCTGGTCGCCCGCCCGGGCGGCTTCGACCGCGGCATTGAGTGCCAGGATGTTGGTCTGGAAGGCAATGCCGTCGATGGTGCCGATGATGTCGGCGATCTTGCGGCTCGAGCTGTGGATCTCCTGCATCGTGGACACCACCTGCGCAACGACCTGGCCCCCCTGTTCGGCCACGGTGCTGGCGCCATGTGCCAGCCGGTTGGCGGTCTGGGCCGACTCGGCGCTCTGGCGCACGCTGCCGGTGACCTGCTGCATCGTGCTCGCGGTCTGTTGCAAGGCACTGGCGGATCGCTCGGTGCGCTGCGACAGGTCGGCGTTGCCGCTGGCCACCTCGCGACTGGACAGCTCGATGGATTGGGCCGAGTCTCGGACCTGGCCAACCAGCCCGCGCAGGCTGGTCTGCATCGTCGACAGTGCACGCAGCAACTCGGCAGTCTCGTCGTTGCCGGAGATGTTGATGTCGCGTGTCAGATCACCGCTGGCGATGGCACTGGCGAGCTCGCGTGCCTGGGCCAACGGGCCGGTGATGGAAGCCGAATTGGCCAGCGTCAGCGGCGTCACGGCCAGAGCGACGACGGTGAGCATTCCGGCGAACGCGAGCCCGGCGGCCTTCATCACGGAGTCCTGTGTGCTCTGGGTCTGCGCGGACTCGTCATGAACGATCTTCACGATCCGGTCCAGGCCGTCCTGCACGCGTTCGGCCTGGGCCACCGCCGGGACCAGCGCCTCGTTGGCGGCCACTGCGGTGTCGTAGCTGTTGGACTTCATGCCCTCGAAGACTTCCCGTGCCGCCTTGCGGTAGGCGGCAAGTGCCGTGAGGGCCTCGCGCGCTTGGGCGTTGTCGGGGTCGTCCTCGCCTTCGAGCATGGCGTTCAGGCCTGAGGCGACGGTGTCGCCCCGGGTTGTCCAGGCGGCCAGGCGCTTGTCGAAGTCGCGGTTGTTGTCTTCGTACGAGAGCACCATCTCGCGCTCGATCAGGCGCAGGATCGCCAGGTCCTGGCCGACGCGCCCGATGTCGGTGATCTCCTTGACCGAGTGCTCCACGACGTCGTCGTTGAGCTGCTTCAGCGCCATGCCGCCGCCCAGGCCGACGACGCCGACCAGCACGAAAAGGCCCAGCACCATGGCCACTGCGCTGCGCATCCGGAATGCGATGGTGAAGCGGCGCAGAAGGCTCTGCAGTGTGTTCATGCGGTGTTCCCGGTGTTGTGGGTTCGGGCCGTCGAGATTTACGGCGCTTGCAACTCGGTGCGGAAGAAGCTCACCGACTGGACCAGCCGCGCCGCCTGCTCGCGCAGCGATTCGGCGGCGGCGGCGCTTTGTTCCACCAGCGCGGCGTTCTGCTGCGTCATACGGTCGAGCTGAGTCACCGAGCCGTTGACCAGGCCGATGCCCTGGCTCTGCTCCTGGGCGGCCGCGGTGACCTCGCCGATGATGTCGGCGACGCGCTGGACGCCGGCGACGATGTCGTTCATGGTCTGGCCGGCATCGCCGACCAGGCGGCTGCCGGCCTCCACGCGCTCGACGCTGGTCGCGATCAGGGTCTTGATCTCGCGCGCCGCCTGCGCCGAGCGCTGGGCGAGGCTGCGGACCTCGCTCGCGACGACGGCAAAACCGCGGCCTTGCTCGCCGGCACGGGCGGCTTCGACCGCCGCGTTCAGGGCCAGGATGTTGGTCTGGAAGGCGATGCCGTCGATCGTGCCGATGATGTCGGCGATCTTGCGGCTGTGGCTGTGGATGTCGGCCATCGCGCCGACGACCTCGCCGACGACGCTGCCGCCCTTCTTTGCCACCTCGGCCGCGTTGCCGGCGAGCTGGCTGGCCTGGCGCGCCGAGTCGGCGCTGGCGGAAACCGTGGTGTTGAGCTGTTCCATCGAGCTGGCGGTCTGCTGCAGCGAGCTCGAAGCCTGCTCGGTACGCTGGCTGAGATCGCCATTGCCCTGCGCAACCTCGGCGCTGGCGGTCGCGATGCTGCCGGCCGAGTTGCGGACCTCGGTGACGACCCGCGTCAGCGTGGCGGCCATCTCGTCGAAGCTTCGCAGCAGCGTCGCGATCTCGTTGCGGCCTTGCGGGTTGGCGCGGGCCGTCAGGTCGCCTTCGGCGATGCGACGCGCCATGCGCTCGCCCTGGGCGAGCGGGCCGACGATCGAGCCAACCACGCGCCAGGCCAGCAACGCGCCCAAGGCCAGCGTGGCCGCGAGCACAGCCAGCACGGTGGCCTTGGCGGTCTCGGCGACGCCGACCAGCGCATCCCGACCCTCGGCCAGCGAGGCGGCGATCTTGGCGTTGCCCTCGCTGAGCATCTTGTCGGCCTTGCGGACCGAGTTCTTTGCCGGGCCAAGCTTCATGTTGCCTTCGTCGGCGTTGGTGACCGTGCCCGTGCTGATCTCTTTCAGCACCGGTTCAGCCGCCGCGACATAGGCGCCGACGGCCTCAATCACACCGGCGACGAACTGGCGGCCCTCATCGGTGCTCACCTTGGTGGCCAGGGACTTGAGCCCGGCCTGGGCTTCTTGGCTCGCCTCGGTCCACTGCTTGAAGTAGCGCTCGCGCTCGGTGGCGTCGTTGGCGTTCAGCAGCATGTCCTTCTCGAAGCGGCGCAGATTGCCAAGGTGGCCTCTCAGGTCGCTGCCGCCCGACAGCAGGTCGTACTGGAGCGTGGTCAGTCTTTCGTACTTGCTGTTGATGAAGTGCATCGCGCCGACGGCACCGATGGCAACGACCGCCAGCAGCGCGAGCAGCAACGACGTCAGGCCGATCAGGCGCTGGCGGATGGACAAGGCTTGAAGACTCATGGGGTCAGTGGCTTGATCGAACGAGGATGAACAGGTGTCCGGCGGGATCAGGCACGCGACTTGCGCACCAGCGAGCCGACATCCAGGATCAGCGCGACGCGGCCGTCGCCGAGGATGGTGGCGCCCGAGACGTCGGGCACCTTGCGGTAGTTGGCCTCGAGGTTCTTCACCACCACCTGCTGCTGGCCGAGCAGCTCGTCGACCAGCACCGCGACACGACCGCCTTCGGCCTCCACGACGACCATGATGTTGCTCTGGTGCTCGAAATCGAAGCGCGGCACGTCGAACACGCGTTCGAGGTCGATCACGGGCATGTACTCGTCGCGGACCTCGACCACGCGGCCGGTGCCGCCGATCGTCCGGATCATGCCGTCGCGGATCTGGAAGCTCTCGACCACGCTGGCCAACGGGAGGATGTAGCACTCGTCGCCGACGCCCACACTCATGCCGTCCATGATCGCCAGCGTCAGCGGCAGGCGCACGCGAACGGTCATGCCGTAGCCTTCGGCCGAGTCGATCTCCACCGTGCCGCCCAGTGCGGTGATGTTCTTCTTCACCACGTCCATGCCGACGCCGCGGCCGGACACATCGGTCACCTGGTCGGCGGTTGAGAAGCCCGGCGCGAAGATCAGGCTGTAGACCTCCTGGTCGGTCAACGAGTCCGGTGCGTCCAGGCCGCGTTCGCGGGCCTTGGACAGCAGCTTGGCGCGGTTCAGGCCCTTGCCGTCGTCGCGGACCTCGATGACGATGCTGCCGCCCTGGTGGCTGGCGATCAACGTGATCGTGCCGTGCTCGGGCTTGCCCTTGGCCAGCCGTTCGGCACCGCTTTCGATGCCGTGGTCGCAGCTGTTGCGCACCAGGTGCGTCAGGGGGTCGGTGATCTTCTCGACCAGCCCCTTGTCGAGCTCGGTCGCCTCACCCACCTGAACCAGCTCGACCTTCTTGCCGAGCTTGCTCGCCAGGTCGCGCAGCATGCGCGGGAATCGGTTGAAGACCAGCGACATCGGAATCATCCGGATCGACATCACGGCTTCCTGCAGGTCGCGCGTGTTGCGCTCCAGGTCGGCCAGGCCGGACGCCAGTTGCTGGTGCAGCGCGCTGTCGACGCCCTTGCCGTTCTGGGCCAGCATCGCCTGCGTGATGACGAGCTCGCCGACCAGGTTGATCAGCTGGTCCACCTTCTCGACGCTGACGCGCAGCGTGCTGTTTTCGGTCGCCGCCGTGGTCGCCTTCTCGGCCTTGGGCGCGACGGGCTTGGCCGGGGCCGCCGCCTCAGCGGGTGCGGCCGGGGCCTGTACCGCAGCGGCCTGAACCTGCCCAGTCGGGGCGCCCGGGGCGTCGTCGAAGAACCCGTATCCCGGATCCTGAGCGGCTGACGCGGTCTGCTGGACCGTCGGCGCGCCGGGAGCGCCGTCGTGGAATCCGTAGCCGTCGGTCAGCGGCACCAGCCTGATCTGCTCGCGGGCGACGTGGAATCCGAACAGGTCGATCAGGTCGTTGTCGCTCGACGCGGTCAGCACCTTGAAGCGGCGCAGGCCCTCTTCGGCCCGACCGCCGTCCAGCGGCTCGATGGTGCCGAGGTCGGCGATTTCCTTGAACAGTTCGACCAGGTTGTCGGCCAGCGCCAGGTTGCTCAGCGGGCCGACGGTCAGCTCCAGCGAGCGCACGCCGCTGCGGACCGGCGTTTCGGCCACCGGCGCCGGCGCGGCGGGTGCGGCCGGGGCCGTCGCCGCGGGCTTCTTGGCTGACGCCGGGGCCGGCACCGGCGGCGAACCGCCTTCGCACAGGCTGCGGATCGTGGCCAGCAGTTCGTGCGTGTCGATGGCGTCTGCGCCGTTGCCCTGGTGGCGTGCCAGCTGGGCCTTCAGCGCGTCGCCGGACTGCAGCAGCGCGTCGACCATCGCGGCGTTGGGTTGAAGCTCGTGGCGGCGCAGCTTGTCGAGCAGCGTCTCCATCTGGTGCGTCAACTCGGCCACGTCGGTGAAGCCGAAAGTCGCCGCGCCACCCTTGACCGAGTGGGCGCAACGGAAGATCGCGTTCATCTCCTCGTCGTCGGCCGCCTCGATGTCGAGGTTCAGCAGCATCTGCTCCATCGTGTCCAGGTTCTCGCCGGCTTCTTCGAAGAAGACCTGGTAGAACTGGCTGAGATCGATGCCGGCAGCGATGCTGGCGCCTTCTTGGGTCATGTCGCCCATGGTGATTGCCTCTCGGTGCCGCGCTTTAGCGGATGACCTTGCCGATGACTTCGATCAGCTTGGCCGGATCGAAGGGCTTGACCAGCCAGCCGGTGGCGCCAGCGGCGCGTCCGGCCTGCTTCATCTGGTCGCTGCTTTCGGTGGTCAGGATCAGGATCGGCGTCGCCTTGAACTTGGGGTTCTCGCGCAGCTTCTTGGTCAGGCCGATGCCGTCCAGGCGCGGCATGTTCTGGTCCGTCAGGACGAGGTTGAAGTCGCGGCTGTTGGCCTTTTCGAAGGCGTCCTGCCCGTCCACCGCTTCGACGACGTTGAAGCCGGCGTTCTTGAGCGTGAACGAGACCATCTGGCGCATGGAAGCGCTGTCGTCGACGGCAAGGATGGAGTGCATGGGGGGTCTCCTGGAGGATCTGTGCGGGTGAGCGAGAGTGGGATGGACGAGAGCGGGTCTCGGGCTTGGCTTCAGAACAGCTCGACGGAACCGGCGTCCATCTCGTCCTGGGTCACGGGGTTCGGGCGCAACGGTGCGTCCTCGACGATGGGTTCGCCTTCGTCGTCGGCGCCGAAGCTGTCGCGTGCGATGCGATCAGCGCAGTTGCGCAACCGTTTGCTGGTGTGGACGATGAGCTGGCTGGCCATGTCCTGGAACTGCAGCGCCGTGATCGCCCCGGCGATCGAGCCCTGGGCAGCGCCGAGCGCCTCGCGGAAGGCCTCGACCTCGCCGACGCTGCGCAGGTGGCCGCTGGCGTCGGTGAAGTGGCTCATCAGGGCGTTGCCGGCGTCTTCGAGCAGTCGCTGCAGACGGTCCAGGTCGTTGCTCGCGACGAGCAGGTGGTCCTGCAGGTCGGCGGCAACCAGCAAGGGCATTCCGGGCGGCGGGGCAGTTGTTGGATGTTCTGAAGTGGCCAGCATCGGGGCTCCGGGCACAGGGTCTTGACGCGGCCACGCGATTTGCGGACCGTCACGAGGCATTTTTTCGGCATCCCGGCGCCAACATTGAGGCGAACATGTCGGCCAAAGCCGCCTATTTCTTCTCCTTTGCCCTTTTCAGGGCCATTCCCCGGGCCATTCCCCGGGCCAATCCCCGGGCCAGCGCCTGCGCTCCGCCCGGCAGGGTCTTTGGCGGCGGCGCAGGGGGCTTTGCGATACTTGACCGACCCGACGGCCACAGGAGCCCCCGACCTTGAACCGCCGCCCGGACCGCCAGGGGGTCCACCCCGTCCGCCTGCTCCACCTGGAGGACTCCGAGCCCGACCACATGCTCGCGATGGCCCACCTCCGGCGTTCCGGGCTGGACCTGGAGGCCCATCGGGTCGACACCCGCGAGCAGTTCGAGGCCGCTCTCGCCACGTCCGCCGGCACCTCCTGCCCGCCATGGGATGTGGTGCTTTCGGACTACCACCTGCCCGGCTACACGGGCCTGATGGCGCTGGAGCGGCTGCGTGCGATCGACGCGGTGCTGCCCTTCATCCTCGTTTCCGGCCAGATCGGCGAGGACACCGCGGTCGAGGCGATGCGCAACGGCGCCAGCGACTACCTGCTCAAGAGCAACCTGAACCGGCTGGCTCCGGCGGTCGAGCAGGCCATCCGGACGGCCGGCATGCAGCGCTCCCGCGTGGCCAGCGATGCCGAGCTGCAGGCCTCGCGCCGCCGGCTGTCCGAGCTGGCACAGCACTTGCAGACAAGCGTAGAGGCCGAGCGCCACGCGATCGCACGCGAGATCCACGACGATGTCGGTGGCTCGCTGACCGCGTTGAAGTTCGACCTCGACTGGATCCGTCGGCACAGCCCGGAGCCGGGCGTGCAGCAGCGCGTGCTGTCGGCACTCGAGTCCGTGACCCACGCCCTGGAGGCCAGCCAGCGCATCATGCAGAACCTGCGCCCCGCGATCCTGGAGCAAGGCCTGGTGGCGGCGCTGCAATGGATGGCGCAGCGCTTCGAGCGCCGCACGGGCGTGATCTGCGAGTTCCGCACCAGCCACGAGAAGATGCAGTTGCCGCGCGGCGTGCCGCTGGTCGCCTACCGCACGGCGCAGGAGGCGCTGACCAATGCCAGCAAGCACGCGCGCGCCGACCGGGTGACGATCGACCTTTCGCTGTCGGCCGGTGTGTTGTCGCTCGAAGTCAGCGACAACGGCGTCGGCCTGGCCGCCGAGGACCTGGCCAAGGCGCAGAGTTTCGGCCTGCGCGGGCTGCACGAGCGTGCCGGCACGGTCGGGGGTTGGATCGACCTGTCGTCGGGTGCGGCCGGAACCTCGCTGATCCTTTCAGTGCCGCTGACCGACGAAGACGGCGGTGCACGTCCGGGCCTGGCGGATACCATCGACGACCCGGATTCCGCCGGGACGCTGTCGGGCCTGGAATGGGTGCCACCGGGCACCCGCCCCAGCGAGCCGGCCGGGCTCTAGAGCCAGCACCTGCGCCTTCCACCTTCGCCAACGCCTCGCCATGATCCACGTGCTCCTGTGCGACGACCATGCGCTGATCCGGCGCGGCATCCGCGACACCCTGTCCGATGCGCCGGACATCCAGGTCGACGGCGAGGCGGGCGACTACGGTGAATTGCGCAACCTGCTGCGCGAAGGCAGGCGTTGCGACGTGCTGGTGCTCGACATCAACCTGCCCGGGCGCAGCGGCCTGGACGTGCTGGCGGCCCTGAAGGACGAGGGCTCGGCCATCCGGGTGCTGGTCGTCAGCATGTACCCCGAGGACCAGTACGCGATCCGCGCGCTGCGCGCAGGCGCCTTCGGCTACGTCAACAAGGGCGGCGATCCGCAACTGCTGGTGCAGGCGGTGCGCACGGTCGCCCAGGGGCGCAAGTACGTGACGCCCGAAATCGCGCAGATGCTGGTCGAGAGCTTGACCACGCCGCAGTCCGAGAATCCGCACGACAAGCTCTCGGACCGCGAGCTGCAGACCCTGGTGCTGATCGCCAGCGGCAAGCGGCTGTCGGACATCGCGGTCGAGCTGAACCTGAGCCCCAAGACGGTGTCGGTGTATCGCGCCCGAGTGCTCGAGAAGCTCCAGCTCAGCAACAACGCCGAGCTGACGGTGTACGCCATCCGCAACGCCCTGGTCGGCGCGCAGTAGCGACGTCACGCGCAGGACAGGACCGCTCAGCCCATGTCTCCCGTCTGGCCCCCGTCCACGACTGCGGCGAGCGCGGCGCTGAACGACGCCCACGCGATCCGCCGCGCCGGCCGCGACGTGCTGTCGCTGGCGCTGATCGAATCGCGCAATGTCCTGCTGCACGCGCTGGCCGAACACGAAACCCCGGCCCGGCTCAAGCGGGCCCTGCAGGCCGGACTTTTCCAGGAGCATTGGATCTGCGGCCACGTCCAACGGGGCCGGGGCGAGGCCTGCGACGCCCACGCGCCGCGGCTGGCGGGCATCGAGCGGCGGGTCGCGAGCTGGGCCGACCCGGCGTCGCCGCCACCCCCTTCAGGACTGGCGCGGGCCTACCTGGCCGAGGTGCTGGAGATCGTGCTGGACCTGCTGTCCGGCACGCCCGACGACGACGCGGCACTGTATTTCTACCGCCGCGCCTTGCAGCAGGAAGACCGCCTGGTCGAGCGGCTGCTGGCCGAGCCGCGTGCCGGCGTGCTGCGCCACGCCGGTGCCGCACCCCCGCTGTGGTGGCCGGCGCAGCGTGCCTTCACGATGGGCAGCGCACCCTTGGCTCCGGACGGCGGCCCGGCGGGCCTGGTGCCTCAGGGCGAGCGTTGGGCCCATGCCTTGGCGCTGCCGGAGTTCGAGATCGATGCCCGGACGGTCAGCTGGGGCCAGTTTGTCGAATTCGCCGAAGACGGCGGTTACGACCGCCGCGAACTCTGGAGCGAAGCCGGCTGGGCATGGCGCAACTCTCCGAGCACGGGCGCCGGCCCTGGCGCCGGCTCTGGCGACTCGCGCCGGGCGCCGGCGGCGGTGGAGCAACTGGGCGCCGGTGCCGTGCTCTGGCGCAGCGGCGACGGCAAGCTGCGGCGCGTCGGCTTGATGGCGCCGGTGCAAGGCTTGACCCGCCACGAGGCCGAGGCCTGGTGTGCCTGGGCGGGCCGGCGCCTTCCGCTGGAGCCGGAATGGGAATGTGCCGCGCTGGCCGGGCCGCGCCGCGGCTTTGCCTGGGGCGACGTGCTCGAATGGGTCGCCGGCAGCGCGCGCCCCTGGCCCGAGGCCGGTCCGGCACCGCCGGCCGAGATCGACCCGCTGCCGCTGGTGCCGGGTCGCGGCGGTGCGCAACGCTTTGGCGTGCTGCGGGGCGCCGGCCAGGCCACGCCGGCCCGCTGGCACCACCCCCGCGCCCGCCGATTCGCCTCCACCGGCGACAGTGCCGCGCGTGCCGGCTTCAGGAGCTGCGCGCTGTAGTCCTTGCCCGGTCGCCCAGTGCGCGTGCCAGGTCGGCCAGGCTGTCCAGGTTGTGCGCCGGCAGGAAGGCATCGACGTGCGGGCGCATCGCGCGGATGCCGGCGGCGCGGGGCTGGAATTTCGCGAAGCGCAGCAGCGGGTTCAGCCAGATCAAGCGTCGGCAGCTCTTGTGCAGGCGCTCCATCTCGAAGGCCAGGCGCTTGCACTCCGGGTCGCCGGGGGCGCCGTGTTCGAGCCCGTCGCTGATGACCAGCAGCGTGGCGTTGGACGGCAGCACCCGGCGGGCCCACTGGCGGTTGAACTCGCCCAGGCAGTGGCTGATGCGGGTGCCGCCCGACCAGTCCTGCACATCGCGCACGACGGTGCCGATCGCGAGGTCGGGATCGCGCTGCTTCAATGCCTTGGTGATGCGCGTGAGCCGGGTGCCGAAGACGAAGCTCTCGACCCGCGCTTCGGCATGGCCCAGCGCATGCGCGAAGTGCAGCAGCATGCGCGAGTAGCGGCTCATCGAGCCGGAGATGTCGGCCAGCACCACCAGCGGCGCCGGGCGGGTGCGTGTCTGGCGCCAGCGCAGCGCACCCTGGTCGCCGCGGGCCTGGGCGTGCAGCGTGGCCCGCAGGTCGATCTGGCCGGGGCGCGGCGCGCGTTTCATGCGGCGGGTGCGCAGCGGCTCGAACAGCGGACCCAGGTGACGCAGCAGGCCGAGTGCGGACCGCCACTCGTCGGCGGTCATGGTGTCGAAGTCGGCCTTGAACAGACGTTCGCGGTCGCTGAACGTCATCGCCATGTCGATGTCCAGCGGCGGCGGTGGAGCGTCCGGCGCGGGCTGCGGCGCCGGCGGGCGGTGCGGGTACAACGCGTCGGACAGGCGCCGGTGTTCGGGGGGAGGGGGCGGTGCGCCGGGGGGGCGTGCGGTCTGCACCTTGGGCAGCAGCAGGGCCATCATGCGGCCGGCGAGATCGGGGTCGCGCCAGAACAGCGCAAACGCCTGGTCGAACACGTCCAGGTGTTCGGCCCGGCTGACCATGCAGGCCAGCAAGGTGGCCCGAAAGTCCGCCCGGCTCGCAAAGCCGCCAAGGGGCAGTGCCTGCAAGGCGAGCTGGATCCGGTCGCTGCCCACCGGCAGTCCGGCGGCGCGCAGCACGCGGCCGAAATGGACGACGTTTTGCGCAAGGTGTCCGGGACTCGGCATCGGGCGATTCTCGCGGCCCGCGACAATCCGTGGCGATGTCCAAGGCCGCCTTGTCCTGTCCCCGCTGTGGCGATTCGATGCAGCACCTGTCATTGGCCGCGCACCTGGGGCGCACGGTTCAGCTGGACCACTGCGGCGGCTGCCGGCTGGTCTGGTTCGACACGCTGGAGTCGGTGAACCTGTCACCGCTGGGCTGGGTGGCGCTGCTGCGCGAGTTGCAGTTGGGCAGCGGGTTGGTGCTGCCCGAGGCGCGCCACGCGACGCTGTCCTGCCCGCATTGCGCCGGCCCGTTCAAGACGGTACGCAACCGCACCCGGTACGGCGCCTTTGCCGCGCTCGAGTGCCCGAGCGGCCATGGCCATCTGCACACCCACACCGGCGTGCTGGCCGAGCGCGGCCTGGCCCGTCCGTTGCTGCCGGCCGAACGCGACGCGCTGCTGCGTGGGCGCAAGCAGCTGGCCTGCGTCAACTGCGGTGCGCCGGCCGACGGCCAGGCCACCGACTGCGCCTATTGCGGCAGCCCGATCGTCGTCATCGACCTGCCGCGGCTAATGCACGCGCTGACCCGTCGTCTGAACGACGACAGCCCGTCCCCGCGCGCCGACGGCCGCGCCGTGCCGTGGCATTGCATGGCCTGCGGCAGCGCGCTGGACCCGGCGCGCCAAGCCCAGTGTCCGGCCTGCGGCACTGCGGCGATGGCGCCTTCGCTGCCGGATGTCGAGCCGCTGCTCGAAGCCGCCGAGGCAGAGCTGAAGTCGCCGCAGCGCGCTGCCGCAGCGCCGCCGCCGGACCGCCGCGTGCCGCGCGAGCGGCGTCCGGCGGGCTGGCGCGACACCACGGCCTATCGCCTTCGCGAGTGGTTCCGCAGCGACGAGGACGAGCCCGCGCACCGCACCCTGGAGCGTGCGCTGTGGCAATGGCTCTGGGACCGTTTCAGCGATGCACCGCCGCTGTGGCGCTGGGGCACGGTGGCCCTGGTCGTGGCGTTGGTGGTCGGGTGGTTCCGGGGCTGACCGCACGGGCAAACAAGACCGTGATTGACAAGTCACCAATCGGTGACTAGAGTCTTGTCGCCACTTAGTGACAAGGAGCCTGTCATGTCCCACGACTCCCCCGGCGCGCCGCGCCGCCAGTTCATCCGCATCCTGGGAGGCGGCGCCGTTTTCGCCGCGACGGCTGCCATGGCCGGCACGCTGGCCGGTTGTTCGTCGGAGATGCCGGCCGATGCCGTCGCACCCTGGAGTGGCCCGGGCAACGAGCCCGACCTGCGTCGTTGGATCCTGGCGCATGCCATCCTGGCGCCGCATTCGCACAACCTCCAGTCCTGGCTGGTGGACCTGAGCCAGCCCGGCGAGATGCACCTGTTCTGCGACACGACGCGCCTGCTGCCGCAGACCGACCCCTTCAACCGCCAGATCATGATGAGCCAGGGCACCTTCCTGGAGCTGCTGGTGCTGGCGGCGCGCCAGCGGGGTCAGCGGGCGGAAGTGACGCTGTTCCCCGACGGCGTCTTCGAAGGCCCGGTGCCCGAGGCCGGCCCCAAGGCGCGCGCCGTGGCCCGTGTGCGGCTGGTGGCGGACGCCACACTGGCGCCCGACCCGCTGTTCCAGCAGATCTTCAAGCGCCACACGCACAAGGGTCTGTACGACCCGGCGCGCGAGGTCAGCGACGCCGCCTGGACCGCGATGGCTGAGGCGGCGCAGCCGGCTGCGGGCGGCGATGCGCTGCTGCCGCCGACCACCGGCCTGCGTTTTGGCCGCCTGGGTCCGTCCGGCACGGGCGACGCGGCCGCACTGGAACGCCAGCGCGAGATCGCGCGCGAAGCCTGGCGCATCGAGCTGACCACACCGCGCACGATGCTCGAGTCCCTGAAGCTCGTGCGCCTGGGCGCGCGCGAGATCAGCCAGCACCGCGACGGCATCTCGCTCACCGACCCGATGCTGGTGCTGCTCGGCCGCGTGGGCCTGTTCGACCGCAGCAAGGCACCGGCTGCCGACGACCCCGCGATCACCGGACAGATCAAGGACTTCAACGCCAACCTGGCCTCGACCCACGCCTTCCTGTGGATGACGACTCCCGGCAACGACCGCGCCACCCAGGTCAACGCCGGCCGTGCCTACGCGCGGGTGCAACTCGCCGCCACGGCGCACGGTGTGGTGATGCAGCCGCTGCAACAGGCCTTGCAGGAGTACACGGAAGTCGCGCCGCTGTACCGCGCCATCCACCAGCTGCTGGCGCCGCAGGGCGAGACCGTGCAGATGTGGGCCCGCGTCGGCTACGCGGGTGGCGGCGGACGACACGACGGCCAGGCGCCACGACGGGGTGTCGATGCCATCATCCGCGCGTGAGCCCATTGCCCAGCACCGAAACCCGCCTGCCGCCATCGCAACCGCCAAAGCCCGCGTCTGCGCGCACGCGCGACCGTGGCAGCAGCGAGTTGCGCCTGATTGCGGCGGTCGGCGAGGTGCTGGCACGCGACGGCTTTGCGGGCCTGGGCGTCAACGCCGTGGCCAAGCAGGCCTGTGTCGACAAGGTGTTGATCTACCGCTACTTCGGCGGCCTGCCCGAACTGGTGCGCGCGTGGGGTGGCAGCGGCAGCTTCTGGCCGAGCGTGGCCGAGTTGCTGGGCGACGACCCCCAGGCGGTGCTGACGCTGCCGACCGCCGAGCGCTGGACCCGCTTTCTCGAGAGCTTCATCGACAGCCTGCGCCAACGCCCGCTGACCGTGGAGATTCTTGCGGCCGAAGTCGCCGCGCCGGGTGAGCTTTCGCGCATCCTCGACGCCGAGCGCGAAGCCTGGGGTGCGGAGGCCGCCCGGGTGCTCGGTGGACCGGAGTTCGCGCGGCGCCCGCACCTGAACGCGCTGACGCTGCTGGTGATCCTGGGCATCCAGATGCTGATCGTGCGCTCGCGCCATACGGCCGTGTTTTCGGGCATCGACGTGCAGACCGAGGCGGGTTGGGCGCAGATCAAGACTGCCGTGGCGGCCACGGCGCGCGACCTGTTCGCGGCAGACCCCGCTCTGCCCTGAGCGCCGGCTGCGTCCTCAGCCGCCGCGTCCACGGTTCATCTCGCTGCGCACCTGCTCGATGAGCCGCGCCGCCTCGCTGCCCTGGACCTTGGCGATGTCGTCCTGGTACTTCAGCAGCAGGCCTAGCGTGTGGCCCACCGTTTCGGGGTCGAGCGCGATGGCGTCGAGCTGCATCAGTGCGCGGGTCCACTCGATGGTCTCGGCGATGCCCGGCAGCTTGTAGAGCTCGACGCCGCGCAGCGCCTGCACGAAGGCGACGATCTCGGCCGCCAGCCGCGCGCCGACGTCCGGCAGCCGCCGCTGCACGATCTGAAGCTCGCGCGCCGCGTCGGGGAAGCCGACCCAGTGGTACAGGCAGCGGCGCTTGACGGCGTCGTGGATCTCGCGCGTGCGGTTGCTGGTCAGCACCACGACCGGCGGCTCGGCGGCCTTGACCGTGCCGAGCTCGGGGATCGTGATCTGGAAGTCCGACAGCACCTCGAGCAGGAAGGCCTCGAAGGGCTCGTCGGCCCGGTCCAGCTCGTCGATCAGCAGCACCGGTGGCGGCTCGCCGGGTGCGGGCGAGATCGCGTCGAGCAAGGCCCGCCGGATCAGGAAGCGCTCGGAAAACAGGCTCCGGGACAGTGCTTCGCGGTCCGGGGCAGAGCCGTCGCGGGACGCGGCCTCGGCAAGCCGGATCTCGAGCATCTGCCGCGCGACGTTCCACTCGTAGGCCGCCCCGGCCAGGTCCAGGCCTTCGTGGCATTGCAGCCGGATCAGCCGCCGGCCGAGCATCGCGGCCAGGGTCTTGGCGATCTCGGTCTTGCCGGTGCCGGGTTCGCCCTCCAGGAACAGCGGCCTTTGCAGCCGCAGCGCCAGGAAGACCGTGGTCGCCAGCGTGCGCTCGGGCACGTAGTCCAGCGCCAGCAGGCGCGCAGCGGTGTCGTCGATCGAGGTCGGAATCGGAGTGGTGGCGTTCACGCGCTGGATCGTATGCGCTGAACCGGACCTCTGGCCGTCGTTCAGGTCCATGCTGAGCTGGGGA
>Ga0315900_10007066_pt1 | contig 14851 bp, 10 predicted proteins | sample LakEriMetagenome_FD_203521 | JGI IMG/M metagenome (GOLD analysis project Ga0315900, IMG submission 203521) | Freshwater fungal communities from buoy surface, Lake Erie, Ohio, United States - Buoy 12 MA114 | ecosystem: Environmental > Aquatic > Freshwater > Lake > Lake biofilm | place: USA: Lake...
CTGCTACGGAATGCGCGACGTGGCGATTTCGGTGCCCACGGTGGTGGGACGGGCCGGTGCCGAGAGGACTCTCGAGATTGAACTCTGGCCAAAAGAAATGCAGGGTCTGAAGCGCAGTGCCGGCGTCCTGCAGGAGACGCTGGGCCAGGTGCTCACCGGCATGTCCAGCTGACCCCGGGAGACAGCCTCGCGCCGGAAACTGATCAAGCCGGCCCGCTCAGTCGTGCAGGGCCTGTCGCTCCCGGCGATCGCCTTCCGCGTCGTCAGAGATGACCGGTGCCTGCGGTCGGTCTGTCCTCTGCCTCCGGCGGCGGGCGATGTCGGACGCCGACACGCCCCAGAGCCTCGTCGTGCCGTCCCAGGACGCCGTGGCGATGGCGTCGCCGTTGGGCGCGAATGCCAGTCCCCACACCTGGTCGCGGTGTCCACGGAGCATGAGCATCGGCGCCCCTGACTCCGCGTCCCACAACTGGACCGTCCCGTCGGCCGAAGCCCCGGCCACCCGTGCTCCGTCCGGGGCATAGGCAACCTTCCAGACCTGGCGCGCCGGCCCCGTCATCACCAGACACTGCTCGCCGCTGGCGGCGTCCCAGGTGCGCACAGAGCCATCGGAGGACGCCGTCGCCAGATGCCTGCCAGCGGGCGAATAGGCCAACCAGTTCACCGGCCCGCCGTGTCCCACCAGGACAGCGAGTTGCCGTCCGTCCGTCGCGTCCCAGATCCTCGCGCGGCGATCCTCGCAGGCCGTGGCCACCGTCGTCCCGTCTGGCGAAAACGCGGCGTAGAACACGCGGCCGGGATGTTTGAGGACCAGCAGATCCGCGTTTTCGAGATCCAGAATCCGGGCCGTGCCGTCCTCGGCTGCAGTTACGATCCGTCGGCCACGGGCCGCAAAGGACACGGAGTAGACACGGCGCTGATGCGGCCACCAGGTCACCTCCCCAGCCTCCAGCGTATCGGTGCGCCAGGTGCGCACGGCCCCGTCCTCGCAGGCTGCCGCCAGCACGGCCCCATCCCCGGAAAATGCCACGGCACCGACGCGACCGGTCCCGGCGGTCAGCGTGCCGCGTGGCTGCCACGTGTCCGCGTCGTGAAGGTGGACCGTCGCCTCGGCATCGCCGACCGCCAGCAGGCCGCCGTTGGGCGAGAATGCCGCCGACAGCATGCGGCCGGACCCGCGCAGTACCGGCGCTGCAGCGCCGTCAAGGCTCCAGAGACGGACGGTGCCATCCTCGGCGCCGCTGACCGCGCGGCCGGTGCCACCTGCGGTTTCCAGCGACCACAGCGCGGCCGCATGCCCGCGGAACAGGCCGATCTCCGTGCCGTGTCGCGCATTCCAGCAGCGCACCATCCCGTCGCCACCGGCAGTGGCCAAGCGATCGTTGCCCACGAACGCCACAGCGTTGACCCGCAGCGGGTGCCTCAGGACGGCCACCTCCCGGCCGGTGGCGGCATCCCAGACACGTGCCGTCGAGTCCTCGGAGCCCGTGGCAACGAGCAAGCCGTCGGGCGAGTGTGCCACGTCGAGAACTCCGCCCGCATGGCCCTCGAACACAAGCTTCGGGGTCCCATCGACGCTGCTCCAGAGCCGCGCCGTGCGGTCGCGTGAAGCGGTCGCGATCGTGGCGGCGTCTGGGGCAAAACTGACCGCGAATACGGTGCCATCGTGGCCCCTGAGCACCAGGCGTTCGGCCCACGTCGACGTGTCGTGGAGGCGTATCGTGCGGTCCTCAGACGCCGTCGCGAGCAGCGAGCCGTCCTGTGAGTAAGTCAAGCCATATACCGCCCCGGCGTGACACTCCAGCCGGTGACTCTCGGCGCCGCTCTCCACGTCCCAGATTCTTACGCTGCCGTCTGCCGACGCCGAGGCGACGCTCGCCCCATCCGGGGCATATGCCAGCGACCAGACGGGCTTCTCGTGCCCGACGAGATCGATGGTTGTCGCTTCCGCCCACGAGGCATTCTCGTCGTCACGCCGTCGCCAGACCCGCACTCGCACGTCGTTGCTGGCGGCCGCGACGCAGTCGCCGCGTGCCGACCATGCCACCGCCCTCGGGGAGCCTCCTCCGGCATCGAGTACGGTGATCGCGTCGTCGAGCGAACTGGCCAGACAGGCGAGTTCGATGGCCCGGCCGGGGCCGGCTGCGTCGCGCAGTCCCCGTGCCTGCTCCAGGAGCCTGCGGGCTTCTTTGACGTTGCCGCGGTCGCGGGCCTCGGTGGCCAGCATGAGCGTAGCCCGGTAGAGCTGCCCCCGGGCTTCGGACGTGCGTTCGTCAGCCGTCCGCCAGGCCGCGATGGCCTCGCGGCGCCGCAGGTCGGCCCGCAGCGAAAACCACGAGATGCCCACTATGGCTGCCAGGAGTGCCGCCAGGGTGGTGCATGCCGCCAGTGAAGCCGCGCGATGCCTGCGGGCCAGCCTGACGAGCGACTCCGTGAGCGTTGGCGGCCGCGCCATGAGTGGCTCGCCCTGCTGCCAACGTACGAGGTCGGCTTCGAGGGCGCCGGCCGTGACGTAGCGGTTCGCTGGCTGCGCTTCGAGGCACTTTCCTACGATGACCGCCAGCTGCCCGGCGTCGTGTGCGGTCGTTGCGGGCCCGCGAAATCGTCCTGTCATCTCGCGAAGCGGCACTCCGTTGCGGGCTGCCAGCAGGCAGGCAGCCTCCACGGGCGACCGTCCGCGGAGATCGTAAGGCAGCTCTCCGGCCAGGATCTCGTGGAGCACGAGGCCGAGCGAGTACACGTCGGAGCGGGCGTCGACGCCGCCGCCGTCGATGCCGAGCTGTTCGGGGCTCATGTAGCGGAGGGTGCCCACGAGGTCCCCTGCCCCGGTCGCTGCCGTGGCCGCCGCCCGGTCTGTCTCGGTCGATCTGGCCACGCCGAAGTCGATCACCTTCGGATCGCCTTCGTGGTCGACGAGGATGTTGCCCGGCTTGAGGTCGCGGTGCACGAAGCCCACCTGGTGGCCGTGGGCAACGGCACCGCAGACACGGCGGAAGAGCGCGACACGGTCGGGAACAGACAGCCCCCGTGACGCCGCATACGTGGTGATCGGCTGCGCATCCGGCACGAATTCCATGACAAAGAACGGCACCGCGCCGTCGTTGCCGTCGAAGGTGCCGAAGGTATGGATCTGAGCGATGTGCGGATGGCTGAGGCGGGCAAGCACCTCGGCCTCGAACTCAAAGCGACGCACGAGTGCCGCCGACCCCAAGCCATCGCGCATCACCTTGACCGCGACGGTGCGGGCAGGCGCGTGCTGGCGGCCCTCGTAGACACGACCCATCCCGCCCTCGGCGAGCAGTCGCACGACGGTGACACCACCGAGGTCCGTGCCCGGCGCGAGTTCGGCTGCGGAAATGCCCCTGCCAGGATGGTCAGCTAACCCGAAGTGTTCCTCGATCCCGGAGAGCGGTGTTTCGTGAGCGCTCCGGTCGGGTGCCGTCGCGTCCGTGACGTCCTCTGTATTGATCCGCCGGGCATGTGAAGTCATAGCAGGCGGTTATACCACTGAGCGGAGTGGTTCCCGAGGATCGCCCACGCTGCCCGTGATGCGGCGGACCCATCATCTGCACGGGTGCTCGGGGGAAGGCCAAGCCCCCCGGAACCTGGCGTGTCGCACCTCTGGTTGGCAAACGCCGACTCTCGGCACGGGGCTGACCCGCGCTGAATCGCGATCAGGCTCGGCATGGGCATGCGATGCTGGTTGTGACCGGTATCAGCCCGGCGGATTCCTGGTGCCGGCCGCAGCCAAAGACTCCCGCAGCAGGGCGTCGCGTGCCTTGATGATCTGGCGGACGCGGCGGCATGAAAGCGGAGCCGAATCGGGAGGTGAGCGCCGCCAGCGGCGCAGCCTGATGTGCGCTGCCTGAACGATACGCACGGGATCGCTCTCCCCGGGAGGCAACCCCAGCCGCCTCCGCCAGACGTAGGATCCGGCACGCCGCCGGCGAACGTGCCCGCATGTGAGGAGGCCACATGGCCGCCGCAAGAACCGTGCAAAAACGATCATTGAACTCCCGTCTCCACGCCATCTCCACAAGTGGAAAGACGAGAGCGAGGCCGCCGAGGGGCAAAATCGGCTAGAATTTTCCTCCCTGAACCACCCGTGAGTAGGGTCTGCCCCCGGTGACGGCATGGATTCCGACGATTCAATCGCCCCCGGAGTGGCTGCCTGCCTGCAGCAGATCGCAGCCGGCGACCTCTCCGCCCGGGATCGGATCATCGAGCTCTGCGGCGGCCGCTTGCGGACGCTGGCCCGCAGGATGCTCGCCCGGTTTCCCAACGTCCGCCGTTGGGACGACACCGACGACGTGTTTCAGAATGCGGCCATGCGCCTGCATCGCACACTGGGGCAGATGCGGCTCGATTCGCCCCGGTCCGTCATGGCGCTCGCGGCCACGCAACTGCACCGCGAATTGATCGATCTGGCCCGCCGCCATGCCGGTCCCGCGTCCTACGCCGCGAACCACGGCACCAACGTGGCTCCCTCTGCGGAATCCGACGGCAGTGCTCCACGGCACGTCGACCGCGTGGCAGCCACCGGAACCAACCTAGACCGCTGGACGCTGTTCCACGAGGCGATCGCGGCGCTTCCCGACGATGAGCGTGAGGTGTTCCAACTGGTGTGGTACCTGGGCGCCGACCAGAAGTCGGCCGCCACGCTCCTCGGCTGCTCCGAGCGGACCGTGAAGAGCCGCTGGCGGGCGGCCCGCGAGGCCGTCAGGGCCGCTCTCGATGGTCTCCCGCCCGAGTGACCTCCGCCGCACATCGCCACCGTCACATGCCCGGTTCCTCTGGCTCTCCGGTTTCGGCGTCCCGCTCGAGGTCCCTCAGGATCGCGATCGCCTGCTCGAGCGATGGCGCGTCGTAGCCGCGCACGCGGCCGCGCCGGTCGGCCTCGGCGAGGAGGAGGGCGTCGAAAAAGTCGGGGTGGGCCTCCAGACGGCGCCGGGCCCGGACGCCGAGCCTGCCGGCGGCGTGATCCCTGGCTGCTTCCAGCGAGTCGATCAGCCAGTGGGTGCGGGGCGTCACCAGGTCGCCGAGTGCCGCGCTGGCGGCGCTCGGGGCGGCCTGGCGGTCGATGGCAAGCCCGACGTCGTGTACCAGGGCGGCCGTGAGCAACTCCTCATCGAAGGGCCGCTCCTGATGGACGAGGTCGAACACCTGCAGGGAATGCTCGAGCACGTCGCCTTCCGGGTGCCGATCGGGATCCTGCCGCACAGTCTCCAGCACCGCCACCAAGGCAGCGATCCGATCGAAGCGGTCGCCGCCCAGATGCCGCAACGACCCAGACGGGTCGATCCCGCGGTGCACCTCGGCACGCACCTGCGCGGCGTTCGGCAGCTCGCCCTCCGGCACCCAGCCCCGGGCCACCCGGCGTGCCGCGCGGAACACCGCCCGCTTGGTGTCACTGCCGGCAGCCACCGAGCGGGCCGCCTGGTGGGCGATTCGGCGACGCAGCCGGTCGGATGCGCCGTCGGCATCGGCTGGACGAGTCATGGGGCGGCCGCGCCGGTCGGTGACACGATCGGACGCCAGCGGATGTCCCGCACTTCGGCAGTCGTGGCGAAGGTGGCGATGCCCAAGGGCTTCGAGGGGATGACCTCGTCGCGGACGGAGATGATCCGGTCCTGCAGCGGCTGATCGACCACCGGCTCGCCGTCGAGAAAGCACTCGATTCGCTCCGGCGTCACCCTCACCTTGACGTCATACCAGCGGCCGTTGTCGAACGACATCACTTTCGTGGTGGCATTGTTGGCCGCATCCTGGCCGTCGATGCTCGACAGCCCCACGAGGCCGCCCCCCCAGCCGCCGACGATCAGGCTGCAGCAGTCATCGCCCACGGGAAAAGTCAGGCCGCAGAAGAAGTCGCTGCCATCGACCCGCCGGGCCTGGAGAGCGATCTCGTACGACTGACGCGGGTGGTCGCCCGCCCAGGTGATGCCGCTCATGTCCGCCCCCATGGGGATTCGAATCACTCCGGCGGCGACCGCGATCTCACCGCCCCCGCCGAACGCGGTCGGCCGCCACTCGCCCAGACCGGCGCCGTCGAAAAGGGAACGCCACTGGGCGGGTTCGTTCCCCGGGCTCGGTACGGGCTCGGCGCGCGCGTCCAGCCCGCGGCCGGCGACCAGTGCCGCCACGAACGCGAACGCCGCCAGCGCCGCGTCGCGGTCAGGGCTCCTCCGGCTGCAACCCGAATTCAGTGGCGATGGCATTTGCCTGCTCCGTGAGCCTGGAACCGGAACCGTGCTTGTGCACCAACTTCACCAGATCCAGCATCTGCTTTTTCACAGCGGGTGGAACCGCCGCCAGGACGTCGGGCGAAACCTTCTCAGAGCCCAACGCCGCCAGCAGCCTCGATCGCACCGCCTCGAGCTGCGTCAAGTGTTGTCCTGCCTTGACGACAGACTGGTAGGCGGGATCCTTCTTCCATTCGCGAATCAGTTGCCCTGCGTCATTCCCCACGTCGCTGCCGCGAAAGATCGCCGCGCAGCGCTGCAGGATCGCCGTGGCGGCCAGTGGATCGGAATCCTTGAGGTCCGTCGCCTGCGAGAGCATCTCGCGGCCTCTGGCCTCGAGCCGTTCGGCCACGAATGCGGCCTCGTCGGCCGTCTCCGGATCGCTTGACGCCTTCATTCCGGCGACCTTCTTGAGCACGGATCCGAAGGTCTTCTCGTCGCGCAACGTCTGTTCCAAACCCGCAAGTTTCGCCAGCGAGCGGCCCGCGAGCACCATGGCCGGCGACGCCCGGACGGCCGCCGCGACCTTGTCGTGCGCTTCGAAAGGCGACCCACGGTGGATGCAGGCGCCCGTATGGTCGAACACCATGCAGTGCGGTATGCCGTTGAAGTCCATGCCGCCCTCGACCCGCGCCTGCTCGACGATGGTGAAGGTCACACCCAGGTCTCCGGCTGTCTTGCGGATCGCCTCCGCGGTCCCACCCTGTGCGTGGGCACCGACCACCACGAGACCAGCCGGGCCGAGTTGGCGGTGCAGTTCTTCGAGTTTCGGCATGGCAGCAATGCACGGGGGGCAATGCACCCCCCAGAACTCGAGGAGCACGACCCGGTTGCGCAGCGCATCCGGGCCGAGTTGCGGCCCCGACACGTGCCCTCCCAGCCGGATGCCCGCCGCGGTGACCTGCATGCTGAAGTCCTCGGCCATCGCAATGGCAGACGCCGCTGCGAAAGCGAGGCAAGCCGCGGCCAACTTCCTGCGAGTCCCTCGCGGTCTCGCCGCCCGTGGATGAGGGCGTTCACGACGCCTTTCCATCTGGACGAACGGTGGAAGCGACGAGGGGGCCCGAGGCCGGCGGGCGCCGCATCCCGGGACGGAAGACGTGTTCCGCAGACTGGTAGGCGCGGGGGAGGTCATCGGCGGCGTCCTCGCCGCGTTCGGCCGCCACGCAAGGCGAATGGCAGGCTCGAGCACGACTCTCCGGAGTCTACGGACCGCTGCACGTTTCCGCCATCGTCCCCCCGGTGCCCAGCCTTGACTTCGAGAGGTGAACAGATGTATACACCCAACGTCGGCACGATCCAGACTCGAAGTATTCCCGGAGGGTTTCGCCATGCTCGCTCGCCTGCAGACATTCTCGCTCGTCGGCATCGATGCCGTGCCAGTGGACGTCGAAGTTGACGTATCGGGAGGAGCGCTTCCGGCCACCGTGCTCGTGGGCATGCCCGACGCGGCGATCAGGGAAAGCACGCATCGTGTCGCTCGCGCGATGGTCAATTCCGGATTCAGCCGGCCCAACGACCGGATCGTGGTCAATCTGGCACCGGCCGAGTTGCCGAAGCAGGCCGCGACGTTCGATCTGCCGATCACGCTGGGCATCCTTGCCGGCAGCGGGCAGTTTTCCTCGGAGCGGCTCCTCGACTACGCCGTCGTGGGAGAGTTGTCGCTAGAAGGATCGACGCGTCCGGCTCGCGGTGCGCTCTCGATCGCCATGGCTGCCGCCCGGCAGAAGCGGTCGAGTGAATGCAGGCCTCTGAAGGGCGTCGTGGTGCCGTCCGCGAGCGCGACGGAGGCTGCTGTCGTCGCGGATATCGACGTCATCCCGGTGGCCTCGCTTGCGGAGGCGGTGAGATTTTTTTCGGGCAGCCTGGATATCCCACCGACGCCGCCCCGGGTTGACGAGTGGTTCGACAGGTTCGCGGCCTACGACGTCGACTTTGCCGATGTGCGCGGCCAGGAGGCAGCGAAGCGGGCGATCTGCGTGGCCGCCGCTGGCGGCCACAACTGTCTCATGGTCGGTCCGCCAGGTGGCGGCAAGACCATGCTCGCCAAGCGGATCCCCACGATCCTTCCGCCCCTCTCTGCGGCTGAATCGATTGAAACGACCCGCATCTACAGTGCCCTTGGACTTCTTCAGCCGGGGCAACCGCTCATGGCGACACGTCCGTTTCGTGCGCCGCACCACACCATCTCGGAGGCGGGGTTGGTGGGCGGGCGGTCGGTGCCCATGCCGGGTGAGATCAGTTTGGCCCATAACGGCATCCTGTTTCTCGATGAATTGCCGGAGTTCAACCGGCGCACGCTGGAGGTGATGCGTCAACCACTCGAGGAGGGAAGCGTGACCATCTCCAGGGCCAGATCGACGACCCGATTCCCTGCCGACTTCATGCTGGTGGCGGCCCTCAACCCCTGCCCTTGCGGCTACCGTGGCGATCCGCGCCGGCAGTGCCAATGCACCGCTCCACAGATCGATCGCTACATGGGCAAGATCTCCGGCCCGTTGCTTGACCGCATCGACATTCACCTCGACGTGCCGGCCGTGCCCTTCCGGGAATTGGCGGCATCTCGGGCCGGAACGACAACCGCCCAAATGCGGGAGGCCGTGCTGGTAGCAAGGCGCCGGCAGGCCGCCCGCTTCGCTGACGGGTCAACACGATCGAATGCCCGGATGACGAGCCGGCAGATCAGGGAGTTCTGCCGGCTCCAGCCACCTGCCGCGGAGCTGCTGCGCGCGGCTGTGGCCGACCTCGGGCTCTCGGCGCGGGCCCACGACAAGGTGCTGCGGGTAGCACGCACGATTGCCGACCTCGATGGCGTCGAAGTGATCGATTGCTGTCACGTCAGCGAGGCCATCAATTACCGCCTGCTCGACCGTGGTCTCTGGCAGTGACGGCATGCCGAAACGCTCTCGACGGCCGCTGTGAATCTGTGTCAAACTGCCGTCATCATGCGACGTTCCGTGGACCGCGATCAACCGCTCCTCGAGCCGCCCGGCGGGCGGATGGAAGGTGGTCTCGAAGCAGCGTCGTACCGGGTCGCGCTTCTCGGTCTGGCGGGCGTTCTGGCGGTTGCCGGTGGCCTCGCGTTCCGGATCGACATTCCGGTGGCGGCCTGGTGCAAGGCGCATCGCCTGCCTGGCGAGATGCTCCGACTCCTCAACTTCGCCGAGATCTGCGGTCACGCCCTGGGCGTCGCGGTGCTGCTCGCAGCGGCGCTCGTGCTCGACCGGACCTTGCGTCCTTGGGTGGCGGGCGCGGGCCGGGCCGCTGGCAGGAATTTGTTCCGGCTCGTTGCCGCGGCGTACTCGGGGGGGCTGGTCGTCGATCTGCTCAAAGCCTCCGTGATCCGAGTCCGCCCCCGGGCAGCGGACCTCAGCACTCTGGCATCGGCGTTCGGCACATTTGGCGACGCGGCACTCGCGGTTCCCACCCAGCGGGGGGCCGACGTGATGAGTTTTCCGTCAGGACATGCGGCGGTGGCCGCTGGATTCGCAGCTGCGATGGGCTGGAAATATCCCGAAGCGAGGCCGTTCTTCGCGGTCCTGGCGGCCTGTGCCGCGGCGCAGCGGGTGGTGACTTCGGCACACTATCCCTCTGACGTCGCGTTCGGCGCGGCGATCGGCCTCCTGGGGGCCGTGGCATGTCTCGGGTCGATGCCATCGAAGGGCGGAAAGATGGTCCGGAGTTGAACAGCGTGATACCATCGTTTCCACCATGGAACGGGCCACGATGAGAGCGAGGAAGTAATGGCCGTCGAGAAGAAACCACGAAAGTCCGCCCGCGCCGTTGCTGCACATGCCGGTCCGGCTGCGGCGACGGCGCTACCGGCCGGTAAGAAGGCCGGCAAGCGCATTCTGCTCGTGGACGACGATCCAGAGATTGTCGAATCGATGCGCACGGTGCTCGAGTCGCGCGGCTACGAAATCCTCGTGGCCCGCGACGGCAATCAGGGCCTCGTCATGGCCGAGGGTGAGGAGCCCGATCTGGTGGTCTTGGACATGATGATGCCGAAGCGGAGCGGTTTTCTCGTCCTGGAAAAACTACGCCGCAGCAGGCCCGATCCGATGCGCGTGATCATGATCACTGCCAACGAGGGCAGCCGGCACAAGGCCTATGCGGAGATGCTGGGCGTGGACGACTACATCCGCAAGCCGTTCGCGATGGACCGGCTCCTGGACAGCGTTGACCGGCTGCTTTCCTGATGCGGTAATCTGGGCGGGATGCGCTGCGGATTCCTGGCGTTGACCCGATTTTCGGGGAGCCATACATTCCGGCGGTAACCACGTAGTCGCCCGCCAGCGAGACCCGCCAGTGCCCGCCCCGCAGTCCACGTCCGTCCCTAGGGACGACATCAAGGAACGCGTCAGAGATGCCGTCGACATCGTCGACGTGGTGGGGTCGTACATGACCTTGCGTCGCGCCGGCAAGGCCATGGTGGGGCTCTGCCCGTGGCACGACGATTCCCGGCCGAGCCTGCAGGTCAACCCCGAGCGGCAGACCTTCCGCTGCTGGGTCTGTGACGTGGGCGGAGACGTCTTCAGTTTCCTGATGCGCGCGGAGAAGATCGAGTTCCGCGAGGCGCTCGAACAGTTGGCCGATCGAGCGGGAATCACGATCCCTCGGGGCCGCGGCCTGCCGGTGGATGACAAGGCGACGCTGCTCGCGGTGCTCTCGTGGGCGACCGACCGATTTCGCGAATGCTTGAAATCAGCTCCCGAGGCCGGTGCCGCCCGCGACTACCTGCGGACACGCGGCTTGTCTCCGGCCACCATCGAACGCTTTCACCTCGGCTTCGCTCCGCCGGCGTGGGACTGGCTGTTGCGGCAGGCGGCGACGGCCGGCATTTCCCGACAGGACCTCGTGCGCACCGGGCTGGCCGTGGAACGCGACGATCGCTCCGGCCACTACGACCGCTTTCGGGGCCGCGTCATGTTCCCGATCCGCGACCCGCTGGGCCGCTGCGTGGCCTTCGGCGGCCGCGTCCTGCCCGGCGAGCGTCCCGACATGGCCAAGTACATCAACTCTCCGGAAACCCCGCTCTTTTCCAAGAGTTCGATGCTCTACGGCCTCGACACGGCCCGGGAGCCGATGTCCACGTCGCGCCGGGCGGTCGTCGTCGAGGGCTACACCGACTGCCTGGCGGCACGTCAGGCCGGCGTCGACGACGTCGTCGCCGTCCTGGGCACCGCGCTCGGAGAGCGGCACGCCAAACTGCTGCGACGCTATGCCGATCGGATCGTCGTCGTGCTCGACGGCGACGAGGCAGGCCGGCGGCGTGCCAACGAGATTCTTGACGTGCTGCTCGCCGAGCCGGTTGACGTGCGGATCGCGAGGCTGCCGACAGGTGTCGACCCCTGTGACCTGCTGGTGGAGCGCGGCCGCGAGGCCTTCGAAGAGGTGATTGCCGCGGCCGGCGATCCGCTCGACTACCGTCTCGACGAATCGCTGGCCAGGCTGCCAGCCGATGCCGGCGACGACGCCGCCCTGGCCTCCGTGGAAAGCATCCTCAAGGCGCTCTCGGCCGTGTCGCCGAGGTCGCCCCTCTCACCGTCCCAGCGTCAGCTTCGGGAGGATCAGGTGTTGGGTCGCCTGTCGCGGCGTCTGGGAATCTCGCGTGATGCACTGCGGGCCCGCCTGCTCGAACTGCGGAAAGAGTCGGGGGCGGCGGCGGTTGTCGCCGACTCGCCCGCTGGGCCCGTGCCGCGTCTGCCCGCCTGGGACCGCGAGGTGATCGAGGTGTTGGTGGGCGTTCCCGACAGCGCCGGCCTCATCGTCCGTGAGGTTGTCCCCGCCGACCTCGACAGCCCCGCCGGCCGCACCGTGTTCGAGGCCGCCCAGCGGATGCACGCCGAGGGTCGGCCAGTGGCGCTCGGCGGCCTGCTCCTCGAAATCGTCGATCCGGCACTGCAAAGCCTGTTGGTGGCGGTGGATGAGTCGAGTGCATCCCGCGGCCCGATCGACCCGCAGGAGCGGTTGAATCACCTGGAGGATGCGTTGCGACGCCGCTCGGCACAGCGGCAGGCGCACGCCAGCGCAAGGACACTGAAAACTTCCCGGCTCGATGCGGGCTCGGAGGCTGAACTTCTCGAGCGGCTCGTCGCACAACGACGCGTCGCTCAGGGCATGACCGAACCCAAGGATGGGTGAGGGTGCCCGGCTCGTGGTCGCAGTCGGTCCGCCGGGAATGCGTCCGGCGGATCGGGGGGCGGCGTGCGAGTGACGGTACGATGGTGAAGGAGAACCAGGAATGAAAAACCGCCTCGCAACGACCTCGAACCAGCTCCCGGCGCCGAGCCAGTCCTCCACTTCCGCTGGAGCGTCGGCCGGCCACGGCGACGCCCACCTGGCCGCCCTGATCGCGGCTGGTCGATCGCTCGGCTACCTGACCTTCGACCAGGTGAACGAGTATCTGCCTGATGAGGCGGTCGATCCGGAGAAGATCGACGCGCTTCTGGTGGCGCTCGAGGAGCAGGGCATCGAACTGGTCGACACGCCTCCCGAACCGGCCTCCGCGCCGACGGCTGCGGAGGCTTCGGCCACCCAGCCGCGGCCGCGTCGGGACGAGGCGATTACCACGCCTCCGTCCAACGCCGGCAACGATCCGATCCGGATGTACCTGGCGCAGATGGCCGAGATCCCCTTGCTTACGCGTCGCGAGGAGATCTCGCTCGCCAAGCGGATCGAGGTGACTCGCAAGCGTTTCCGCCGCGCCGTGCTCGGATGCGCGTATTCCCTGCAGACCACCGTCGATACGCTGCGCCGCGTGCACGAGGGCACGCTGCCCTTCGATCGCACGATCAAGGTGTCGCTCACGGAGCGGCTCACCAAGGAGCAGATCCAGGCGCGGATGCCCCATAACCTCGGCACGCTCGACCACCTGATGGCGGAGAGCCGATCCGAATTCCGCCGGCTGATCAGCAAGCGGACGCCGGCCGACGAGGCCCGCCTGGCGCGGACGCGATTTCGCCGCTACCGGGCCAAATCACTTGTGCTGGTCGAGGAACTGTCGCTGCGCACGCGTCGTGTTCAGCCGCTCGTCAAGTTGCTGCGCGGAATGTCGGCCCGCATGGACCGCATCCAGCAGGACCTGCGGCTCATGGAACAGGGCCACATCTCCACCGACGACCGGGCCGACATGCGCAAGGAGTTGCGCGACCTGATGCTGACGACGTTGGAGAGCCCGCGATCGCTGCGCACCCGGGTTGGCATGCTGGAAAAGCTGCGGCAGGAGTACGAGGCAGCCAAGCGGAATCTGTCGGCCTCCAACCTCCGGCTCGTGGTTTCAATCGCCAAGAAATACCGCAACCGCGGCCTCTCGTTTCTCGACCTGATCCAGGAGGGGAACACTGGGTTGATGAGGGCCGTGGACAAGTACGAATATCGGCGCGGCTTCAAGTTCTCCACCTATGCGACGTGGTGGATTCGGCAGGCGATCACCCGCGCCATCGCCGATCAGGCCCGCACGATCCGGATCCCGGTGCACATGATCGACGTGCTCTCGAAGCTGCGCACGACGGCCAAGAAGCTGCTGCATGAATTGGGCCGCGAGCCGGCCGCCGAGGAGATCGCCGAGGCGGCGGGCGTCCCGATCGAGGAAGCCCGACGCGTCCTCGACATGGGCCGGCAGCCGATGAGTCTCGACCGGCCCATCGGCGAGAGCGAGGATGCGAGTTTCAGCGAGTTCGTCGAGGACGTGGGTGTCGCCAGTCCGACGGCATCGACGACGCACGAGCTGCTGCGGGACCGGATTGACTCCCTGCTCAAGACGCTTACCTATCGCGAGCGGGAAATCATCCGCTTGCGCTACGGACTTACCGATGGCTACACCTACACGCTCGAGGAGGTCGGCCGGATCTTCCGCGTGACTCGCGAGCGGGTCCGGCAGATCGAGGCCAAGGCGGTGAAGAAACTGCAGCACCCCGTGCGGTCGCGGCAGTTGGAGAGTTTCATGGAAGGCGCCGCCGGCTGACGCCCGGCGGCAGGCGGCCGCGGGGCGCGACCGGCTGGCGAGTCCAGGCTCGGGCGCGCCGCGGCCCCCTGCAGGGCCGGGGGCCTGAACGCACGCGGGCGCAACTGCCATCCCGCCTCGGCAGCACGGTGGTGGCAGGACGGGTGTCTGGTAGACTCCAGCGGGATCGGCGGGTTCACCGCAGGCCCCGTCTCCGGGATCAATCCATGGCCGTCGCCGCCACCGCAGCCACCCTACGCACCCTGCATCGCATGCACCGCCAACTGGCGGACCTCCAGGAACAGCTCAGCGCCGGTCCGCGCCAGGTGGCGGCCCGCACGAAACGGCTGCAGGCCGCCGAGGCCGGGAAATCCACGGCCCAGGATGCCGTCAAGCACGCCAAGCTCGCCGCCGATCAGAAGCAGCTCCAGCTGAAGTCGGCGGAAGCGAAGATTCTTGACCTGGAAGGCAAGCTCAACGCCTGCAAGACCAACCGCGAATACCAGACCCTGCGCGACCAGATCGCCGCCGATCGGATGGCGACGAAGGTGTTGGAGGACGAGATCCTCGAGGCCTTCGAGAGTGTCGACGCCCTCAAGCCCGCGGTTCCTGCCGCTGATCTGGAGATCGCGGCGGCCCGCACTGCGTTGGCCGAGGCCCAGTC
>Ga0315900_10007068_pt1 | contig 14848 bp, 15 predicted proteins | sample LakEriMetagenome_FD_203521 | JGI IMG/M metagenome (GOLD analysis project Ga0315900, IMG submission 203521) | Freshwater fungal communities from buoy surface, Lake Erie, Ohio, United States - Buoy 12 MA114 | ecosystem: Environmental > Aquatic > Freshwater > Lake > Lake biofilm | place: USA: Lake...
GCCTTCCCGCGCGCGTTCCCGTGGTTCACGAGCCCGCGCTTCTGGCAGGAACACCTGAGCGACCTGTGGCAGCAGTTGGCGGAGTTGCGCGGGTGAGCCGCCCCGCTACTTGACGAGCACCACCGGCACCGGTGAGAGGTGCACGACCTTCTGCGCGACCGACCCGACCAGCGCACCCGCCAGCGCGCCGCGACCATGGCTGCCCATGATGATCTCGTCGACGGCCTTCTCCACCGCGTAATCCACGACCACCTTGCCGGCATCGCCCACGCCGATGTGCGGTTCGGCCGACATGCCCGCCGCGGCGAGCTTGGCGAGTGCGGGTTCGAGGATCTTCGTGCCCTCCTCGCGGTAGTAGGTCTGCAGGCTGTCCTGGCTCACGAAGAGCTTCACGTTCACCGTGACGATGGGCGCCTGTACGGTGAGCACGTGGGCGTGCACCGTGTCACGCGTCTTCGCTGCGCGCGCGATGGCGTAGTCGAGCGCACGGTCGGAGTATTCGGAGCCGTCGACGGGCAAGAGCAGCGTCAGCATGTCGGGATCCTCAGGACGGGTCGGAAGGCTTCTTCGGGGGCGCCAGGTCCACCGGTGTCGAATGGGTCGTCGGGGCGGGCGCATGCCGGCTGAGCAGTTTGCCGACCGCGACGACGAACAGCGCGCCGGCCGCGGCCGCGCCGTAGTGCAGCGGCGTTCCGAAGGGCGTGGCCCAGCCCTTCAGCACCACATCGTCGACGATCATGCCGCCGCCGATCCAGCCGAGCAGCGCGGCGCCGAACACGATCACGAGCGGGAAGCGGTCCATCAGCGTGAGCACGAAGCGGCTGCCCCAGATGATGATCGGGATGCTGAACAGCAGACCGAAGATCACGAGGCCGAGGTGGTCCTTGGCGGCGCCCGCGATGCCGATGACGTTGTCGACGCTCATCACGGCATCGGCGATGACGATGGTCTTGACGGCGCCGAAGAGGTGCGTGCTGGCGTCGATGTCGTGGCCGCCGCCCTCGTCCTGGGGCATCAGCAGCTTGATGCCGATGTAGAGCAGCAGCAGCCCGCCGACGATCTTCAGGAACGGGATCTTGAGGAGCTGCAGCGCGAAGAAGATCAGCACGATACGCAGCGCCACCGCACCGAACATGCCCCAGAAGATGGCCTGCTTGCGCTGCGCCTCGGGGAGGCGGCGCGAGGCGAGGGCGATGACGACGGCGTTGTCGCCCCCCAGCAGGATGTCGATCATGATGATCTGGCCGAGGGCGATCCAGAACTCGGGCGACGAGAAGTCCATGGAGCATCATACCCCCGGCCTGCGGTATCGTCGGGGAGTATGCCGTTCGACAGACCACAGGGAGGACGGACGATGCGGGGCAAGAGTGTTGTGTCGCAGACCACATCGAGGGCCGCGTGGACGGTGGCGCTCGCGTTGTGCGGCTCGCTGGCCTGCGCCGCGCCGGATAGCACCGATGCAGTCGCGCCGACGGCGCGCGAGATCGTGTCCCGCGCGCAGCAGGCGGCGGGCGGTGAGACCTGGATCCACCCGCGCACCCTGCTGATGCGTGGCCACGCAGTGTTCTACACGCCGCAGGGGCCGGAGCGGCACGAGCGCTACGAGATGTGGCGGGTGTATCCGGCGCAGAAGGGCGCGGCGCATGCCGCCGACGGCAAGGTGCGCATCGAGTCCTGGCATCAGGGGAAGCGCGTGCGTCTCGTCACCTTCGATGGGCAGCGCTCCTACACGCTCGAGGGGCCGCAGCCGCCGTCCGACGCCGACAAGCAGTGGTCCGAGAACTTCGGCTTCGGCGTGATCCGCTTCGCGCTGGAACCCGGCTTCCGGCAGGAGCGCCTGCCGGACGATGTGGTCGAGGGTCGGCCGGTGCATGTGGTGCGCATCACCGACCCGTCGGGGCAGGCGACGACCTTCTCGATGGCCAAGGACGACCACGCCATCCTGCGGCTCGGCTTCGATACCGCGCGTGGCTGGCATGAGCGGCTGTATTCGGAGTTCTTCCGCAAGCCGGGCGTGTCTTGGGTGCAGCCCGGGCGCGTGCGCCTCTACTACGCCGGCGTCATCCAGAACGAGATCTTCTGGACCGACTTCGAACTCGACCAGGCGATGCCGGATGGGCTTTTCGTCGTGGTAAAGTGACACCACGCCGCCCGTTCGGACGCGGCGTGAAAGGCGCACGATGACTTTGCCGGGATTCCTCGACCGACGCGTATCGGTCGCCCCGATGATGGATTGGACCGATCGGCACTGCCGCTATTTCCTGCGCGGCTTCGCCCCGGACCTGCTGCTCTACACGGAGATGGTCACCGCCTCGGCGATCCTGCGTGGCGAGCGCGACCGGCTGCTCGAGTTCTCCCGGGAAGAACACCCTGTCGCGCTGCAGCTCGGCGGCTGTGAGCCGGACTATCTGGCCGCGGCCGCGCGCTACGGCGCGGAGTGGGGTTACGACGAGATCAACCTCAATTGCGGCTGTCCCTCCGACAAGGTGCAGAAGGGCGCCTTTGGTGCTTGCCTCATGAACGAACCGTCGTTGGTGGCGGACTGCGTCGCGGCGATGCGCGAGGTGGTCGACGTGCCCGTGACGGTGAAGATGCGCATCGGCACGCTGCGCTCGGGACAGGCGGACCTCGCCGAAGCCATGCAGCGTTTCGACGAAGCCGACTATGACCGTCTCGCCGATTTCCTGGTGGCGATCCGCGCGGCGGGCGCCGACTGCGCCGTCGTGCACGCGCGGCGCGCCGTGCTCGGCAACTGGTCACCGGCCGACAACCGCGAGATCCCGCCGCTGCGCTACGACATCGTGCAGCGCCTCAAAGAAGACTTCCCCGACCTGCCGGTGGTCCTGAACGGTGGTCTGCGCGCGGCAGCGCCGTGCGCGGAGGCGCTGGAGTGGGCGGATGGCGTGATGCTCGGCCGCGAGGCCTACCACCGGCCGATGGTGCTCGGCGAGGTCTTCGAGGCCATCGAGCCCGGCTACCGTACGCCCTCGATCCCGGCGCAGCTCGAGCGCATGGCCGAGTACGCGGATCGTGAGATGTCGCGTGGCGAGCGGCTGCCGGCGATCACGCGGCACCTGCTCGGGTTGCTCAGCCACACGCCAGGCGCGCGCGAATTCCGGCGGCTGCTGTCGGAAGGGGCGCGTGAGCGCGATGCGGGACCCGAGCTCATCCGCCGCGCGGCGGCGCTCGCCTACGGCGAGGCGGCCTGAGGCGACCTGCCATGGCGTGAGGGACGCCGTCGGCGCCTCCCCTCAACCGAGGCGGGTGCGCAGCGCCTTGACCTGCTCGCGCAGCGCGGCGGGTGTGCGGGGGGCGTATTCGTCGAGGTATTTCTCGATGTCCGCGGCCTCGGCGCGCCACTCGTCGGTCTGCACCGAGAGCAGCTGATCGAGCGTGCCCGGCGCGAGATCGAGGCCCGCGAGGTCGAGGTCCTCCGGACGCGGCAGGTTGCCGATGGCGGTCTCCTGTGCACCGGCCTTGCCGGCGCAGCGGTCGACGATCCACTCGAGCACGCGCAGGTTGTCGCCGAAGCCCGGCCACAGGAACTTGCCGTCGGCATCGCGGCGGAACCAGTTCACGTGGTAGATCTTGGGCGGGTGCTTGAGCTTCGCGCCCATGCTGAGCCAATGCGCCCAGTAGTCGCCGTAGTTGTAGCCCGCGAAGGGCTTCATGGCCATCGGGTCGCGGCGCAGCACGCCCGCCTGGCCGATCGCGGCGGCCGTGGTCTCGGAGGCGACCGAGGCGCCGACCAGCACCCCGTGGTTCCAGTCGCGCGCTTCGTAGACGAGCGGCGCGACGCCGCGCCGGCGACCGCCGAAGATGATCGCGGAGATCGGCACGCCGCGGGCGCTGTCGGCCTCGGGCGCGTAGCTCGGGTTCTGCTTGGCGGAGACGGTGAAGCGCGAGTTGGGCTGCGCCGCAGGGCCGTTGGCGGGGTCGAAGGGGCGTCCCTGCCAGTCGGTCACGGGCTTGCCGGCATCGAGGCCTTCCCACCACGGCTGGTTGTCGGCCGTCAGCGCGACGTTGGTGAACAGCGTGTTGCGCTGGATCATCTCGAAGGCGTTGCGGTTGGTCTTGGGGTTGGTGCCCGGCACCACGCCGAAGTAACCGGCCTCGGGGTTGATCGCGTACAGCCGGCCGTCCGGGCCGGGGTGCAGCCAGGCGATGTCGTCGCCCACGGTCGTGACCTTCCAGCCCGGCATGGAGCCCGGCGGGATCAGCATCGCGAGGTTGGTCTTGCCGCAGGCCGAGGGGAAGGCCGCCGCGACGTAGTGCGTCTCGCCCTGCGGGCTCGTGAGGCCGACGATGAGCATGTGCTCGGCAAGCCAGCCCTCGTTGCGCGCCTGGTAGCTCGCGATGCGCAGCGCGTGGCATTTTTTGCCGAGCAGCGCGTTGCCGCCGTAGCCGCTGCCGAAGCTCATGATCGAGAGCTCCTCGGGGAAGTGCATGATGAAGCGGCGGTCGGGGTCGAGTTCGCCGGTGGAGTGCAGGCCCTTCACGAAGCCGCCCTCGCGCGCGATGCGCTCGAGCGCCGGCCGGCCGGCGCGCGTCATCAGGATCATGTTGATGACGACATAGGCGCTGTCGGTGATCTCGACGCCGCAGCGCGAGTAGGGCGAATCGATCGGGCCCATGCAGTAGGGCACCACGTAGAGCGTGCGGCCCTTCATGCAGCCCTTGAAGAGGTCCAGCATCTTCGCCTTGGCTTCGGCGGGCGCCATCCAATGGTTGTTGGGGCCGGCGTCGTCCCTGTCGGTGGTGCAGACGAAGGTGAGGTGCTCGACTCGTGCGACATCGGAGGGATGCGAGCGGGCGAGGAAGCAGTCGGGGTAATGCGCCTCGTTCAGCTTCAGCAGTTCGCCGCTCTTCTCGAGATCGGCGACGAGTCCGCGGAACTCGTCATCGGAGCCTTCGCACCAACGCACGGCATCAGGCTGCGTGAGTTCCCGTACCGAGGCGACCCACTCGCTCACGGCGGGGGACATCGCGGACAGGGCAGGCAGGGTGCGGGGTGCGGTGGCCATCGGGGATCCTTGGGTCAGTTCGGCAGGATGGACTCTCAAGTATACCTTCCCCGCCCCGGGGTCGCGCCCGGCGCCCTCGGCTGGCCGCTGCCCAAAGGGTTTTTTCTTTCAGATTCAATGCTCGACACGCGGCCGCCCACCGGTTAGCGTGCCGCCCGCGATGCAGGACATCGAGGACATCCTGGGCGCCGACGGGCCCCTCGCGAGGAGCCTGGACGGGTTCCGGCCCCGTCGTGCCCAAGTGCAGATGGCGACGGCGGTCACCGACGCCCTCGAACAGCGCCGCGCGCTGCTGGTCGAGGCGGGCACGGGCACCGGCAAGACCTTCGCCTATCTGGTGCCCGCGCTGCTCGCGGGGCGCCGGGTGCTGGTGTCCACGGGCACGCGCACGCTGCAGGACCAGTTGTACGCCAAGGACGTGCCCTTGGTCGCCGGCGCGCTCGGCAGTCCGGCCCGGGTCGCGTTGCTCAAGGGCCGCAGCAACTACCTCTGCACCTACCGATTGAAGCGCCAGGTCGCGCAGCGTGCGCTCGACGGCATCGCCACCGCCGACCCGTTCTTGGCGCGCATCGAGTCCTGGTCGGCGACCACGAAGACCGGCGACCTCGCCGAGGTGCCCGGCATCACGGAGTCGCAGACGGTCTGGCCGCAGGTGACCTCGACGCGCGACAACTGCCTCGGGCAGCGTTGCCCCGACTACGCCGGTTGCCATGTGGTCGCCGCACGGCGTGACGCGCAGGCGGCGGACCTCGTCATCGTCAACCATCACCTGCTGCTCGCCGACCTCGCCCTGAAGGAAGACGGCTTCGGCGACCTGCTCGGCACCGCCGACGCGGTGATCCTCGACGAGGCGCACCAGTTGCCCGACCTCGCCACGCAATTCTTCGGTGCCCAGTTCTCGGCGCGCCAAGGCGAGACCTTGCTCACCGAGGGCAAGGCGGCGTTGCTGCGTGGCGGCGGATCCTTGGCGGAGATCGGACCTGCGGCCCGCACGGTGGAGGCCGCGCTCGGTGCGGTGCTCGCCGCCTTGCCGCGCGGCGCGACGCGGCAGCGCTGGGAGGATGCGGGCGAAGAACTCGACTCTGCGGCGCTCGCGCTCGCGGCCGCGCTGCGTGACTACGGCAGCATGCTCGGCGAGGCCTCGCAGCAGCCGGCCGTCGCCGCCGTGGCGGGGCGTGCGGGCGAGCTGGCCTCCGTGCTCGAGCGCATCGCCCAGGCGGGGGGCGACGACGGCGCGCGCACGGTCGAGACCACCGGGCGCGGGTTCACGCTCGGGTTGTTGCCGTTCGATGTCTCCGAGCGCTTCCGTGGCCTCGTCACGGCGCACCCGGCAGCCTGGGTGTTCACCTCGGCGACGCTGTCGGTGGGCGAGGACTTCGCGCATTTCGCGACGCGCCTCGGGCTCGAGGACGCGCCGACCTTGCGTATCCCGAGCCCCTTCGATTTCGGCTCGCAGGCGATGCTGTACCTGCCCGAGGGCATGCCGGAGCCTTCGCAGCCGGGCTATGTGGACGCCGTGATCGACGCGAGCGTGCCGTTGCTGGACGCGTCCGGCGGCGGCGCCTTCCTGCTCTTCACGAGTCACCGCGCGTTGGCGCAGGGCGCGGCGCGGCTGCGCGCCACCTGGGACGGCGCGGTGGAGCGGCCGCTGCTGGTGCAGGGCGAGGGGCCTCGCGAGCGTTTGCTGCGCGAGTTCCGCGAGCATGGCGATGCGGTGCTGCTCGGCACCGCGAGTTTCTGGGAAGGGGTCGACGTGAAGGGCGAGGCGCTGCGGCTCGTCATCATCGAGAAGCTGCCGTTCGCATCGCCCGACGATCCCTTGACCAAGGCGCGCATCGAGCACCTGCAGCGCAGCGGCGGCAACGCCTTCCGCGACTACCAGTTGCCCGAGGCGGTGCTCGCACTCAAGCAGGGTGTCGGACGTCTCATCCGCAGCGAGACCGACCGTGGCATGATCGTCATCTGCGACCCGCGGTTGCTCGGCAAGAGCTACGGACGCGTGTTCCGCGCGAGCCTGCCGGAGATGCCGGCGACCCGCGAACGCGCCGAGGCCACGCGCTTCCTGCGGCGCTTGCTCGCCTGACCCCGTCATCGGACTGTCATGAGACTGCTCGCCCTCGACACTTCCACCGAAGCCTGCTCCGCCGCCCTGCTGGTGGGCGAGACCGTGCTCGAGCGCAGCGTCGAGGCGCCGCAGGGACACGCCGAGCTGATATTGCCCATGATCGAGTCCTTGCTTGCGGAGGCGGGTCTCAGCCTGCGGGTCCTCGATGGCATCGCTTTCGGGCGCGGGCCGGGCAGCTTCACCGGCGTGCGGCTCGCCGCCAGCGTCACCCAAGGCCTCGCCTTCGGCGCCGGCCTCGGCGTGCTGCCGGTGTCGACGCTGCGCGCCGTCGCGTGGCAGGCGTTCGCGGCCAAGTCCGTGGCCGTGCCCGCCGGTGCCCTCGCCGAGGATCGGGTCCTCGTCTGCAACGACGCGCGCATGCAGGAGGTCTATTGGTGTGCCTACCAGCGCGACGCCGAGGGTCTGCCCGAGGCGCTGCTGGAGGAGGCCGTGAGCCCGCCATCCCGTGTGGCGCTGCCGGAGCCCGTGGAAAAGGACCGCCGGGCCTCGCCCCCGGCCCACTGGTGCGGAGCGGGACGGGGATTCCGCGCGCATCCGTCCTTGATGGCGCTTGTCCCGGACACGCCGGCGGCGTGGTTCGACCTCTTGCCGCAGGCATCGGCGGTGCTCGCCCTTGCGCGACCGGAGGTGGCGGCGGGCCGGCTCTGCGCGGCCGATGAGGCGCTGCCGGTCTACGTGCGGGACGAGGTCGCGAAGCCCTCGTCGGCCCGCCCGTCATCATCCTGAAACACGGGCGCGTTGGAATATGACAGCGATGCCGGCCAAGGTCATATTGATCGTCGAAGACGAAAAAGCCATCCGCGACATGATCGCGTTCGGTCTGCGTCGCGCCGGCTTCGAGATCCGCGAGGCGCAGGACTGCCGCGCTGCCCGCACCGAGATCGCAGGCCGTCGTCCCGACCTGCTGCTGGTCGACTGGATGCTGCCCGACATGACGGGGCTCGAGTTCACCCGCCAGCTCAAGCGGGACCCGAACCTCAAGGAACTGCCGGTCATCATGCTGACCGCCCGTGCCGAGGAAGCCGACAAGGTGGCGGGGCTCGAGGGCGGGGCGGACGACTACGTCACCAAACCCTTCTCGACCCGCGAACTGATGGCGCGCATCCAGGCAGTGCTGCGCCGAGTCGACCCGGCGGTGGGCGGCGAGATCGTCGACATCGAAGGCCTGCGCCTCGACCCGGTGGCGCACCGTGTGACCGCCGGCGACAAGCCGGTGGTGCTCGGGCCGACCGAATACCGCATGCTCGAGTTCTTCATGACCCATCCCGATCGGGTCTATTCCCGCGAACAGCTCCTCGACCGCATCTGGGGCGGCAACGTCTATGTGGAGGAGCGCACCATCGACGTGCACATCCGTCGCCTTCGCAAGGCGCTCGAGGAATTCGGGTACGATCGTCTGGTGCAGACAGTGCGCGGTGCGGGGTATCGCTTCTCCGGCCGCCGGGAGTAAGCATCCTGAACGACGGATTCCGGGACTGGGGCTACGCCTTGTCCCGTCTGGCCGGTATCGCGATCCTCGGTCTCTTGGTGGGCTGGGCGATCGGGCATCCCTGGTGGGGGCTCACCGGGGCGTTGGCGCTCGCGCTCGTGCGCCAGTGGTCGAACCTGCACCAGCTCGACCACTGGCTGCGCAACCGCAACCGCCGGGCACCCCCCGACGCGGGCGGCCTGTGGGGCGATGTCGTCTCGCAGGTCTCGCGCCTGCACCGCCGCAAGCAGTTCCACAAACAGCGCCTGTTGTCCCTGTTCCGTGAACTGCGCCGCTCGTCGGCCGCCATGCCGGACGGCGTGGTGGTGCTCAACACCCAGCACGAGATCCTCTGGTTCAACCGCAAGGCGGGGGAGCTGCTCGGCCTGCGCCGCAAGACCGACCATGGCATCGCGCTCGCGAGCCTGCTGCGCCTGCCGCAGTTCGGCCGCTACCTCGAGAGGGGGGATTTCAGCGCGGCGTTGCGCGTGCAGCCCCGCATCGGCGACGCCACCTGGATCGAGTTCCAGGGGATGCCTTACGGCGAGGGGCAGCTCGTTCTGCTGGTGCGCGACGTCACGCGCCAGGCGCAGCTCGAGACCATGCGCAAGGATTTCGTCGCCAACGCCTCGCACGAGCTGCGTTCGCCGCTGACGGTGATCGCGGGCTACCTCGAGACGCTCTCGCTCGACGAGGAGCTGCCCTCGGACCTGCGGCCGCCCATCCTCGAGATGCGCCGCCAATCCGAGCGCATGACGGCGATCATCGCCGACCTGCTCGAGCTCTCGCGCCTCGAAGCGAGCGACGAGCAGGTCATCGGCACGCCGATCGACATCACGGCGCTGCTCGCGCTGATCGCCAAGGACCTCGCGGCCAACCACGGCACCCGGCATGCCGTCGAAGTGCGCGTCGAGTCGGGCGACGGACTCATGGCCGACGCGGGTCTCGTGCACTCCGCGTTCTGGAACCTCGCCGAGAACGCCGCCAAGTACACGCCCGCCGGCGGCACGATCACGCTGCGCTGGTGGACTGATGACGAGGGCGGGCATCTCGCCGTGGCGGACACCGGGCCCGGCATCCCGGCCGAGCACCTGCCGCGCCTCACCGAGCGGTTCTATCGGGTCGATCCGGGCCGGGCGCGCGACACCGGCGGCTCCGGGCTCGGTCTCGCCATCGTGCGGCATGTGTTGCAGCGGCATGGCGGCGAGCTCGCCATCACGAGCGAAGAGGGCCGCGGCAGCACCTTCACCTGCCACTTCCCGCCGCTGCGCCTCGTACGTCAACCGGTCGCAATGGCGGGCGAGTCCCGTTATGCTGACCAAAGTGGGGCGTGATGCCCCGGGGGTTCGCAGCCATGGATTCCGCCGATCTCTCGCAGCACATCTCGCGCCGTTTCAACGAAGACCTGGATCGCGTCCGCAACCAGGTGCTCGCCATGGGCGGCTTCGTGGAACAGCAGCTCGCCAAGGCGGTGACGGCGCTCGTCGAGGGTGACAGCACGCTCGGCGAAGCGGTCGCGCACGACGACTTCCAGGTCAACAACATGGAAGTCTCGATCGACGAGGAGTGCTCGCGCATCCTCGCCACGCGCGCCCCGGCGGCGAGCGACCTGCGCCTCATCGTCGCCATCATCAAGGCCATCACCGACCTCGAGCGCATGGGCGACGAGTGCGAGAAGATCGGCTACATCGCCTCGCGTCTCGCCGCGCAGGAGCGTCCGGTCGACAAGTACCGCGAGGTCAAGCACCTTGGCCGCGTGGTGCAGGACCTCGTGCACGATGCGCTCGACGCCTTCGCCCGCATGGACGCCGACGCCGCGCTGCGCGTGGCCCGTCGCGACCGGCTGGTCGACGAGGAGTACGAGGCCATCCAGCGCCAGTCGATCACCTTCATGATGGAAGACCCGCGCAGCATCCGCCGCGCGCTCGATGTGATGTGGGTGGTGCGCGCGCTGGAGCGCATCGGCGATCATGCCAAGAACATCTGCGAGTACGTCATCTACATGGTGCACGGCAAGGACGTCCGCCATATCCGCATCGAGGATGTGGAAAGCGCCCTGAAGGACGGCGCCCGCACGTGATCCGGGCGATGGCCGCGACCCGGCGCGGCGCCAACCTCGCCGGCTTCGCCGCCTGCGTCGCGATGATGGCCTACGCGATCTATGCGGAACGCGTGCTCGGCTTCGAGCCTTGCCCGCTCTGCATGTTCCAGCGCGTCGGCGTGGTGGTCCTCGGTGCGGTGTTCCTGCTTGCGGCCTTGCACGACCCGAAGGGCGCGCGCGGTGCCCGCGCCTACGGTGTCGCGATCCTGCTCGCCGCTGCCTTCCCGGCCTATGTCGCAGGCCGCCACGTCTACATCCAGGGCCTGCCGCCGGGTTCGGTGCCGTCCTGCGGCGCCAGCCTCGATTACATGGTCGACGTGTTCCCGCTGATGACGGTGATCCAAAAAGTGCTCACCGGCGCCGGCGAGTGCCAGAAGATCGACTGGGCCTTCCTCGGCCTGTCGATGCCGGCATGGGTGCTGGTCGCGGTGCTCGCGCTCGGCGCGTTCGGCGCCTGGGCGAACTTCCGCAGGCCGTGGTCACGGCCTGCGGCGTCTTGAAAACTTAACCGCTCCGACACCGGAGCGTCACGCGTATCGCCCAGAGTCGCGCCAGCCAAGGCCGATTCGGGGAATACCTTGACCGCCGAGATCCCGTGCCACGCCGTCCGTAGCGTCTTCATCTCCGACATCCACCTCGGCACCCGCGGCTGCAACGCAGCCGCCTTGCTCGACTTCCTCCGCAACGTCCAGTGCGACACGCTCTATCTCGTCGGCGACATCGTCGACTTCTGGAGCCTGCGCCGCACGTTCTACTGGCCGCAGGAGCACAACAACGTGCTGCGGACCCTGCTCGGCAAGGCCAAGCACGGTACGCGGGTGGTGTACGTGCCGGGCAACCACGACGAGGACTTCCGTGAGTTCGGCGGGCTCGGCTTCGGCAACCTCGAGATCCAGAAGGACTGCATCCACGAGACCGCGCAGGGCGAGCGGCTGCTGGTGCTGCACGGGGACGAGTTCGACAGCGTCGTGAAATGCAGCCCGTGGCTCGCGGCGCTCGGCTCGCGCGCCTACGACTTCTCCCTCGACATGAACCTCTACTTCAACAAGGTCCGTCGCGCCTTCGGTTACGAGTATTGGTCGCTGGCCGGGTACCTGAAGCACAAGGTCAAGAACGCCGTGAACTACATCTCGAGCTTCGAGCAGGCGGTGGCGCGCGAAGCCCGTCGTCGCGGCGTCGACGGTGTGGTCTGCGGTCACATCCACCGTGCCGAGATCACCCGCATCGACGGGGTGCTCTACTGCAACGACGGCGATTGGGTCGAGAGCTGCACCGCTCTGGTCGAGGACCGCAACGGCCGTCTGGCGATCTGGGACTGGTCGCGCATGCAGGGGCGGGCCGGCATCGCCGCCGCGCCCGCGCCCGTCGGCATGGCGGCCTGACATGCGAGGCCGCGCGTCCAAGGCGCGGTCCCGCGCCGCCGCCGTGTGCGGCGTCCTCGGTGGCCTGCTGTGCGGCGTCGCGTCGTTGGGCGCCACCGCGATGTCTGAGGGTGGCAAGGGCGAAGCGGTGATACGTGGTGAGGCGTCCGAGGCTCGGCGGTATCTCGTCGACGCGGCGCGTTGCGGCGATCGGCTGTCGACAGAGTGGCGCGATGCAGCGGGATCCGTGGTGGCCTACGAGGAGGTCGAACTCTCCGGGGGGCGTTGGGTCCGCTATCGCTTGCAGCGCGCAAACATCGGGCAGGATCTGCGCGCCGAGCGGCGGGGTGATGTCGTGACGATCACGGACCGTTCGCGTCCCGGACGCCCGCCGGCACGGGTCCACGGCCGCGGGGACTTGGTGGCCGGGCCGGAGTTGGTGTTCTTCCTGCAGTCGCGGCTGGCGGACCTGCGGGCCGGCCGGCGCATCGAGTTGCAGTACTTGTTGGCCGACCGCGGCACTGCGCTCGGCTTCATCGCCCGGGGCGAGTCCGTCGGCACGGGGACACGCGTCGCCTTGGAGGCCTCGGCGGCGCTGGCCCGGCCGTTCGTGCCGACCACGACCTTCGAGTTCGGCGCGGACGGCGGATTGCGTCAGGTCTCCGGACGGATGCTGCCGGTGGCGGGCGACGCCAAGTCCCCGAAGGCGTTGGATGGGGTGCTGCGCATGAGCGCCGCGCAATCAAGCTGTAACAGGAAGTCTTTATCGTAAGTCCATGCGGATACTGATGTTGTCTGATGTGTTCTTCCCTCGGGTGAACGGCGTCTCGACCTCGATCCAGACATACCGCTCCGACCTGCAGGCCCTCGGTCATCAGGTGACGCTGGTGGCGCCGCTGTATCCGTCCGCGGCTGCGGGGTCGGCCACCGCGAACGATCCCATCGACACCGTGCGTGTCGAGTCGCGCGGTGTGCCGCGCGACCCTGAAGACCGGCTCCTCAAGTGGGGGCCGTTGATGCGCTGGGCGGAGTCGCTGCGCCCCGACGACGCCGACGTGATCCACATCCAGACCCCGTTCGTCGCGCACTACGCCGGGCTGCGGCTCGCCCGTCGTCTCGGTTGCCCGGTGGTCGAGACCTACCACACCTATTTCGAGCACTACCTGCACCACTACGTGCCCGGCATTCCGGCGCCGCTCACCCGGATGCTGGCGCGCCGGATGACCGTATCCCAGTGCCACGCGGTGCAGGCCGTGGTCTCGCCGTCGCGGCAGATGGCGGACGCGCTGCGCGAGTACGGCGTGCGCACGCCGATCGAGGTGCTGCCGACCGGGCTGCCGCCGGCGGCCTTCGGTGCCGGCAACGGCGCGGCGTTCCGGGCGTTGTTCGGCATCCCCGCGCAGCGTCCTGTCGTCACCTTCGTCGGCCGCGTGGCTCACGAGAAGAACATCGATTTCCTGTTGCAGATGCTGGTGGAACTGCGGCGCCGGGTCCCGGACGTGCTGATGGTGATCGCGGGTGAAGGTCCCGCGGAACAACACCTGCGCTCGCTCGCGGCGCGGCTCGGGCTGGAACCGAACGTGCTCTTCATCGGCTATCTCGAGCGCACGCGCGGGCTGCTCGATTGCTACCGGGCCGCCGATGCCTTCGTGTTCGCCTCGCGCACCGAGACCCAGGGGCTCGTGCTGCTGGAGGCGATGGCGCAGGGCACCCCGGTCGTCTCGACGGCGGTCATGGGCACCGTGGATGTGCTGAGCGGCGCCGGTGGCGCCGTGGTGGTGCCCGAAGAGACTGGCGCCTTCGCCGCGGCGGTCGCCGGTGTGTTGCGCGACCCGCAGCGTCGGGAGGAACTCTCGCACTGCGCGCGCGAGGATGCGGCGCGATGGGCGTCCAAGGTGATGGCCGAGCGTCTGGTCCGCCTGTACGAGGGCGTCATCGAGTCCGATGCGGCGCCGCGATCGGTGGCGGCGTCATGACGCCTGCGCTCTTCCTGCGCGCGGACCAGGCGGAGCGCCGCCTGTGCCTGCTCGCCAACGCCGCGTCCCGCCGCCGCATCCTGTGCGGCGTCTTCCGCGGTGCGAGCCGGCTGGGGGATGGGGTGTTCTGGTACGCGCTGATGGCGAGCATGCCGTTGTGGCTCGGGGTCACCGAAGGGCTGCGCGCAGCGCTCCACATGTTGGCGGTGGGCGCTGTCGGCCTCGCCTTGTACAAGGTCCTCAAGCGGACCTTGGTGCGTGAGCGGCCGTTCGTGGGTCTGGTCGGCATCGAGTGCGCCATGCCGCCGCTCGACCGCTACAGTTTCCCTTCGGGGCACACGCTGCACGCCGTGGCGTTCAGCACCTTGGGCGTCGCCTTCGTGCCGGCGCTGGCCGTCGTGCTGGTACCGTTCGCGATGTTGGTGGCTGCCTCGCGCGTGGTGCTGGGGCTGCACTATCCCTCGGATGTGCTGGTCGGCGCCGCCTTGGGGGCGGGGCTTGCCGCCGGCAGTCTCGCGCTGCTGCCTTAGGCCAGCAGGCGCTCGAGCACGCCGCGGTACATGCGGTGCAGCGACCCGATCTCTTCGATGCGCACGCACTCGTTGACCTTGTGGATGGTCGCGTTGGTGACGCCGAGTTCCACCACTTGCGCGCCGAGCGGTGCGATGAAGCGTCCGTCGGAGGTGCCGCCGCCCGTGGAGAGCACGGGCGCGACACCGGTCAACTCGGTGATCGCCCCGACCGCGGCCTCCGAGAGCGCCCCGGGCGGCGTGTAGAAGGGCTCGCCCGAGAC
>Ga0315900_10007072_pt1 | contig 14838 bp, 18 predicted proteins | sample LakEriMetagenome_FD_203521 | JGI IMG/M metagenome (GOLD analysis project Ga0315900, IMG submission 203521) | Freshwater fungal communities from buoy surface, Lake Erie, Ohio, United States - Buoy 12 MA114 | ecosystem: Environmental > Aquatic > Freshwater > Lake > Lake biofilm | place: USA: Lake...
CGCGGCAAATCGATCGGCAAACTGTTTCCAGTTGTGCATCTGTGCAGCCGATGTACACTGATCCAATAACTTTTGGATGTGTTTGTGCCAACGTGCTGTGAAGTTGTCAGCGGCGGCAATGCCTACATAGAAATATCCCCAGTCAGGATGTTTCCAAACATAAATGCCTGACTTTTTTGTTTCTGCTGGACGGTCATTGCGCAGGCGTATGGTCAAGCCCGGACGTCCTTCTCGCTGTTTGACCAAGGAATAGATATCGTAGAAATTGTAGGTAACACTACGACCCAATTGTATTTCGTTCAATCTCATACTGGTGAATAAGGATTGCGATGACGATCATAGCCATCGTCTTCTGGATATACTGGATATTCGTTCATGTTATCTTCCTGCATTGCGTATGGCAGCCCCGTTGTTAAAACTCTGGCTCCATGAATTAGCAGTGCGATTGCCTTTGCGGGCACTCCACTCGTATCCTGCACGATGTCCTGAGCAGTCTTTGGTACACTGACTACCTTTGAACATGAGTTCATCGAGCTGATGAGATTCTAATTCTTCTGCTGGCCACGAAATAAAACTGTTACCGTTGATATCTCCAGCACGAACAACAAAAGCACCGCCATTGTCATAGCCTTCATCTTGGCCTATTTCCCAGCCCATAGTAGCCAGTGTGCGTTCGGCACGTGGGTCTTCATCCCCCTGCCACCATTGTGCGGCCAGCCGATGTAGTATTTCTTCTTCGTTTGGCTCGCGGTCATCGCCGCCTGGTGGTGCAAATTCATCTAGATCTTCATTCTTTTTACGACCTTGGCAATGCGCCCGCTGACTAAAGCCTTTGGGGTTAGAGCAATCTATAGAGCGTTTGTATTTCCGGCTCCATTTCTCGCTGACAAATTCTTCAGCTCTCATTTTTGTCCAATTCTCGGAATGCTTTTACTAGATCTTTGGCATCAACGCCAAATACCAACTTCAGTTGCGATCCTGCATACAAATAGGCCGCAGTTTCTTCATCCACATGATTTACATAATCTAACTTTTTGATCAGCACACGTTGAATGGTTTTGAAATCACTGTGGTTCTTATGTGATTTGATCAAGCCGTCTACAGCCGTTTTGAATGCAGAATCTAAATAATATCTAGCATGGAACATTTCGTGTCGTATGGTATCAGGATCATCTGAGCCCACACCAATCACACAAAACTTTTTCTGGCCTTGTGTGTTCTTACGCACGGCATCCACCATGACCTGTTCGGCATTGGACAAAGGTCTGGCTGATTTAAGCCATGATCTGAAAGCACGATCTGGAATGTTGAACCCATCCCAGAACTTGAAGTAGTCCACATTTCCCTGTCGGTCCATCCAGTTGTCCAAGAATTCCGGCAAGCTAACTTGTCGTACGCCACTGCCATAGTGTTTGCCATCATAGTATTCGGCCACACGGAAAAAACTACGGGCCGCATCAGGCACAGTGCGATATCTCAACACCACACAGCCATCAAAGGGTTGACTGACCCTGACATCCTTGTTGGTGAATTTAAGATCTTTTTTGTGATCATAATAGTCAGACACAGTCTTTTTGGTCCAACGCTCAATCAGGAATTCTTCAGCTCTCATTTTGTTACAGGGCCGCCTTCAACCCAAGCATCACAGGTGCGTTTGGCCGCACACTTGAATTTTAAAAACTTGCAATAGCCTAGATCGCCTGCATCTATAGTATCATGAGCGTCTGAGCCGGGTTCGCTGCCAATGCCCTTGGCAATGCAATCCAACATGTCTTCTGAGATGTCAAAGGCCGCACAGTTCCCACAACGATTGGCCTTGACTGATTCAATGTCATCGGTGTTCCACTTGTCAGCCAACTCTGCCCAGTATTCTTCATTGGGCTCCGCAGGATTTAGCGGACCATAGTGATATTCTTCTATGGCCTTTTGACGATTTTTTAGATTGAGGTCAATGCTTTGCGTGGCAGGAGGGCAACCACGTTCCAAAGCCTCTAACATGTTGATAAAGTTTCTCATTATAATCCCAGTTGTTGACGCAGTTGTGTCAGGGCCTGATTGAAGTTACTAGCCACTATTGTATATAGTCTGTCCGCTACAGTAAAATTATATGTTCTCATGTCATGCTCCTTTGTTTTTGATCCAGTCATCTGGAGTCTTATTGTGCTTGGCTACAAAACGATCATGTAGCTGTTTGGCAGTTATTTTTGATTTCTTGGCAATGGACTGCATCATGTGATCAATGGCATCGTAACTGGTAGGATTTTTTAAAATCTTTTCTAGATCTTTGATCTCGTCTTCACTGACCTTGGGCGTTTTATCTTTTTTATATTTGGGACCAGCCAGTTTACTGCGTTCAGCTGGTGTAAGTTTTTTAATCCATTCAGGATCGTTATAAGGTTGAGGTTTCTTGTTTACACCTGCTTCACGCACCCGGGTGGCCACGTTCTTGGCAGCACCTCTACGTTCAGGATTGGGGTCTTCTCTACGCTTCTTGGCTGCCGCTGACGCACGACCTTTTTTACCCAAGGCATGTGCTTTTGATTGTGGCAAACATTTGGGTTTACCTTCTGAATCATCGCCCCTAGCACAGTCACCGCGAATTTTACCGTCGGGACCAAATCGCACCCACTTTTCTTTGAACCACTTCTTGAGATCTTCTTCCAGCTCTTCATTGGTCTTCTTCACACAGTTAGGGTACCGTTTACCGAACATGGTTTTCATGCCTTTCTTTTGGTATCCTTTCCAACAGGCTTCGAGTATTTCTCTGTATTTCATTTTTTCTTTCCGCCTGTGCCCCAGTTGTCAGCACCTTTCTTACGGCACTGTACTAGCGCACCTGAAGCGTAAGCACTGGGCCACACTTTGTAACGACTTTTTACCTTGTGATAGCAAGCGTCTTGTTTTTCATCCAACTGGTCTTCACCCAGTTCCATGTCACGACGGTCTTTGGCTCTTTTCTTAGCATAGTCGGTTTGAGGATTCTTAGGTTGACGACTAACTGGCTTACCAGCATCTACGTCACGTTCACGTTGGCGACGACGTTGATAATCAGTTTGTGCTTCTGCTACACCTTGTTCTTTTGTTGACGGGTGTCCCTCAACTGCGTCTGGATGCTTGTGAACATACATTAGTTCTCGTTTGGCTTCGGCGGCTGAGTCAAATCCCACTACGCTATAACCTGTGGCATAGTGATGTACATACCATGGGCCATTGCCTGGACTTGATTCCGGGTCAATTCCAATTTCACCTACTGGCTTGCCGTTCTTCTTAAACACTCGGCGTTGCTGGTCTGCGTGACCTTCCGCCACACTTTCATTTTGTGGTTCATAGTACCAGCCCATGCCAGGATCGTCACTACCGTTGCGTTGTGGATTGTCAAACTTAAAATACGCGATTTGATCATCACCCCAGTAACCTTTGAATACGCCAGTGGCATCATCAAAGTCTTCGCGATCAAAATGATCCGCTTCAAACTGTCCAAAAAAGTCTATGCTACGATTGTAATGTTTTGGCTGGGGGCGACCGTAGGGATCTTCTCCGCGGTCATCATCGCCCCAGGGGTCACGTCCAGCAGGTGCAAACTCTTTCAACCCTTGGCCCAATGATCTCAGATCAGACAGTCGTACATTCAACGTCTTGCCATTGGCTGTGATGCGAGCATAGTTATTAGCTGGGCTTAACTCTACTACTCGTGCCTTTTCACCAAAATATTTTACGACATCGCCAACTTGTATTGTCTTCATAGTAGCGCCACCAATATTAACTGGTGTGTCTCCAGCAAAGTTCCCCTGTGGCCCCCAAATGTCATCACCTTCAACTTCTGTTACACTTTGTTGACTCAGTGCCTGGCGAGCTTGTTTTAAACGTATCAACGCAGTGCTCTCGCTTACACAGTCTTGACCTTCACGATACACTGCCTTCTTCATGGCCAAGAACTTTTGCAGTGCTGCCAAGTCTTTGGTATATTTGTCCTTGAGATCTTGGAATTGACGATCTGTTTCTGGCACAGGATACAGTTCTTCCATTTCAATGTCTGCTTGCAGGCCAGGGTAGATACCGCCACGCACATTCTGTGCCTTTAAGAACAGACGATCAATCTGTTCTTTCATCTGGATTAACTCATCCAACAATGCTATGTGACGTCTAAGACTTAGAAATTCTTCATGACGTTGAGCACGTTGAGCATTTGATGGACGACCACGACGTGGGCCAGCAGGTGTATTAAGATCCACTGCGGCAGGCGCTGGCTGTGCAGGTTGTTGTAGACTGCGCAACACTGACATGGCTTTGTCATTGAGTGCTTCTTTGAGATATCCTTGTTGTTGACCAACACGAATCAAATCTCCAATGCGTTGCTGAATGGCAGCCTTGGCTTCAGGATCACTCATAAGCATGCGATCTTTCATGAGTTCCTGCATCACACGCATTTTTTCTTCCCAATCACTAACTGACTTGATAGCATTGTATCCTGAACGATTTAAATCGTCAGTTTCACGTATGCGTATACCTTGGCTCTGTGCTTGACCTTCCAATTCAGCAATCTTCAAACGGATGGCTTCTTTCTCACCAGGAGAAGCATTGGCCATTTGACGGAACAAACGATCACGTGCATTTAAAAACTCTTCACGTTGTTTATTACTACCGCCCGGTGTGGGTTGTGCAATGTTGAACTTGTCCATGCGTTGATTTTCACGCATGACTCGCTGTACTGTGGCCAAACCTTTGAGTTCACGCATGAGATCTTGTGCGGCTTGTTTGGCTACTTCGGCTGTGTTGAAGAATGCTATGTCTTTGCCATTGTGGCGTAAAAGGAATTTTTCTTGAGCCTGATGCATCTTGGCACCAGTTTTATCGTGCGTCTCTGCTTCATCTACTTCTTGATCAGCGTAGTCATTGTATTGTACATTGGAAGCATGAAATGCATGTTTACCAAAGTTGTAAAGATCTACTATGACAAAGTGCTTGTCACGGCCAAAGCCTGCAACATCGCCGGTCTTGCCAGCATGCTCTACGTTGCCTCCAATGATCACAGGATCGCCAATGTGTAGTTCGTTGGTAGCTTCTCTAAGTCCGTAGGTTCCGGTGCCAGGCTCGCCAATGTCAACTCCTTGCAGTGCCGCTGATAATTCGTCTTGTGCCACTGCTGGCTCAGATCTGCCACGACGGCCACCTTGTGGGAATGCCAATACATTGTCTGGTACAGGTACTTCTGCAGGCTTGCTTGCCTTGCGCGGTTTTGAAACCTTTGTAGCTCCTGATTTCTTTCGAGGAGCAGGTTTTTTCTTGGCCACAGTGGGTTCTGCTACGTCTGTGGGTTGTTGCTGTATGTCAGTTGGTGCCGCAGGTGCTTGAGGTTCTGTGGCAGCAGGTTGTTGAACAACAGGTGCTGTGGGTGTGGCCGCGGCCTGTGTTGAAGAGCTTTGACCTATTGCTGGCTTGGCTGTTTTAACAATTTGTAATTTTTGTGCCACTTGTCCCAGCTGTGCTTCAATGTCAGATATGTCGTTACCTTGTTGTATATCCAAGGCCTGGGCTTTTTTTAGTGCGGCATCTTGTCTACGATTTACAGCTTCTAGATCTTTGATGGTTTGATCAGTTTGAGTTTGTTTTTCTAATTCGTCCTGTACAAAAGCTTCAATGTCACTGCCAGCCGCAGTCTGTCGAGCTCGTGCCAGTTGAAATGCTCTAGCTACCCGAGGATTTACTATGGCTTTACGATCTAACTCTGTTATTTCAGAATTTTTTTTTTGAGCTTCGGCTTCTCGAATCTTGGGAGAGTCCATGCCTGGAAAACTCATCTGCCCTGGAGGAACAGGTTCTGTTCCTGGCGCCACATAGGCTGGGACTTTTTTAGGCATCATGCCTTTGGCACGCAATTTGTCAATGTAGTCAACCATGGCAGTTTTGTCACCAAAGGTGTTGAGAATAATACCAACCTTTTGTTGTGGCTTCATACGGCCAAAGTCTTTTAATATAGCATAGACCTGTGAACGATACAGTGTGAGTGGACGATCAGCACCAAACTCAAACTCTGTGTAAGGTTTGTTCCCCATGTAGTCTTTGATCATGCGTTCCCAATTGATTTTGCCTGCTGTTTGTTGTGTAGGACGCTCAGGGTTAGACATGGCAATTTCTTCCACTGTTTCTTCTGCCACGCCAGTGGAAGGATTGGGCTCGTCGAGAAACTTTTCAATTTCATGTCCAACAATGCCAGCTACCAAATTTTCATCTACGCCACGCTGACCGGGCACTGATCCACGGAAGTTCTTTTGTTTGTCTATCAGCTGACGTAACTGCTTCATGTGCTGATCAAACTTCACAGGATCTGCAAGGTGATTTAAGAACTCTTCCTGACGTCCGGCTTTGTTGAATGCTTTGTACTTGGCAAATATCCAACGTGTTTCCATTGGGTCTAAGGTAACTGTTTCACCGCCAATGTTGAGTACAGCGTCCTGTCCTGATTGGGAGGCCTGCATCAAGGCTCGTAAATTATCGTAGCCTGCGGTAGTATCTTCGATCAAGTTCAGTAAATTCATTATTGTTCTTCCAAGTAATCTTCGTTTTGTGTTGTACGCATACGACGTCTGTTGATATACATCTCACAGGCCATCACAGCATGATCCAGGCTTTCAAACTTTGCTGAATGTGGTTTGTTCTTTATGGTAATACGGAAACCATCATCTTCGTTGCCGTGTATCTTGATTTCTTTGCCATCATCAGTGACGATGGTTTTCACAGCAGAAGAGATAGTGTCAATGTCCTGCGGTACTTTGTCTTTGAGATCTGAGTCTGAGCGGATTTCTTTTGACAAGTCAGATAGATAGTCGCCCAGTTTCTTTTTTACTGTGGAGATGACATCTTCTGTGGCCTTGGCTTCTGACAGGCCTTGGCTGGCCAGTACCTGTTCGACGTTGCGCACATAGGCTGACACATCACTGCTGCCAATTTCGTCTACGTCGCCCACAAACTCAGCCACATCACGGGCGGCATCCATCACTGCCTGCGGACCATATCGGCCCAACAGACTGGAATGTTGCATCATGATACGATGCAAGATAGCACGTTCTACCGGGCTGGCTGAATCTTCGCTTTCCAAGAATGATTTGGTATCTGGCGATACACCGTCGGGAGTTTCATCTGCGCCAGAATCGCCCACTTCACTGCCCCAACCTTGCTCGTCACCTTCCCCTACTAGATAACCCAGTGTGGCATTCTTGCCTGGGTAAGGGCCTGATAACTGTGGTGATGTATCACGAGGTTTAAACAGTGCAGGCAATTGCTTGACGCTTTTTTGTGCGGCGTCAATGCTTTCTATGCGATTGAACGATTCAAGGATTTTGCGTAAGTCTGCCATGATTATGCTCTTGCGTCTTTCAAGAAACTCTTGAGTTGCCAAGCGTACTTGCCATGGCTGTTTTGACGCTCGGCCATGAAATTGGCAATGTCTTCACGTCCTTCTGCTTGTGCCACTTGGAATACCTGCATCACAATGCTCTTCATTGTTTCTGTGTCTGCCAGCAATTCTTCTAACATCAGCCGGGCACGTGGAATCTTTGTCTGCCCAGGAATTTCACTGAGTTCTGAGAAACGCTCTAGGCTACCTGGCGCATAATCGTCCAAGGTGCGAATGTACTCAGCAATCTGATCTACTGCGCCGTAGGCATCTCCGTAGATTTCAGCAAAGAAATCATGTAATTGACTAAAATCCGGACCTTCCACATTCCAGTGGAACATCTGCGCTTTTAAGTAATAAGCAAAATTACTGGCTAATAGAGTTTTCAAATCGTCTGACAGCATTGGGTTTCTTCTTTCTAGAATTCTTTTTATATTTATCCGCAGGCACTATAGGCTGGGTTCTTGACAACACAGCACCCATGGGCATGGCAACAGTGGCTATGCCACCGCTAACCGTGGTTTCTGTTATAAATTCATGCGCTCGCATTGACGATCTCAAAGGTTTTTGAATCAATGACCTGGGCAGGGCCATTGGTTACTTTCAAGTTGCGTATTTTAAATTGACAGTCTGGATCGCCAAGATTATCTACTCTTATAGTGTATTTTCCTGGTGGCGCATCCACGGATATAATTTCTTCAAGATACTGAGTACTACCCCAGATATAAGTGCGTTCAGCAAACAGCTCGTGGTTTATGTAAAGGCGATACACCGGTGGTGTTCGTTTCCAATCGCAAAAAAGATCTAGATTTAATTTTACAAAATGTTTACGCATGTAGATATTTACCGTATCAAATGCTGTGGGGTTGTTTGAAACCACTGACCTGCATGCTGACAAATGCTTCTAGTCCTGCATTGGTGCCCAAATGATAGGTATCATTACAAAAATACCAACAATCCCCAGATTTCCAGTGTGTCACTACAGTATTTTCCAATTGCACAAAATGTCCTAGTTTCCAATCTTCTAAAAAGATTAAAAAACGTATGGGCTTGAGTTTTTGTTCTTTCCAATTTGGACGTTTTTGTTTGAGCAAATAAAATGCGTCTCGGTGCCAAGGAAGAGTGTGTCCAGGATCTAATTTAATAAAGGTAACAGTGTGATCTATTATGGGAACTTGTTGCGTAACTGACTCAACATCAAGGGTAGTTTCGTCTGCCCTGGTCTGCCAGAGTTGTGTATTTTCAGGAGTGTAATATCCTGTGTCATAGAATGGTGCAATCTCGCCGTCAAGATCTTTTTTGTATGTTTCTCTGGGCCACATGCAATGATCCAAAAAATTCCAGGACAGATTCTGCACTACCTGTGGGTAGTCGCTGGGTATATTTTTAAAAAATCCGTATTCTTTTGCCATAACATATTTAAGTCTGCAAACACAATAACCATATATAAATCATCATGCCACTTCGTAGCGCCTTTCCAATCCAAAATAATTCAATAAAATTAAATCCAGTGTCAATGGAACATGAAAAGTTGTTGGAAACTTATACCAAAACTTTTTCAAGTTGGGTCACCAATGGTTCTTCAAAACTGCAGGGATTTGATAAATTCAGTCACGCATCATTTTGTCACGGATCTGTGCAGGCCTTTGATCATTTTTATCTCAAACATCATCTTCGTAAAATGAGATTTTTTCGTGGCGAATTTATGTATCATCAGGTTTGCTTGAAAAATTCTGTTGACTGGTGTTACATTGACGACGAGCCATTGAATGAAAATGATGCTGTGATAATTAGTTGCCCATTCAGCGATCTTGGCGATGTGCATCCTGAGATGAATCATCTCATGGAAAAATGCACACAATTAAATATTCCTGTGCTGGTAGATATGGCCTACCTTTGTATCAGCAAAAATCTCATGGTAGATCTATCTCATGCTTGCATTGAAACTGTGACATCCAGTATCAGCAAAGCATTTTATGGAGCACAATTTTTACGTGCAGGAATCAGATGGCAACGACAAGATATCGACGATGGAATTGATTTTTTTAATAAAAATCATCAGGTGACTGGGCACAGTATAGCCTGCGCTATAGATTTTATGAGAAATCACAGTGTAGATTGGAACTGGGAAACCTACGAAAATATCTATAATCATGTAGTCAACAAGTTGGATCTTGAGCCGACCAAATGCATTTTGTTTGGGCTTGGAAAAGAACAATATCAAGAATTTAATCGCGGTAGCCAGTGGAATCGCGTTTGTATATCACAAGAAATAGGAGAAAGTTATGCCTGTATGCAGTCACAATGATTGGGATCCCCTTGAAGAAATTGTAGTGGGGATTGCAGATCACTCACAGTTGCCCACGCTAAACAAAAGTACACACAGCTTTTGTTATGCCAATGAATCATGGGAAGATATAAAACATCTTGAAGGGCCGCATGATCGTCGTATCATTGACGAAGCCAATGAAGATCTTGATCGTCTCAGCCATGAGCTTACAAAACTAGGAGTCACTGTTCGACGTCCCTTGCCTCAGGATCACAGTAAGAAATTTTCCACTCCAGAATGGACTACGTCGGGCTGGTATAGTTACTGCCCTAGAGATTTGCTGTTGCCCTTGGACAACATGATCATAGAGTGCCCTAGCCCCATGCGCAGTAGATATTTTGAAACTCGCATCTATCGAGACATGTTGTATGATTGGATGGCCGACGGAACCAAATGGATCAGTGCTCCCAAGCCTATACTGGCAGATGACAGTTATCAACTTGAGAACCTTAAAGATCCCACACTACTCAACAAAGAAATAGTGTTTGACGCTCCCAACATTGTGAGATTGGGGCAAGATTTATTGTATCAAGTCAGTAACAGTGGCAATTTACTGGGATACCAATGGCTCAAGAGCATCATTGGCGACAAGTACCGTATACATCTAGCAGAAAAATATTATAGCTTTGCGCATTTTGATTCCACAGTGATTCCTTTGCGGCCTGGATTGGTATTGTTCAATGGCGATCGCTGTACTCCAGACTGGTACCCGCCAATTTTTGAATCTTGGGATAAGATTTTCTGGCCAGGGGATAAAGTCCCAGACATAGGTAGTAATCTTGCTGGTGGCATCAGTCCTTGTAGCAAGTACATTGGATTAAACTTGCTCAGTGTGAATGAACGGTTGGTCATTGTTGATGAAAATCAAACAGAGTTGATGAAAGAATTACAACGCTGGGGGATTGAAAGTATGGGATTGCCCATGCGCCAGAGCCGCACTCTGAGTGGTGGGTTCCATTGTGTTACATTAGATGTAAGACGCAAAGGAACACTTGAAAATTATTTTACTTAAAAATTGGTCCTGGCACAGTGTTGCCACGCTGTCCAACAATGACTTGATTAAGGTGTTGGGCCCATTCGGGGTTGGCGTCAAAATGACGACGTCGTAGTCCCAGCGGAAATAAATGTACTTCCACAGGATCGTCACCTTCGCTTTGTAATATGGCAGCCATTCTGTGACGCCCATCATGCCCAACTACTCTAGCAGGTTTGGACAAGTTACCTTCTTCCCAACCTTGGGGAATGTCTATTTCCAAGAACGGTGCGCCAATACCTTCTGTGTCTTTGTGTTGTTTTACGTATTCAATGGATTCTTGGTCTTGGGCGGTATTGGGCATGGGCAATGCCAGCTTTAGGAATGTACTAGGGCGCATGGCCACTCGCAGTCCAAAGTAGTCAATTTCTTGATTCTTGGGAACACTACCAATGCCTGATTGATTGTTGATTTTGTATTCTGTAAATTTTTGTTTCTGTTTGGTGCTGGGAGTATGCCAACGATCTACAACACTAAATGCAGGTTGAAAAAACACAGCCATGTCTATGACTTGATCTCGACGTAGCATACCTACTCTTTTTTTTCCTGGTGGTGCGTCTTGTTTGCTGGTTTTTCCATCCACGGGCTGTAACCAAGCCCCTGGTTTGATTCGTACCAGCCATGTGTAAGGCATATTGCCAGCATAAAGATCTTGATGACGTAGATAAGTTTGCAAAGGATAGAACCACAGTGCAGGTCGCCCTTGTGGCCTAGGCAATGCCAATGGATCAAATCTAGGATCATCTACATCGGGTGTACGACCAAAATGTTGATGTGCTGAAAACCCTATTTTGTCTTGATCGGTAAAACGCACAAAGTATTCGTTGAGGTCGCCCGGCAGGATTGTAGACATGTTTTCAATTTCAAGTCTAGGATCTGTGCGTTCTGCAACAAACTCTTGTGCTCTCATTACCGCACCCGTAACACAGGATTGCGCCCGTGATAGTTTTCATTTTGATACACTGTATTCAATAATAGCTTGTTGGGATCAAAGGCTGACCGCATCATGCCAAGATGTATGTTGTGGTGACTGTCAAACACATTGAACTGTGTGTTGGGTTCTAACTCTTTGATATGTCTGCGAGCACGATCCAATCTATTGAGTATGCCCAAGATGATGGGCATAGATACTCCACGCTTTTCAGCACGGTTGTCTAAGTGCGGACTCACACGGATGCGGAATCCACCTGCGGTGAGATCTTCCGTGACAAACTCTTGAGCTTTCAACGCACTCTCCTGATGGCACCAATGTGATGATCTTCTATGCCATACTGTGCTTTCAATAACTGACGTGCTTCAGATTGATTGTGCGCATACACTGACACTTCAATCCTACCTGTGTAGTTGGGATTGCTTATGGTGATCTTGGAGATCCACTTGTGTCCAGTGAGTTCTTTTGCTCGCATAGTGTATTACTTATTAGTTTGTTTCAAAGTTCTTTTGAACGCGATATGCTTCGTCGGGGAACTTGGCCAAGTAAGCATTGACCAGTTGATCAAAACTACTGCCAAATCTGGCTTTTAAACTTTTCAAGCTCACTGGCTGATCTTTTTCGTTCATGAACTGACCCGTTTGTTCATTGTTGATGATATAGTCTTCACCACGGTCGTGATATATTTCTAAATAATCATTGTCATTGTACACAGGCAAATTGCCAATGCTGTAGTCAAACCACAGCTGATATTTTTCACCTGGATGTTGAGGTTGTTGCGGTATTACAATGAGCAAGGGTGTGTTTTCAGCATAGTCATTGAAATAGTTCTTGCCCTTGGTGGCCGCTGTACACCAACGAGCACCTTGCCCATAGTAACAGGCCGCGGCTTGATCATAGGGCATGATCACTCGAACTTGCTGATCCTGATATATTTCTTCTGCTTTCCCTTTGTCTTTTAACTCGGGTGCTTCAGGGTCCGGATATTCGTCCACCACACTCATGAAGTCACCAAAGTTGCTGTAGCCCAGGATGTCGTTGCGTGGAGCTGGTATTTTTTTCCTGCGAGTTAATACATAGAACTTTTCCAGATACTCACGCACCTGTGTGAGTACATCCTCAAGAAATGTTTCGCCTTTGATATAGGTGCGAGCCAACCAAGGCATGTACTGTTTGTTGGGTGAAGGATCTGCCAGTTCCAACATGCGGATCAGAGCTTCTATGGTATCATCGTCGCTGTCCTGTGGACCAAGATCACGACCCAGTACTCTGCGTATGCGGCCTGATCCTTCTCTACGGAACGTGTCTAGCACTTGGTTACCTAAGCGTTGCTTGGTTATGTCGCGACTGTATTCTAATAGGAATTCTTGTGCTCTCATAGGTATCCTACCCAGGCTGGTCCACGATATCCTTCAGGATATGCTTGTAAATTTTGTATAGTTCTGTGCCAGCCTTCCCATAACTCATAACCGTCGGGTTTTTTTAACATGATAACTGGCTCGCCGCTAACACCTTGTTGTTGTATCTTGGCCGCTTGTGCGGCATGTCGTTCTGCGTCTCTTGGAACTTGAAAAGGATTACTTGCTCCGCCTTCTCTTTTACGAATCTGTTGTTGTGTAGCAGGTGTAAAGATATCTAATGTGATGGATAGTTGTTCCAACCGCCATTGGCGTACCGGATACTCTTGCAAAAGATATTGAACATGAGCCTTTTTATCTTCGAGTTCTACGTTGTCAGGTATCCTGCTGTAAAGTGCATCTTTGACCACATAGTCGGGCCAATGCTTGGGAACCATGCCGCGTATTAGACGCCATGCTCCGCCTTGATATTCGACAAGGAATTCTTGTGCTCTCATTTTTTACGACCTGACTTCATGTTGGCACACCAGTGATACATTTTGGCTTTTTCGCCCGATGCCGCTTTGGCACGTTTCCTTAAATCTGTTACTGATCCGTTGCAACTAGCACCACTACGTTTCACACGCCCTGGGCGACTCTTGCCTTTGACCTTGCCATCTGCAAAGTTTTCCGCCACACCATGTTGTTCTCTGAGCTTTCCTTGCTGTAATAATGCGTCCCAACGGCGCTGATCTATGTACCATGAGCCATTTTGTGCTCGACGGAAACCCATCTGTTGCATTTGTTGATCTGAGTAACTGCCACGCAGTTCTCCTGGACGTACAAAGTGCAAGGCTTCTTTTAACTTGTTGCCTTGTTCAACGTTGTAGGCAGTGACAGTTCGATCAGAAGCAAAATGCACATAGTCGGCCCTGATAAACGGTTCCTGTGTGTCAGCATAGATGAATTGACCATTTTTAAACCGCAGTTGACGACCTTGGTCAACATTGTCGGGAAACTGAGATTTGAGATCACCTTGTAGGTAGGCATAATGATAGCCGCCCGGTAGTTCATATCTTCTACCTGTATTAGGGCCAATATTATATGTCCTAGAACGCATTGCGTCCGCACTCATTACCACTGGCTGAGCATTCGCCAATACCACTTGATTGCGGCGACTGCGCAGTTTTCTAGTGGTGTCATCTCTAACATGCCAGATGTCATTGGGGTTAGAGCTACCGACATGTGCTCGATGTACCAGTGCGTCAGTGATAAATTCTTGGGCTCTCATAAACTAAAAGGATCCATTATAACTAAATGACCATTGCTTCTACGGCGCAGGTTTTCTATGTTGCTCAAATCCAATGGTGCATGACCACCTAGTGCGTCAATGAGATCTTCAGTGGCCATGAGCAAACCTTGAACTTCATCTTCATCTAACTCAGGAGGCATTGGGTTATTCTGTTGATACGCATCAGCATATCCACGTGCCGCCGCGTTCATCAAATCTTCAAGGTACTCCAGTGTGGCTTCTTCATTGGCCACATAGTCTAGATATTCCATTTCATACACAAAATAAGTTTCACCATTGAGAGAGAATTCACCTGTGTTGTAGATACGAGGATAGTAGGGATTGCGCTGATTGCGTAGGAAAAACGCTACATAATCCTTGACAATCTTTTCACGTTCAGGATCACCAATGCCCAGCACTTTGACCACTGTGTTTCTAGGACTAACAAATGCCATTTGATCACGGCCTTCACCAGCAAACTGATACCCACGTTTGAAAAAGTAATCTTCAATGTGTTGGCTCAC
>Ga0315900_10007074_pt1 | contig 14834 bp, 14 predicted proteins | sample LakEriMetagenome_FD_203521 | JGI IMG/M metagenome (GOLD analysis project Ga0315900, IMG submission 203521) | Freshwater fungal communities from buoy surface, Lake Erie, Ohio, United States - Buoy 12 MA114 | ecosystem: Environmental > Aquatic > Freshwater > Lake > Lake biofilm | place: USA: Lake...
TCGCCCTGGCCGCGCGGGTCGCTGGTGAACCAGACGAAGACCATCCCCTGGCTCTCGGCCGACGGATAGCGCCGCACGCCGATGCGCGAGACCTCGACCCCCTGACCCTCGACCAGCGAGGGGATGGAGGTGCAGCCGCCGTCCGTTCCGAACCGCCAGCCGTGATAGGGACATTCGACCGACTCGCGGCCGTCCGCCTCGGCGACCAGCTTCCCGGCCGACAGCGGCGCGGCGCGGTGCGGGCAGATATCGCGGATTGCGTAGACATCGCCCTTGCGCGTGCGGCCCAGCAGCACCGGCTCGCCCAGCAGTTCATAGCGCTGCAGCTTGCCGGGCTTCAGGTCGCTCGACAGGGCGGCGAAGTACCAGCAGTCGCGCAACAGCCCTGTCCCGAACTTCATCGGGGCGGCGCGGGGCTTGGCGGCGGGTTTGGCGGCGTCGTCGGCGGGCATGGCGGTTACATATAACGCATTGCGTCCTTCGACACGGCCCTTCGGGCCTGCTCAGGATGACGTGGTCAGAAGGCTATCCATACACGTCATGCTGAGCAGCGGCGAAGCCGCGTGTCGAAGCACGCACAGCCTCACCCCGCCGCCGTCGCGATCAGGCGGGTGTAGAAGTCGGTCATGCGCCGCAGGTTCTCGAGCGTCATGTGCTCGTTGGTGCCGTGGATCATGCCGAACTCGTTGATCGAGGCGTGCATGGGGGCGAAGCGGTAGACGTCCTTGGCGACGCCGGTCAGGTAGCGGCTGTCGGTCCCGGCGGTGACCAGGCCGGGCGCGACGGGCACCTTGCCGCCGTCGGCCGCCAGGGCCGCGAGCAGCTTCCAGCCGTCGGAACTGGTCGAGGACACCGGCGAGGGGTCGTTGCCCATGGTCTGCCAGCTCAGTTCGACGTCCAGGCCCTTCGTCGCCGCCTTCGCCCGGGCCATGACGTCCTCGCGGGTCTGGCCGGGCGCGATGCGGTAGTTGATCCAGGCGGTGGCGTCCTGCGGCAGGACGTTCTCCTTGGGGCTGCCCTTGAGCATGGTCGGGGCGATGGTGGTGTGCAGGCCGGCCGCGCCGGCCGGGGTCTTCGCCAGCTGGTCGATGAGCAGCGGCCCGAACAGCCAGGTGTTGGCCACCACGATGCGGGTCATCAGCCCGCCCTGCGGCGCCACGGCCCTGACCATCTCGGCGCCGGGGCCTTCGAACTTCATGGGGAAGGGCTTGCCGGTGATGGCGAGGATGGCCTTCGACAGGGTCTCGACGCCGGTCTCCTTCGGCGGGGCCGAGGAGTGGCCGCCGCTGGCCCGCGCCACGACCTTCAGCGTCGCGTAGCCCTTCTCGCCCAGGCCGATCACGGCCACCGGCTTGCCGGTCAGCGGGAAGTCCTTGACCACCGCCATGCCCTCGTCGAGCACCCATTCGGCCGTCAGGCCGCGCGCCTTCATCAGCGCGGCGGCGGCCATGGCGCCCGTGCCGCCGGCCTCCTCGTCCTGGCCGCTGACGATGATCACCGTGCGCTTCGGCTGGAAGCCGGACGCGGCCAGCGCCTCCAGCGATTCAAAGATGGTGACCAGCGAACCCTTGTCGTCGATCGCGCCGCGGCCCCAGACGGCGCCCTCCGCGATGACGCCCGCGAACGGCGGATGCTTCCAGTCCTTCTCCGTGCCTTCGGTGACCGGCACCACGTCCTGGTGGGCCATCAGTACGATGGGCGCGAGCGCCGGGTCCGACCCCTTCCAGGTGTAGAACAGCGCCTTGTTGGGCAGGATCTCGCGGACCATCGCCTTGTGGGCGGCGGGATAGGTCGCGGCCAGCCAGCCGTGCAGGGCGTCCCACTGGGCCGGGTCGTTCTGCGCCTTGTCCTGGTGGCTGATGGTCAGGAAGCGGATCGAGGCGGCCAGGTTGGCGGCGGCCTTCTGCTGGTCGACCGGAAGCGGCGCGGCCAGCTTCACGGCCGTGATGTCCACCGCCGAGGCGGGTTTGAAGGTCGCGGTGCGGAAAGCGACCACCGCGACCAGAACGGCGACAACCGCCAGCAGGCCGAGCCCGACCTTGCCCAGAAGCTTCATGGGTTCCTCCCCGAACCTGTTTTGCGTCAGCTTGCGGCGGCGGGCGCGTCGCGTCCAGAGCCGCAGCCGGGGACATGCACTTCAGTGCGTGTCCCTATCGGCTTCAGGCTGCCAAACACCGTCATCCTCGCGCTCGTCGCGAGGACCCATGCGTGATGAGTTGCGGGATTTTCCGTGACGGCCAAGTCGAGGCTTTCGATCTTCGCCAGTGTGCATGGGTCGTCGCAACAAGTGCGACGATGACGGATCAGGTCGGGAACACGCACATTCCGGTCAGCTCCCCCTTCAGACCAGCGCCTCGAACTCCTCGACGAGGCGGGCGATGTCGCGCATGCCGGCGGCCCAGAAGTCCTTCCTGCGCGGATCGAGCCCGAACGGGGCCAGGGCCTCGACGTAGGTCTTCGTCCCGCCGGCGGACAGCATCTCCTCGTAGAGGGGCGCGAAGGCGACCGGGTCCTCGCGGCGCTTCTCCATCAGGGCCCGCACCAGCAGGTCGCCGAAGGCGTAGGCGTAGACGTAGAAGGGCGCGTGCACGAAGTGGCTGACATAGGCCCAGTAGTGTTCGTAGCCGTCGTTCAGCCGGATGGCGGGGCCCAGGCTCTCGCCCATCACCTCCAGCCACAGCGCGCCGATCTCGTCGGGCGACAGCTCGCCCTCGCGCCGGGCGTCGTGGAAGCGGGTCTCGAACTGGTGGAAGGCGATCTGGCGCACCACGCTGTTGAGGCCATCCTCGATCTTGCCGGCCAGCAGCGCCTTGCGGTCGGCGGGCGAGGCCTCGGCCAGCAGCCGTTCGAACACCAGTCCCTCGCCGAAGATCGAGGCCGTCTCGGCGAGCGTCAGCGGCGTGTCGGCCAGCAGGGTGCCGAGCGGGCTGCACAGGGTCTGGTGCACCGCGTGGCCCAGCTCGTGGGCCAGGGTCAGCACGTCGCGCCGCTCGCCCATGTAGTTCATGAACACGTACGGATGGCGGGTCGCCGTGACCGGGTGGCTGTAGGCGCCGGACTGCTTGCCGGGGCGCGGGCGGGCGTCGATCCAGGGCTGGGCGAAGAAGGTTCTGGCCTGGTCGGCGAACTTCGGCGCCAGGGCCTGAAAGCTCTCCAGCACCACGGTCTGGGCCTCCCGCCAGTCGTAGGTGCGCGGCGCGGCGGCGTCGAGCGGGGCGTTGCGGTCCCAGTAGTCCAGCGTCTTGCGGCCCATGGCCTTCGCCTTGGCGGCATAATAGCGATGGCTGGTCGCGGCGTAGCTTTCGACCACCGCCTCGGCCATGGCGTTCACCGCCTCGGCGTCGACCTCGTTGGCGATGTGCCGCGACTGGGCCGGGTAGTCGTACCGGCGCCAGCGATCTTCGACCTGCTTTTCGAAGGCCAGGGTGTTCATCACCAGGGCCATGGTCGGGGTGCGGTCGTGCAGCGCCTCGGCCAGCCCGTTGGCGGCCTGCTTGCGGCGCGCCGCCGACGGGTCGGACAGGCGGTTCAGCGCTTCGGGCAGGGTCAGGTACTCGCGGCCGACCTTGGCCGTCAGCTTCGCCAGGGTCTCGTCATAGAGACGGCTCCAGTTGGCGACGGCCGGGGCGCGATCGACCAGCAGCCGCTCCAGATCGGCCGACAGCTCGTGCGGCCGACTCAGCCGCAGGCGGCGCACCCAGGGCGCCCAGCGTCGCGCGACCGGATGGGCGGTGAACGCCGCCTCGATCTCGCTGTCCTCCAGTTCGTTGAGCTCCAGGGTGAAGAACAGGCTGTCGGCGGCGATCTGCGACGACCGGGCCCGCAGGTCGCCCTCGAACTTGGCCCAGGCCGCGTCGTCGCGCGCCGTGGAGGCGGCCAGTGAGGCGTAGGCCCCCACCGACCACAGGCCGTTGGTCGCCTGCTCGTACAGGTTCAGGCCCTGATCGATCAGCGCGCCCAGCCCCGCGGCGTCGGCGCGGCTTTCGACGAACCGGCCCTTGAGCGCGATCAGCGCGTCATTGGCCTGTTTGGCCTGGGCCAGATCCAGGTCGATGCGCGGATCGCTGCGACCAGCGTAGAGGTCGGACAGGTCCCACTCTGGCAGGTCGGACGGGGCGGGGGGCTTGGCATGGGCGTTCATGGCCGGGGATATAGCCCTCCCTCCCCCTTGTGGGGAGGGTGGATCGGCGAGCGCAGCGAGACGAGACGGGTGGGGTGAGCCGGGCTCACCAGCCAGTGCTTAAACTGGCCACCCCTTGCCCCACCCTGGTCCGCCGCGCGGACCTGTCCCTCCCCACGAGGGGGAGGGAGGACGCCCCTAGACGAACCCCTTCCGCTTCCACCAGGCCAGCACCAGGTCCGGCCAGGCCTCGGCCGGCCGGCCCTTGGCGAAGCGCAGGCCGAAGCCGTGGCCGCCTTCCTCGAAGAGGTGCAGCTCGGTGGCGACCTTCGCCGCGCGCAGGGCGGACTCCAGCCGCAGGCTGTTCTCCGCCGGGACGGCCGTATCGTCGGCGGCGTGCAGCAGGAAGGTCGGCGGAGCGTCGGGGCGGGCGTTGGTCTCCAGCGACCAGACGCGCTCAAGCTCCGGGGTCGGAGACGGGCCAAACATCCGCTCCCGCGAGCCGGGGTGGGCGAAGGGCGGGCTCATCGTCGCCACCGGATAGACCAGCACCGCGCTGTCGGGCCGCGCTGACAGGGCGTCGATCTCGTCGACCGGGGCGTAGGTCGGTCGATCCCACATCAGGCCGAGGCAGCCCGCGACATGGCCGCCGGCCGAAAAGCCCATCACCCCGACCCGCTTCGGGTCCAGCCCCCTGGCCGCCGCCCGCGCCCGGACCAGCCGCAGCGCCCGTTGGGCGTCCTGCAGCGCCACGGCCGGTCCGGCCGCCCAGCCGTCGCCGGGCAGGCGGTAGCTGGCGACATAGACGGTGACCCCGGCGGCCGCGAAGTGCTCGGCGCATTCGTAGCCCTCCTTGTCCATGACCACCCACTTGTAGCCGCCGCCCGGAGTCATCAGCAGCGAGGCGCCGTTCGGCCGCGCCGGTTCGAAGACGGTCAGGGTCGGCCGGCGTACGCCCTTGACGATCCGGTCGCGCAACCCGCCGGGCGACAGCGGCCGCTCGACGACCTCTTCGGTGACGGTGAGGGCACCGCCGCCCGGCGCCGCGCCGGGCCAGAGCGGCAGCACGGTCGCCGCGTTCGCGCGCGCCGGAGCCGCAAGGCCGAGCGCGGGCGACGCGGCGACAAGGAATCGGCGGGTCAGATCGGTCACGGGGCGCTCATGTGGAAAGCGATGTCACCCTAGGCCCGGACACGGCCGGCGTTAACCCCCGACTCAGGTCTCCGAAACCCGGTCTTTACTCCGGCCCTGTATCAATCCGGACCAACAAGAGCGGCGCTCCATGTCGGGCGCTCGCCGGTTCCGGTGGGTTCTAGATATGACCAAAACGGTCCTGGTCGTCGATGACGACCCGACGCAAAGGCGTCTCATCCAGGCGGTTCTCGAACGCGAGGGCTTTGCCGTGGCCCAGGCCGAGGACGGCGATTCAGCCCTCAAGCATCTGACCACCGGCCAGCCGGCCGATGTGGTGTTGCTCGACCTGCAGATGCCAGGCCTGAATGGCCAGGACACGCTGAAGGAGATGCGCGCCCGTGGCCTTGGTCAGCCGGTGATCGTCATCACCGCCGGCGGCGGCGTGGAGACGGTGGTCAAGGCCATGCAGGCCGGGGCCCAGGACTTCTTCGTCAAACCGGCCAGCCCAGAGCGCATCATCGTCTCGATCCGCAACGCCCTGTCGATGGGCGAGATGCGCACCGAGGTCGACCGTCTCAAGAAGCATTCCTCGGGCCGCACGACCTTCAAGGACCTGATCGGCGACAGCCCGGCCATGACCATGGTCAAGCGGCTGGGCGAACGAGCGGCCAAGTCCTCGATCCCGATCCTGATCACCGGCGAAAGCGGAGTCGGCAAGGAAGTCATCGCCCGCGCCGTACACGGAACATCCGACCGCGCCGGCAAGCCGTTCGTGGCCGTCAACTGCGGCGCCATCCCCGAGAACCTCGTCGAGTCGATCCTGTTCGGCCACGAGAAGGGCAGCTTCACCGGCGCCTCGGAGAAGCACCTGGGCAAGTTCCGCGAAGCCGACGGCGGCACCCTGTTCCTCGACGAGGTGGGCGAACTGCCGCTGGACATGCAGGTCAAGCTGCTGCGGGCCCTGCAGGAGAGCGAGATCGACCCGATCGGCGCCAAGCGTTCGGTGCGGGTCGACGTCCGCATCGTCTCGGCGACCAACCGCGATCTGGCCAATGCCGTCGCCGAGGGCCGCTTCCGCGAGGACCTGTTCTATCGCCTCAACGTCTATCCGGTCGAGGCGCCGTCCCTGCGCGAGCGCCGCGAGGACGTACCGGCCCTGATCGACCACTTCGTGACGCGGTTCAACGTCGAGGAAGGCAAGCGCGTCGCCGGCGCCTCGCCCGAAACCCTGGCCATCCTTACCGGCTTCGACTGGCCCGGAAACGTCCGTCAGCTGGAGAACGCCGTCTACCGGGCCATCGTGCTGTCGGACGCGCCGTTCCTGCAGCCGCACGACTTCCCGGCCATTTCCGGCGTCAAGATCGCGCCCGAAGCGCAGTCGGCCGAGCCGGTCAGGCCGCTGCCGAGCGCCCAGGACCTGATCAGCGAGATCGGCAAGGATGCTCCGGTCCGCATTCTGGACGCGCGCGGGCACGTCCGGCCGCTGGAAGAGATCGAGCGCGAGCTGATCCAGCTGGCCATCGAGATCTACGCTGGCCACATGAGCGAGGTGGCGCGCCGCCTCGGCATCGGCCGCTCGACCCTCTACCGCAAGGTCCGCGAACAGGGTCTGGACGTGGGTGACGAGAGCCTGGAGGAGGCGTCCTGATGCGTCGACAACCGATCCTGTGGCGGCCCAGCCGCGACGAGCGCCTACGCACCCTGCTGACCCGCATGAGGCTGGCCGCGGCGCGGACCGCCGTCGCCGCCGCCTGACGAGAGCTCCCTTCCTCCTCGATGGAGGAAGGGTCGGGGATGGTGGTGTAGTTCCGGCGGGGCGGGGAAAGCTCGTTCGGCGCCGGCGCCTCGCCGAGAGCTTCCTTCAGATCAGCGGCCACACCACCACCCAACCCTCCTCCATCGAGGAGGAGGGCCATCGGTAGACGGCTTCCGCCGTCCGACACATTCATCTCTTATCGGGAGGCCGTTGCATCCCCTGGCGTAAATCGCCCTAAGTCTCATCCGTGAACGAGACGCCGAGAGGGCGCGTGGATGGAAACGGCGGGCGTGGATCTGGCGGCGGTGGCCGCCTGGATGGACGGGCAGGGCCTCGGCTCGGGCCCGCTTGAGGACGCCGTGCTGCTGGCCGGCGGCACCCAGAACATCCTGTTGAAGTTTAGCCGGGCGGGCCGGTCCTATGTGCTGCGGCGTCCGCCGCCGCATCTGCGGGCCAACTCCAACGAGACCATGCGGCGCGAGGCGCGGGTCCTGGCGGCCATCGCCGGGACCGAGGTGCCGCACCCGGGCCTGATCGCGGCCTGCGGCGACGAGACCGTGATCGGCGCGGCTTTCTACCTGATGGAGCCGATCGACGGCTTCAATCCAACCACCGGCCTGCCGCCGCTGCACGCCGGGTCCGAGGCGATCCGCCGCCGCATGGGTCTGTCGCTGGTCGAGGGGATCGCGGCCCTGGGCGCGCTCGACTACCGCGCCCTGGGGCTGGAGGGCTTCGGCAAGCCGGACAACTATCTCGAGCGCCAGGTCGCCCGCTGGAAGGCGCAGCTCGACTCCTATGCCGAATTCGACGGCTGGACCGGCCCGGCGGAAATTCCCGGCGTCGACCGCGTGGCCGCCTGGCTCGACGCGCACCGGCCCTCGACCTTTCAGCCGGGGATCATCCACGGCGACTATCACCTGGCCAATGTCATGTATCGCCATGACAGCGGCGACCTGGCCGCCATCGTCGACTGGGAGCTGACCACCATCGGCGACCCGCTGCTCGATCTCGGCTGGCTGATGGCCACCTGGCCGGAGGGCGAGACCCCGGCCCCCGGCGCCGTGGGCGTCCAGCCCTGGACAGGCTTTCCGACGGCGGACGAGCTGGTCGAGCACTACCGCCCGCGCACCACACGCGACCTGTCGACCCTCGACTGGTACGCCGTGCTGGCCTGCTACAAGCTGGGCATCATCCTGGAGGGCACCCACGCCCGCGCCTGCGCCGGCCGGGCCCCGAAGGCGACCGGAGACCGCCTGCACGCCACGACCATCGGCCTGTTCCAGCGCGCGCTGCGCTGGATCGGCTGAGCGGCGGCATGGCGAACGACCTTCCCCCGATCCGTCTTCCCGGCGAAGGCCGGGACCCATGCCCGGCCACCGCCCTGGCGGATTGACCCGCGTTCCGGAGCCCTGTTTCGTAGATTCCGGCCTTCGCCGGGAAGACGGCTGGAGTAGCCCCTACCGGAACAGCTGAAGCAGCATGGACGGCCCGCGGTTGGCGATGCCCAGGGCCATGACGGCCAGTTGCTGCTGAACCTGCAGCGCGCTCAGGCGGGCGCTCTCCCGGGCGAGGTCCGCGTCGACCAGCCGGCCGACGCCTGCGTCGATGACATCCTGCTGCTTGCCCACGAAGGTCAGGTGGCGGTCCAGGGACTTCGCACCCGTACCGAACTTCGCCGCCGCCGCGTTCACGCTGCGGATGGCGCTGTCGATGTTGGCCAGTTCGGTGGCGCCGATGGCGCCGGTCAGGTCGGCGACCGTGCCGCTGATCGCGCCGCTGGTCGTCGACAGGTCGACGTGGTCGATATCCAGGGTCGAGGAGCCGCTGGCGTTGGTGAGGGCCCGAACGGCGCCGGCGCTGCCGGACGAGATCAGGTTGACGCCGCCGAACTCGGCCGTCGAGGCGGCCCGGTCTATCTGCTTGCGCAGCGCCACATAGTCTTCGCTCAGCGCCGCCTTGTCGGTGGCGGACAGCGTGGGGTCGGAAGCCGCCAGCGCCTTCTCCTTCATCTGCACCAGCAGGTCGGAGATGGTTTCCGCGCCGGAGAGGGCGACGTCGGCGATGGACTGTCCGCGCTGCAACGAGCCCATGACCGCGGTCAGGGCGCGCGACTCGGCGCGCTGGGTCTGGGCGATGGCCCAGGCGGCCGGGTCATCGCGGGCGCTGGAGACTTTCTGGCCCGTGCTGATCCGGCGCAGCACCGTGTTCAGCTCGCCGTTGATGGCGTTCAGGCTCTGCAGGGCGATCATCGCGCCGACGTTCGTATTGACGCTGTTCAGCGGCATGACGACAGAGCCTGTTTCGAGGAACGGCCGCTTCCGGACCGCAGGGCGTTTTGCCCCGCGCTCAACCTCGCACATCGACCTTAATGAAAGCGCCTAGGGCGTCCGCATCGGCGTGATCGTCAGCATCACCCGGTCCGGCGCCCCGATCGAGCGGCAGGCCATGGGCCGGTACTGAAGGTCGTAGCAGATCCGTACGTCCATCAGCCGGTCGTCCTGCACCGTCTTTATGTAGATGCCCTGGCGTTTCATCCACGGATTGGCGGCGACGAAGGCGTCGCGCACCGCGCCGGCGGTCATCTCGCCCGAGGGCAGGGCCGGCTGCCGGATGTCCTCCCAAAGGTCGGCCGCCTGCGCGAAATAGGCCTCGGGCGTCTCCCAGCCGCAGGTCCCGTGCGCGGCCCACTCGTGCTGCAGCATGGTCGGCGCGGGGGTCATGCAGCTGTGGCGGCGCACGGTCGCGGGGCTGATCTTCGGGGCCGGGCCGCAGTAGCGCGGGTGCCGTCGCTCCGCCCCGTTGGGCCAAAGCCCATGGACCACGAAGCCGAAGGCATTGTCCCGGCACTGGGTGACATAGTCAGGGTCCCCGGCTTGGGTGCGGCACTCCTCCGGCGCCCAGGTCATGGCCAGCATGTAGTGGGCCGTCGGCTCGTCGGCGACGATCTCGTCGGCGGGCGGGGTGTAGGCCGGGGCGGGGGTGATGACGGCGGGGAGGGCGCAGGCCGGCGCGGGGCCCTGAGCGACCTCTGCTGGCGCGGTGCAGGCCGCGGCGAGGAGGAAGGCGCCTGCGATCAGAACCCGAAAGCCGCGCATGACGCCAATCCTCAACATCCGCTCATCCCGGCGAATGCCGGGACCCAGTTCAAAGAGCGCAGGCGCTTACCATTCAAGGCCCGGATTTGTCATCTGGGTCCCGGCATTCGCCGGGATGAGCGGGATAGGAATAGCCTACTCCCCCCGCTCCCGCCGCCTGAACGGCTTGCGCTGCAGGGGCTTCTTCTCGCCCTTGGCCTTGGCAGTGATCTCCTTGAGCTTCACCGCCTGGAGCATAGACAGGGCCTGGCCGGCCGCGCCCTTCTCGGGATCGCCGAAGGCGCGGCCGTAGGTCTTGAGGCGGTCCTCGACGGAGCCGAGGAACTCGCCCTCCCATTCGGACAGTTCGACGCCCAGCTTGTCGGCCGAGCGGCGGGCGCGTTTCAGGGCGTTCAGCGCGGCCCGCCTGGCCTGCGCCTTCGGGTCTGGCGGGCTGCGCTTCAAACTTCCCCGATGGCGGACATGTAGAGGTCGATCAGCGCCTCTTCCTCCTGCCGCTTGGCCCGGTCGGTCTTCCGCAGGCGCACGACCTTGCGGATGATCTTGACGTCGAAGCCGTTGCCCTTGGCCTCGGCATAGACTTCCTTGAGGTCGGCCATCACGCCGGCCTTGTCCTCTTCCAGGCGCTCGATCCGCTCCAGGATGCTCTTCAGCTGGCCCTGGGCGGTGGTGTTGAGGACTTCAATCGGATTGGCGTCGTCGGCCATGGGGACAGGCTCTCACAGGTCGAAGGGATCGGGAAGGCCGAGGGTCTACCCCTCGACGGCCCCGGCCTCAAGCAGTCCGTGGCCGATCAGGGCCGGCCAGAGGCCCCGGGGGTCCTCGAACCTGTGGACATGAAAGCCGAGCGCCCGCGCCGCCTCGATGTTGGCGGCCGAGTCGTCGACGAACAGCAGGTCGGCCGGCTCCAGACCGGTGCGGGCCAGCGCCACGGCGTAGATGGCCGGGTCGGGCTTGATCAGGCCTTCCTCGGCCGAGACCACGGTGTCGCGCAGGTGGCGGAAGGCGGGGCTCAGGCTCTGCACGAAGGGCCAGGTTCCGGTCCACATGTTGGTCAGGCCGTACTGGGGCACGCCGACGAGGGCCAGGGCCTCCATGGCCGCTTCCGTCTGCGGAATCGCGCCGTCGAACATCTCGTCCCAGCGATCCCACCAGGCGCGGATGGCGGCCTCATGCTCGGGAAAGCGCTCGATCAGCAGGCGGGTGTTGGCTTCGGGCGCGAGGCCGCGATCCGTCTCCATGTGCCAGGCCATGGTGCAGACAGACGAAAGGAACCGGTCGCAGGCGGCCGGTTCCTTGAAGATCTTCTGATAGAGACGTCGCGGACTCCAGTCCACGATCACATTGCCGACGTCCCAGAGAACGGCCCTGGGCGTACGCAAGGGTGACTAGCCCTGCTTCGCCTTGAAGCGCGGGTCGGTCTTGTTGATCACGTACAGAACGCCCTTGCGACGCACGAGCTTGCAGTCGCGGTGGCGGTTCTTCAGCGACTTCAGCGAGCTTCTGACCTTCATGACCCTAGTCTACCGTTGGCGGGGTCGCGGCGGACGGCCAGACGGCGTCCTTGCTTCCCGGATGTTTCCAGAGCGGGCGGCTATAGGCGGCGGCGGCGAAGGAGTCAACGTCGGGCGGCGTGGTTGCGCGTGGCGAGAAGGCCTTTGCGCTTAATGATTTTCGCGGGCTTGTGATTGAGCCCTCTGGCGGATGGCGTCTAGGCTGCGCTCATGGATCGTCGCTCCTTCATCGTTCTGACCCTGGCCGGCTGCGCTGACCCGCAGCTGACGCCGACCCCGGCCGTGATGACGCCGGCTCCCGGGCCCGCGCCGACGCCGGTGTCGACCGGACCTTCCGGAACCTCGGGCGACCCCAATTTCGACAGCTGGATCAGCGGCTTCTATGCCCGCGCCCGCGCCGCAGGCGTCCCGGCCGCTGTGCTGGACCGTGAACTCGCCGGCCTGACGCCCGACAGCCGGGCCGAGTCGGCCGACAGTCGCCAGCCGGAGTTCTCCAAGCCGATCGGCGACTATGTGAAGGGTGTGGCCACCGCCGACCGCCTGGCCCAGGGCCGCCGGTTCCGCGAGACCCTGCCGTATCTTGGCCAGATCGAGGCCCGCTACGGCGTGCCGCGCGACATCGTCCTGGCCGTCTGGGCGCTGGAGTCGGCGTTCGGCAAGATCCAGGGCGACATGGACGTCGTCCGCTCGCTGGCCACCCTGGCCGCGCACGGCCGCCGCCGCGACTGGGCCGAGGGGGAGCTGATCGCGGCGCTGAAGATCATCGGCTCGGGCGAGGCCTCGCGCGGGCGCCTGAGGGGCAGCTGGGCCGGCGCGATGGGCCAGACGCAGTTCCTGCCCTCGGTCTATCTGTCCACTGCCGTGGACGGCGACGGCGACGGGCTGCGCGACATCTGGGGCTCGACCGCCGACGCCCTGTTCTCGACCGGCAACTACATGGCCCGCGCCAACTGGAAGCGCGGCGAGAGCTGGCACCGTGAGGTCCTCGCGCCGGACGGCTTCGACTACTCGGTGGTGGAGACGCTGAAGGACACGCCGGACGGCTGGGCCACGCGCGGCGTTCGCCGGGCCGACGGCCTGCCGTGGAGCACGGCCGACCGGGCGGCCCAGACCACGTTGATCGCACCGGCCGGGGCGGCGGGACCGCTGTTCCTGACCTTCCCGAACCACATGGCCATCCGGCGCTACAACAACTCGACGGCCTATGCCCTTGGGGTGGGCACACTGGCCGAGGGCTTCTCTGGCGGCGGGCAGCTGGTGCGACCCTGGCCCTACGAGGTTCCGCTGTCGCTGGACGACCGCAAGGCGGCCCAGGCGGCGCTGGCGAAGCTGGGCTTCGACCCGGGCGCGCCGGACGGCGTCATCGGCGTCAACACCCGCGCCTCGCTGCGCGGCTGGCAGGCCTCGCGCGGCCTGCCGGCGGACGGCTACCTGTCGGTGGACATGGTCCGGCGGCTGAGGGCCGAGGCGGGGATCTGAGGCCCTGCGTGCTTCGACACGCGCTCTTCGAGCGCTGCTCAGCATGACGTAGGTGAAAAGCCTTCCAGATACGTCATCCTGAGCAGCCGCGAAGCGGCGTGTCGAAGGACGCAATGACGCCTAGACCCCGCCCTCGTCGCTGCGTTCGAGCAGGGCCAGGGTGGAGTCGTCATCGTCTTCCCCCCGCTCGCCGGCCTCGCGCAGGATCCGGTTGCGGAGGGCGTAGACCAGCAGGCCGGCCAGGATGACGGCGTTCAGCAGGAAGGGCGCCCAGGCCACGGCCTCATAGAGCCCGACGAACAGCGGTGCGATGATCACGTTCAGGCCGTTCACCGCGGCGATGTACCCGGCCGCCTTGGCCTGGTCCTCCATCTTGACGGCGAGGGACGCGCCGGCGGTGAAGCCCGGCCGCGCGAAGCCGTAGCCGAGGGCGGAGATGGCGTAGCCCGCCACCACCGTCCAGTAGTCCGGCGCGAACACGGTGATCAGGTTGCCGAGGCAGGCCAGGGCGACGCCCCAGCGCAGCAGCGCCCGGGGGCCCATGTTGAAGATGCGGATCAGGCCCCACTGGGCCAGCAGCCCCGCCATCGCTCCGGCGGCCATGGCCACCGAGATGAAGCCCAGCGCCTTGATCGGCGTGAGCTGCAGCTTGTCGATGATCATGAAGCCCAGGGTGTAGCCCTGGGCGGTCTGGCAGGTGGCGACCAGAAAGCCGTAGAGCAGGAACGGAAACAGCACCGACTCCCGGGCGGTGTCGGATATTTGACGGACCAGGCGGACCGGCCGGCGCACCTGGGCGACAAGGTTTCCGGTCCAGGACAGCGCCGCGCGGAAGCCGCGATCGCCGGCCGACGGGAACGGGCGCTGGTCGCGCGGGCGGCTGACCTCCGGCAGGTAGCGCCAGACGACGAACAGCATCGCCGACGACAGCAGCGAGAAGGTGAACAGTGGCCCGGCCAGTGTCACGAACGGCAGGATGAACAGCGGCGCCAGGAAGGGGCCGACAACGGTGCCCAGGCCAAAGGCGCCGGCCAGGCTGGCCATCTGCTGGGTCCGCTCCGACCGGCTGGTCCGCTCGGCGACATAGGCCTGGGTCGCCGGGTTCGAGGCCGAGCCGATCAGCCCGAACAGGGCCCGGGCCAGCAGGAAGATCACGAAGATCACGTACCAGGGGGCCAGGTGATAGAGGCCCGCCGTCACCACCAGACCGCAGCACAGCATCGAGATGGCGAAGCCCGCCAGGCCCAGCATGATCAGCGGCTTTCGCCCGCGCTTGTCGGACTCGCGCGCCCAGATCGGCGACATCACGGCCCAGAGCAGGGCCGACAGGGAGAAGATCGCCGCCATGTAGGCGTCCGGAATCTCGATCTCGCGGCCGATCGCCGGCAGGATGGACATCAGGCCGGTGTTGCCGATCGCCACGACCACGGAGACCGCGAACAAGATGGCGAAGGAGCGCGGGTGCAACCGCGGCTGGGTCTTGCTCTCGGCGTCCTTCATTCCGGCACTGTTAGGCCCGCCAAATCCCGGGCGCAACGGCCCGCGCGCTCACCGGCCATTAAGCATTAACCGCGATGGTTCCCCGATTAACCTCGCGGGGCGACGGACTACCCATGTTCCAGATCATCGGCATCGTGATGCTTTTCGCCATGGTCTTCGGCAGCTACCTGCTGCACGGCGGCAAGATGGACGTGATCCTGAAGACCCTGCCGTACGAGCTGATGGCGATCTTCGGG
>Ga0315900_10007077_pt1 | contig 14832 bp, 16 predicted proteins | sample LakEriMetagenome_FD_203521 | JGI IMG/M metagenome (GOLD analysis project Ga0315900, IMG submission 203521) | Freshwater fungal communities from buoy surface, Lake Erie, Ohio, United States - Buoy 12 MA114 | ecosystem: Environmental > Aquatic > Freshwater > Lake > Lake biofilm | place: USA: Lake...
GATCAAAGGATGGGCCGCTCCACAGCACCGCTGGCCCAACAGTTCGTATTCGTGTCGCTTGGCGTCCGCCCATGTACACGCCGCCCCGACCACGCGCTCACACGCGGCGAGGCGGGCGCGGTACCCATCGCGCTCGTTCATGCAGTCCCACAACTGCGCCGATACGTCTTCCCGCTCCCGCACCGCCGCGTCCAACTGATACTTCGCGCTGCAAAGGGCTTCCTCCCAGCGGTTGTTGTGCGGATGCGCGAGGCAGATGAACCGCTCGGCGTCATCCGATGGAATCGTCTTCACCGCCGCGTCCCGCTGTGCCTTCGCGGCTTGCGCGACCGTTGACCAGTATTGGTGCTGGTTCTCGGACCACTTCGCGGCGTCACGCCACTCGTCCCGCTCGGCGGTCATGGCTCGCGCTTGCTGGTGGTGCTTGTCCGCGTTCCGCAGCGCCATCTCGACGCGCACGAATCGGTGGATATCGTCCACGGTCAGCGTGTCGCCCACGCGCAGGCTGGCAATCCACTGGGATAACGCGCCGGTCGGGGACTCAATGGTGGTGTTGTCGCTCATGCCTATGTCTCCATCATCGTGATCGTAATCGTTGCGCCAGCGGTGTCCTTCGACCGTGGCAAGCGTTCGTCCATCTCCCAGTGTTCGATGCGGACCTGACAGTCGTCGGCCCAGATCGCGCCACCGGCAGAGATGCCGTCCTTCAGGTTCTTGCTCCAGTTCAAGTCTCGTCGTCGGCGATCCGGCTCCCGCACCACCACCGTGAGCGCGACCTTGTCGGTCGTGCAGGTCCACCCATGCTTCCGTGCGGCGGCCACCGATAGTGCGGCGATGAAGGCTTTGCTCTCCCGGTATTCGCGGGAGAGCGTGTAGCCGGTGACGTACTTGCGGTTGTCTGAGCAAAGCGCGGTCCACGGGATGTCAAACGTCAGGGTCGGCATCAAACATCTCAAGCTCGTTGGGCTTTCGCAGGAAACACGGGGTGCTGTCGCCTACCCATGCGCCTCGCACGTTGAACTCGAAGTGTTCAACGGCTTCCTCGAAGGTCATGCCGTCGCGCATGTACTGCGCGAAGACACTGACCAGATCGTAGCAGCGAATCGGTGGGCGTCCGAACTGCTCGATGATGCCGACAAAGTACGGCTCCAGATCCGGGTAGACCACCATGTCTGCGGCCATCACGGCTTCCGGCCGCTGCCGATCTTTGCCGTCCACCCGTCCGTCTCCGGCGGTGGGGTCCGCTGGTGCAGGCGTAGCGTCCGGTAGTCCCACTGCACGGCGAGGTCTTTTACGCCGCCGTGTCGGTTCTTGTCGATGATCAGCCATGTGTATGCGAGGTTGCCAGTACGAGTGAAGCGCGAGTGATCGAACAGCGCGATCTGGTGGGAGTCGTTCTCGATGGCGCTGCCGCCCATCAGTCCCTGTGCCACGGGCCGCTCGGCGCGATTGGCGCTGGTCTGCCGGTTGAACTGCGAGAGCGCGACGGTGATCACGTTATGCGTCTGCGTCAGTTCGCGCAGCGTGTGCTGCACTTGCGTGATGCGCTCAAACTCTGAGTGACTCGGCGAGGTTTGCGCGAGTTGGAGATAGTCTACCACAAAGTACCGCGACCCATGCACCTCAATGTGGTAACGCATACAGGAGGCGATGTCCTGCAACCGACTAATCGGCCGGCGATTGACCAACACATGCCCACCCGTCTCCTGCCGGATGTCGTCCAGTGTCAGCGCCGCCTTGGCAAAGCTACTGGAGTTAAAGTCCGGCCCCTGCTCCAGCCCGATCACCGACTCACCGCTGACCACCGACAGCAAGCGCGTGGCCAACTCACTGCGCCCCATCTCCAGCGAGATGAACGTGACCACCTCGCCCTGACGGATCGCCGTCGCCGCCATGTTGATGCCAATCAACGACTTGCCGGTGCCGGTGTTCGCACCGATGGTGACGAGCCACCCGCGCGCCAGCCCTACGCCGCCACCCCCGCCATGACACAGCGCGTTCCACTCGGGGAGTGGCGTCGGCACGGCGTCGATGGGGGCCAGCTTCTCGGTGAGGATCTGTTCCAGCGTGTCGCCGGACAGGCTGTCAAACGTGACGACGGGCGGCTCGGCTCCGATGGGCGTGGCCCCAGCCGCGATGTTCCGCCATGTCTGATGCCAGTCCAACCCCAACTGCTGCACCGCCTGATGCAAGTCGCAGAGATCCTTGATGCGCTGATCCTCGACCATCACTTCGCGCAGGACCTTGGCCTTCGGCAGGGACTTGGCAATCGCCGCCACCATCGTCGCGCCACCCTCGTCCGGCTCTTGCCAGACGATGACCTCCCGCCCAGCAAACAGCGTGGCGTACTCCATCTTCCACTGGCTCGCGCCGGGGAGACCCACCACACACAACCCCCGCTGCCATCCGGCATGGCAATCCGACTCCCCCTCCACGACCAGCACCGGCCCCGTGGTGGAGGCCAAGACATCCTGCCCATAGAGCGGGGTGCCTTCGCCGTCGTTGAGCCAGAAGGTGCCTTTGCGGGTGCGGCACTTGGTGCGGATGACGGTGCCGTCCGCTCGGCGGTAGGGGATCGCCACCAGCGGGTCGCCGTACTTCCCTTCCCGCTCCTCGACGCCTGCCTTCCGCAGCCCGTCCAGCGCCAGCCCCTTCCGCTCGGCGTACTCCGCCAGCGTCAGGCCGGTGCCACCGGAGGTCTTAGGCAGCTCCACCCCGAGCAGCTCGGCCAGCGTCCCCAACGGCTCGGTAAAGCCACAGGCGGCACAGCCCCACGCATGGTCGCCTAGCCACGCCGACGCCGTGCTGTCGGCATGACGGGGGCAGCGGAAGGCCACAGCCTTGCCAGACTTCCGCGCCCCGTAGGACGACCGCAGGAGGGCGGCACGGACAACGCCGTGGGCATCGAGCGTATTCACTCGGCGCTCCAGACAACATCCTGCCGCTTGATCGGCGGGACCCCTTCGGTCACGGTGAAGCTTGCCTCCTCAACGATGACCCGATCTTGGGGGAGGAGCATCAGGACATGGTCCCGCTGGCGCTCCACGATCCAGAGGTGCTTGTGCTGCGACGGCTCCATCGCAAAGCCATCGGTCAGGTGATCAATGCAGAACCAGAGGGTGCCTCGGTCGCTGGTCATCTCATGGCATGGATCCAGAATCATCACATCCAGTCCGGTGAGATAGGGCGGCTCGAAGACCTCCGCGTTCCAGCCGTAGCAGTCCCACGACACGACCTCCCCCAGCGGCACAGGGAACCACTGGATCAGCGCACTGCGGAGGGCATGGAGCGGGAGATCGACGACCATCGCGCCGTTCTCCAGCAGGACATGACAGCCAAGGCTACGCCCCGGCGTGACGCTCACCCCGTACCAGACCGCCGGGATCAGCGCCTCATGGTCAGCATCGCGCAAGACGAAGTGCGGCGCGACGTAGACATACTTATGCGTTGGCAGGGCTAGGTTATGCGCCACGGGTGGCCTCGGTCTTTCGGCGTTTTTGTTCAGCGACCATCAGCTTGTAGCAATGCGCCGCTTTATGGCGCAGGCGTCGGCGGACATGCTCGTCCCAGTTCGCCATGAGGTACACATCCAGCGTGTCGAGCATGTCTACCATCGCGTCGAGCAGTTCGTCGTTCATGCGGCCCCCACCAGTCGGTCAAATTCCGCTATATCCTGCCCAGACCGTGCCCACTCTTCGCGAGTGCGGCCGTGCACCGTGGGCACATCGAAGGCTTTCCAGTGCCCGTCCCGAAAGAACCCGACCATCCCCTTCACATACTTGGGATCCGTGCCGGACGCCTGACAGTGCTGCGCGTAGCGCCGGACGGCGTACACCAACTGGTCTGCGCTGACGGATTCTGCCTCGATGGTTTCCACCACGGCCCGACGCACGGCAATCCATGAATACGGTTCAGGGCGGGGCGGGTAGGTATTCCAGATCGTCGTGAGCTGCTGCGCGATGTCCCAGTCTTTCACGCGCTGGGGAATCGTTGAGGGGGATCGTTCCTTGGATCGTTTGGGTGACTCCGCTGACGGGGGTGGGGTGACAGGCAAGTCACCCCCGGGTGACACGGCGGTCTGGGGTCCATCCAGCACCACCTCGTACAGATTGGTGCGCCCGGGACGAACCACCACGCGCAGGTAGCCAGCCGCCAGCAGTGCCGGGAGCGCGCGCTGGATCGTGCGGGGCGACAGGTTGCACGACTTGGCCAGCGTGTTGACGCTCGCCCAGACGTTGCCGCCCAGTCGGTTGGTATAGGTGCCGATGGCGCACAGGACACGGACCTGCGTATCGGTCACCATCGGATCAGCGACAGCCTTGGCGGGGATAATCGAGAGCATGGGCATGGCTGTTATTTCCGGTGGCGCGAGTGACCGCCTTGGTTGCCCCCGCGTGGACGCCGTTCGACGCCCATGCGCTGCAACAGGGACTGCACCGCCTGCGGACTGACGCCAATCAACTGGCCCACATCGCGGATGGACAGGCCGGACTGGTAGAGCGCCAGCACCGCCTGCCGACGCTCCTCGTTGGGGCGGCGTCCCGTGTGCGCGAACCGCTCGCGCTTCCGCTTTTGATTACTGCCCGTCATCTGTCCGTCCTCCGTTCCACTGTTCACAGAAGGGGGCGACATCGCAGTAGTGCATGCACCGCTTGTACTCCCCCTGCCGATGCTCGACGACATACCCTGCCGGGATCAGCTCGTCCGCTGGATGTTCGGGGTAGACCTTGAGCGCCCGACTATTCCCGGGCTTGATGACGGCAAATGTGCTGCCGCTGTACCACCGCTCTTCGTCGGTGCAGGCAATCTCCGCCCCGTCGCGCATCTGCTGGTGCAGGAAGACCCGCTCTTCGATGAAGTCCTGCGTCTCGTCCAGATCCCAGACGGGAATCTCGATAGCCTGAATCGCGGCGCGCGGGTAGTCCGGGTTACGCTCGGCTTCCGTCTTCCGCCAGTCGCGGAAGATGGCCACGATCTCCAGCTTGTCTACCTGATGCCCGTTCTGGTGGGCCAGCCAGCGCAGGATGTTGAGCTGCTGCGTCCACTTGTCGTTGCCCTTGGCCTTGTAGACCGTGGTCACCTTGTAGTCGCTGATCTTGCGCTGGTCGAGATCCATGATGTCGAACTGGCCAGACACCAACCAGCCACGCACTGCGGCGAACAGCCGCTCTTCAGCCACCATCCCCTCCGCGCGCAGCCCCGCGCGCTCAAGGATCGTGTGGACCGCCTGCCCGAGCAACGCCCAGACCCGCTCAGACACATCGACCACCACCTTGTCGTGGTGCTGCCGGGACAACTGCACCACCTGTGGCGCGTCGATCAACTTGGTGGCGGAGATGTCCCCGCCCCCCGTGTACGGATCGTTGGTCACCGCGTCCACGATGGACTGCGGCAGGCCGTGGACGTTAGTGACGCGCGGCATGGTCGCCTCCCGGAGTGCCGTTGAGGCGATGCACCAACCCCATGCACACGCCTTCCATCTCCTTCGCGGACAGCAGCTCAATGAACTGCTGCCCGTTCTCCCGGTCGTTCTGCATGACCGTCACCGCCAGTCCCACCAGCGCCATCAGCGCCGCCCGTTCGACGGGTGTCAGGTCCAGTCGCGTCGTCTCCATTAGGACACCACCGTGGGCTGCGCGTTGGCCCACCACGCCATGTCCATCGCGTTGTCGTCCATCGACAGCACCAGCTTCATCTTGTTCAGCGCGTCCGCTGCCTCGCGCGGCGGCACGATCTCCTCGATGATGTCGCCAAGGCGCATGATGAGCGCGAGGTCGGCCATCATCGTCGCGGATCCCAGTGCGGCCAGCGCGAAGATCGCGCGCAGCTCCTCTTCGGTGAGCGACACGGAGACTTCGATGGTCTCTTGTGTGGGGGATTTCTGCATTAGCGGGTGGCCTTGATGAACAAGGTGGCCGCAGCCGCTTGAATCGCGGCGGCGTCGATGGGGAGTCCGGCCTCTTCACACTTCGCGCCGAGGGTGGCCATCGCATACGACACGCACTCGCCGTAGATCACCGCGAGATCCGCCACGCTCGCCTTCGGGGCGGCAGCAACCGGCGCAGCAGCAGCGGCCGGACGCGGCGTGGACACCGCCCCACCGCTGGCCAGCGTGATGTTCGTGAAGGTGGTGCCGTTCTTCTTCACTTGCTCCATGTGGATCGTCTGACCCACGATTGACTCCGGCGTGTGGTTCAGGCGCGCCAACTGCTTGGACGCCGGGAGTTCGTTGACGTACACGTCAATGCCCTCGTTACTGGCGAACTTCCACTGCGGCCCGAAATTCCCCTCTTTCGATTCGACGGACGCCACCGTCATGGTGATCGGTCCTTCGGCAAGCTTGTGAATCGGCATCGGATCCCTCGTTCAGTGAATGGTGTGCGGGGTGCGTTGTTCTTGGTGTTGCAACGCAAGTCTAGAGTAATTGTTCTTGCCATATCGCGCAAGAGGACGCGCAAAAAAAATCTCCCGCCTCGAAAAGACGGGAGACTGTAGCGACAGCGCCGTGCGGTTATCGTCGTCCGGCGAGCGCGTGAACGGTCGCGCGGAACCCCTCAAGATCGAGGCCCTTCGGGTCGGTTTTGCGTCCGACCGGACGGGCGATCTGCGCGTGGGTGACGATCCGGTCGAGCGGAATCCCGTAGTGCTGGGACAACTGCGAACAGATCAGCGCCGCTTCGAACAACTGCGATTTATGAAACGTCTCCCCGTCGTTGCGGTTGGAGAGACAGACGCCAATCGCAAAGTCGTTGACATCTGGCACCCCTTCCAACTCGGACACGCCACAGTGCCACGCCCGCTGCTCGGGATGCACCAACAGGAAGACATTCCCGGTGCGCCCGATCAGAAAGTGGTAGCTGACCTTGGACTCCGGGCGGCGGCACCAGTCGAGCGAGGTATCGACGCGGTCGGATGCGTCCGCATGGAGCACGATGGCGGTGATCCGCACCCCATCCGGGCGCTTATTCCGATTCGGAGACGGACGGGACTGCCACTTCGGGAGCAGCGTCAGTTCCATGTCAGGCGTCCTTGGGCGGCTTGGTGGCGTTCTTCAAGCTGTGCAAACCAAACGCCAAGGCCGCGCCAACCACCGCCTTGACCGCGTCCTGATCCAGCGCGGCGAGGCAGTTGGCATCCGGCTCGCAGGGGATGTCCACGCCTGTCAGCTTCCCGGCCAACGTCAGACCGAAGGCGATCAGCGCCACGGCAAACCGCTTGACGGTGGGGGACTGGGCATCGACCCACGCCGAGAGGCGCTTGAGCGCCTGCATGGCGACAAACGTCACGGGGCCAACGATAACCGGGAGGAGCAGGGAGAGGGCGAGCGTCTTCATGGGGAGTGTCTCGGGTGGTGGGTTAGCTACGGTGTTCGAGTCGGCCTTCCATATGGGCGATCTTGGTCATGGCTTCACGCAACAGCGTGTACATCTCGCCCATGTCCCGACGCATGTCGCGGACATCGCTCTCCATCTTCTGCACGGTGGTCTTGAGGACGGCATACGACATGACGCCACCGACGACCGCTGAGACGATAGGGATAAACAGCGGATTGACGCTCGACGGGATGGCTGACGTTGCCGCTTGGAGGGCGGCGGTGGCTGCCCCCATCGTGGCTGCGACTTTCAGGCTTCCGGTCAACACGCTCATCGTTGGGCTTCCTTCTGTGATGGGATGGTGAGCATCTGGCGAGACAGTTGCGAGCCACGCGCGCGAAGCAGCTCTAGGGCTTGCTGCTTTTGCGTGGTGGTCAGCGCCGGATCCTTGGTGATCTTGGTCCGAAGACTGGCCAGCTTATCAAGCTCACGCTCAAGCGGCTGGATATTCTCTGCTAACAATAGCGCGTCACGATTGCGCTTGGCATAGTCGAGAATCGCCTCGGGGTTGCCCAGTCGCTTCATCTCGCGGAACCCGGCCTCGATTTTGGACAGCTCGCGGATCTGGTCGCGGGCCAACGCTTCCGGCTCCGACTGCCCCCGATTACTGGTCGAGAACCGCTCGGCAAACCGGCCAACGAGGGGGATCCTTGAGGTCCCTTCGGGTGGCAGCGGGGCGTCCACCCCAGCGCGCCGTGCGACAACGTCGATGGCCTTCGAGGCTTCAGCCCCGGCCGTCCCAAATGCGCCACGGATAGCAAAGTCCGTCTGTTCCGGGCTAATCCCGATCTTACTCAAGGCGCGCGCCACGGCTGACGACTCTCTCGTCACCTGTAGTTCGGCCGGGAGGTTCGGGCGGGTGACAATCGGGCGATTACGGAAGGCATCCCGGTTGGCCCAAATCTGCGCGGGGAGCATCCCGATCTCAGGGAGCGGGATCGTCCCCTCAAACGTCGCCGCGCCGATGTCATACACGCTTCGCTCCAGCGCCTCTTCCGGTCGGGCCATCTGCGGCGCGGCGTTCTGGATATCCCAGCCGTTTTGCACGGCATAATCCAGCGCCCGTTCTGGCAACGACGCAAACATGAAGCCCAGTTCAAACGGCTTCGGGATCCGATAGAACCCCGGGGTTTCGTCGCCATGCACGGCCTTCTTTGGGACCAGCCAGAATAGATTGCGCTCGTAGATCGGGCGCTCCCAGTATTCCGGGTTGTCCTTGTTGATCGACCAGAGCGCAATACTTGGCCCTGCCAGCATCGCGGCCCCCAGCGCATAGGTCTGGGGGTTCTTCCGTGGATTCATCATCCGCGCCAGCTTATCCCAGCCCTGCACCTTGGCGTTCCAGAACGGCGTCATGGAAGCGACGTTCTTTATCGTGCGACTCGCGCCGATATTGGCAAACCGCAGGGTGCGGTCCTGCGCCGACCGCACGGCGTCGTCTACCGTGCCGCCTGCTTCAAGGATCTGCCGATACGCTGCCAAGCGGGTCGCCTGCTCGCCAACGCTGCCGATCTTTCGCAGCGTCTCCCACCAGTTCTTCGGGATGATGATGTCATCCAGCGAGAACCCCGGTCCCTTCTGCAACTGCTTAATCGCTTCAGCCGCATCGTTGGCGTTCTTGATGTAGAACCCTTCGGTTGATGCGCCGTTCGCCAAGAAGTCAGCAAAAGAGTTCTTTTTGTCTGGCGAAATAATCTGTCGGCCAAAAGCACTTGCGCCTTCTGGCAGCACGATGGATTTGACAGCCCCCATCGTCTCAAGAAACGGGCGCGCATACAACGCGACCCCAGCGCCAAGGCCCGCGCCTGCCAAGAACCGCTTCACGGCGCTTTCGTCCCCTTCGGTACCGGCTGCCCCGGCAATGCCACCCACCGCTGCGCCAAACAACGACTCGCGGGCCGCGCGCGCCAAGTCCGGGCGCTGCAATCCAGACATCGCTACGTCGCGAATGACGTTCGCGGCGGCAAAGTCTGGCAGCACGACGATGCCCGAGGTCTTCAGGTTCTTCATCGTCTGCGCGATTTGCAGGAGCCTTGACGAGGACGCCTTGTCCTGTCCAGCCAGCGCCTCAAACAAGTCGCGATCCGTCACTTCGTAGGTGTACAGCTTGCCGTTGCGAACCTGCTGAATGATTCCGTCCCGACGCGGGGGGTTACTGGGGTCCGCTTGGATGCGCTTCACAAACGGTAGCGCGCCGCCTGCCGGATCACGGTCGGCAATGTTGAAGATCACGTTGGCGACTCGCTGCTTGCCTACATCGCGATAAGTGCGGAGGGCGTCCGCCGCCAGCATCTCCAGCGGATCGGCCGTGTTCTCAAGCGCCTCGGCCGTGCGATCCATGCGACGAACGCCCGTGCTACCTACGCCAAACTTGCCAGTGCGCGAGCCGGGGAGCGTCATGGCAATCGACTTGTCGTCCGCAATCTCCCGATAGAGCGGCGTGTAGAAGTCGTCGCTCTTGAGGATCGCGTCGTAGGCTTCGTCGGTGAGCAGCCCTGCCTCATGCCGCATCTCTAGCAAATCCCGATGCGCCTTGGTGATGGCGTCCGCCGCGCTGGCGACCTTGGCGTCCGCATTGCCTGCGGCAACCGCCGCTTCCAGCGCATCGGCTGACACCGCCGACTTCGCTGCACCGCCACGCTGACGGATCTGCAAGTCACGCCGTGCCTTGAGTAGCGAGCGCAAGGATGTCTGCTCGGCGTCAGACAACCCCTGCAAGACGGGCGAGAGCGTCGTGAACAAGTATTGCTTGGCTGACTGTTGCGCGCCTTGCTGGCGAGCAATCGCGCCTTTGATTTGCTCGGCCGCTGACTTGCCGCCAAACTTCTCGGCTGTCTTGGTCAAGACAAACGTTTCAGAAACGACGTTGTTGTAGAGCCTGCGAGATCCTTCAATCGCTTTGTCTGCCAGAAGATGCGCGCGCTGTACGATCTTTGACGGTTGAGTTGCATAGCTGCGCGCTGGCTGTGCAAATACCCCCGGCGCTTCTGGCGCAGGAGTCCGGCGTCCGACGTTGATCGTCTCGGCCACCGGAGCTAGTTCGGGGATAGACGGCGCGACGGTCGGCGTCTTCCTTATCCGCGACACGCCCGCCATCGCCCCAGCGCCAGCCGCTGCGCCGCCCGCGCCGTAGAGCAGCGCGCGCTGGAGCGGGGTCAGGTTGTCGTTGGGATCGTCTGTAGCCAGTCCGGCCGTGAAGCCCGCGCCAAAGCCGCCGAGTGCGCCGGTGACGTTCGGGGAGGTGAAGCCTTTGCGCTCGCGGGGAGTGGCCTGTTCTCCCAGCCCAAGTGCCTTATAAAACCTTCCGTCTTTTGTGATCCCACCAGTCTCAGAAATGCTTTCCGATACTTTTATTGCTCGCTTGACCGCTTCTTTTTTGTCTCGAAAAGACAAAGGCACATCGACAACGCCAGCGCCAAACATCCCCTTGGGTGGGGACATAAACCATCCGCCACTGCCCGCTCCCATTCCACCATCTGCTGTGCGATAAAAGCGCCAGCCAGCAAGACCGGGGTAGTCTAGTTCATACTCTGGTGGTTGAAGTGGGCCACCCTTTTTAACGAGCTTGAGCTTTGGTTCTGCCACTTCGACCGCTGGCGCAGCAGCGACCGGAGCGTCCATGCGCGCCTGCTGCGGATCGAAGATGATGTACGCTTCGTTTCGGTAGTGGGCACTGTCGTAGCCCATCTGCTTCAGGCGCTCAATGTCAGCAGGCGTAAGATCGCTTGGAGACATGTTAAGCGCGCGCAAATCCGCTGGATTCCGAAGCGTAATCTCTGCTTCTCTGACACGACCCGGACGCCCGCTTGAGCGAATCTGATCCGCAAAATCCTCTGCGTATCGCGCGTTGGTCGTGAACATGGTCCCTGCGTTTGGCACATCAAAGTCTGCATCTGTTGCATGGTAGACTTTGATTGTTTTCGGCTCTGGAACAACGGGCGCTTCCGTCGCCGCCTCGACCACCGGAGCCGCCTTCGGCTTCGCTACCTGTGCGTACTTAAACTGCGGAGCAGGCGGCTCAACGCCTGCGCGCTTGGCCTGCTCGACGCGCGCCGCATGGAGCGCGCGCTCTTGGGCCGCCGCAGCAAACCGCTTCGCGTCGATGTCCTTCTTGAACGCAAAGTAGCTATCCACATCGTCAAACCCCGCCTCTTCCAGCACCGAGATTTGATCTTGCGTCAGCCCGCGATACCGCTGGCGCAGCTCGGCCGAGGTGGTCAGCATGTTGCCGGTTACGCGCGAGCGAGTGCCAGCGGTCTGGGCACGACCGGACGCGGTGGACAACGCTTCGAGCAGCGGCGATTCGAGGAACTGATCGACCGGCGCAGACAACTCTGCCAGTGTCTGCTCTCGCGCGGCGATCTCCAGCGCGATCTGGCGATCCGTCATCTTCTTGCGCGTGGCGGCCGTCGCCTTGGCAATGCCTTCGTCGGCCAGCAACCGGCTGGCGTTGGCGATCTCTTCGGCCGTCAACTCCGCCGGCCGACCCAGCGCCTCGCGTTCGATCCGCAGCTCGTCGGCGTCTTCTGCCTCGCGCATCAGAATATCAATCGGCCGGTCCATCGCTTCGGCCGGAGTGTCCGCCCCGCGAACGCGCGGGACTTCGCCTTCCACTTCGCGCGCGGCTTGCTCCAGTACGTCGTCCGGCAGCATCGCGGCGGTCGGGCCACGGCCCGTCTCGCTCCGGCGCAACTGACCGGCGCGGGCCAGTCGCTCCCGGCGCTGGGCCGGGGTGCCGAACGCTTCTTCCTTGAGCACACGACCAGACACCGCCTCTTCCGCGCGTAGAATGGCTGTGCCCAACGGCGTCCGGCGCGCTTGATAGGCAGCCACCTCTTCGGCCGTCGCGCCTTCGGGGAGCGCCTGCTCGAACGGCTTGCGGCGGGCCATCGCTTCGGCCGCTGTCCGGCGACGGGAGGCCGGAGCCGCCTGCTCGGCCTGCTGCACCGCTTCCTGCACCGCAGGCATCCAGAACAGGCGCTGGCGCAACGCCTCGGACTGCGGGGCCAGCAAACGCACGATGGGCGAGGCTGGTCCTTCCGGGCGCACCGTTCCTGCCGGAGACGGGATCGCCGGTCCCAGCGGGGACGGGGCCGTCACGGGGGCGACTTCTGCCCCACGCGGGATCGTCCGGCTGGTCGTCGCAGGGATGAGACGGGACGGGTCGGTGATTGGCTCCGGCACCCCGCGCGTGGGGATCGCCGGTCCAGCCAGCGCCGGTTCGCCGGTCAACGGGAGCGCCCCGACCGGCGCGGTGCGCGGAAGTGCTTGACTGGACGTTGGAGCCAACAGCCGTGCCGGGTCCGTCTCCGGCGTCGTGCGCGGGCGATAGCCGTCCTTGCGCGCAAACGATCCGACGACCGACTCCGCGCCTTCGGCCGCGCCTTCGCGCGCGCCACGCTCGAACGCCTTGGCCAGATCGTCACCGACCTTGAGCGCGTCTTTGACTGACCGAGCCGCGCGGACGGCGCTGATTAGCCCGGGGATGGTGAGGTCGATGCCCGCGTCAGCTACGGCGCGGAGACGGGCGTCGGCAATCCCCTCTCGTCCAGTCAGCTTTGACAGCATGGACGACGTACTAAACTCTTCGCCAGCCGCCGACTCTAGGCCAGAACGCACCGCGCCCATTGCCAGACCAGACGGTGCAAACGCCCCGACCTCCGAGACAAAACGCGCGGCCGCACCGATGCCGGTCTCGGGCGCGGTCTCTTCTTCGATCTTGCGGAGCGATTCGGCCAGTGCGCCTGCACGGGGATCGTTGCGGAGATTAGCCACGCCAGTCGCCAGACGGCGCACACTGCGCTCCGGCTGCCCGACCACCGCCTTGCCAATATCTTCTGCCACTGCCCGCCCGTACCGCGCGCGCTCTAGCTGCTGGCGCTGTGCTGGCGTGAGTTCTTCTTCCGTGCCAAACGGCGCGGCCTTCTTCGTGCCCGTACGAACGGCGCGCGCAAGACGCTGCTCGAATTCTTTGGGAGCCGGAGCCGTCGTGGTCATAGTCGGCAGCGTCTGGCTCCGACGCGGGCCTTCTGGCAAAGACGGACGCTCGACAGCAAACGGCTCGTCCTCCATGAGCGGGGACAACGCCGTGTTGCTCAGCAGCGACCGCCGTCGCTTGAGTTCATCGAGCGGGTCGCTGACAGTGGTCAGCGCCGCACTGCGCCGACGCTTGAGCTCTTGGAGGGGATCAATCGCCATGCGGGTTACGGCCTCCGGCCGACTTCACGGGTGACAACCTCTACGCCATACTTGGCCACCGCTTCGTCCCACAGTCGCCGCTCTTCTTCCAGCGCCTGATCCGTTGACGAGGAGCGGGGCGCTGGCGCAGCCGGAGCGGGAGTCGCCGCAGGCGCGGCGCGAGCAGGCGCAGCGGCAGGCGCGGGCGTTGCCTTGCCACCAAGAACCGGCGCCAGCTTTGCGTCGGTGTCTGGGTCGCCAGTCAAGAGTGACGATGAGGGCGCAGCGGATCCCTTTACGGGCTTGGGCGTGTAGCCCTTAGCGATCCCCTTCGGGACGACACCAGCTTTCATGATGTTATACGCCGCCAACCCGGGATCTTGTGCAAGAGCGGGGTTGTCAGCGAACGCCGTTTGCAAGGCGCTCATCAAAGCTGGGCTTCTCGCCTGTGCCGCAATAAACTGACGCCCAAGACGCGACTTTTCTGTGTCGTCGAGTTCGTTCTTGCCGCCGCCGGATACAACGGGGCGAGGCAGTCCCGTCGGCACGGTGACTTCGCCAGTGCGTTTGTTGACAAACGCGCCGTACTTATCGCTCCACTGCAAGTCGGCCGTGCTCTTGGCTTTATCAAGCGCCGCGCTGATGCCACTGCGATGCTTGGTGGTCCCCGCTGATTCCGGCAGCACAAACTCTATGTCGCCAATCTTCTGGCGAAACACCGGCTGGCGTGGCGTTGCCCCCGGCATGTCCATGCCTCCGGCAATGCCATACGGGTTGAACTGGCCAGCTTCGACCATGCCCATGCCGATGGCTTCGCGCTGCTCATTCCGCAACGCCGCCGCGTCGAGTCCGGCCTGCCGCGACAAAATCTGCTGCTCGCGCGCTTGTTCTCGCTTCATCCGCTCGCGTTCTTGCAGCGCATCCGTCACGCCCCCGACCGCGCCAAGGGCAGCGCGAAGGGCGGTGAGTCCTCGGGCCATTGCTTAGTCTCCGGTAGTTGGCGTTAGGACAGGCGAACCCATGCGTCCCCGTTCCACTGATAGGTGTACCCGTTATAGTACGTCGTCTGCCCATTGAACGACCCCGGCCCAATCGGCGGATTGTCTATATTCTGCGTGACCGTGGGGCTGGTCTGCGTTGCGCCCTGACTCGTCGTGACAGTTGTCGGAGCGTTGACGGTTGTCGGGACGCTGACGTTCGTGGTGCTGGTCGGCTGCAACTTGCCCTGAGCAATCGCGTTGGCGATGAGCGTCTCAATCGCCATGCGCTCACGCTGGAAGCC
>Ga0315900_10007079_pt1 | contig 14830 bp, 9 predicted proteins | sample LakEriMetagenome_FD_203521 | JGI IMG/M metagenome (GOLD analysis project Ga0315900, IMG submission 203521) | Freshwater fungal communities from buoy surface, Lake Erie, Ohio, United States - Buoy 12 MA114 | ecosystem: Environmental > Aquatic > Freshwater > Lake > Lake biofilm | place: USA: Lake...
CGCTGGATCACGTGCTTGCGCATGCCGAGCAACGCGACCAGCGGCTGACCCTTGCGGTAGCGGCCCTGCTTCGCCGCCCACTTCAGGTAGGCGCCGCAGTCGGCGAAGAGCTCACCGCTCGCGGGATCGAAGCAGCCCATGGTCGGGATCACGGCCACCGGCGCGACCTCGAGACCCGGCGAACCGCAGCTGTCGCGCAGGATGAGCTTGACCATCTGCGTGATGTTCGCGGCGTCGGGCTGGTTCCAGTAGAGGTTCACGCCGAGCCAGGTGCGGAAGCCCGCGAGCTTCTGCGGGATGAGCGGCAGCATCTTCGCAGCCACCTTCACCAGCTTGGTGTAGGCATAGAGCGCGTCCTCGTCGCGGCCGCGGGTCACGAGACGCATCAGCAGTTTGACCGCCTTCGGCGCCTCGCCCTTCTTCTCCTTGAAGCGATGCTCGCCGACCTTCGTCAACGCCATCACCTCGGGCATGCTCTCGTAGGCGAACACCGCAGCGGCGCGCGAACCGGCGAGCTGCGCGGCCAGCCAATCCGCCTGCGGCCGCATGTTGATCAGGCTGATGAAGACCACGTCGGAGTCGGCGAGGTCCGCCGCGAGCGCGGGGTCGCCGTGATCGACGTGCGCGTCGTTGTACCGGCGCAGGCGCACCGCGACGCCCTCCGCCGCGAGCCGTCGCTCGACCTCGTCCCAGGCCCCGGCGTTGAAGCGCTCGATGCCCACCACGAACGTGATCGTCTTCATCGCTACCCCGTCTGCACGCCGTACCGATGTCTACACAGTTGACACCGGATGACGTCTTGTTATGTTGACACATAGTACGCAGGCCGGAGGCCGCGCTGCAAACCGCCCGCCGCACAGGACTTGCCTCGCGGGCGACCGACGGAGTCCTTTTGGCGAACACAGCCCCCTTCCCGTTCACCGCCATCGTCGGCCAGGAAGACCTCAAACTCGCGATCCTGCTGGCCGTGATCGACCCGGCGATCGGCGGCGTCCTGATCACCGGCCACCGCGGTACAGCGAAGAGCACGGCCGTGCGCGCGCTCGCCGATCTGCTCCCGCCGATGGAGGCCGTCGCCGGATGTCCATATCACTGCGACCCGACCGCACCCGCCTCCGCCTGCCCGGCTTGCGCGCGTGGCGGTGTCCGCAGGCCGCAGCGCCGCGCGGTCCCGGTGGTCGACCTGCCGCTCGGCGCCACGGAGGACCGCGTCGTCGGCTCCATCGACCTCGAGCGCGCGTTGGTCGACGGCGTGCAGGCCTTCGCGCCCGGCCTGCTCGCCGCAGCGCACCGCGGCTTCCTCTACATCGACGAAGTGAACCTGCTCGAGGACCATCTGGTCGACGTACTGCTCGACGTGGCCGCGAGCGGCGTCAACGTCGTCGAACGCGAGGGGCTCTCGATCCGTCATCCGGCGCGCTTCGTGCTGGTCGGCTCCGGCAACCCTGAGGAAGGCGACCTGCGTCCGCAGCTGCTCGACCGCTTCGGCCTGCATGCCCGCATCCGCACGCTGCACGACGTCGCGCAACGCGTGGAGATCGTCCGTCGCCGCCTCGCCTTCGAGACCGACCCGGCGGCGCTCGCCAAGCGCTACGCACGCTCGCAGGCGAAGCTGCGGCGCGAACTCGCCGCTGCCATCGAACGACGGCCGTCGGTCGCGCTCGGCGACGACGCGCTCGCGCTCGCAGCCGCGCTCTGCGACAAGCTCGCCATCGACGGGCACCGCGGCGAACTCGCGCTGAGCCGCGCGGCGGTCGCGCTCGCGGCCTACGAGGGGGCTGCCGTCGCCGGCCGCGACCATGTCGCGCGTGTGGCGCCCCTCGCCCTCGCGCACCGTCTCCGCAAGGATCCGCTCGAACCGGCCGCGGACGACGAACGGGTCCGCCGGATGCTCGCAGAGGCGCTCGCCTGACCCTGCACAGGCTCCCGTTGCCCGGCCTGGTCGCGCTCGACACGCCGCGTCTTGCGCTGATGCTGCTCGCGGTCGAGCCACGGCTGCGCGGCGTCGCTTTCGCCGGCGCCGCGGGCAGCGGCAAGAGCGCGCTGCTGCATGGCCTGCACGCGCTGCTCCCCGATGCGCCCTTCGAGCAGTTGCCGATCGGCGCCGACGACGAGGCGCTGCTCGGCGGTATGGACCTCGAGGCGACACTGGCACGCGGCGCACGGGTGGTGCGCGCCGGCCTGCTCGCCCGTGCGGACGGCGGCGTGCTCGCCGTCGAGGACTGCAATCTGCTGCCCGAAAGCGCCGCGAACCAGTTGCTGGGCGCGCTGGATTCGGGCGAGGTCCGCGTGGAGCGCGACGGCCTGAGCCTGCGCAGCCCTTGCCGTGTGCGGCTCGTCGCCACCTTCGACCCGGCAGAAGGTGCGCCGCGTGCCCACCTCCTCGACCGTCTCGGGTTGATCGTCGCACTGCCGCGGCCCGGCGCGGCGGCGGCACGCGCCGAGGTCGTGCGTCGTCACCTGTCGCCGGCGGCGGACCTCTGGCAGGAGGACCTCGAGCTGCTGCGCGACCTCGTCGCCACCGCGCGCGTCGGGCTCGACGACGTCCGCCTCAGCGACGCCCACGCGCGCGAACTCGCCGCCGCCGCGCTCGCCTACGGCGTGCAGGGACACCGCGCGGACCTCTTCGCGCAGCTCGCGGCCCGCGCGAGCGCCGCCTTGGCGCTGCGCGACCATGTCGACCGCGAGGACCTGGAGCTGGCCGTGCGCTTCGTGCTCGTCCCGCGCGCGACGCGGCGTCCCGAGACCGCCCCGCCCGACGACGCCGCAGACCGGCAGGCCGCGCCTCCGCCGCCCGCCCCCGAGCGCGACGCCGACGACGCGGTGGCGCCGCCGGAGCGGCCGGAGCAGACGCCCCCGCCGCCCGAAGAGGACGGCGTGATGCTCGGCGACGAGGTGCTCGCGGCGCTCGCCACCGATCTGCCCGATGTGCTCTCGACCCTGCCGTTCCGCGCCGCCCGCGGCGGCCGCTCGGGGTCGCGCGGCAGCACCGATGGCCGGCGCGGTCGTCATGTCGCGAGCGTTCCGGGCGCTCCGCGCGACGGACGGCTCGACATCATCGCCACGCTGCGCGTCGCCGCCCGTTCACAGCGGCTGCGCGTATCGACGCCGTCGCGCGGCGTCGGACGACTCGCGGTGCGCGCCGAGGACCTGCGCATCAAACGATTCCGCGACAAGGCCGGCGCCTTGTTCCTGTTCGCCGTGGATGCCAGCGGCAGCATGGCGCTCAACCGCATGCGACAGGCCAAGGGTGCGGTGCATGCGCTGCTCGAGCGCGCCTACGTGAACCGCGACCGCGTCGCGCTGATGAGCTTCCGCGGCCAGGGCGCCGAACTGCTGCTGCCGCCGACGGGCAGCGTCGAACTGCTGCGACGCGCGGTCGACCAGATCCCGACGGGCGGCGGTACGCCGCTCGCGGCGACGCTCGTCGCCGCCCTGGATGTCGCGCAGCAGGCGAGACGGCGCGGACTCCACAACGTGGTGCTGGTGCTGCTCACGGACGCACGCGCGAACGTCGGACTGAAGGCCGACCGCGCCGGCGTGGACGACGAACTGCGTCAGGTGGCGATGGCCGCTGCGGCGACGGGGCTCAAGAGCCTCATCATCGACACCCAGCGCAGCTATCTCAGCCAGGGCAGCGCGCAGCGGCTCGCCTCGTGGCTGGGTGGGCAGTATCTCTATCTGCCGGGCGCGGACGGCAAGGCCATCGCGGCTGCGGCGCAGACCGCGGCCTGACCCCCGCTGCGGGGATGTCAGCCGCGCCCCGACTCCCGGTAGAGCGCGCCGGTGCGCGTGGCGAGGAAGGCCTCCAGCGGGATCTCCTCCTGCTTGAGGAAGCCGCGCGCCGGCAGCGTGCCGTCGCGCACCATCTCGATCACCGCCACCACCGAGGCCGACGTCGTCCAGGCGATGGCGGTCCGCGACCGGCCACCGATGTCGCGCGGGTAGTAGGCGCGCACGAACTCCTTGCGCTTCAGCTGCCCGGCGACATGACCCTCGGCGGCCGCATGCACGTAGACCACATCGGCATCCACCGGCGGCTTGGCGTTGGCGAGGATCTCGCCGGCGAGGTCGCGGCGCTCGCGCATCAGGAGTTCATGGAAGAAGAAGTTCATGAGGTCGACATGGCCCGGGTAGCGCATGGTCTTGTAGTCGAGGTTGTCGACCCGCCCCTTGAAGGTCTCGCACATGGTGCCGAGGCCGCCGGAGGTGGTGAAGGCCTCGAGCTTCACGCCGTCGATGTAGAGGGTCTCGATCCACTCCATCGCGGAGACCGTCTTGTGCACACCCTCCTCGATGACCTCGCAGTCGTTGAGGTATTCGTTGACGACGCCCTCGGGCGACCAGTTGAAGGCGTAGCCGAGGAGACCGGTCGGGTTCTGCGGCAGCGCGCCGACCCGCAGCCGGATGGAGCGGACCTTGTCGAACTGCCCGGCGAGATGCGCGCCGACGATGCCGATGAAGCCGGGCGCCAGCCCGCATTGAGGCGCCATCAAGCCGCGCGAGTCCGCGGCGAGGCCGCGGATGTGCTGGGTGGTCGGCACATCCTCAGTCAGGTCGAAGTAATGGATGCCGAGCGCATGGGCCACCGACGAGACGCCCTTGTTGAGCGCGTAGGGCAGACAGGACAGCACGGCATGCTGACCCGCGAGCGCCGTACGCAGCGCCGCCGGGTCGGCGACGTCGAGCGGCCGCACCGGGAACGGTGCGCTCACGCCGGTGCGGTTGTCGAACGCCGTGACCGCGAAGCCCGCGCCGTCGAGCAGTTCCGCGGCGAGATGTCCGACCTTGCCGAGGCCGAGGATGGCGACTTTCTGCAGTTCCATGTTCAGATCTCGAAGTTGACGCCCTGCGCCAGCGGCAGGTCGCGTGAATAGTTGATGGAGTTGGTCTGACGCCGCATGTACCCGCGCCAGGCGTCCGAACCGCTCTCGCGCCCGCCGCCCGTCTCCTTCTCGCCGCCGAACGCACCGCCGATCTCGGCGCCCGACGGCCCCATGTTGACGTTGGCGATGCCGCAGTCCGACCCGACCGCCGACAGGAAGGTCTCCGCCTCGCGCAGGTCGGTGGTGAAGATGCTCGAGGAAAGACCCTGCGGTACGTCGTTCTGCAGCGCGATGGCCTCCTCGAGGCTGTCCCAGGCGAGCACGTAGAGGATCGGCGCGAAGGTCTCCTCGCGCATGCCGGCGGTCTGCGCCGGCATCTCGACGATGGCGGGCTCCACGTAGATGCCGGCCGGCACACCGGTCGTCACGGGCCGCCCGCCATGGACGACGCCGCCCTCCGCCCGCGCACGCTCCAGCGCAGCGAGCATGCGATCGCGCGAGGCCGCATCGATCAGCGGTCCGACCAAGGTCCCCGCCGCGCGCGGGTCACCGATGCGCAGCGTGCCGTAGGCCTTGCGCAGCCGCGCGATGAGCTCGTCGCGTATCGAACGGTGGACCAGCAGCCGACGCAGCGTCGTGCAGCGCTGGCCGGCGGTGCCCACCGCCGAGAACACGATGGCGCGGACCGCCATGTCGAGGTCGGCCGAGGGCGCGACGATCATCGCGTTGTTGCCGCCGAGCTCGAGGATGCTGCGGCCGAAGCGCGCGGCGACCTTCGGGCCGACGATCGCGCCCATGCGCGTCGAACCGGTGGCGGACACGATGGGCACGTCGCGCGAGGCCGCGAGCGCATCACCGAGCTCCGCACCACCGATCACGCACTGCACGAGCCCCGCCGGCGCATCGCCGCCGAAGCGCGCGAGCGCGCGCTCGAAGACCTTCATCGAGGCGAGCGCGGTGAGCGGCGTCTTCTCCGAAGGCTTCCAGATGACGGGGTCGCCGCAGACCAGCGCCAGCGCGGCGTTCCAGGCCCAGACCGCCACCGGGAAGTTGAACGCCGAGATGACCGCGCAAGGCCCCATCGGATGCCAGGTCTCCATCATCCGGTGGCCGGGCCGCTCCGAGGCGATCGTGAGACCGTAGAGCTGGCGCGAGAGACCGACCGCGAAGTCGCAGATGTCGATCATCTCCTGCACTTCGCCGAGCCCCTCGGTCGTGATCTTGCCCGCTTCGGCCGTGACGAGGGCCGCGAGCTCCGTCTTCGACGCGCGCAGTTCCTCGCCGAAGAGACGCACGAGTTCGCCGCGCCGCGGAGCAGGCACCTCGCGCCAGGCGAGGAAGGCCTGCCGCGACCGCGCGATGACCGCCGGCATGTCGGCGACGGCGGTGACGGGCGCACGCCCGATCTCGGCACCGTCGATGGGTGAACGGACGATGATCTCCATGGTTCGATGTCTCCGGGATTATCTCTTCGCCGCCGCGCGGGCCGCGGCGAGCATCCTTTCGGCCTGCAACAGGTGCGGACGGTCGACGAGCTTGCCGTCGACCCGCAACGCGCCGGCCGTCGGCGCCGCAGCGAACGCGGCGCGCACCTGCTCGGCGTGCGCGATCTCTTCCGGCGACGGCGTGAACGCCTGATTCACGACCGGTACCTGCGAGGGGTGGATCGCGAGCTTGCCGACGAAGCCGGACCGCCGTGAAGCCCGCGCACGCCGCTCGACGGCCGCCGTATCGCGGATCTCGGTGTCGACGGTGTCGACGGCGGGCACGCCCGCCGCCGATGCGGCGTACAGCGTCAGCGCGCTCGCCAACGCATAAGGCAGCTCGTACTCCCCTGCCGCGTCCCGGTTGCCGAGCGCACCGAGCTCGGTGGCGAGGTCCTCGGCGCCCCAGGTGAAGGCGGCGACGCGCTTCGGGGCGCAGGCGAAAGAACCCATCGTGAGCAGCGCGTTCGCCGTTTCGGTGACCATCGGCATGACACGGGTGCTGCCGACCTCGATACCGTGCTGCGACTCCAAGGCCTCGAGCCAATGGTCGAGGCGGTGGACATCGTCGCCATGCCGGGCCTTCGGCAGGACGATGCCGTCAGGACGGCCGGGCAGCACGGCGACGAGATCCGCCAACGCGGCGTCGGTCTGGATGGGGTTGATCCGGACCCACAGCGGGACGGCGCGAGGCGCAGACGTACCCGCCGCGGCATGGCGCGCGAGGTGCGCGGCGATGGCCGATCGCGCCGCGGGCCGCTGCTCGGGCGTGACCGCATCCTCGAGGTCGAGGATGACGGCATCGGCGCCGCTCGCCTCCGCCTTGGCGAACCGGTCCGGGCGATCCCCCGGGACGAACAAGAACGAACGCATCGACCGCCCCCTTCCAGCCCCTTGGTCAGGGGTATTCCGTGGGGGAGAGATGATACACCCGGCGCGGGTGGCTCAGGCGCGCGGACGGTCCCATGCGGAGGCGCCCGCGGACGGACGGACCTCCAACATCAAAGGTTTCGCGACGCCCGCGGCACGGAGATGCTCGAACGCCGCGGCCCGCACGGCGTCGGTACGCGCGGTCGGCAGCACCGCCACCACGCAGCCGCCGAAGCCGCCACCGGTCATCCGCGCCCCGCCTTCTTCGCCGATGGCGGCGTCCAAGACCTCGACCAAAGAGTCCACTGCCGGATGGCTGACCTCGAAATCATCGCGCAGCGACGCATGCGACGCGCGGAGCGCTGCGCCGGCCGCGGCGGGATCGCGACGCTGCAGCGCCGCCGCGAAGGCATGGACCCGGGCGTTCTCGGTGACCACATGCCGCGCACGACGGAACGCGGTCGCATCGAGCCCGTCGGGCAGCCGTACGAGCGCCGCGGGGGTCAGGTCGCGCAGCGCCGTCACGCCGAGGTGACGCGCGGCCCGCTCGCACTCGGCCCGTCGCAGGTTGTACGCACCATCCGCCAGCTCGCGGCTGACGCCCGAGTGCACCACCAGCACGACGATGTCGTCCGGTATCGCCACCTCCCGCCAGGTCAGCGATCGGCAGTCGATGAGCAGGGCTGCACCCTCACGACCCGCTGCGGACACCAAAGGATCCATAATCCCGCAGGCACAGCCGACCGTCTCGTTCTCGGCGCGCTGGGCGAGGCGCGCCGATGAGGCGGCGTCCATCTCGATGCCGGCGACCCGCGCGAACGCCGCGCCGAGCGCGACCCCGAGCGAGGCCGACGACGACAGCCCCGCGCCGCGCGGCAGATCGCCTGCGATCGCGATGTCGAGACCCGGCAACGCGTGACCCGCCGATCGCCATGCCGCGATGAGACCTCGCGGGTGGTTCGCCCAGTGCCCGGACTCGAGCGGCATCGGTGCCGACTCGAGGCCGACCCTGTCCTCGGGCGCGACGCCCCCCGGCACCGCGAGATCGAGCGCCCGCACCGCGACCTGCCGGTCGTCGCGTCTCGACACGGCGATCAGCGTGCCCTGCCCGAGCGCGCAGGGCAGCACGAAGCCGTCGTTGTAATCCGTGTGCTCGCCGATGAGGTTCACCCGCCCCGGCGCGAAGGCCAGCATCTCGGGTTCGCGGCCGTATGCGGCACGGAAGCCCGTCAACACCCGATCCTCGAGCGCAGCACGCGTCATGGGCCGACGACCATCACGGGCAGGCGACGGCGCGCAGCCGCGCGGCGGCGTCCTCGGGCGTGAGGTCGCGCTGCGGTTCGGCCAGCATCTCGTACCCCACCATGAACTTGCGCACCGTGGCCGATCGCAGCAACGGCGGATAGAAATGTGCGTGCAGCTGCCAGTGCGATGTATCGGCTGTCGCCGCATCCGACGCGGCGGCCGTCGCACCGTAGGGTGCGCCATGCCAGCCCATCGAATACGGGAAACTGCACCGGAACAGCGCATCGTAGGTGCGGGTCAGCCGACCGAGCATGTGCGCGAGGTCGTCGCGCATCGCGTCATCGAGGTCCTCGAAGCGCTGCGCGGGCCTGCGCGGGAGCAGCAGCGTCTCGAAGGGCCATGCCGCCCACCAGGGCACGATGGCGAGCCAGCCCTCGGACGACAGCACCTCACGCGGTCCGCCTGCCTCGTGCGTCGCCAACTCCAAAAGGAGGGGTTTGCCATGTCGGGCGAGATGCTCGCGCTGGTGGCGGTCCTCGAGCTCCGCCTCCTCCGGCAGATGTCCGCTCGCCCAGATCTGACCGTGGGGATGCGGATTGGAGCAACCCATCATCGCGCCCTTGTTCTCGAACACCTGCACCCAGGCGTGGCGGGTACCGAGCTCCGCCGACTGCGTCGCCCAACAATCCACCACCGCGCGCAGCGCAGACGGCGAGAGTTCCGGAAGGGTCGCGGAGTGGTCATGCGACCAGCAGATGACGCGGCATTCGCCGTGCACCGTCTGCGCCGTGAACAAGCCTTCCACAGATCCGTCCGTCGGGGCGATCGGCGGACCGTCCGACAGCGCCGGGAAATCGTTGGCGAAGACGAACGGGCCGCGGTAGTCCGGATTGACCGCCCCGCCGACGCGTACGGACCGCGGACAAAGATAGCAACCGGGGTCGTGCGCCACGCGCGGCTCGACCGGCGCCTCCTCCACCTGCCCGAGCCAGGGCCGCTGCGTGCGCTGGGGCGATACCAGCACCCAGCGCCCGGTGAGCGGGTTGCGGCGCCGGTGCGGGGCTGACGGCGGCGTTGCCGTCACCGGGCGCTCTCCCGGATGTCGGCGAAGCCGATCCAGCGCTCGCGATGGCCGAGCAGCCGGTTGCAGATGAGCGCGGCGGCCACGGAGGACGCGAGCACGACCACCATGAAGTGGATGTAGTGCAGCGTGATGAGGCCCTGCGGCTGCCAGAGGAAGGTGTAGGCCGCGTATACGCCGAAGCCCCACAGCACGCCGAAGATGGCCGCCGGCGCCGCCACATGGCGGAACAGCAGGCCGACGATGAACGCCGACAGGATGGGCATCGAGAAGAGACCGTTCAGCTGCTGCAGCAGGTTGATGATGCTGTCGGCGTCCTGGAACACCGGCACCAGCAGCACCGCGACGGCGGTCACGGCCACCGAGACCACCGCGCCCAAGCGCCAATGATCCGACACCTTGCCGACGAAGCGGTCGTGGAAGTCGACCGAGTACAGCGCGACGGTGCTGTTGAGCACGGCGCTGAAGGTGGTGATCACGGCCGCCGCCACCATGGCCGCGAAGGCGCCGGCCAGCCAGCCGGGCAGCACCTCGGCCACGAGCCTGCCGTAGGCGGCATCGCCCACGTCGCCGAAGAGCTTGTAGGCCACCACGCCCGGGATCACGACGATCGGCGGGATGACGAGGATGCGGATCACCGCGGCCGCCAGCACCCCCTTCTGCGCCTCGCGCACCGTGGGTGCGGCCATCGCCTTCTGGGTGATGTTCTGGTTGGTCGACCAGTAGAAGATCTGGATGAAGAGCATGCCCGTGAGCAGCGTGTGCCAAGGGATGGGCGAATCATCGCCGCCGACCATGGTGAGGCGCTCCGCGGGGACCCCGGTGACGATGTCGAAATCGACGGCGGCGAGCGCGAGGAACACGATGACGAGCGCGAGCCCCAGTACGCCGATGCCGGAGAAGGTGTCCATCACGGCGACCGCCCGCAGACCGCCGAAGATGGTGTAGGCCGCGCTCACCACCGCGAGCAGCGTCGCGAAGAAGAGCAGCGGCAGATCGGTGCCGAACAGCGAGCGCATGAAGAGGCTCCCGCTGTAGAGCGCCGCGGGAAGATAGATGACGACGTTGCCGAACAGGAACAACCCCGAGATCAGGGTGCGGATGCTGCGGCCGCCGTACCGCCGCTCGAGGAGCTCCGTGACGGTGGTGCAGTTGTTGCGGTAATAGACCGGCACGAACACGAACGCGAGGATCAGCAGCCCGAAGAAACCGGCGATCTCCCACCACGCGAGCAGCAGCATCTGGTTGCCGTTCATGCCGACGAGCTGGTCGGTGGAGAGGTTGGTGAGCGTGATCGACCCGGCGACGAACGGCCAGGTGAGGCCGCCACCGGCCAGGAACACCTCTTTCCCGGTACCGCCGTGGCGCGGCCCCGCCCCACGCACCTTGAGCCAGGTGATTAGGCCCACAAGCACGGTGAGCGCGATGCACACCAGCACCTGCAAGGTACCGATGGTCGGCAAGTCGGTCGGCATGGCCGTTCTCCCCCCCCTCCGCCGCGGCAGCGGCGCAACCCTATAATACGACCCATCCGAACCGTCGCACCAAAACTCCCGTCACTGCTAGCCCTACAGGGCGAGCGCTGCAGTCTGGTCTTCGACCTGCGTCGAGGTGCAGCCGAACTCGCCTACGCGGGACCGCGGCTACCCGATGGCGAGGACCTCGGGGCGGTCTGCGATGCCGCGCGCCGCGCTCCGCACGAATCGCAGGCCGATGCACCCCCGTCCGCGACCCTGCTGCCGCAGACAGGTACCGGCTTCGGCGGCCAGCCCGCCGTGCTGCTACAACTCGAGGGTCGCCCTCTTCACGCGGAGTTCGTGCTGATCGACGCAGCGGTCGATGCCGCGCAGCGCCTGACGCTGCGATTCGAGGATGTTCGACTCGCACTCGGCATCACCCTCGACTGGACGCTCGACGCTGCGGGCATCGTCACCTGCCGGGGCCGCCTCGACAACCGCGGCGGAACCGAGGTCGCGGTGCTACGGTTCGCGTCGCTCGCACTCCCGCTGCCCGCATGGGCGCAGCAAGTCACACGCTACACCGGCCGCTGGGCCGCCGAGATGCAGGCGGTCCGCTCCCCGATCGCGCACGGCGTCCAAGGAGCGATGTCCTTCGAAGGCCGGCCGAGCCACGCGGGCGGCCATTGGCTACTCATCGAAGAGCCCTACACAGACGAGACCCACGGGCTCGCCCTCGGCGCACATCTCGCCTGGAGCGGTGACCACGAGGTGCTCTTGGAGCGCGATGCCGACGGCGCCCGCTTGCTGATGTCGGCACGGCTCGACGCCGGCGAGGTCCGCGTCGCACCGGGCGGATCGTTCGAGATGCCGGAGGCGGTGCTGTGCCTCGGCGACGGCGGCCGCGCCGCGCTGCGGCATGCGCTGCACCGCCATGTGCGCGCCGCCGTCCTGCCGCGCACGCCCGCCGGCCCGCGCCGCGTGCATCTCAACACCTGGGAAGCGGTCGGTTTCCGTCAGGACCTCGCGACGCTGCAGCGGCTCGCCGGCGACGCCGCCGCCCTCGGCATCGAACGCTTCGTGCTCGACGACGGCTGGTTCCGCGGCCGGCGCGACGACACGAGCGGCCTCGGCGACTGGCAAGCCGACGCCGAGCGCTTCCCGCAGGGGCTGGCACCGCTCATCGACACCGTGCGCGGCCTCGGCATGGACTTCGGCCTGTGGGTCGAACCCGAGATGGTGAGCCCCGACAGCGACCTCTACCGCAGCCACCCGGACTGGTGTCTGCACGAACCCGGTCGCGACCGCGGCACGCAGCGCCATCAACTCGTGCTCGACCTCACCCGCCGCGAGGTGATCGATCATCTCTTCGCGACGCTGGATGCGCTGCTGCGCGACCACGACATCGCCTACCTCAAGTGGGACCACAACCGCGCGCTGTTCCCGCGCGCCGCGCGCGCGCATGCGCAGACGCTCGCGCTCTACGCGCTGCTCGACCGCTTGCGCGCCGCGCATACCGGCGTCGAGATCGAAGCCTGCGCTAGCGGCGGTGCGCGCGTCGACTACGCGATGCTGCGGCGCTGTGCGCGCTTCTGGGCGAGCGACGGCAACGATCCCGTGGAGCGGCTGCGCATCAACGCGGGGTATCTTCAGTTCCTGCCGCTCTGCGCCGTCGGCAACCATGTCGGACCCGACCCGAACCCGATCACCGGCCGACGCCTCGACATGGACTTCCGCGCCAAGGTCGCCCTGTTCGGCCACATGGGCGTCGAGGCCGACCCCGCTGCCATGGACTCGGTCGACCGTGCGCTGCTCGCGCGCCACATCGCGCTATACAAAGATTGGCGCAGCACGCTGCATACCGGCGACCTCACCGCTCTCGACTGCGCGACGCCGGGCGTCTCCGGTTGGCTCGCGGTCCAAGGCGACCGCGCGCTCGCGCTCGTCGCACAGACGACCTACACCGCCGACTACGATGCTGCGCCCATCCGCCTGCCCGGCCTGCCACGCGGTACGCGTTGGCGCGTGACCCTGCCTGAGCCGTGGCCGATGCGCGCGGCACAGCGTCTCGCCGAGCCGGCGCGTTGGCGCGAAGGTCTCGTCCTGAGCGCCGAGGCGCTCGCCACCCATGGCCTCGCGCTGCCGCTCACCTGGCCGCAGACCGCGTGGCTCGTCGCCTTGGAGCGTTCGTCATGATGCGTCTCGGTGTCTGCTACTACCCGGAACAATGGCCTGAGGCCTGGTGGGAGGACGACGCGCGGCGCATGGCGGCGATGGGGCTCACGCGCGTACGCATCGGCGAGTTCGCCTGGAGCCGCATCGAACCCTCGCCGGGCCGCTTCGAGTGGGGCTGGCTCGACCGCGCCATCGAAACGCTCCACCGCCACGGCCTCGGCGTGATCCTCGGCACGCCGACCGCGACGCCGCCCAAATGGCTGGTGGATTCGATGCCGGACATGATCGCCGTCGACGCCCAAGGCCGGCCACGCGGTTTCGGTTCGCGTCGGCACTACTGCTTCTCGCACGCAGGCTATCGCGCGGAGTCGCGCCGCATCACCGAAGCGGTGGCCGCGCGCTACGGTCGCCATCCGGCGGTCGTCGCCTGGCAGACCGACAACGAATACGGCTGCCACGACACGGTGGTCAGCCACTCCGCCGCGGCGGCGCAGTCCTTCCGCGCTTGGCTCGGCGCGCGCTACGGCGATATCGCCGCGCTCAACGACGCGTGGGGCACGGTGTTCTGGAGCGCCGAGTACCGTTCGTTCGACGAGATCGACCTGCCCTCGCTCACCGTCACGGAGCCGAACCCCGCACACTCGCTCGACTTCCAGCGCTTCTCCTCCGATCAGGTGCTGTCCTTCAACCGCGAGCAGGTCGACATCCTGCGCGCGCACTCGCCCGGTCGCGACATCACGCACAATGCGATGGGCTTCGTCACCTCCTTCGACCACCACGCCTTGGGGCGCGACCTCGATGTCGTCACCTGGGACAGCTACCCGCTCGGCTTCCTCGAGCAGTTCTGGTTCAGCGACGCCGAGAAGCTCCGCTATGCGCGACAGGGCCACCCCGACATCGCGGCGTTCCACCACGACCTCTACCGTGGCTGCGGCCGTGGCCGCTTCGCGGTGATGGAGCAGCAGCCGGGGCCGGTGAACTGGGCCGCGCGGAACCCCGCGCCGCTGCCCGGCATGGTGCGGTTGTGGACGCTCGAGGCGATGGCGCACGGCGCGGAGTTCGTCGCGTATTTCCGCTGGCGGCAGGCGCCCTTCGCGCAGGAGCAGATGCACGCGGGCTTGCTGCGCCCCGACCGCGTGGACGACATCGGTGCGCACGAAGCGCGAGCCGCCGCCGCCGACATCGCGACGCTCACCGCCGCGCTGCCGGCGGAGCTGCCGACCGCGCAGCACGACGCCGAGCCGCACACGACTCCCCGGCCCGCAGCGAGTGCGAGCGTCGCGCTGGTCTTCGACTACACGTCGGTATGGGTCACCGATATCCAACCGCAGGGCGTGGGCTTCAGCGCGCTGCGGCAGGCGTTCGAGTGGTATTCGGCGCTGCGCGCGCTCGGCCTCGATATCGACATCGTGCCTCCCGATGCGGCGCTCGAAGGCTACCGCCTCGTCGTCGTACCCTGCCTGCCCGTCCTGCCCGGTGGCTTCGTCGACCGGCTCGCCGCCTGCGGCGCCCTGGTGCTGATCGGGCCGCGCACGGGCAGCAAGACGCCGCACTTCCAGATCCCACCGGACCTGCCGCCCGGGGACCTGCAGCGCGCGATCCCGCTCAAGGTCACGCGGGTCGAGTCGCTCCGCCCAGGCGTCGCCGCGCCGCCCGCGCGCGACTGGCTCGAGCACTGCGAGACCGCGCTTA
>Ga0315900_10007084_pt1 | contig 14824 bp, 21 predicted proteins | sample LakEriMetagenome_FD_203521 | JGI IMG/M metagenome (GOLD analysis project Ga0315900, IMG submission 203521) | Freshwater fungal communities from buoy surface, Lake Erie, Ohio, United States - Buoy 12 MA114 | ecosystem: Environmental > Aquatic > Freshwater > Lake > Lake biofilm | place: USA: Lake...
ATATCAAAGATGGTTAGATGATACTGATCCTGATAAAAATAAATATCATACAGTATCAGCTTATCCTGCAGATACTTGTCAATTAGCTGGAATGAAAACTCCTGATTTTAAATTTATAAAATGAAAAAACTAATATTACTTTTATTAATTAGTAATTTATGTTTTGCTCAAAAACAACTTAATCAATGGAGATTTGGTAGAAATTGTGGATTAGATTTTAATTCAGGTAATCCAATACCAGTAAGTGGTAGTGCTATGAGTACTACTGAAGGTGTTAGCAGTATTGCTGATGTTAATGGTAATCTATTATTTTACACAGATGGTATTAGAGTATGGAATAAGAATAATATACAAATGCCTAATGGTTTTGGATTATTAGGTGATGTAAGTAGTACACAATCAGGTGTTATTGTGCAAAGACCTAAAAGTAGCAGATATTATTATATTTTTACTGTTGCTCAACAACAAAGATCATTTGGTATTAATTATTCTGTTGTAGATATTACCTTAAATAGTGGATTAGGTGATGTAATTACTAAAAATGTATCTATGCAAAGAAATTCATCTGAAAAGATTTGTATAGTAAGACATTGTAATAATATTGATTTTTGGGTTGTTACAAGAGATATAGGTAGAACTTTCAGAGTATGGTTAGTTACTGCTGCTGGAATTAATATGGTTCCTGTAGTAAGTAATATAAGTACAATTAATGTAAGTTCTGATACATTGAATCCTGCTATTAACTCTGGTAAGTTAGGTCAATTAAAAGCTAATCCACAAGGTAATAGATTAGGGTGTTGTTATTATGATCCTATAAACATTACAGCATCTTATGTGTTTAATAATAGTACTGGAGTAGTGAGTAATGAAAATATACTTTCTACATCAAGTATAAGAACAAGAAATTACGGATGTGAGTTTTCTCCTAATGGTAGATATTTGTATGTGTGTTATAACACAGGTAACTTTTTAGATCAGTATGATCTATGTAATCCTACAGTTAATTTAAGTAGAATAGTTATAGCAACAAATATAGGTTCTTTAATTGGTAGTCTTCAATTGGCAACTAATGGTAAGATTTATATAACTAAATCAGAACCTATAGGCACATTAAGTTCATTATCCGTAATTAATAATCCTGATATAGGTGGTATAGGTTGTAATTTATCATTATGGAGTGTACCAACTAATTGTTCAACTAGTTTTGGATTACCCAATAATGCTCAGTATTATTTAAAACCATATGAAGTACCATTTAAATATAATATAAACTGTCAAAAAGTAAATTTTTATTTACCTTGGATAAGTGTATTAGAATGTTTAAATAACTTAGATCTATTAGATTTGTTGTGGGATTTTGGTGATGGTAATACAAGTACTGAAAACAATCCTATACATAATTACAATAACATAGGTACTTATAATGTTAATCTTTATTTAACATTTAATTGTTATAAAGATACTATAAGTAATGTAATAACAATAAACAACATAAACGTAAACTTAAAAACAAACTAATATGATAGTAAACTTAAAAATAAATGATGATGTTGAAATTGAAGTATTTGGTAGTTATGATTCTGGTGAACCAGCAACATATTATCCAGTGGATAGTTCAAATCCCGGCTATCCCCCTATTTTTGAAATTGATGAAATTAAATTAATTAAAGGTACATTGCTTGATTTTTTACTAGCATATAGTAATAATGCATGGTCTTTATTAGAGAACATTGAACAAGATTGCATAAACAATATAAACAGATAAATATGAAACTTACACAATCACAAATTAAAGCATTAGCATTTCAAATTCATGCAGAATTTCAAACAGCAATTGCAAAAGAACGTAAAGAAATTATTAAAAATCAAGTTGAAAAATTTATGAAAACAGATGTTGGTAAAGCTATTCATAAAGTAAATACTACATTTTTTGATAATTCAAATATAATTACCAATTATGAAATTGAAAGATTTGCTTTTAAATTTTATGGTACAACAATGGAAGAAGAACTTCCTAAACTTATACCACTTAGTACTATTGAAAATCAAATAGTAATTAATACAATAGAATCAAATGATTTACAAGAAATAATTTCTAAAGTAAAAGAAGCATTTAATGTCTAAAAAATCACAAGTTCAAAATGAAGCATTAAATTCTTGGATAGATAATAATTGTAAAGGTTCACTTGCAATGGCTACTGGTGCAGGTAAATCAAGATGTGCATTGTTAGCTATTGAATATTTAATAAAAGTATTAGAGATTAAAAAACCTAAAGTTTTATTAGCTGTTCCTACAGAAAGTTTAAGAGATCAAAATTGGTTAGATGAGTTTAAGAAATGGAAAATGACTAAATACTATAAGTTTTTAGACAGGTATTGTTATGTTTCATTAAATAAAATTAATTATCAAACTTATGATCTTGTAATACTTGATGAGCTCCAGAATTTAACTGAGAATAGTGCTAAATTCTTTTCACAAAATGATTGTAAAAGAATTATAGGTTTATCTGCAACACCTCCATCTGATGAGATTAAAAAGATGTTAATTAATCTTCATTGTCCAATAGTTTATGAATATAAATTAGATGAAGCTGTTGAAAATGGTGTAGTAGCACCATATAAAATTAATTTAGTTGAAATACAATTAGATAATACTGATAAGTATATTACTGCAGGTACAAAAGTTAAACCTTTTATGACTACAGAATATAGTCATTATCAATATTTATGTAAACAAATATTACAACTAAAATATGCAGGTAAACAAAAAGCTGCAATGTTTGCTCAATTAAATAGACAAAGATTTTTAGGTACTTTAAAATCTAAAACTAATGTTGCTAAACTGATAAAAGAAAAATATATGTCAAATGAGAGATATTTAATATTTTGTCATTCAATAGAGCAAGCAGAACAATTGTGTGAATATAGTTTTCATTCTAAATCAAAGGTTAATAATTTAGAAAAATTAAGATCTAAACAAATTAATCAATTAAGTTGTGTTAAAGCCTTAAATGAAGGTCAAAACATACCTGATTTAGATTCAGCTATTATTACTCAAATTAATAGTGTTGAAAGAAATTTAATTCAACAAATAGGTAGAACTATTAGGTTTAGACCTAATCATGAAGCTGTCATATGGATATTACTTGCAGTAAATACTCAAGATGAAGTATGGTGGAACAAATGTTCTGAAAATTTAGATAAACAAAAAATAACTTACATTAACTCTAGAAACTTATGAAAAAAAGTATTGACAAGGATGAATTAATTTTCTGTATTAATTGTGTAAAATCAGGATATGATTCTTATTTTACAGATGGTGCTGAAAAAATAAAACAATTGATAGAAGATATATTTGATATTAAAGTTGATTTACAAGATGTAATTGATTTATATGATGTTAATATTGTAGAAGAAGAAGAAGCTAGGTTATTGTATAAAGAATTTGGTTATGATTGATGTATATATTGGTATTGATAATATTACAGATTTTTCTGTAAATTTTCAAGATAGAGATAGTTTTTATGATATATTATCTTACATTAATGAAGATGTTGATGTAGTTACTGTATTTGATACAAAAGATAATAAAATTTGTTTATTTACTTCATCAATAGATGAAACTGGTAATAAAGAATTTTATCTTTTTGTAGGTGATTCAGTTAAAGATATTACATTATATTTATTTGATAAGTACAATCAACTATTTGTAAGCAATCTTTTTAATCCTTCTGAAAATAACAATAAAACTTTAAATTCATTAGTATTATTAAATACATCTCTGTTAAAATTAACAAATACTGATATATCAGTTATAGACAGTTTAAAAGATTTAGAAAATGAAAATACTAATTGATACTGATGTTAGTGATAATTTAGGTATAACTGCTTTAGAATTACTATATTTGCACGTATTGCATAATAATCTTCCTACTGAACTAAGTTTTGAAGCTTTGATAGAACTTGGTTTATTAAATGAAGATTATGAATTAACTCCTGCAGGTGTAGATATAGTAATTCCTAAAGTTGGTAATGAAATGATAATGTTTGTAAGAACTTATGATGAATATCCACATAAAGTAGGAACAAGAGTACTTAAATCTAAAAGTATAGATTCTGCTGATGGTAAACATTGTTTAAGTAAATACAAACATTATCTGAAAAGTAGCCCTAATTTGGGTGAAAGAATGTATAAAGGTTTGTTAATAGAAAAACATTTGAGAAAAAAAGGTGGTAGTGAAAACTTCTTTCAAGATATTAGAACATGGTTTAATCAAATGACATGGGATAAGTATGCTGATTTAGAAATTGAAACTATTGATATAGAAAGAGTAGAAAGAATATGAGTATATTAACAAAAAGAATTAATGAAGGTTTAGAAGGTAAATACAAAGGTTTATCTAATGGATTTGATACACTTAATAAATATATTTTTGGTATTCAAAGAAATACTTATTATTTAATTGGTGGTAGTTCAGGTACTTATAAAACAACATTGTTGGATTATATGGTAAGAAATGCTATTAAGGATGCTAATGATAATAATATTAAGTGTAATGTGTTTTATTATTCTTTTGAGATTGATAAAATTACTAAGATGTGTAACTGGACATCAGGTATTATTTATCAATTATATGGAGTAGTAATTCCACCTGAAAAAATCAAAGGTCTGGGTAATTTTAGATTATCTAATGAAGAGAAAGATGTAGTCTTTTCAGTTATTCCTATTGTAGAACAAATGATTGATAATATTCACTTTAGATTTGAATCTATTAATCCAACAGGCATATTTCATGAATTATGGAAATTTGCAACTGATAATGGTAAATTGATGTATGAAAATTATCAAGATTCAGATGGATCTACAAAACAAAGAATAACAAATTATATTCCTAATGACCCTGATGCATATAATATTATAGCATTAGATCACTTGTATTTGTTAAAGAAAGAAAGAGGATTTCAAACTAAAGAAGTTATGGACAAAATGAGTGAATATTTTGTTCTATTAAGGAATTTGTTTGGATTTACTCCTATTATTTTACAACAATTTAATCAAGGTATGTCTAATGTAGACAGACAGAAGTTTAAAGGTGTAGATTTATCTCCTTCACAAGGTGATTTTAGAGATACAACTTCTCCTTATGCAGATTGTGATATAGCATTAGGTCTTATGTGTCCATATAAATTAGATATGGATACTTCTTTAGGTTATGATATTACTAAACTTAAAGATAGAATGTTAATGCTTAAAATAATTAAAAACAGATTATCAAGAGATGGGATAGCCAAAGGTCTATATGTAAAACCTGAATCTGGTAAATTCTTTGAATTACCTGAACCTAACAGTTTAGAAATAAACAAATTTTATAACAAACAAATTTAATTAAATTAAAAATGGAAAGATTAATTTTAAAAGTAAATGATGTGACAATAGCAAATGCATGTATTAGTTTTGCTGAAACACTAGGATTATCAACATCTAACAATATTTGGGATATTGATAATAATAACTATCTAACTACAGGTAGTAAAAACAATGATGTAGATTGGATTAAAAATGAAAGTTTTGCTGATAAAAAAGCAGATGAAGCTGATATTGACATTTATGATCTAGAAGATAATGTAATTGCATTTATTACAACATGTATAGAAGCATATAATGATTACAATGGTGATGATGAAGTTACCTTAAATGATGAACAACTTAGTCCAGACAATGATACTATTATTGCTTTATTTAATAAAGTTAAAGCTCAAAAGAAATCACCATCAAGGTATTATGTAATCTATAAAAATGATGCATGGGTTGCAAGTACTATTTCTGATAATTCTTATGGGAATTTATCAATATTAATGTCAGATATTTCTTAACAAAATTTAATTTAATAAACACTCCTCACAATAAAAGTGGGGAGTGTTTTATTTTATATTATGGGAAAAATACATTTAACAAAAGAAGAAAATTCAAAACTTAATTTAACTTTACCAGGTGATATATTATTTTATCTTTATAACAGAAAAGTAAAATTTATTTATTATGGATTAACACTTAATGATGATGATTCTTATACTTTAGTAATTACTAATGTATATCATTATCGTTTTACTTATTTGCGTAAAAGATTTTTTAATTTTAAAGTTGGTATTAATAAAGTTATTCCAGATTCATATATTAAAACTAATAGATATAAAATTATAAATGATTATTTTCTTGATTATAATATAATAGAAGATAATTTTGATAATTTTATAATATTTGCAAAATTTAAATTAGAAAATTCAGTAATATTACCATATACTGACATGTCAGAAATATATAGGACTCTTACAAGTATATTTGGTATTGATAATTCTTATGAGATAAATAGAATTACTAATAAAAATTTAAAAGATAATGATATATGTTATATACATGGTATTAATAATGATATTGTATATTTTACAGAAAGTAAACTTGTAGAAGCTACTTTAAAATCTCAAAAAGAATATATTAGTTTTGATAATTTATTGAATTATTCAAGATCAATGTCACTTACTAAATTTATTAATACAATATATCCAAATCATAATGTTAAAACATTACAAAAATATATTGAGTATAATAAATGGATTAGTAATTATGATTCAAGTATGTTTGATATTGTTAAAGGTAATGATATATTAAAATATTATTTAGAAGATAATTATTATAATAAATCTGGTGATTTAGGTACTTCATGTATGAAAGGTGAAAATCATCAAAAGCAAATAGAATTTTATGCTAAGAATGAAAACATATCATTAATTATATTAAAAGCTAAAGATTCTGATACTATTTTAGGTAGATCATTATTGTGGACAACTACTGAAGGTGTTAAAGTTATGGATAGAATTTATACTTGTAATAGTAAAATAGTAGGTTTTTTCCATAAATATGCTGAAGAAAATAATTTCTTAAATGTTTATACTATTAAAGTTTTTAATAATAAAAGAGATTTAACAGCAATGTCACCTTGTTATTGGAAAGCAGAGTATACTGAAAATTATATAGTAGATTTAGATTATTTGCCTAAAGAGTTTTTAGTTTTAAAAATGTCTGATAAAATTAAACTTGCTTATAATGTAAGACAAACTAGTGTAACAAGTTCATACAATTTTCCATATTTAGATAATTTTAATTTAATTAATGGTGTTACAAAGCAAATTAGTTTAATGCCTATTGATAATACTTTTATATGTAATCTTACAAATGAAGTTATACCTTTTAATAAATATGAAAAAGATGCTCATGGTAATGTTTATCATTCAGATTATGTTGAAATAATTTATGGTGAAGCTAAACTTAAAGTTGATGAAGTTGTTTTAGATAAAAACAATACAGAAAATGAAGAACAAACAATAAATATAGAATTTTAAATGTTTAATAAAAATTTATTAATTGAGGTTTTAGGCTGGCAGTCTGAATCTTATAAAGAAAGAGAACAAATTATACCAACACTTTATAATTATTTAAATTCTATAAAGTCAAAGTATTCATTAGTAATAGAACAAGATACACATGGTAATATTTTTGTTACTAAAGGTAAAGCTGATCTTTATCCATGTATAGTATCACATTTAGATCAAGTACATAAATATAATGAAAACAAAACTATTATAGAAATTGATGATTATTTATTAGCATTTAATGGTCCTAATCAAATAGGTACAGGTGGTGATGATTTAGTAGGTGTTTTTATGTGTCTTAGTCTTTTAGAAGTAGTAGATAAAATTAAAGTTGTATTTTTTATTGCAGAAGAGGTTGGGTGTGTAGGTTCTAATGCTTGTGATCTATCTTTCTTTAAAAATTGTAAGTTTATAGGTCAAGCAGATAGAAGGGATAATAGTGATTTTATAAATCATTCTAATGGTGTAAAATTATTTGATAATGAATTTAGTCAATTTGTAAAAAAATCATTAGATTTGTATGGTTATACAGAATGTGGAGGTACTTCTACAGATGCAGGTTGTTTATCAAAAAGAGGAGTTAATATAGCATGTTTTAATATTTCATGTGGTTATTATTTACCACATAGTTCTAAAGAATATGTAAAAATTTCTGATGTACAAAGATGTTATAATGTAATATTAAACATTATTGATAATGCTGATAAACAATTTGTATATGTAAGACCTGAATCTGACTATAAAGCTGTTACAAATAATACTAAATCTAAGCTGTATACAATGCTTTATGAAGAATTTAGAAATTCTCCAAGATACATTAAATCAAATAATATGAATTATGCATATAGCATAACTATACAGTTCTTTGAAGATTTGTTAGAAAAAATTGATAAAGTTACAGATGTTTATAATCCAGACTATCCTTACATGAGTGATATGTTGAATGAATATTTAGAATTTTTTCAAGAAGAACGAGAAACTGAACTTGAATTAAAAAATCAATCTCATTTAAATGTAAGACAAACATCTATATTTGACAATTGTAAGCATAAAAGCACAAAGTATGATATTACTATGGATAAAACATATTGCATGGATTGTTTTCAATATATAGATGAACATGAAGCTTATTATGACAGAGATACTTTAAATTCAAGAATAGGTAATATATATTAATAACAACAATAAATTAAATTAAAATGACAGAAACTAATGATGTGGCAAATCCACAAATTATTGAAAATGATTCTACTGTAAATGATATTGTAGAACAACAATCTTCTCAAGAGATAGATAATATTAAACAAGAATATTTAGCTTATGTAGAAAAATTAAGATCAGAAAGGTTTGGAATTAACTCAAGAGAAGAAGTTATTGAATCTGTAAATACTATTTGTAAAGTATTAGATTTGAAAACTGTTATTCCAAGGACTGAACGTCAAACAGTTAATGGTGAAAGACAAGCTGTTATTGTTGGAGGTACACCTATTGATATGGTTAAAAGTCAATATCCTGGTATATATCCTATATTAGCAGAACGATTGTTAGAATTAGTGAGTAAATTATGATTGAATTACCAACTGTTAAGATAGCTCCTGTAAGAGCTAATCCTAAAAGATTGGTTATCTATTCAAAGCCTAAAGCTGGTAAAACATCAGCTTTGGCTTTATTAGATAACTGTTTAATTCTTGACTTTGAGAATGGTTCTGATTATGTAGAAGCTATGAAATTAAAAGTTGATAGTCTTGCTACATTAAAAGCTATTGGTCAAGAAATTATAAAAGCTAATAAACCATATAAGTACATTGCAGTAGATACTGTAACAGCATTGGAAGAAATGTGCATAGGATATGCAAAAACTTTATATCAAGATACTCCAATGGGTAAAAACTTTGCTGGTGACAATGTACTTAAATTACCTAATGGCGCAGGTTATATGTATCTGCGTGAAGCATTCTTTAAGATTCTTGACTATATAGAAACATTGATACCAAATGATGGTAGTCTAATTCTATTAGGTCATTTGAAAGATAAGATGCTGGAAACAAATGGTAAAGAAGTATCTGCTGTTGATTTAGATTTGTCAGGTAAGATTAAATCTATTGTATGTGCTAAAGCAGATGCTATTGCTCTATTGAGCAGAAAAGGTGATAAAGTAAGTTTAAACTTTAAAACTTCAGAAGAAGTAACTTGTGGTGCAAGACCTGATCACCTTAAAAATCAAGAAATTATTCTAACTGAACTTGTAGATAATAATCTAAAAGGTAATTGGGATAAAATATTTATATAACAAAATTAAAAAATTAAAATTATGTTTGGTGGACAAGATGTTCAAGAAGTAAATAAGCCTAAATATATTAGGCCAGGTGTACATGAAGTAACAATTAAATCTGTTAAAGGTGAAACAAATCAAAATGGTAATCCTACTATTGTATTTTCAATGCATTTAGTAGATGGTGATGCAGAAGCAACTACTGATTTTAGATTTTATCTTTCAGAAAAAGCAGCAGTAGTTTCATATAAGAAGATCAGACATATTTTTACTAAAGTAGTAAAAGATGCTGATTATCTTTCTTCAAAAGCTAATAGTGTTGAAGAGTTAGGTGAAGTTTACAATAATAAACTGGCAGGTAATTCTTTGAGAATTAAGTTTCGTGGTGAAGAATATATTAAACAAGATGGTTCTGTAGGTGTAAGAGCAGTAATTGGTCTTCCTGAATTTGCTGAAGCTATTCAAGAAGATGCTGAATATGTTCCTGTATCAAAAACCAATCTTACATTTAATTCTGAATTAGATATTAAAAAATTAGCTAAATTGCCAGATTCAGAATTTAAAGCTGGTGACAATAGTGGACTCCCATTCTAATTTTGGAGGATTAGATGTAATACATTTTACTAAAGAGATGGTACTCAGCAATGTGTCTGAGTACCAAATCTTTAGATTTTATTGTGAAAACTTTATAGGGTTAAATAAATTATTTAAATCTAATTTAAGAATAGACAATAATGCATCATGTTCTATTAAAGCATATCCTCAAGGATTGTTTTATAAGGATTTTGGTACAGAAGAAAGCTATGATTGTTTTTCATATGTTCAAAGATATATGAAAGTTAGATTTAATGAAGATTTGAATTTTCAAGAAACTCTTAAAGTTATAGCTAATGATTTTGGTTTTATTAAAAAACTAGAAAATAAAAAAATAATACCATCTTTAAATTATGTAGGTCTTCCTGATAAGATTAATAGAGTAAATACTATTATTAAAATTAAAAAAAGACAATGGAAAGACTATGATACATATTGGGATAAATATTATTTAAACAGAGATATACTAAGATTCTACAATGTAGTACCTATTAGTGATTATTGGATTAGTTGTAATTCTGATGAACTTATAAATGTTTATACAGAAACAACAAATGATCCAGCTTATAGTTATGAGCATGGTGATGGAATTAGAAAAATTTTAAGACCTTTTGCAACAAGAGATAAAAAATGGACAAGTAATATTCCAAGACATATATTTAGTGGTTGGAATCAATTAGAACAAAATGGTGATCTTCTAATAGTTACTAAAGGTTTAAAAGATTGTATGGTATACAGAATGTTTGGAATTAATGCAATTAATCCACAATCAGAAAATATATTTTTAAATGAAAATCAATTTACATTATTGTCAATGAGATTTAAACAAATCATAATTAACTATGATAATGATGAAACTGGTTTACATAATATGAAAAAGTTTTCTGAATTATTTAAAATTAAATCTTTTACTATACCTGATGGTATAAAAGATTTATCTGATTACATATCCATTAAGGGGTATGATCAAACAAAAGAATTAATAACAAAAATTAATAATTATTTAATATGAATACAATTAATATTTCTCAAAAAGAAGTTGCTGCAATGCGTGCATATAAAACTGATGTAAAAACAATGGCTGAACATTTTGGAATCTCAATTAAAGATATGAGAGATGTTTTAGTTAAATTTGGTTTTGCTAAACCTACTAAAACTACAACTGATTATACTATTAATCTTAATTTTGATTTTGTAGTAAATAAAGTTGATGATCTTCCTTCAATAGATTCATTACCTGTAAATAATACTTTGAATTATTCAGAAACATTAGATGCATTTTCATCAAATAATAACTAATGACTAATCTAATAGAAATATTACTTCAGGCAATCTATAAAAAGAAAGATGCAGCTGAAAGAATAGTTTCAGAATTAGAAACTGTAACTCAAGATGATCTTCTTATAAGATTTTTTGAAGGTAAAACAGAAGCATATCAAGAAATTATTGATATGTTAACTATTAAACAAAGTAATGAGAGAACCTAAGCGAAGGAAAATTAAGAATAAGAATGAACTTTCTTCTGAAAAAACTAAATCTAAACCCAATGTAAGAAGAATAGGTCACAATTATGAAAGAAAGATTGTAAAAGAACATAAGGATATTGGTTATCAAAAAGCATCTACCACAAGAGCTACAAGTAGAATTATGGATGATGCTAAAATTGATATTAATAATATTCCATTTAATGTTCAATGTAAATCTGTAAGATCTGGATTAAATGTGTTTACTGTTTTAAATGAAATGGAAAAAGGTATTTCAGATTTAGTTCCTGAGAGAGAAATATATATTAATTTAATATTTCATAAAAAAGAACAAGAAGAAGTAGTAGTTCTAAAAAAATCAGATTGGTATCTCATAATTAAAAAGTTATTAGAAAGTGGACTTATCATCAGAAAAGATAGCAGTAATTGATGCTGACAGCATTTGTTACATTGCTCATTGGAATTCTGATACTAAAACATTTGATAAGTCTTTAGAAGATATACTTCTATCTACTGATAAAATAATTACAAATCTACTTATAACCATTGGAGTCAATAAATATATTGGCTTCATTGGTTATGGTAGAGATGTAGAAAGAAGTAAAGCATATATTGAATATAAAGGGAATAGGAAAAATAAACAACAATTAACATACATCAATGAAATTAAAGAACATATGGAAAGCAAATGGAATTTCCATGCTTTATATGGTATAGAAGCAGATGATATGGTTAATAGTGTTAGAAAACAAATTCCCTATAGTATAGTTTGTGCTATTGATAAAGATTTATTAATGTTAGAAGGTACTCATTATAATTATAAAAAGAATGAATGGGTAACAGTATCAGAACAAGATTCTATAATATATTTTTGGAAGTCAATGATTATTGGTGATACTGCTGATAATATAAAAGGTTTAGAGGGTAAAGGTAAAGCATTTGCTGATAAATTATTAGATAATATACCTGATAATAATATTATGAGATTACTAGTTTTTGAAGAATATATTTCTCAATATGGAGAATATTATGGAGTAATTAAATTTTATCAGAATTATTTATGTCTTAAAATAAGAGATGATTTATATGTAAATGATTATTTAAATCCAATAAATGTAAATGTGAATAATTTTGTAATATGAGTTTGGAAGATATAAGAAAAATAAATACTAAAAGTTTTCCTTATTTATTTCCTATGGTTGTTAATAAATCAGATAAATTAAACGATTATAAAGATAATGATGTATTTCCTAGAAACAATTTTGTAAATGTATTTAGGTATTGTGAGTTTCTAAAACATTATGATAAACATTTGTTTATTATATATGCTTATAGTCCTACCAATACATTTGAATTATTTATAAATAAACTTAAAAAAAACAAAAATTTTGTAGAATATATTGAACTTGATAAATATTCAGTAATGTTAGTATATAAAATACCAACTGATTATTATGATTGTTTAAATAATTTTGATAATGGTAAATTTTCAAAATTTAAAAATTCTACTAAGATAAAAATATTAGATTTCTTTTCAGTATCATCTAATGATAAATTTGGACCTGTAGGTGTATTATTTAAAAAAGATTGGAGAAAAGAAGAAATAGAAAACTTAATTGGAATGAAGTTGTCTGAAGACGCTGAACTGTCTTCAATACCAGATAAAGAAACAGAAACATATTTTAACAACTATATTTATAAAGAGGAAGATTAATTTAGTATTTTTGTTGTTAAAAATTAAATTATGAATAAAAACAAAAAGGTAAATCTTGTTTATGAGTTTTTGAAATTAAAGCCAGGTTACATTAAAAAGTCTAATGAATATATAGGTAGATTAGTTAATGAACCTAATAGTGAAATTATAAGACTGGCAAAAGAACTTTTAAAAGCTGCAAATAAGTTAAATAATATAGAACCTTATTTAAATGGTAATCCTAACAATGTTTTAGTAATTGGTGATCCACATGAACCATTTACTAAAGAGGGTTATTTAGAATTTTGTAGAAAAGTTCAACAAGATTATGATTGTGGAACAGTAGTGCATATAGGTGATGCAGTAGATAATCATGCTGTTAGTTATCATGAAAAAGATCCTGAAGGTATGTCAGCAGGTGATGAGTTTAATCTTGCTTTAGAAAGAATGAAAAGATGGTATTATACATTTCCTAATGTAAAAGTATGTATTGGGAATCATGATGCATTACCATTTAGAAAAGCTTTTACAGCTGGTCTTCCTAAAACATGGTTAAAAACTTATCAAGAACTGTTACAAAGCCCTCCTACATGGGAATGGGATTTTGTTCATCAAGTTAATGGTGTAATATATACTCATGGTACAGGATTATCTGGTGAGATGGCAGCTATAAATGCTGCTAGAGAAAACAGACAATCTACTGTAATTGGTCACTTACATACAGTAATGAATACTAGATTTTTAGCCAGTTATAAAGATTTAATATTTGGTGTAACTGTAGGTTGTGGTATAGACCATGAGAAGTATGCATTTGCATATGGTAAACAGAATACCAGAAAGCCTGTTGTAGCTTGTGCTGTGATATTGGATGGTAAATTACCTATAAATATTCCTATGTCAATTTAATATAAATACCCCTGTTGAAATATACAGGGGTTTTTATATCTTTGCCATCCTTTAAAAAAATAAATTATGGATATTGGATTAGAAACCCTGTCACAAATTGTGACTTTTAATAAGTATGCAAAATACTTACCTCAACTAAATAGAAGAGAAGTTTATGATGAAATAATATTTAGGTATTTACAAATGATGGTAAATAAATATCCTCATTTAGCAAGCCAAATTATGAATTATAGTAATTTTCTTTTTGACAAGAAAGTTTTACCTTCTATGAGAGCATTACAATTTGCAGGTCCTGCCATTCAAAAGAATGAAGCAAGGATTTACAACTGTTGTTATTTACCTATTGATGATTACAGAGCTTTTGGTGAAGTAATGTTTTTATTATTAGGTGGTACAGGTGTAGGATACTCTGTACAATTTAAACATATTGAGAAACTACCTGAGATT
>Ga0315900_10007089_pt1 | contig 14817 bp, 19 predicted proteins | sample LakEriMetagenome_FD_203521 | JGI IMG/M metagenome (GOLD analysis project Ga0315900, IMG submission 203521) | Freshwater fungal communities from buoy surface, Lake Erie, Ohio, United States - Buoy 12 MA114 | ecosystem: Environmental > Aquatic > Freshwater > Lake > Lake biofilm | place: USA: Lake...
CTTCGGCTTGTTTGCCGCCGAGGGCATGGCGACAAGCGCAATCTGTCCTTGCGGCCAGATGGCCATTTGCCAGCGTTCCGTCGATCGCCGGTCCACTTCCTTGCGCCATTCTTCCTCAATCGGGAATGAAAGCGCTTTTGTGGCGATAACTGCGCTATCCGTCTGCAACGCGGCAGAAAGCGGGATCACGCCGTCAACCGTTGCAATCAGCACGTCGCCGCCCGCCCGCATGAAGGCGCGGTTTCCGAGCGGTTCGCCAATCCGGTAAATGCCCTCCAGCGAGATAGAAGCCGGGTCGGTGCCTGTGTAAACCGCGACTTCCCCACGATCCGTGACGAAAACCAGCTTGTCGTCGATCCCATCGCCAGCATCGATTGAAATCGACGTGCCGAACAGGAGCGAACCACCATCGCGGAAGATGCCACCGAGGGGCAGTTTGGTAGCCGCCCCGGTGATCGCATCAAGGCCCAAGTACCACGCATCCAAGGTCGATTTTTGCGCGAACCAAAGCCGCGCCTTAAAACTCCACACCGCCGAAAGATCGGCGCCCGAAACGCCTGTTATGCCGCTCGTGCCGGTCCATGACGTGCCGTTGTATCGCACCACATCATCAACGCCATTGGCGACGATCAGCCATGACCCGGCCGCGTTGGTAAACTGTGTCCACGAATAGGTGTCTGCCGTCATCGCCTGCGCGACACTTGGCGAGGCGTTCGGATCGGCAACGGTCGTAATGTCGTAAATGCCGGAAGACGACGCGCCGAACAGCTTTTCAGTTCCACCAGACGCCCAGGACATGATGGCGGTGCACTGTGCTCCCGAACCAATCGTTGCGTATTTCGTGCGGCCCGCGCGCATCCGTACCGCCTTTTCAAGCGGTATCCAGTTATCCAAAAGCGACGCGCCCGCAACGCCGGGAGACAACAAATTCTCGTTCCGAATCCAGCCGCGCGTAGGGGCGGGGAACGTCTTCGTCTTGGCAACGCGCCTAGCGGATCGCTGCACCGCCGCCTGTATGGATTGCATCATGGCGTGATCTGCTTGGGATAGGCGAAGTCAACGCCGGACGCATAGCGGCGGCGTCCCATTGCCAGCATTCGCGCGCCACGGTCGCGTCCTGCCTCTTCGCCGAACGCAAGGTCAAAGTTCGCCTTGTCCTGCGCGTAGTCGAGGCCTTTACGCGCTCGCCAACGCCAGATCATATCAAGGGTCAAAAGACGTTCGGACAGCCGGAAGGTCTGCGTATCTGCCGTCAATGACGCTGTCGGCGTGCCTCCCGTCTCGAAAATCTTTGTCGATTGGTAGTAGTATTTCGCGGTTTCCGTCGCGGTAAGCGCCTGCTTGATATGGATTTGCCCGCCAAAAATAATCCAGAAACCCGGCGTACCAACAATGTCATTCACAACAAACTGTAGCCAGTGATCCATGTCCTGCGCGGGCTGGATTTGGCGAATGGTGTTGTCCACATAAACGCCCGTCTCGCGCTTCATCCGGTCAAAATCGGTCGGGAGCGCGAAACTTTCCGTCGTTCCATCGCCAACGATAGTGGCAAGTGATGTCAATTCGCGCCAATCGTGCGCCTTGGCGATGGCGGTGGCGCTTTCGATTGCCAAATCCTGAAATTGGAGCGCCGTCGCGTCCGTCGCTGAAAAAACAGCACTCGGCCTGGAGCCGATAAGCCTAACAGCGGCGGATTGAACGGCGCTCAGGATCGTCATCAGGCAGCCTCAGTCATTCCGTTGGCGATCTGGGTTGCGCGCTCAATCAGCCAGTCACGCTTCGCGTTTGGCGGAGCCGAAACGCCAGACTGTTGCTTGATGTAGTCGCGCAATTCCTTGTCGCTCAGTTCGTCGATGTTGCGCTCTTCAGTCGGGGCAGGGGGCGCTGCAACCATGCGGGCGATGGCATCTTCCAAGGCCGCAAGGCGCTGCTTAAGGGCTTCATTCTCTGCCGCCATAGCACCGGCCTGCGCGTTGCCAGAGGCCGCCGCAATCCATGCCTGCGCCTTGGCGCGAAGTTCCCGGCCACCCATGCCGAGATTGGCAAGAACGCCGTCCGGGATGCCCGCCAATTCCTCAACGGTGCGGATGTTTATCGCCTTCAATTCGTAAGCGCGGGCTTTGGTGACAGGCGGCCACTGCTCAAGCGGCGTGCCGATGACGCTCTCAGACTGATTGGCCTTCCAGCGCGCGTATGCTTCGGGGAAACGATCAATGATTTCTGGTGTGACCTGATGAACGACGTTCAACAGGCGGTCGCCGGGGACGAGGATGCGGACAAACTCGCGATCCTCGAAGATGGCGCGTCCGGCGCGTTCGCTTTCGGCTTTAAGTTCGATTGCCTCAACATAAAACTGAGGCCACGATTTGGAGAAGTCGCGGGCGTTTGAGGCCATGTCGCGGGGTTTCCTTGGGTCAAGAAAAAGGGGCGGCACCATTGCCGCCCCTCTCGTCGTTTTTCAGCCACTTACGCGGCGAGGCCATCATCCATGAGCGGGCGAGCAATCTCAAACTCAGCAAGCCCAGCGGAAGGCGTACCAATAGCCGACGCGCCGACAGCGCCCTTTACGCGGTCGCCTGCCACGATAGCGTCGTCAACGCTGCCCGCCGTGGCGGTCGCGTAAACGTTGGCGTTATCAACGAAGCCCGTCAGGACAGCGCCGACAGCCTTACCGCTGATCTGATACCAGCCCCAGTTATTCGCGACTGAGGCCGACATGGCGACAGCGACGGGGCCAATAGCGTTCGCAGCAAGACGGGTCGTAGACCAGTCATCTGCGTTGTACGTGACCCAAGTCCCAACAGCCGTGGAAGCCGCGCCTGCCAGGTAGATGAATTCGCCCGCGCCATAAGTCGGGTGCACGCCCCGAATGATGGTGCCAAGCGGCATGGTCTGAACGTCAGAAGTATCAGTGATCTTCTGAGCAATCAGGAAGTTTTCAGCGGGACGCCAAGACATATGCGTTCCTCCTTAGTAGAGTTTCGCGCAGAACAGCGGATTGGCAATCGTCAGGTTTCCGAAGAAACCGATATGCTGCACAATCGCGTCCTGATTGACCGGCGCACGCTTGCCACCGAACGCAACAAAGTTACGGTCGGGATGGTAGCGGAACCGAATACCCTGATCGCCGAGGGCAAGGAAATAGGTCGTGTCGGCGGGCATTGCCGATCCGATCCCACCTTCAAGCACCACGTCGAGTTCATAACCGACACCGGCAAAAGCCAGCGACGGGAAACCAAGGCTCGCGCTGCCGCCTTCCTTGGTCACACGCTGCAAAGCGACCGTGGCCTGCTGGAAGAATCGGAAGTGCGAAGACGAAGCCGCGATCAAGTTCGGCCCGCTCTTGCCACGAGTGTGGTTGATAAGAACGCGGGTGTACTGATCGTGAATATTCGCCGCCGAAGTGGCCGCCGAAAAGTCCACGGTGTCGTTATACGAACCCGTGCGCCATGCCGTCACCGTGTTGCGGTCAATACCGCCGTAGGTGTTTGTCACGGTGGACGGAACCGCCGCCTGAAGACCGCCGATCTGATTTGTCGCGGTGCCGTCCGAGTGGAGGTCTTCGACAAAGCGGTCGATCAGTTCGCGTTCAGCCGCCGCCATGTGCTCGTCCATGATGTCCATAATCTGATTAGAACCGGAGTTCTTCAGCACTTCTTCCATGGAGAGCGTGACCGAAACCGCTGCCAGCTTCGGCGTATACTCGGCGTCGTTGAACAGTTCGACAGGGACGGGGTTGAGCGGGTCGTACCCGGAGTAGCGGACATAAGTACCGCTTTCCTGATACAGAAGCCGCTCGCAGATGGTTGGGCCGGAGAACGATTTCCAACCGCCGTTTTTCTTCATCACCGCAAGAATGGCGTTGTTATTGCTGACAAGATCGGCGTACCCACGCGAACGATCTTCCAGCGCCAACGAGAACGCCTCTTGCAGCTTCGCATTGCTGACGATGCCCATGAGGTTGATCCTTTAGTTGATACCGACTGCCGCGAACGCCCGATTGATGGCGTCTTGGCGGGAACCGGGAGGCGTGGCGGAGGCGTTTGAGGCCGTGGCGGGGCTTCCGGTGATAGAGAGGCGCGCTTTCTGCGTATGAGGCGGAGGCGCGGGCGGTGCCGCTTTAGCGGCGGTTTCAGCGGCGATTGCCGCCTGAACTTCGGGGGAGAGGCGAATTGCCTTCTCGTATGCGTCCTGCAACGACTTCGCGAAGCCCGTTTCGAGCATCTGCGCGATAGTCTCTTGCACAACGTCAAAATGCGGGTTGGCCTTGGCGAAGGCCTCGACCTGTTGCAACGTTGTTTGCTGGCGTTGTTGTTGGATTGTGCCAGTCACGGTGCCAAGCTGTTGCTTGAGTGCCAGGACTTCCTGTTTCAGCGAATGGATCGTCTGATCTGCCGCGCCGGGTTGATGTTGCTGGCCAGCCAAAGCCGCGCCGATTTCAGCGGGGTTAAGGCCGATGTTTTGTGCGATGGTGGCAAAGCCCTTGATCGGGTCCTGCCGCAGCATCGTTTCGATGCCGACGTAATTGTTGAGCGCGTCCACAAGCGTGGTGCCTGTCTCGCGTGCCATGCGGTCGAAATGCTCGATATTTCGATACGCTTCGCCCGCCTCGCGATATTTCTCAATACCGCTTGTGAGTTCGTTGATCGCCCGTTGCACTTCCTTGCGGACAGGTTCGGGCGTTGCCTGCCATGCGGCTTTGGCTTCCGGGGCAAAGCGTGATGGCGGCTCAATGTCGGTTGCTGGCTTTGCCGCCTCCTGCGCGGGCGTTTCTACGGGCTTTGCAGGCTCGCTGGCAGGCTTCTCTGCCGCAGGCTGTTCTGCTCCATCCTTGCGGACAAAGCGGCCCTGATCGTCGCGCACGCGTTCCACTGGCCCGTTATCGTCGGACAGTGACGCAAACGCCTTGTCAATCGCCTCGCGCCGTGAAGGCACCGGGGCTTCGACTTCCGGCGTTACAGTGTCATCGGGCAATACTTCGTCTTCGGCGGTTTGAGCGCCGTTGATTTCGTCTGTCATGATGCCTCTAGGTTTAGCCGTCGACCGATACGCCGACGCGATTGAATGCCTTGCCGATGCTGTCGCGTATCGCCTTGCGGTCGATCTTCGGCTCTGGCTTCTTCGGCTCGTTCTTGAGCCATTCGTTGCCGACTTCGATGTAGCCCTTGTGGCGCAGATGCTGCCGATAAGCGGCTTTCGAAGTGTATATTTTTCCGTCCACCATCGATTTCATTTCGATGCAATCGCGGACAAAATGCGGCATCGGGACGGTTTCAGAACGTGCGGGCATGTTCTGCCGACGCGCCCATTCCTCCACGTCAACGAGTTCGCCCGCGTGGCGGTCCCAAATCCAGCGCCCGCGCATCACGGTGCCGCAAAGCCTTGAGCATTGATGTAAACGCCGCCCGTCGTCGTTGCGGTCAACGTCACGACTTCGAGAAGAGTGTTTGCCGTGCCACGAAGCGGAATCGGGAAGTTGATTTCCATCAGCGGCAAGCCTGCGGTCTGTATCTTCGCCCGCCACAACACCGCCCCGGCGGCTCCATCGCGGATGGCGACTTCTGTTGCCGTTCCGAGCGCGTCAGCATTGATCTGGAGCGATGTAATATAATTGCGAAGCCCCGCACCAGCTGCCGTCTTGATCGTGACAGCGGTTGTCGTGTTGACAATGCCAGACGCACCGGCAGCGTAGCGCCACGCCAAAGCATCGGCAGCATAGGGAACAACGATTTGCTTACCCGTCGTGTCGATCAAAGCAGACACAACAAGGTTGCTGGCGTCGCGGCCTGCGATTTCAATCACTGGCATGGTTGCGCCCTTACGTTGCCTGAATTGCGGTAATCAGATGAGACGCGAGCGGCATTGGCACCCCAAGCGCGGCAAGGTTTGTCGGCCCCTGCGTCAAATAATTCGACGGCTTGGCCATCAGTCGGACAAGTTCCGTCGCGGTGGCCTGCGGCATTCCAAGGCCCATCAAGCGCACGTCAGAACGCGACCCGGCGTTATCAAACTGGAACGCGACTTCTGTCGCGAGCGCCGATGGCATCCCGCGAACCACAAAATCATCAGCCGTTGTTGGCATGGTGCCTCCTTACGCCGCCATCATCAGGAAATCGGCGTCGTCTTCGTCCTGCTCAAACTCTTCAATGATGCTCAGCGCTTGTGCGATCAGCGCGTCAATCTTTCGCTGCCGCCTGCCGCGCTCGACGGCCTCGACACGCTCCAAGATGGCCTGAAGCCGTGCGGCGTAGACCATCACGTCTATGTCCGGCAGTGCCGGTTGTGTGACTGGCGTTCCCTTCGCTTCCGGCTTGGCTTCCGGTTCGAAGAACGCTTTCAACAATTCCAGTGTGCGCTTGCGGCGTTCGGGATATTCCCGGTCATTCGCAAGGACACGGAACACACGCTCCCGACGCTTGCGGTAAACAAAGCCGCCACCCGTGCGGCGGGTTTCGACAGGCCTGCTAACTGCCTCCAGAGTTCCGGAAACGCTGCTGGCGCCCGAAAGCGTGGCCACCATTTCGCCAATGGTAGCGCCCGAACCGTCCGACGACTGCCAATATCGCGGGGCGAAATATCGCCCGTTGAAGTATTTATCGGCGTAGAAATCGGGCATCAGGTCACGTCAATCGTGATCGCACTCCGGTTTCCGTTAGAATCCACCGTTGCGACGATACGATCCTTGTTGTCTGCCACTGCATTGCGGAAAGTAATCGTCGTCCCTGCCGCGCCCGACACCTTGCCAGCCAGTGCGGCCACGCAAAGCCGCAACGTCTCCCGGACGGTCAAGCCCGTTTCGACCAATTGCACGTCAAGCAACTCGGTCGCGATGCCGCCTGCCGTGAGTTCGCCGGTTGCGCCGACTTCGATCAAGGCGGCCAGCGAGCCATTGGCGCGAGGCACCGCAGAAACCGTCGTCGCGCCGTCTATGGTGGCGAGAACAAACCCAAGAGCGCCAAGAGCGCCAGTTGCATTGCCACTAGCGGCCAAAGCCGCCGCCATCTGCAAAGCCGCAAGGACGTTGCCACTGACACTCGCCACACCGGCGATTGATGCCGTCGCAGAAACAATCAGTTCCGCAATGGCGCTCAACGATGCCGTGCCAGCTATTGCCGCCGCGACGTTCCGGCCAAGCGCCCCAGCACCCGTCAGGGATGCCACGCCGTCCGCACTGTTGCGCGAGGCCATGGCTCCCGGCTTATAGGGCAGTACCCATGCAGACGGGGCGAGATGCCCGCTGGGGATGCCCGCTAACTGGCTATTGATGCCTTCACCGACCGTGAAATTCCGCAGCGACGTGCGCCCGAACATAGTGCGCTCGCCCGCAAAAGCGCCGCCGATCAGACGAAACGGGTATTGAGCGTTAATCGTCTGGTTTTGCTTGAGCATCAGCCCCAGCCAAGTTCGACCGAGCCGTAAAAGTTCGTGCTCGCTGCCGTCGCCGCACCTGCGAAGTAGAGCCAGACGAGGCAGGCACCATCGATCACACGCGGCAACGAGGGCAACTGATTGAGAAGGTCTCTCTCAGCGGCTACAGAAACGGTCGTAAGCGGCAACGTCAGCAACGGACGTGCGAGACAAAGCGCACCGGCACCGGAGCCAGAAGCCGCAGAGAACGTCACAGACGCCACGTTCTGAACGCCGGTATCACCACCAGCCAAGGGCAGGAACGGGCCGTAGTTGTTGGCTGCCGTACCGCTATGGGCAATGTGCGGAACGATGGCTGAAGCCGTCATAGACACCGTGACCGGCAAGGATCGGCCCGAAGTGCCCGCCTGATTGGTATAACTCAGCGAAAGGTTATGCGCCGTTGCGCCCGAACCCGTCGTGATGACGAAATACAGACGGCAGCCCGCGCCGTTCGCATAGCGCAGCGTCGGAGTGCCGACCAAGTTTTGCGCGACAGCGGAGTTTGTCGAGATACCCGGCCAATAGCCTTGAAGATCGACCAGTTGCAGGACGCCAGGGACGCCCGTCGCAACACCAGTGACCGCCGCAACGTTCAACAGATGTTTCGTGTCGGTCGAGACGTTGCCACCGTGTGGCAGGCCGAATATCTGCGTGCCGTTGCCGGTCGATTCCGTGCATGTGACCCAGTTTAGCGCGGTGCCAGCCCAAGCATTCGCAACCGGCGCACCACCAAGCGGGGAAAAATCATACCAGCGGCCAGCGGTATAAGCCGCGCCGCCCGTAATCTTGTTCCAGTCAAAGCGCGAGAATTTGCCGTTTGTGATCTCACTGACAAGATCGTCCATCGAAGAAAACGGCATATCACCCCCACACGTAAGTCAAGCCAGCGCGGAGCGACACGGCGGTCCCGCTTTGCCCCGGCTGATAGATGAAATTCAGATAGGCCCCGTCGTAGATCTGCGGCACCGACCCGCCGCGCTGCGTTACGCCGTCAAGTTCCGTCACCGTCAGGCTTTCGCGAACCTGCACATGGGCAAGAGGCTTCACGAGAACGATGGCAAAGAACCCGGCGGAACCCGTCGTAAGCGTAATGCTTTGGATCGACCGTATGCCTTTGTCGCCATTGGCGAGCGGTACAAAAGGCGAAGCCGAATTCGCCGCGCCGCTATTATCCGCCGATGACACGATGCAACCGACAACCGTTGTCGAAAGCACTTGAAACGTGACTGTTCGACCGGGAACACCGTCCGAATTCGTATAGTTCAGCGTTGCCGATGCGTTCGCCACCATGGGCGTCGTGCATACGATCATGCACTGCACGCCTTCGCCGCTCGTGTAGCGAGGGAGCGTCTGCGTGTTGTCGAGGTCCTGTTGCGCCGTGTCGTCCCCGTCGATCAGGGGATAGTGCATTAGATAGTCGCACAACGTGAAGTGCGCAGGCGCAAGCGTCGTGCTGCTCGATTGAATGAAGATTTGGTGCAGATGCTTTGTCTGTCCTGCCGATGGTGCGGGGCCGGTGAATATCCCGTCATTCCCCACGCCGATCAACGGAGTAGCCGCCGCCTGCGTTCCGACATAGGCATTATACTTGGGCGTTCCCGCGCCCATGGATAGGTCGCCCCATCGACCCGCGCCAAACGAGGCAGGTCCGCCAGTCTTCCATACCCAACTCGTCCACGTCGCCCCCGTCGCGTCCATCGCGTCGGCATAGGCTCTAATCGTTCGGAACGGCATCCGGTTCAGGTTCCTCTTGTTCCGGTTCCGTTACCTCAACGCCACCGTCCGGATGATCCGGGCATTGCTCCAACACACCCTCTGCCACAAAGGCCAGCGGCTTCAGGCAATGGGCGCATCGGTAGCGCATGCTAGTCTTCGGTTATGTCGAGTGCGCCCGCTGCAAACTGGGGCTGAATACCCGTCGAGACTGCGAGCGACGACGTAAGCGCGCCCTTGTACAAGAGCTTGCCCGTGCTGCTCGAAGCCGTGCCGACACCAACATGCGTGATTGTGTTAGTGCCGCTCGTGCACTGCGGAAACTGCACAAGGGCAGCGTTCTCAACTGCATTGCCCGTCACGGTCCAACCTGAACCCGAACGGGCAACAGCGACACGAGCATAACCGCCATAGGTCGCTTCATTGGTGGTCTGGTTGCCAGCCTCGCCAGGGTCTGCCGTGTGCAGCGAGACGAACAGGTTCGTCAAAGGCGATGACGCGGCGTTGTCTGCGATATTGGCGATCCCCGTTGCGTTGAAGATCAACAAAAGTATGTCGTTCTCGAATGTATTGCCCTTGCTCATTCGCCCCTCACATCACCGTTTCAACGCCGGTTGCGCGACCGTCCGGCCCGCGCACCAATCGCTTCGGCGCGCTGTTTGATTTCACGATTGCTTCGCCCATGGAGCGGATGGCGTCGGCCATTTCGGCCAAACCCTGCAACAACGCCTTGTCTTCGCCGTCGTCGCCTTCCGTCTGTTCGGATGCCTTCGCGGCCATTTCAGCGTTTGCCCGGTCCTGATCGGCCACCATGGAACGGGCTTTGAGCGCCATGTCGCCCATAGCCAGATCACGCTTGAGCGAGGTTTCAGCCTCGCGCGTCGCGACCATGGCATTCAATTCGGCCTGCGCTTTTTGCTGTTCCATCGCCAGTTTTGCGGCGGTATGCTCGCGCTCCATCTGAAGCCGTGCGGCCTTCTCTTGCTTGTCCATTTCAAAGCGCGCCTTGCGCTCCTCCATGTCCGCAGCAAGACGCTGCTTTTCCATCTCAATCTTCGGATCAACGGGCGGCTCTTTGGGCTGCATGGCCACCTGCGCGGCCTGCTCAAGCTGTTCGGCCAACGTGTCGATTGCGGCCTCTAGCGGCCTGCCAGCGCGGAACCCGCCCGCTGCGAACTTCATCACCTCGGCAATGAACGGACCAAGCTGCGGAGCCTGCAACACGAGCGGGGCGGATGACTGGATAAAGCCGCCAATGGCCGTGGTAAATTCGACACGGCGCTGCTTTTCCGCGTCTTCGTCCGGCTGGATTGTCGAATCCGTCTCAATCTCAATTGTGAAGCCGCGCGTGCGGTCGTCCCGAAGGAATTGCACCACTTCATCAAGCGTCGGCTGATTGGCCCTGCGCACGATAGCGGGCGGCACTTCCTGCCCCGCTTCCTGCATTTGCTGAACCTTGGCGCGTTCAATCGGATCGGCCAATTGCACCTGCGACATGGCCTGAAGCGTTTGAGCGTCGAAATTCTCGGCCATAATCTCGGCGGCAATACGAGCCAGATCGCGCGCGACCCTTGCTAGTTCGTTCTGCCGCTCGCGAATGCGAAGCGAACCCCACTGCGATTTGATCTGCTGCGCCGTGGCCGTCTCGCTGGCCTCGGTCGAGCCGCGCACAATGTCGGAAATGCCGGTGACTTGGTACACGTCCTCAATCAGCACGCGGCGAAGTTCGATCAGTCCCTTGATCAGGTTGAGCGCGTCAACCACCGGGAACCACACGATCTGATCTTTGAACCCGCCAGAACCGAATGCCGCGAACGATGAAATCGGGATCAACAGCGAGCGATTGTCCACCGATGCAATAGCGGCCTCGATAGCTTCACTCAGTTCGCCTTGGCCAGCCGGGTAAAAGCCCCGCATCCGCAGCGTTTCAGACACCGCCGCAATGCGCGCGGTCATTTCGTTGATTTCTTCAATCTGGTCCGTGTACTGCACAATATCCGGAACCGGGATCAGGCGGCCACGAAGGCGCGTTCCGTATGCCGGTTTAGGGCAGGGGAAGAAGTCCTTGAGCGTCAAAAAGGCCGGTTGCGCATCGAGCATGACCGGGCAGTCTTTGCCGACCCAGTAGACGAAGCGCGAGGTTTTGCACCAAACCTCGTAAACGCACGCCTGTTGCTCTTTGCGGTTTTGCTCGCCCTCTTTCTCGCGCTTGGTCTTGTCCATCGGGACTTGTTCGAAAACGTCCCCGAAGCGAGCCAAGCCCTCTTCCTTCGTCATGCGCACGCGGCGCGCGACCCAGCGCACTTTGCGCCAGGCTGGCACCATGTCATGAATGAAATCGTCGCGTTCAACCTCGTCAAACGCCACGACCGGCGCGCCATCCTCTTCGGACAGACGCACCCATGCCGTGCCGCGACCGTACAAAAGCAGTTCGTCGCGAACCTCGCGCATGACGCCGTCAATGTCCGACTGCTCGAATGCGACGATCAGCGAGCGCTCAAGGATGTCAGAAGCCGGACCGGCGAGATTGTTCTTCGTCTTGAAGCGGGGCGCGACAACCGGAATAGGCATCCGCGCGTAGGTCGCGGGCTTCAAAACCTCCATATTCGCCCAGAACACCGACATTTCACGGTCGGCGCTTTCGGCGCGGCTTTCCTTCGTCAACAGCTTGTCGATCTTGTCGCAGCGCTCGCGCCACTTCTCCATTTCGCGTTCAGCCGATTTGATTTTGCCCAGCCAATCGCGCGCATCCTTTGGCGCTTCCGATTTGGCTTCGGCCATCTGTTCGGCTTCTTCGTTCAAAGTCGTATCCTTGTGGACCTGTTCGGCTCAGGCGCGCCGGGCAGCCAGACTTGACCTGTCTGCAATCGGATTTTTGGCTTTTCGGTCTTGGGCTTCATTTCGCGCCATGCCATCGCGACGTAGCGCATCGCGTCGGCGCAATGTGACGTCCAATCGTGCTTTGGCGCGTCCTTGAACACCCGCGCTTTTTCGTCGAATTCCGCGCGATACTGGCGAAGCGCCTCGATGCCATCCTTGCACCGGCCTTCGTCAATCCGCGCTTGGGGCAGCGTGAGGCGGACGGCATTGATGCCGTCCATAATCTTGTGATCCGGCACGAGGCGCGGCTTTAAGCCGTGCTGCGTCATGGTCTCAATACGCGTGCGACCCGTACCGTAGTCTCGAACCTTGGCGTCGTGCGGTACCCAATCGTCGCCGCGCTTGTAACCCTTGGCTGCGATGACTGCCGCATAGTGCGGGATGGCCTGCCCCGTCGCCTCGTAAAAGTCCACGATGCGCAGTTCATTGCCGACGACTTGGAAAAACCAAATGGCCGTGCTGTCGCCTATGCCCAAATCCCAAGCAGTATGAACCGGCAACAGCGGCTCAACGTCGATTGCCCCGATCCGCCCCGCTCGCTCCATATTGGCGATTTCAGCGGCGTAGTAAGCGCCGAGAATGGCCGCATCAAACGAGCACTCGAATTCCTGCGCGAACTGTTCGGGCGTCATGTCCGCCCGCGCGGCTTCCAATTCCTCAGCGTCGATCAGCCCGCTTTCCGATGCTTTGAGCATCAGCGAGAACCAAGAAGACTCTACGGTCGCTCCCTGATACAGTTGCCAGAAAGAGTTCTTGCCCTTTGGCGTGCCGATGAACGTCGCCCATCCCTTGCGATCCGCCAGCATCGGGCGGATGACCTCGCCCCAGACGCCGGGGCGCATATCCGCGTACTCGTCGAGCACCACACCGTCGAGATAGGCACCGCGAAGGCGATCCGGGTTGTCAGCACCATGCACTCGGATCCGAGCGCCGTTCAACAACTCTATCCAGAGTTCAGCCTCATTGACCTTGGCAATGATTGGCTGCGCAAAGCGCTTAGCGTATTCCCACGCCACCTCTTTCGCCTGCGCCAAGAACGGCGCGACATAGGCGTATCGCCCATGTTCGGCGTCGAGCATCACGGCGCGGCGGATGATGTCATTGACGCACGCAACCGTCTTACCGGCACGGCGATGCGCAACGAGCACCGCCCACCTCTCTTGCCGATTGTGAAACGACTTGAACGCGCGGCGCGGCGCGTAATCGAGCACTATTCGCCGGGTTTCCATTCGACACTGATTTTCACCGGGCCGCCATCCTCGCCCGTGACTTGCGTCGGCAGAACCTTACCCAGAAGCGTCATGAACGGGCCGGGATTGAGCCGCGCCTGTTCGGTCAGGTAATCGACGCCGCCCGCGTTATCGAGGGCCTGCACGATCATGTCTTTGATCAGACCGTTCACTTTGTTTGGAACGCCTTTTGGCCTGCCAGGAGATACCGGCATTACCTTTTTGCGCGATTGTTTTTCGTCCATGGCGCGTAATTAAATCCGAACAATCTCGCAAGTCATTCTGCCCTCCAAGCCCGTATGCTGCCGCGCCGTGTGACCTGCTTCGACCAATCGGCATGGCGCTGCCGCTCGCGTGCTGTCTCGGCTTTGTGGAAAGCCTGCGCCGCCTCTCGGTCGCCAGACAGGCCGCACTTGGCTTCCAGCGCGTCTCGGACGAGAAACACACGCGAGCAATGGACAGCGAACGACGATCTATCGCCGTTGATGCGCGCCATGCTCAACCTCAAATGAAGCGGGGCAGCCGACCGGTTGATGCCGATCCTTATCCCCGTTATCTGCCGCCGCCATCGCAGCGGTCTTACAGGCTGTTCGCGGGTGATGTCCCGCTCCGACGATCCTTACATCATGGGAACGTCGTTTACCTCAAACCGCTACAAGCCACAGCTTAATCGAGGTATCCGGCTTCTCGTAGATGCCGGGTGGCACGACTGCGGTCACACGACTGTCAGTCTGTATTTCGCGGATAGCGTGCACCGGGTGATTTGTCAATGCCGTGGTTCAGGTACGCGCCGACCAGTAGCGCCAGCGTGGGCGACACTGGATGAACGCCGCCTTCGATTTTGGCGACCTGTACGCGGGATATGCCAAGGCGACGGCCCCACTCTGACTGAGTGAGGCCGAAAACCTTTTCGCGAGCGTGGCGGAATTCGGCGGCGGTCATTTTTTGTCTCTACTAGCGCAAATTGTTAGTAATGGTTTATAACTTAGCACGCAACGCGCACGCTACGTCCGTTTTGTTCTGGCATTGGAGGCAATGTCCCTAAACCTTGAGGGGCGCTACAAGGTGGGGGAGGCCACCCTCCCCCTTTTTTGTTTTTACGCGGCCTTTTTTGATCGCTTGTTAATCCAGTTATAAGCAGATTTCATCGCAATCTTTGCTTCCTCTACCGACCCAAAATTCCCCCAACTGTAACTTTGCGCGACGCCCTGCACATATTGTTCGTCTGCATAATCATACACGCGAACATACTGCCCCGTGGATTCATCTCGAACATATGCGATTACGCCTTCAATCGACTTCGTATCCTTCCACGCGAAGGGAGCGGTGAACGCAAGGTTGGCACGGTTTCCAAGGGTGTAATGCATTTCCATCTCCTGTTGTTTCAGCCCGTTGCTGATGAATTATATGTATCGCAACGATACAAATCTGTCAACAGGAATTGCATAAATTTTTGCATCAGCCCTTCACCCGATCCGCACCACGCCATTGCAGCCCGTAATGCTCGGCAAGGCACGTAAGGCCGATGATGCCATAGAATTGAACCCAATGCGGCGGCTGCCACATTTCATCAAACGGCTCGATC
>Ga0315900_10007091_pt1 | contig 14815 bp, 8 predicted proteins | sample LakEriMetagenome_FD_203521 | JGI IMG/M metagenome (GOLD analysis project Ga0315900, IMG submission 203521) | Freshwater fungal communities from buoy surface, Lake Erie, Ohio, United States - Buoy 12 MA114 | ecosystem: Environmental > Aquatic > Freshwater > Lake > Lake biofilm | place: USA: Lake...
GGGTATTTTCTGTTCTGGGTTAGAGTTCATTTTATTCAACAATTACCCCAAAATGCCTTTTTGATCCCAACACTTTGGGCGCACCTTTGTATCATCAATCAGCAAGAACAATGCGGCAAAGAAAAAGAGAGCAGGTTGATCAACGAATTTGACACTTTTCATGAGATTTTATACGGGAAATTAGCGCGTCACAAACGAGTGGCGCGCTTTTTTTTTGTTCACTGGTAAATTCAACGTAATATTGCGGCTAATATAGTCTCAGAAATCCGTTTAACCATTTTTCCCAACCAACCAACACGCAGTCGCGTAGTACCCTTTGAGTGAATGCCACGAAGTCCAACACCGCTTACTGAACAATAATATCTACTCAGTAAACGCCCATTAATCAGGTATTTTTCAACAGTTACTGCCTTACTACCGCGTGTTTTCAACATATAAATAATCAACCAATGGCTTGTTTAGGATGCTCCTGTTCCACCGGGAAAGATAGCGTAGGCGGTTGCGGCTCCAATGGGGGCTGTTCAAGCGGTGGATGCAACAGACATAATACATACGACTGGATTACCGCACTTGGAATCGCCGATAGCCACCCCTTTGACGTGGTGGAAGTTTCCTTTAAAAATGGCTCCAGAAAAGAATTTTTCAAAAACCCCGCCTTCACCCGCGCCACTACCGGCGACCACGTGGTGGTTGAAGCACCCTCCGGTGGCTATGATGTCGGGATCGTTACCCTCTCCGGTGAACTAGTCCGACTTCAAATGAAACGGAAGCGCGTGCGCGAGGACGCCCGTTTGAGCGCCGTCATCCGAAAAGCACACGACCGGGATATGGAACGCCTGGACGAGCTTCGAAAACAAGAAAAAGAGGTCATGGTGAAAGCCAGAGCGATCGCCCGATCCATCGAACTCAATATGAAGGTCTGCGATATCGAATTCCAAGGCGATGGACGCAAATGTACCTTTTTCTATACCGCCGATGGTCGGGTAGATTTCCGTGAACTGATCCGTCACTACGCCAAAGAATTTAAAATTAAAGTCGAAATGCGCCAAATTGGCGCCCGACAAGAATCTGCCCGTATCGGTGGACTTGGAAACTGCGGCCGAGAATTGTGCTGTTCTACCTGGCTAACCGAATTCAAATCGGTCAACACCGCTGCAGCCCGCTACCAAAACCTGGCAATCAACCAAACCAAACTGTCCGGTATGTGTGGCCGCCTAAAATGCTGCCTCAACTACGAACTGGATACCTACATAGATGCCCTCGAAGATTTCCCAGATAAAGCAGATCGACTAAAAACAAAAGCCGGCCTCGCTGTATTGGTGAAAACAGATGTCTTCAAGCGGCTTATGTTTTACGCTTACGCAGACAACAGAATCAAATTCTATCCACTGCATGTAGACCAAGTCTGGGATGCCATGGATATGATCAAAAATGGCACGATCCCAGGTAGCCTCGACGATATCTTGGCAATGGCACCCCCAAGCGAAGAAGTAGAAGACGAGGAGCCAGATTTCGAGAATGTAGATAATGTGCTTCAGCTGCCACTCGAAAAAAGAAAGAAAAAGAAAAAGAAAAAGAAAAAAGGACGCGGAGATACCGCAGCAGCAGCTGTTGAACGCGCTGAACAAGTAGAACAACAACGCCCAAGTAGATCCGGTGGACGAACAGGTGGACCTCGTCCCGATAATCGAAACCGTTCCGAAAACGGCGACCGAAGAGGCCCCTCCAACCGAACCAATGAGGGTAGCCAACAACAACGACCCGAAGGAGAAAGACGTGGACCCAATCCTAACCGCCCACCCAGAAAAGAAGGGGATAACCCTAATAGAGGGCCCCAGCAAAGTGGAGAAGGTAACCAAAGACCTCGGCCAGAAGGCGAAAGACGTGGCCCCAATCCTAACCGACCACCCAGACCGGATGGAGCGAGCCCGACTACCAACCAGGATGGGACGAAACCACGGCAAGAGGGAGAAAGAAGAGGACCCAATCCTAATCGCCCGCCAAAGCCTGAAGGAGAACAGACTCCCAGACCACCAAGGACTGAAGGAAACGGCCCACAAGGAGAAGGACGCCCGCCTTCTAATCCGAATGGCAGCAACCGACCACCCAACCGGAATAAAAATAAAAACAAACCGAAACAAGGGCCACCGCCTACGGCCTAACCTCCAACACCACTATCTTGAACCCTCAAAATGGTGGTGTTTTTTTATGTTTACCCCATAGCGTTTGCTTTCAGCACCTTCTCCAAAACAAAGAGGGCTGTTCAGCGTACCCAACGCCCAAACAGCCCTCCCGACTCACTATCCTTAAGCGCGATCAGAATGTATACCCTTGCAGCCAATCGTTGTTATTAGCCACCAGTACCAAACGTTTCCCTCCTGCTGCTTTTAATACCGCTATAGCACGGGCTTCTTTGTTCGCCCAAAAACCCGTCTGAACCGCGGGCAAAACCTTGAATTGACCAGCACCAAGGTTTATTAATACCGCACCATTGCCCGCATCCAACCGGCCTGTTTCGACTTGCTGTCCATATTCATTTCCCGCCACCAGTAAATCCAGATCCCCATCTCGATCCACATCTACCGCCTGAATACCATTTACAGGAGCTGTCTGTGCCATCCTCGGCAATGGAATTGCCAAAAAGCGACCGCTCTGATTCATAAAAACACTGGAAGCCAAGGTATTACACTGCAACAGTTGTGCCCCCTTCAAGTCTTTTTCATCCAATACATCCTGAATCGTCGCTTTGGCATACTCCGAAAATCGTACATATTTCTTTTTTAAAGGAGGTAACTGCTTAATCAGTAAATCCCGCATAGCTACGGGGACTTCCCGGCCCTGTTCCATTTGGGTCATAATTGGATCAATACTTCCATTAGAATCAAAATCTTTGGCATGAAGTCGTAATGGAGCCTCCAAACTAGCGGTATAGCGTGTATTCAAACCCAAATTACCAGCCACCAGATCCAGATCCCCATCCTGATCCAAATCAGCTGCTGCTAAACTTCGCCAAAAGCCATGGGTGTTTTCCAATCCATATTGATTGCTGGCCAGCACCAGCTTCCCTGCCTCCACCTTGAATACTTGCAAGGGCATCCATTCTCCGCCTACCACAAACTCCGATCGCTGATCGCCGTCCAGGTCAGCCCAAAGCATACAGCGAACCATTCCTACTTTGGCAAAAGCGGGCGCAACCTGGGCAGTTACATCCGTAAAGACACCCCGATCACTCCTCAAAACATGGGAGTTGGGGGCCAGCGGATAACCACCAGGCACAATACCTCCCCCAGCAAACAAATCGTCGTCCCCATCCTGATCATAATCGTAGGCACTCAAACAATGAATATTCTGGACATGGAGGGGAATAGCGTTACCAGACTTCACAAAAGCGCCTTTGCCGTCATTCAAATACAAGCGAACAGGGTACTTTTTGCTTGCGGATGGATAAGAATTCCCTCCAGATGCCACCGCCAAGTCTAAATCACCATCGCCGTCCACATCCAAAAAACAAGCGCCCGTATCCTCTAATTCAGCATCGGCAGCAAACTGCCCAGCATCTACACTCCGGTACCCAGAACCCGTGGCTACAAATAATCCACCAGCCGCACCAGGTCCATTCCCAATGTAAAAATCATCCAAACCGTCCTTATTAACATCGCCGACCGCTAAAGAGGGGCCCGGTTTGCCCGTCTCCCAAGGTAGAAGCCGCTCCCGGTTAAAGTCGTTCATCTCATCCTCCTTATGTTGAAAAACAGGCACACTAGCCGTTTTGAAATTCGGCTGATAAGCAGCTGGCCTGATTTTTCCCGGTTTAGCTTCTGCCGCACGGACCGTCAAGCGCTGATTGGGAAGTACTTGCTCCAGCAGGACCACCCCTGCACCTGGAATTTCAACTTCCACCTTACAAGGTTGAGCAGACGCACCTAACCCCACCTGAGCCAATAGCTCGACCGAGGAGAAGAAGCCCCGAGTAGGACTCAGCTCTGTGTACTGAACCTGTCCCTCAGCAGATGTTACGCGAACTTTGGAACCCACTGCAAACGGATTAGATCCCGTACCTTCCACCTTGATTTGCAGCCAGTTTCCCCCTTTCTGCAGCTCCTGTGATCGGTTTTTATACACACCAGCTGGACTATCCAAGTTGTTTACCACTAATTCCAAGTCGCCATCATTATCCAAATCGGTATAAACCGACCCATTGGAATACGTTAATTGAGTCAAACCCCATTCGGTGCTCACGTTCTTGTATTGTAAATCCCCTAAATATTGATACATGTAATTTTGAAGGGGCGTCTCTGGAATCAATTTCAAGTAATCCTGTACATCCGGGAATCGAGCGGGCGTCAGTCCTCCCAATCGTTGTATCGAGTCGGCCGTATACAATAAGTAGTCCCAGTTCGTCACATCCCGGCGATACCCATTGCCGATAAACAAATCGCGCAAACCATCATTATTAAAATCAGCCAGCAAAGGGCCCCAGCTCCAATCGGTCTGATAGATCCCCGCCAGACATCCTACCTCACTGAAGGTACCATCACCGTTGTTCAACTGCAATACATTCCGCATTTGCTGATACCCATAGCCCAACTTTGCCAGGGTAGCGTAACGTTCCTGAATCATGGTACTCATCAACTCTTTTTGCCTTGGATAACTTTCGGCCAACATATCCAAGGCCACCAGATCCATCCAACCGTCCTGATTAATATCGGCAATATCTACACCCATGGTGTGGTTGCTGCTGTGCCGAAAAACATCGCTGCTCTTTTCGGTAAAATACCCTGGTCGAGCAGGATTATTCATATAGACGAAATCAGGCTCGATGTAGTCATTTCCAACCATAATATCCATAAAACCATCGTTATTCAGGTCGGAAACCGTTACACTAAGTCCCATGGCTCGATTCCAGATCCCCCGTTCTTTCCCCACTTTACTGAAGGTGCCATCACCATTATTGAGGTAAAAATGATCCGACTCCATCTCATTCTCGGGTTCCGTCATTCGGGTCATTTCTTTACTGCCTTCTACTTTTGGCTTCACCCGGGCTGAGTTGACTTTTTTGAAATCTGGCGGATAATTCAACACATAACAATCCAAATCCCCATCATTATCAGCATCAAAAAAATTAGCATGATTAGAAGCTGCTGCATCGTCCAAGCCAAACGAAGCTGCTTTTTCCGAAAATGTACCATTCTGGTTGTTGATAAACAAGAGGTTGCTTCGCAATGGGCTGGGTTTCATGCCCGTCCGGCAGACATAGAGATCTTGCCAACCATCTGCATTCACATCCACCACTGTGACTCCCGTTTTTTCTCCCTCTCGGGCGGCAACGCCCGCTGCTTCGGTGATCTCTTTAAACTTCAGTCCTCCAAGGTTCTGGTATAATTTACAGCTCCCTTGCGTGCTTACAAAATACAAATCCTGTAAACCATCCTTGTTAAAATCCAGTACAGCCACCCCCCCTCCATTGTAAAGGTAAGAGTTGGTTAAGATGTTTTGCTCATGGGTTTCTGTCAGGATATTGGCAAAGTCAATCCCGGTTTCTGCCGGTTGGAGATACTGAAAAAGAGCATCTGCAGGAGCTTCCGGCTCGGTAAAAGATACCGCTTTTGAATTTTCCTTTTGCGTACAGTGCAATTGTACCAATAACAATACTGTTAAATGAATGAAGGAACTCGTCTTTATAGCCATTTCTTTTTGAATTGAGTGCAAAAATACAATTTAACATGGATATAGTACTTTTGCACTTGGATTTGACAACTCATCCATTCAGTAGAAAACACGAAAACAATTCAAGATCATGGAACTTTATGGAATTGGATCCCGGGTAAAACACCCGGCTTTTGGAGACGGAGCCATTATCCGACTCCACGCTGCTGCCTATGAGGTCTGCTTCATGCAGTTTGGCGTCAAAATGGTCCCAAAAGACTACACCAACTGGCAGATTGTGGAAGGACTGCCCGTAGAAGAAACCGTCAGCTTCACAGAGGCTGAAAAAGGGCTAGCCCGCATTTTGAGGGCCTGGTCCGGCCTCAGCCTTGAAACCGTTCCCCTGGGAGACCGATGGAAAAATGGACAATTGATCCTTAAACCTGGAGACACCGGTTTGGCTTCCAAGGAAATGCCAATTGATACTTTTTTCCACAAAATTGTGATGATGCGCGATCGACTCCGGGTGCTCGAACAACAAATCAATGCCCACAAAGGCTTGAGTGATGAGGAAAAAGTAAACCTCCAGCAGTATATCACACGTTGCTACGGGAGTATGACCTCCTTCAACTTACTCTTTAAAGATAAAGAGGATTATTTCGTCGGAGAAAGCAGTAAAGACTAAGCTAAAAGCCCCGGTGACGCATCCAGTGGTCCCCGGGGCTTTTTTACCTGACTATAATTGGAACCAGAAATTGTTCCGGCTTATCCAACCTTCTTCCTGTCGGTATAAGGTAATATCACTTGGTTTAATCAACATCTCATCTACGAAAAATGGCCGATCTACTCCTTTTTTCTGTAAAAAGATTTTCGTCTCCGCCCCATTTTCATATACCTCAAAGGGAACGTCAAATAAGGCCCAATCGTTTACAAGGGTCTTTAAGTGGAAGCGGAGCCCCTCGTGTTTCACGTTAATTTCCCGTCCATCAACCAAGCTATTTTGGATTACTTTTAGCTCATGGGTTAATGCCATATCCTCTTTCGCATACAACCAAAGGTTTAAGTAGTAATAATCTTTGGTTAAGGTTCCTTTAAACAACCAGGTGGTATCTTTCATCACTCCTTCCAGCGCTCCAGCACCTCTGAAGCGATGGGGAGCACTCGCAAGAGAATCGAACGTTTGATGCAAAAAACCTTTTTCCGCACCCGAACGCTCCCAAATCCCCACCTTAGTTAAGACTTGCTGCTCCCGATCCATCTGAACCGAATGAACTGCTTCTTTTGCTGCAGCCCGAAGGCTATCCAGAGGAAGTGCTAAAATCCGGAGTTCAGCACTCGAATAAACCTCCTGTGCCTTTTTTACCAGATGTGGGTAATTATATCGTACGTTTTCCCACTCAGAAGCCTCTACCAGCAAGGCAATCGGCTTACTATTAGGTAAAAACTCCAACATTCGTGGAACTTGACAGGGCTCTTTTACTAGCTGAACGGAAAGCAACGTCTGATGCAAGGGAGTACGGCTCATCACTACTCCCATATCGGAAAGCCCGGTATGCAATGCGGTGGTTTGTACTTTTCTAAATAAGCCGAAGTGTGGATCCAACCAAATGTTCTCGGAACCAACATGGTAATAGGGCAAGGGGAGCAATGCCTGATAGGCCGAAAAATCTACCTTGTTCAACCAATGTTCCGGATCCGCTGCAGCCATCTCCCGGGAGGCAACATTGGGGCTCAAATGCATTTTTTTCCCCTTTTGGTAGGTAAATGCATCGTATCCAAGCAGTAACAGGGGGGTTAACAGGAGTGCCCATCGCTTCCTGCTACTCTTTATTACCTGCGCTTTTTGCCAAACTAAGTAAACTGCAGCCAGATTCATCAAATAATAAAAACTCCAGGTAAACCTTGCCAAACCCCGAAACTGCCGAAGCGGCCCCATATAGTCGACCATCCACTGCATCCCTTTGATCGCATACGGAAAACCACAGGCAAACAGCGTCAACAAGACCGCCGCAACCACCGATCGCTGCATAAATTGCCGCTGAACCTGGATTATATGGTCACTGGGCGGTTCTTCTTTCTTGGAAAACAGACGAAATCCGCGCCCCAATGCCCAAAGAAAAAAGAAAAAAACCAACATGCCCGCATAGGCCTGCGTTTCCCAATCAACCCTCCGAATTCGAATTACATTCTGATCAATCCACTGATACAATGGAAAGGACTCATAAGGTAGAAATATGCCTTCCCAATATCCAATGTAAGTCGTAAAACCATACGGGTACGAGGGACGATCAGCCGCAAAATCGGAGGCGCGTAACCAAAGCGTTAGCAATAAGAAGGGCAGTACCACCATAACCCCCAAGTGTGTAGCGCGCTTGATTAACTGCCGAATAGAAAATCCATTCGCTAGTACCACCAATGTGTAACAACCTAAAAACAAGGCCGATAAACCGAAAAAATAAAAATGAAACTGTGCGCCAACCCAAGTCAGCAACGCAATAGGCCAAACCTCCTTCCACCTTGTGCCCCGTTCTTCATACCGCAATAACATCCACAATAAGAGCGGAAAAATCCAGGTGTGCGACAAGCCAAAATGCCCATCAAACCGATTGTACTGCGGACTTAAAAACAAAATACCTAAGGCCGCCATCACCGAGTACCAACTTGGCAACCGAAGTCGGAACAGAAATAAAAATAATACCCCAGCACCTGCTAACCAAGAAAACAATTGAATGGTATTGAAAATCCCAACCGACTTGCCCGTTAAATCCAGCAAATGTTGATGGACAAACTGAAAAAAGGTACTCAAAATTGGCTGATTATCAGTAAACAAAACATGCTCACCGAACGGGTAATTCATACCCTCGTAGTGCGTTACCTGTCCATCCCTCTCAATATGGTAAGCGGCTGTCAGGTAGTTTTTGAAACCATCCGGTGATTCGCCAAAAATATAATCATTGGGCGCAAGCATCCATTGGCGGTGTTTGATACTCATCAAAGCCAAAGCGAGTAATAGCACGGCCAAAAGACCTCCCCATTTTGCGCGTTTTGCCTTTCTCATAAAAGATTCCTATTAGTTTGTCTGCCGACGGGTAAAAAAGAAAGGGAAGTGGCGCTCCAATAAAGTCGATTGGTTAAAGCGCAACTCCCCTTTAGATTTAATTATAGAAATGATTGGTCTATATTCATTGTTCGGATGGCTTCCGATGGCGGGAGAAGAAAATGTACATTGCCGGAATCACCAAAAGTGTTAACAACAAAGAGAACAGCATTCCTCCTGTAATCACGACACCCAATGGAATACGGCTACGACCAGCGCTACCAAGAGCAAAGGCAATTGGCATCGCCCCTAAAATAGTCGCCAGAGAAGTCATCAAAATCGGTCGAAAACGCTGGGTCGCTGCCTCTAAGACCGCCTCCACCTTTCCAAGCCCTTTTTCGCGCTTTTGGTTCGCAAACTCTACAATCAAAATCCCGTTTTTAGTAACCAAGCCGATTAACATGATCATCCCAATCTGCGAGAAAATGTTGATGGTTTGCCCCGTTAGCGTGAGCGCCAAGAATGCACCCGCAATCGCAAGCGGTACCGTAATAAGAATGATGAGCGGATCTACAAAACTTTCAAATTGGGCAGCCAAAATCAAGAACACTAGAACCAGCGCCAGTAAAAAAGCAAAGGAGGTATTGCCAGAACTTTCCCTGAAATCGCGGGAAGGACCACTAAGGTCAGTCTGAAACGTATCATCCAATAAACTTTCGGCTATTTTTTCCATGGCCTCTATACCCTCGCCAAGCGTTTTACCAGGTGCCGGAGCCGCCTGAAAAGTCGCCGATTTGAACCGATTATAATGAAACAGAGTAGGTGGGTTACTGGTTTCCTCCATGGAGACTACGTTGTCCAAAGCGATCATTTCACCTCGGCTATTGCGGACATACAAACCTGCCAGATCCAGGGGCTCATCCCTTTTCTCCCGCTCAATCTGACCTATTACCTGGTATTGTTTGCCATCAATGGTAAAATAGCCAAAACGGCGGCCACTCAAAGCCAGCTGAAGCGTGGAGGAAATGTCCAAGGCACTCAAACCAAGGGCTGTGGCTTTATCCCGGTTAATTCGGATATTGATTTCTGGCTTGTTGAACTTTAGATTAACGTCCACATTCGCAAATACACCCGTTTTCCTAGCCTCGTCGAGAAATTTGGGGACAACCGCCGCAATTTTTTCAAAGGAGAAATTCTGAATTACAAACTGGACCGGCAGCTGATTGCCGCTTGCAAGACTGGTAGTGATGGTTTGCTCCTGATTTGGAAAAGCACGCACCTCAGGGAAGCGCTTGGTCAGCCGCAGCAATTGATCGTAAATCTGCTGCTGAGACCGTTTACGCTCATCCGGCTCCGGCAATAAGGTGCTGATAAATCCGCTATTTGTCACACTCGGACCCGCAAAGCCCGGTGCAGTAATTCCAAAGATCATGGAAGCATCCGGAATAGAATCCAGAAACACCTGGGTAATATTGTAAATAATCTGTTCTGTTTTGTCAAAATCCGTCCCCTCCGGTGCTGTAATATTCGTACGAACAATACTCCGGTCTTCCAACGGTGCCAATTCAGTCTTCAACTGCTGGGGCAAAAACCAAATCATCGCAAAACAAGCGACCAAAATGCCAATGGCAAGCACCCGATACCGTAAAAAACCCGTCAATAAGCGTGCATAGCCATTTTCCATTCCCGTAAAAAATGGCTCAGTTTTCTTGTAAAACCACCCTTCACGGTGGTCTTTTCCCGATAAATAGATATTTAATACCGGAGTTAACGTCAACGAAACAAAGGCCGAGATCAAAACTGCACAGGCAACCACTACCCCAAACTCCCGGAACAAACGGCCGGTAAAACCCTGTAAAAAGATGACCGGCAAAAACACGACCGCCAGCGTAATCGAGGTTGAAATAACCGCGAAAAAGATCTCTTCAATGCCCTCTCGAACGGCCTTTCGCTTGTCCATCCCCTCCTCCATCTTTCGAAAGATATTTTCCGTCACAACTATACCATCGTCCACAACCAAACCAGTGGCCAAAACTATCCCCAATAGTGTCAATACATTAATCGAAAAGTCAAATAGGTACATTACGAAGAAGGTACCAATCAAGGAAACCGGAATATCCACCAAGGGACGAAGCGCCACTACCCAATTCCGGAAGAACAGGTAAATAATTAATACAACCAAAACAATTGCAATGGCCAGCGTTTCTTTTACCTCTAAAACCGCTCGCTTCACAAACTTGGAGCGATCTAACCCAACATCAATGATGATGTCTTCTGGAAGATCTTTGCGAATTTGCTCCAACCGTTTGTAAAATTCATCAGCAATCTCAATCTGGTTGGCGCCCGGCTGTGGAAAAACCGCCAAAGAAAGTCCATACACATTGTTCCGGCGAGCGGAAGTTTCATCCACCTCCGGCCCCAATACAGCTTGTCCAATATCCTTGAAACGAATCGCTCCTCCAGTAGGCAATTGCCGAATAATTAGATTATTGAATTCCTCTTCCGTACTCAACCGAGCATACGCCTTGACACTTAATTCAGTGGCATTGCCCCGCACTTTCCCACTTGGGAGTTCTACATTCTCCCGCTGAAGGGCTGAATACACATCCTGTACAGTCAAACCCCGTGCAGCCAACAATTGCGGATCCATCCAAAGTCGCATCGCCGGACGCTTTAGGCCAAAAATAGAAACTTGGCTCACCCCGGGAATGGTCTGCAAACGCTCTTGCAACACATTTTCCGCATATTTGCTCAGCTCCATGATGTTCCGGCTACTGCTGTTGATCGGCATGAAGATGATTGGACTGCCATCCGCTGTAGATTTGCTCACAACCGGAGGGCCATCAATGTCTTGGGGCAGCTCGCGTACCGCCTGATTCACCTTATCGCGAACATCATTGGTAGCACTTTCCAAATCCTCTCCCAAATCAAACTCGATGGTGATATTGCAGCTTCCCGTGGAGGAGGAGGAGGAAATATTCCGAATTCCTTGGATTCCATTGATGGCTTTTTCCAGCGGTTCGGTGATTTGCGATTCAATAATTTCGGGATTAGCCCCCGTATAGGTACAGCGGACATTCACCGTGGGCGGGTCGATGGCCGGGTACTCACGGGTGCCTAAAAAACGGTATCCCAATGCCCCAAATAACATGAGCAAAATACTCATCACGACCGCCAATACAGGCCGCTTGATGGCTAATTCCGAAAATTTCATTAATTATTCCTTTCGCTGTGAACGTTTTGTAGGCGTTTTTGAATTTCTTCTACCGCTGCACGCATTTTCTCCTGATCCGCAGCATTCACATTTTGCTCCTGCTCGTTGCGCACAATGTCTTCCTCCGCCTTTTTTATTTTTTCCTTATAATTTTCAATATCCTTATGCAAATTCAAGTTCTCCTTCTCCATTTTACGCCGACTCGACTCCAATTCCTTCAGTTTCCCCTCCGCTTCTTTCAACTCTTTGGTAATAATCGCCTTTCGAAGTTCAATGTAACAGTCTGTTAGTGCAGAAACCGCTTCATTCGCACCCTCTGCGTTTACCCTACGGTCTAGGTAGACAGTCCCCAAATCAAACCAAACATTCAGCGCAACCCCGGTTTTACCAAACTCCTCAACGGTGGAGCGGATGGCAAATTCATTCGGGCTAATACTTCCAGTCAATTTTTCTGCATAAAACTCCCCACTTTTACCATCCTTTTTAAGCTTAGCACCAAAGCGGTCTTTTGCAAACCGCTTCCATTCGTCTACTACAAGACCAGTGGTAGTACCTTCTAGTTCCAATCGAAAACAAGGGCGGGTCCCAAACGACATAGAGCGGTCCACCTCCTTTACCAGAGGACGTTGGCTATATCCGAGGAACCCAAAGCAGGTTAAAAGCAGGAGCAAGAGTGTTTTTTTAATCAACATAGCAAGGATTGGTTTTGATTTAGATCGTTCAATTGGAGATTTTTAAAATTCGTTTTAAAAATCGAACAAAGTTGACGTAACTCTTGCGTTCTTTGTGCTTCCAAATCAACGTTTTTTTATTTTTCTAATAAATAATTACCAGCCATGGCTAAAATTCTGATTGTGGACGACGAACTCCCCATTCGACGGACTTTGAGGGATATTTTGGAATTTGAACAATACGATGTGGACGAAGCCACCGACGGCCTGGATTGTATCGCGAAGGTACAAAAAGAAAAGTACGATGTCGTCATAATGGATATCAAAATGCCAAAAATGGATGGTATTGAGGCACTTGAGCGCTTGCAAATCCTGGCTCCAGGGCTCCCCGTCGTTATGGTAAGTGGCCATGGAAACATCGAAACAGCCGTAGATGCCGTAAAAAAAGGAGCATTTGACTACATCTCCAAACCACCTGATCTGAACCGGATGCTGATCACAATCCGTAATGCCATGGACAAATCAGAGCTGGTAACCACCACCCAAAAACTGCAAAAACAGGTCCGAAGTGGCACAAAGGGAGTGAATATCATCGGTGAAAGCGCCCCTATCTTGACCATCAAAAAGTTGCTGGACAAAATCGCGCCCACCGAAAGCCGGGTGCTGATTACCGGCCCTAATGGAAGCGGAAAAGAGCTAGTCGCCCGCTGGATCCACGAAAAAAGCAACCGATCCACTGGACCCATCGTTGAGGTAAACTGTGCAGCCATCCCCTCCGAACTAATCGAAAGTGAACTTTTTGGACATAAAAAAGGTTCCTTTACTGGCGCCATTGCAGATAAAGCCGGAAAATTCGAACAAGCAGAGGGCGGCACCTTGTTTTTGGATGAAATTGGTGACATGAGCCTAGACGCCCAAGCAAAAGTGCTCCGCGCACTCCAGGAACGCAAAATCACCCGGGTAGGCGACGCAAAAGAAATTAAAGTCGATGTCCGCGTGCTCGCTGCTACTAATAAAGATCTCCGGGAAGAAATCGCAAATGGACGCTTCCGAGAAGACTTGTACCACCGCCTCGCGGTTATTGTGGTACAAGTGCCCTCCCTCAACGAACGAAAAGAGGACATCCCATTGCTGATTGAGCATTTCAACCGCCGAATTGCCGATGAATACGGACACGCTCCGAAAACCTTCACCCAAGAGGCGATCGAGGCCTTGCAAGCCCATGACTGGACCGGTAATATCCGTGAACTGGCCAATGTGGTGGAACGCCTCCTGATCCTCTGCGATCAGAAAGTAACAGGTGAAGAAGTGGTCCAATATGTTTACCCCAATAAGGCTTAACCAATTCTCGTAGTAGGAATGCGTGTAACTGTACCCCTGTGATGAATCGTCTATTTATATATACTGAACTTTTGTGGTGGGCCATCACAGCTGTTGTAATGGCAGCTATCCTCTGGCCCATTTATTACTCTGGGATCCAATGGCCCTTCCTAGTCACCAATATCCTTTTTATAGTGCTTTTGATAACACTATCACGGCACATCTTTCTGCTTCAATACAGTCTGATCGGAAAAAATCAGCTGTTTAAGGCTATTGTGTTTATTGCACTTTTCCCCATCACCTTTGCGCTCATTTCAGAGTTGAATAAATTCCTGATCTTCGCAGATGAACAACGGATGGAAATCCTTACCCACATGCTGCCCTACGAACAGCAGCGCCCACTGGAAACATATATTTGGAGGCAAATGGTATTTTTCGGGATAGGATCCATCATCGCAGCCCCAGTGCTCGCTGGACGGCTGTTCATGTCCGTCTGGAAACAATACAACAACCGAAAAGACGAACTTTAAATAGAGCCTATGGCGCTCGCTTTTATTTCCAGGCTCCTCCCGCCAGACGCCCCTTTCCGCCTTTTGCTGGAATCGAATGGTTGGTCTGTCCAAGGCACCCCTCTTGTACTGCTGGAACCCCTCCGAGTAGAACAGGTTCCTTCGGCAGAATGGTGGTTTTTTTCTAGCAAAAATGCGGTTAAATTTCTGCTATCTCAACACCCTGTCCCCCCCGGCGTTCGGTTAGCAGCACTAGGGCCCGGTACTGCCAAGGCCATTGAACAGCACACAGGCAAACGACCCGATTTTGTAGGAAATGGAGAACCAATCAGTACCGCTGAGCAGTTCGAAGCCCTCGCAAAGGGGGAGAGAAGCTTGTTTCCTGGAGCTGTTAACTCCCTGCAAAGTGTGCTGTTGT
>Ga0315900_10007094_pt1 | contig 14813 bp, 9 predicted proteins | sample LakEriMetagenome_FD_203521 | JGI IMG/M metagenome (GOLD analysis project Ga0315900, IMG submission 203521) | Freshwater fungal communities from buoy surface, Lake Erie, Ohio, United States - Buoy 12 MA114 | ecosystem: Environmental > Aquatic > Freshwater > Lake > Lake biofilm | place: USA: Lake...
TGCTTCAAGTAAATAGGAGGCATCGTTCACAGAAGAGATTCCACCACCGATAGTAAAAGGAATATTCAGATGTTGTGCAATATTCTTAGCCAGAGCAGCTAATGTTTTCCGTTTCTCGTGCGTTGCGGTGATATCTAAGAATACAAGTTCATCGGCCCCTTCATCGCAATATCGCTTTCCAAGTTCCACTGGATCACCGGCATCTTTCAAATCTACAAAATTCACGCCCTTTACCGTTCTACCATCTTTAATATCTAAGCAAGGAATAATTCGTTTTGCCAACATAGTATCGTATTAGAGTGTCAGGAGAATTTCCTTGATGAGTTTTGATAAGGTAACTCCTGATTTCTGAGCCATTTTTATTACCTCTTCCACCGATGAAACCCCTATTTCATCTAAGGGATAACACCTGTTTGTTGCAATGGAAAATACGAAAAGAGGTAAAGATAAATATTTTGCCATGATGACCTCTGACACGGTGGACATACCCAGAACATCAGCCCCAATAATATGAGCAAATTTATACTCAGCCGGCGTTTCCATATTTGGACCTTGTAAACCCAGATAAACGCCCTCGTGGAGATTTATTCCTAATTTTGAAGCCAATGCCAGCACTTTTTTATTACCCTCATGGTCATAAGCATGTAACATATCGGGAAAACGAGGGCCAAGCCTTTCATCATTTAGTCCCCGGAGTGGATTATCGGGGGTAAGATTGATATGATCACGGACAAGCACCAGATCACCTGCATAAATGGAGGGATTTACGGAACCGGCTGCATTGCTTATAAATAATCTCTGAATACCCAATTTTTTCAATACAATGAGAGGAAAGGTAACTTCCGCCGCAGAATATCCTTCGTAATAATGGAATCTGCCAGCCATAGCCACCACCTTTCTACCTGCCAGAAAACCGAAGATGAGTTTACTTTTATGACTTTCGACCGTTGAAATGGCAAAATAGGGAATTTCAGCATAATCAAACTGGTGCACCACTTCTATTTCATCGGAAAGATTACCCAGACCCGTCCCCAGAATTAACCCAAATTCAGGGTCGAAATCTGTTTTAGACCGAATATAGGCTATTGATTCTTCTGCATTGTCAAACCTCATTGAATGTCATTTATTGGTGTAATTTAATCGACCAGCATTTCTTCTCTATTCAAAATTTGTTGTTCCATATTTTCAGGTAGCCTACGATATTCATACTGCTGGTTTCTCAACTGAGGTTCAAAACCAGCTTCAGTTATAGCTTCCTGAATACCATTGGCCGTAAAGCGAAAACGGGCACCTGCGGCGGAAACGACATTTTCTTCTATCATAATGGAACCGAAATCATCAGCACCAGAATGCAAACAAACCTGAGCTACCGTTTTTCCTACGGTTAACCAGGAGGCCTGAATATGCTGAACATTTGGTAACATTATTCTACTTAAAGCAATCATTCGAATATATTCATCGCCGGTACAGGCATTTCTGGCCCGTTTTAATTTCTTTAAAATAGTATCTTCATCTTGAAAAGGCCAGGGAATAAAAGCTATAAAACCTTTGGCATGTGCGGGTTTCTCACTTTGAACCTGTCGTATTTTAGCCAAATGTTCCATTCGCTCCAAATTGGTTTCAATATGACCGAACATAAGCGTCGCGGAGGTAGTCAAATCAATTTTATGCGCTGCCCTCATGACATCTAACCATTCATCGGCACCACATTTGCCTTTAGAAATCAATCTTCTGACCCTATCATCCAGAATTTCCGCCCCTGCACCCGGCAGAGAATCTAACCCGGCTTCCTTTAATGCTTTTAACACCTCAATATGAGTTGAACCCTCTAATTTAGTGATGTGTGCAATTTCAGGTGGCCCTAAAGCATGTAATTTAAGAAGAGGATACCGTTTTTTCAGTTCCCTAAAAAGGTCAACGTAATAACTCAACCCTAAATCGGGATGATGTCCACCTTGAAGTAATAATTGTTCTCCGCCCAACCTAAAAGTTTCCTCAATTTTAACTGCATACTCCTCGAGTGAAGTAATGTAGGATTCTTCGTGACCCGGTCGTCGGTAGAAATTACAAAATTTACAGTTAGCCACACACACATTCGTTGTGTTTGAATTTCTATCTATAATCCAGGTTACTTTTTTTTCAGGATTGAGTTTAAAACGGATCATATTCCCCACCTCCATCAATTCTGCGGTTGGAACATTCTCAAATAGAAAAACACCTTCTTCAGGGGATAAAAATTCACCTTTTAAGGCCTTATGTAAAAGTGTGTCTTTGTTCATTTCCAATTTCCGTTTTAATCATATCATTTTAGAAAACAAAGATAGTTATATGTAAGTTCAAAAAAAGAAAATGATGTGGGGCTAATAATAAACAATATGAGCCTTATCATTTCAAAAAATAAGATTTTTATTAAAAAAACAAAATAATTCATTATCTTTGCCGAGTAAAAAATGGGAGAAAGTAAGTGAGAGGGAAATAACCCTCTTTTTTATTTTAATCCAATTTAATGTTTATGGACGAAATCAAGGAAAAACTAAGCTATTTATTGGCAGAAAAATTTCAGGAACCTGAAATAAGTCATTGCTTTTTATTGGATATCAGTATTTCTGTCAGACAAAAAGTCGAAGTATTTATAGATAGTGATACAGGCGTTGACTTTGATATATGTCGGACGGTCAGCCGGTTTCTGGAAGGCATTTTAGACGAAAATAAATGGTTAGGCGAAACCTACACCCTGGAAGTTTCATCACCTGGTGTTAGTCGTCCCCTAAGTCTGCCCAGACAATATAAAAAACATTTGGGCAGAAAATTAGTTATAACCCTTGATGATGACAGTCAGGTTACTGGTATTATGAAAGAAGCTGATGATGAAGGTGTTTTAATTGTTTGGGAAGAAAAAATTTTAGAGGGGAAGAAAAAAGTAAATACCCCATTTGAGAAAAGGTGTTCTTTTAGCACTATCAAAAACGCACTCGTTAAGGTTTCATTTTAAAAGGATAAAATTATGCTGAACCTTGTAGAAACATTTTCAGAATTTAAGGATGGAAAAAATATTGACCGTCCTACTATGGTAAGGGTTTTGGAGGATGTATTCCGTACCCTAATCAAAAAGAAGTTTGGCTCTGACGAAAATTTCGATGTCATTGTTAATACACAAAAAGGCGATTTAGAATTATGGCGGGTTAGAGAAATAGTCCCCGACGGAGAAGTGGCTGATGAAAAAAGCCAAATTTCTATATCTGAGGCTATATCTATCGATGCTGATTACGAGGTGGGGGAAGAATGCTACGAGCAGTTGCAACTTGAGGATTTTGGTAGAAGGTCTATTATGGCTGCCCGTCAAACCCTCATTTCAAGAATTATGGATCTTGAAAAAGAAGAAGTATTCAAAAAATACAATGATAGATTAGGTGAAATAGTTACCGCTGAAGTGCATCAAATACTAAAGAAAGAAATTTTAATTGTTGATGATGCTACAGGAAACGAACTTATTTTACCAAAAACTGAGATGATAAAAGGTGACTACTATCGCAAAGGAGATTTAGTGAAGGCCGTTATAAAATCGGTAGAAATGAGGAACAATAACCCAACGGTTATTGCTTCAAGAACAGATTCTTTATTTTTAGAGAAACTATTGGAACAGGAAGTACCAGAAATAGAAGATGGTCTTATTTCTATTCGTAAAATCGTCAGGATGCCAGGCGAGCGCGCGAAAGTGGCTGTGGAATCTTTTGATGATAGAATTGATCCAGTGGGTGCTTGCGTCGGAATGAAAGGATCAAGAATACACGGTATTGTTAGAGAATTAAATAACGAGAATATTGATATTGTAAATTACACAAACAATTTACAATTGTATATCCAGCGTGCTCTCACACCAGCTAAGGTAACCTCCATCAATGTAAATCAAGAGAAAAAACGCGTAAAAGTGTTTTTAGAACCGGAACAGGTTTCATTGGCTATTGGAAAAGGGGGAACAAATATTAAATTAGCGGGTTTACTTACTGGATTTGAGATTGATGTATTTAGAAATAATGAGGAATTTGAAATCGACGATGTTGATTTAGAAGAATTCTCAGACGAAATAGAAGGATGGGTTATTGATGCCCTTAAAGGCATTGGCTGTGACACAGCAAGAAGCGTGTTAACCCTAAGCAAAGAAGAACTAATTCGCCGCACAGACCTGGAAACTGAAACAATTGAAGAAGTTTTATCTGTTCTTGCGGCGGAATTTGAGGAATGATGAAATTCCTATTATAATTTAACGAAACTCTTTTGTAGTTTTGCACTGCAAATTAGTATTAAATCGAATGCCGTTGAAACTTATTCAGATAGTAAAGGAACTAAACGTGGGCTTGTCCACACTCGTTGAGCATCTTGCCAAAAAAGGATACGAGGTGGAAAATAAACCCACCGCTAAAATAACAGACCAGATGTATTCTGAGCTGTTAAAAGAGTTCCAGAAATCAGGAGATATTAAACAACAGGCAAAATCAGTCAGTTTTGGTGCGGGGAAAACCGGAAAAGAAGAGATTGACCTTGCTGCAACAGAAACTCCGAAAGTGATTGTAGGTCCTGTTGTGGAGGAAAAGTCAGGGAGACCGGAAGGGGCTATTCAATTGCAACGCCCTACCGTTATAGGTAAAATAGATCTTTCCAGCCGTTTACAACAAAGGACTAAAGAGAAAGAAAAATCTGAATTGGTTGTACCAGCGACGGTAAAAACGCCTGCAAAACCTAGTGAACCTCCTGTTAATCCACCAGCTTCTACCATACCTGAAGCAAAAATTCAAGCTGAAGCACCTAAAGTGGTACAAAAGCCTTCTATTGAGAAAGAAAAAAAATCAACGCCAGCATCAAACACCGTAGTTAGTTCCTTACTAAATACGCCAGTTAAACCTGAAGTGCAAGCTATCAAAGTTACCCCTCCAGTTGTCACTGAGGATGGAAATATGATGAGAGCGGAAACTCCTGAATTAAGAGGTTTAAAGATTTTGGGTAAAATTGATACCAATTCCTTCGATAGAAACAGAGGAAGAAGTAAGCCAGTAACGCCTCCACCCGCGGCAGCTAAACCAGCCGTTCCAGGTGGCAATACTCCCGCTGCTGGTGCTAAACCACTAACGCCGGGTAGCTCAGAGTCAGAAGAAGCAAGAAGAAAACGTAAACGCAAACGTAAGAAAGTAGCTGGAGAAGGCACTCCTAATACCCAAAACACAGGACAAAGTCAAGGTAATAACCAGGGCTCAACCGCTAATCAGGGTCAGGGACAAGGGCAAAGTACCAATAACAATCAACAAAACAACAGTACTAACAATAATCCGCAAAACAGACCTAACACAGGTGGACAAGGCGGACAGAATTATCAAGGCCAGGGAGGTGCTCAACAAAGACGTCCCTCACCTGGTAACAATAGCGCTGGGCCTAATAATAACAGGCCACCGGTAAACAGACCAGCAACGGGAAGAGAAGAACCTAAAGAGGTATCTAAGAAAGAAATTGAGGATAAGATCAAAGCCACAATGGCTCGCCTTTCAGGGGGTGGAAAGAATAAACGCCAAAAGTTTCAGCGAGATAAGCGGGATCGTTTCAGAGAGAAACAAGAACAACTTGATCAAGACGAACTATCAGGAAAATTAGAGTTAACTGAATTCATTTCCGCTCAGGAATTGTCTAATCTTCTCGATGTTCCCATCTCCGAAGTCATCACCGTTTGTATGAATCTGGGCGTTATCGTCTCGATTAACCAGCGTTTGGACGCTGAAATAATTGAACTCGTTGCTGGTGAATTTGGCAGAGAAGTTGAGTTTATTTCCGTAGAAGAACAAGCCGATGAGGAAGTAGTTGTTGTCGAAGATGATCCGGCCCTATTAATTCATCGCGCGCCTATCGTTACCGTCATGGGTCACGTGGATCATGGTAAAACATCTCTATTAGATTATATTAGAAGTGCTAACGTAGTATCTGGAGAAGCAGGTGGTATCACCCAGCATATTGGTGCTTACGAAATGATTATAGGTGATAATAAAAAAATAACCTTCCTGGACACTCCAGGTCACGAGGCTTTCACAGCGATGCGTGCCCGTGGTGCTAAAGTAACGGATATTGCCATTATTATTATTGCCGCAGACGATAGCATAATGCCTCAAACAAAGGAAGCTATTTCTCATGCCCAGGCTGCCAACGTACCTATCATTTTCGCTATCAATAAGGTAGATAAAGTAGGTGCTCAACCTGAAAAAATTAAACAAGAACTCGCTTCCATGAATCTTTTGGTAGAGGAATGGGGTGGAAAATACCAATCTCAGGATATTTCAGCCAAAACAGGCCTCGGTATCCCTGAAATATTGGAGAAAATATTGTTGGAAGCGGAGATGCTTGAACTTAAAGCTAATCCTAACAGGTCTGCCGTTGGTACAGTTATCGAAGCTTCTCTCGACAAAGGTAGAGGTTATGTAACCAAGCTTTTGGTTCAATATGGTACATTAAGAGATAAAGACTCACTCGTAGCTGGTGAATTTGCTGGAAAAGTTAAAGCGCTGTTGAACGAGCGGGGACAAAGAATTAAATCTGCAGGACCGTCAACCCCAGTATTAGTATTGGGATTAACTGGTGCGCCTCAGGCAGGTGACAGATTCAAAGTAGTAGATTCCGACCAGGAAGCTAGACAAATAGCGTCGAAAAGAGCGCAGATTACCAGAGAACAGACTACCCGGGCAACAAAACGTATTTCTCTTGATGAAATAGGTCGTCGTTTAGCCCTGGGTAACTTCAAAGAACTTAAACTTATCGTTAAAGGTGACGTGGATGGTTCTATCGAAGCATTAGCCGATTCTCTTATCAAGTTGTCTATTGAAAAGGTTCAGGTAAATGTAATACATAAAGCAGTGGGTGGTATCATCGAGTCTGATGTCCTTCTGGCTTCCGCCTCTGATGCGATTATTATTGGTTTCCAGGTTCGACCTTCCTCCGGTGCAAGAAAACTAGCCGAAAAAGAGGGCGTTGAAATTAAAACTTACTCTATTATTTATGAAGCTATTGAAGAAGTTAAAGCGGCCATTGAAGGCATGCTTGAACCTACCAAAGTGGAAACGGTCATAGGTATGGTGGAAATCAGAGAAATTTACAAGATTAGTAAAATCGGAACTATCGCTGGTTGCTACGTTCAAGAAGGTAAAATCAGTAGAAATAGTCATATCAGATTGGTAAGGGATGGCATTATTGTGTTCCCTACCAGAGAAAATACGCACGGTGAAGTTTCCTCTCTAAAACGCTTCAAAGATGACGTTAAAGAGGTCAGAAATGGCATGGAATGTGGTCTATCCATAAAGAATTTCAATGAAATGAGAGTGGGTGACATTATTGAGGTATACGAAATTACCGAGGTTAAACAACGATTGGATTAATAAATAATCCTTTATATATGCTTTCGCGAATCAAGAAATATGCCGTGTTCTTCTCAGAATCCAGATTCTGGAACACGGTACAATCTTATGCTAAGAAAATAGGCGTGCAATCCCTTTATTCTTCTTTGCTCCTTTTTTATGCTTTTAAACGAAAAGAAACCCCAACATGGGCCAAGAATATTATCATTGGCGTGTTGGGGTATCTTATTGCTCCCATAGATTTAATCCCCGACCTAACTCCTTTCATTGGATATACAGACGATCTGGGCGTTTTAGGCATAGGTCTCGTAGCCATTGCTTCTTATATCAATGATGCGGTGAAACTTCAAGCCAAATCTACATTGAAAGTATGGTTTAGTAATTATGATCCAGCTGAGATCGAAAATATAGATTCAAAACTATAAAATAGATATTCTATGGGTGTAAACCCCCTTTGGTCCCTGAAAAACTAAGGTATATTGACCCGCGTGTGTCTTTTTTCCCTCCCAACGGTACTCTTTTACTCCCTTCTCTAAGTTCACTTTAGAAATAGTTTGCCCCATCATATTTATCATGGTTATAGATTCCCATAGATGATCTTCCTGGAAGTTTATTGAAAATATACCTTCACTGGGATTAGGAAATACCATAATATTAGCTGCCGGTAGGATAGATACAGTATTCACAGTATGGCTCAAATTCACACAAAAATCTTCAACCTCTCCAAAAAATTCCACAGGAAAAACACAGGCTCCCGGTTCTTGCCGGTACTGCATAACTACACGCATGCGTGTGGAACCCAATGTAGCTGAAGCTGGAATACTCAAAATAGAGGTAACTAATCCTTTTTTTGGTGAGCCTGAATTAAATAATTCCTCCTCATTTGTAAAAGAACCGTCTTGATTAAGATCGATCCAAACGATAAAGAATTCGTCGTAAGCGGTACTCAAATAGCCTGGCTCTAAAGTTAAGGGATAGGAAGTACCTGGTTTTAAAGTGGGACCATTTTTTCTCGTAAAATCACCATACCCGTCTTTACCTGATAAATGGACAAAATCGCCTATTTTTACTTGTGCAATCCATTCATTTTCTGCACTTACGATGGTTATTCCCTTAGGAATACAATAATTTTTCTCCAGACAATTTCCACAACCCGTGGTTTTAAACTTAAATGAGTTACTAAAGGGTAATTGATTTGATGCACACAAACTTCTAATCTGAACATCATATTCCGAGCATGAGGACAATCCACGAATTGACGCACCATTTTGGAACACTTGCAAGGATTGCCAGGCAGATGAAAGAGAATCTTTTGATAATTTCCAGCGAACAAGGTAGGCAGTTGCCGCGGTCACCTTTTCCCATCTTAATACAAATTCTGTATTTCCAATACTTACAGATTCCATTTTGGCTGGATTTTTACAACAACCATCTGTTTTAAAAACTATCGACTGACCGGCAGGATTCTCCCCATTGAGACAAGTCCTGTTCAATGATATTTCATAATCATTACATGGTAATAATCCAGGAATAGATAAAGGATTCTTAGTATTTGGCAGAGACATCCAGGATGTATCTCCCATTTTTCTAAAAAATAAATTTATATTTTTGATACTATCATTTGATACCCATGACAATTGAACTTCGGTAGTAGATACATTAGTCACCTCAATTTTAGCAATAGGAGGACATTTACCACAACTATCTATAAGAAACCGAATACTTTTCTCCATATTCAGCACGCCGCCTGAATTCACTTTATTCACCAAACTATCCAAAACAGTTACACCGCCCAGCAGAGCTCTTCTGACCAACCTTGCAGCGGCAGCAGGATCATTTCGAGATAATACCGCTAAAGTTGGGCAGGGAGAGGCGTAAAGAAGCCCAATGGCTCCGGCAATTTGAGGGGAGACAAACGAATTTCCACTTTGTCTGGCATAACCACCTTTATCGGCTGTGGTTAATAAATTAAAACCCAAAGAGGTAATATCTATAGAAGTTTTACCGTAACCGTACCTCAATTCACCTTTATCGGAAATAGCCGTTGCCGAGATTATAAAATCACTTGGGCAGGTGGTAGGAATATCGCCGGAAACATCTACGTCGATGCTTTGATTAATGGTTGCTGCGACGTTTAAAATACCTGCCTCACCGAGGGCATTATAAAAATTGCACCATATAGGAAAATCCTCTGATTTTCTTTTATCTATGCCCCATGAAGTATTGGTTGCTACAACAAAAGCCCCCTTTTTACCTTTTGATTCATTATACAATTTCCTCATAACCAGAGGATAAGAATAAGCTTCTATGGCTCTGCTTTCCGACAAGACATTAGCAATCTGGGAAGTTACTACCATTAGTTTAACCTTCCAGTTAATACCTGTAATACCCGTTTTATTATTACCTGTTGCACCAATTAATCCGGCTACAGGCGTGCCATGAAAATTAATATAACTGACTTCATCAGATTTAAAGTCAACATTCCAACCCAGAAAATCATCTATGTAACCGTTTCCGTCGTCATCTCTTTTATTATTGGGAACTTCCGCCTGATTTACCCAGAGATTATCTTTCAGATCGGGATGATTTATATCCACTCCATTATCAATAACGCAAATAACAATGGAATCACCACTTGGGGTAATGCCGCCCTGCGTTACATTCCAAGCTTCAACTGCTTTGATGTCTAAACCGACCAGACCGCCGTTTTGTCCTTTATTTTGCAAATAATACTGCTGAGAAAACAAAGAGTCGTTAGGAATAACACTCCGTAATTTTATGTAATGATTTCTCTGTACAAATCTAATATTAGGCTGCTGTTTTAAAAAACGAAAAGCTTCATTTTCAGATACTAAAGAAGGATTAATATTTAACTGATAAATATTAAGGGGTTCGGAAAGCATTTTAACAGCAGAAATACCCGTTGCTTTTTTTTCTATAGCAAGCGAGTTAAACCATTGCAATGCGGATACCTCAGGATTGAACTGTACTAAAAACTCATTAGGCACATAAGTAGCTTCTTGAGCTCTTAGTTTGAAATGAACAAAGAGACAAACAAATAGGACAATATTCAAACGTATAAACAACATCATTTTTTTTCATTCCGATCTAAACGGGTAGGTTTAAACATCTAGACATGGTTAACAATGGTTTAATTTAAGAAATTATTCTATAGAAACTGCATTTCCAACAAATTATTCTGTTTTAAGCGCGAAATTAGCCGTTCATAGACGAAAGAAATTCATCATTTGATTTAGTTCCAACCATGTGTTTGCGAAGAAAATCCATTGCTTCTTCCGGCTTCATATCTGCCAGGTGATTCCGCAGAATAAACATTCTCTGTAGCGTTTCCTTGTCTAACAACAAATCTTCTCGTCTGGTAGATGATTTTGTAAGATCGATGGAAGGGAACATCCGTTTATTTGCCAGACCTCTATCGAGTTGAAGTTCCATATTACCGGTACCTTTAAACTCTTCGAAGATAACGCCATCCATTTTTGAACCTGTGTCAATAAGGGCTGTCGCTAAAATAGTCAGAGATCCACCACCTTCGATATTTCTGGCTGCGCCGAAAAATTTCTTTGGTTTATGTAGAGCATTGGCCTCTACCCCACCCGAGAGAACTTTTCCGCTTGCGGGGGCGACAGTATTGTAGGCTCTTGCTAAACGAGTGATAGAATCGAGCATTATTACTACATCGTGCCCACTTTCCACCAATCGCTTTGCTTTTTCTAAAACCAAATTAGCTACTCTAACATGATTATCAGCGGGTTCATCAAAAGTGGAGGCAATAACTTCAGCATTCACGCTTCTTTTAAAATCGGTAACTTCTTCGGGGCGTTCATCAATAAGAAGAACTATAATATAGCATTCAGGATTATTTTTAGAGATAGCATTTGCCAAATCTTTCAAAAGGAAAGTCTTACCTGTTTTTGGTTGGGCGACGATAAGACCACGCTGACCTTTTCCAATTGGCGTAAACAAATCAATCATTCTATTACCCATATCTTTTCCTGAAGACGAAGCTGTGAGCTTAAATTTCTCTGTTGGAAAAAGGGGCGTTAGATAATCAAAAGGAATTCTTTCTTTTATATTATCTGGATTGGTTCCATTTATTTTGGACACCTTTAGTAGTGCAAAATACTTTTCACCTTCTTTAGGTGGCCTTAAAGTCCCTTTGATTGTATCTCCTGTTCTCAGACCAAACAGTTTAATTTGAGAAGGAGAAACATAAACATCATCGGGTGAGGACAAATAATTATAATCTGACGAACGCAAGAAACCATAACCATCTGGCATCATCTCCAAACTTCCTTCGCTCTCTATAATTCCGTCTAATTCAGGTTCGAACTTGATGACTGGCGGAGGCGGCGGAGGTGTAGGTTGAGGGTTTACCGGCTGCTGTTGCATAGGTGACTCTGGAATATTTGCATCCGTTGCCAATGGCTTTCTATTATCTCTTAGGGGTGCCCTATTATCTCTATGTATAGCTGCTGGCCTTTGAACGAGTACTGGAGGTGTTCTTTGCACTTCACCATCTTCTCTTCTTTTTCTGAGAATTCTTCTGTTTTCAGCCTCCATATTTTCGGGAATAGGCGCAATTTCAGCTGCTCCCGGCTTGTCCCACAGTTCTTTAGAGGCTAAATTCTTCCTACCGTCATTTTCAATTTCCAGCGATTTGTTTTCGGCTGGACTATTCTCTACATTTCTTCTGGCGCTTGAAAAATCTCTTTTATCTGGTAAATTGGTACTACCCTCCGAACTGGATTCCCTGCCTGGGGAAGTTCGCCGTACGCTGGGAAATTCCCGTCTGTTCAGCTTATTATCAATAATGGGTAAAGATTCCTGCGTCGGATTAACCCTTCTTACTCTTTGTAATTCTCTGGGAACTTCGCGATTTTCCTCCTCCTTTGGAAGATATTCCTCCTGAGGAGGCGAGCTATCAACAGTAAATACTTGATCCTTTATAACAACGGGAGGAGGTACTGACTGTGAAACTGACGTTTCCTCCACCTTATCAAAATCAATTCGAAATTGTTCTGGTTTTGGGTTAACAGGAGGAGTTACCAATGGACTAACAACCTTTTCCGATGCAACACCTGCTAAGGCTTGCTGGTCGAGAATTTTATAAACTAACTCTTTTTTGGTTAATTTTTTGAATCCTGGTACTCGCATTTCTTCCGCTAAATCGCGTAACTCGGGTACCAACATTTCATTGAGCTGGACAATGTCGTATTGCATGAATAAAACTTTAAGAAAACAGGAGATTCGCTCGTCGAACCATATAGAATAATTAATAGAACTGAAATTTTCCTTTCCCACTAAGAGAAAGATATTTTATTTTTACCAAAAAAATATCCTAAAGAAGAAGCTAGTGTAAAGAAGCTAATCTATATTGAAAGGAAAAAACAGGGTGAATTTTAGATTTCCTTTACATACAAGGAAACATTGAGACAAAAATAGATTAATTTTTTACACTAAGTATTATCTTTGCAAAAAATTTACTTAATGAGTCAAATTTTTTCAAATAAATAGACAAAAAAAACTCTTTAAAGTTCATTAAAGAGAAAAAGGGAAGTAAAATTATGTTGCAAATTAGCGTTATCCGTCAAAATCAGTTAGAAGTCATTGAAGGACTTGGCAAGAAAAATGTGCCCGATGCTGCTGAAAAAATAGCTGAAATTCTTCAGCTTGATGATCAGCGCAAACAATGGCGAACTGAACTTGAGAAGTTACTTACTGATCGAAATCAGTTCTCTGATGAAGTTGGAAAACGATATAAAGAAGGCGATAAAGAGGGTGCAGAAGCTATTAAAGTCAAAGTAAATGCGCTAAAAGACAAAACGGCCGAACTGGAGGTACTTTTGGGGAACATAGAAAAAGACCTGGATGGGTTGCTTTATTTGATTCCCAATCTTCCCCATGCCAGCGTTCCTCCTGGCAAAACACCTGACGATAATGAGGAATATCAATCCTGGACAGCCGAACTTCCTGTTTTAAGTGAACAGGCGCTACCCCACTGGGATTTGGCTAAAAAGTATAACCTTTTCGATTTAGAACTGGGTGTAAAAATTACTGGTAGTGGATTTCCCGTTTATCGTGGTAAAGGGGCAAAACTACAACGCGCACTCATTCAATTTTTTTTAGATGAAGCTGTCAATGCCGGTTATGAGGAGATTATGCCGCCATTATTGGTAAATGAAGCTTCTGCCACAGCCACTGGACAACTCCCCGATAAAGAGGGGCAAATGTATTATGTAGCCAAAGACGACCTTTACCTGATACCAACCGCTGAAGTACCTATAACAAATATTTTACGTGACGTTATCCTGGACACTGCAAAACTTCCAGTGAAGATGTGCGGTTACACCCCTTGTTTTAGAAGAGAAGCAGGTTCCTACGGCGCGCATGTCAGAGGACTAAATAGGGTTCACCAGTTTGATAAGGTTGAAATTGTTCAAGTTGCGCATCCAGATCAATCCTATCAGGTTTTTGATCAAATGATTCAGCATGTTAGTCAAATTTTAGCTAAATTGGAACTACCTTACAGAATATTGCGCTTATGTGGTGGCGATATGTCTTTTGCCTCTGCTTTGACTTATGATTTTGAGGTGTATTCTGCTGCTCAAAAACGATGGCTGGAAGTAAGTTCTGTTTCAAACTTTGAAACATTTCAAAGTAACAGGTTAAAATTAAGATTCAAAGACGGCAAACAATCCAGACTCGCACACACCCTGAATGGAAGTGCATTAGCTTTAGCCCGTATTGTAGCCGCTTTGTTGGAAAACAATCAAACAGCCGAGGGTATTATTATTCCTAAAGCCTTGATTCCCTACACCGGTTTTGACCGTATATCTTGACTTTAATGTAAACTAAATTTTAAGGAATTACGTTATAATCCTAAAAAATTCAAATCATGGGATATTTTATTTTAGCAGGTTTGTTATCATTGGTTGGTTTTATCATCAGCCAGAAATTAAAAAATAAATTCAGGCATTACAGCCAAATCGGTATTCGCTCCGGATTGTCCGGGCGCGAAATAGCTGAAAATATGCTTAAGTATTACGGTATTCATGATGTTCGAATAGAAGAAGGACACGGCATGCTGACGGATCATTATAATCCTATGTCTAAAGTTGTGAATTTAAGTCCCGATGTATTTAACGGAAGGACCATTGCCGCTGCGGCCGTTGCAGCACACGAATGCGGTCATGCGGTGCAACACAACCAGGCTTATGCTTGGTTAACCATGCGTTCAGCTGTAGTACCCATAGTAAATATTGCCTCATCACTGCAACAATGGCTTTTAATGTTAGCCCTTGGTTTATTTGGATCTGGTGGCAATCAAACCATTTTGTTTATCACCATGCTTACCTTTTTAGTAACGGCAGTATTTAGCTTAATCACCTTGCCTGTGGAATTTGATGC
>Ga0315900_10007095_pt1 | contig 14812 bp, 20 predicted proteins | sample LakEriMetagenome_FD_203521 | JGI IMG/M metagenome (GOLD analysis project Ga0315900, IMG submission 203521) | Freshwater fungal communities from buoy surface, Lake Erie, Ohio, United States - Buoy 12 MA114 | ecosystem: Environmental > Aquatic > Freshwater > Lake > Lake biofilm | place: USA: Lake...
CAAAACTTGGTTGCTTTCCTTTATCTCTAAGTAATTCTCTAAGGTTTCCTTCTTCAGCAAGATAAACCATCATTGGTCTTTTTTCACAACAACCTTTTTTTGAAAAGACATCAACTCTTTTCCACTGCAAATATTCTTGAGGAAGTTGTCCTGCATAATAATATTCTTTATCAGAAACACTTAAATTAAAAGTTTGAAGGAGAATTTGTAAGTCATCTTTTCTTCTTGTTGAACCCTCATCACCTTCTTTAGTAAGATTGATACCATGTAATTGTCTACGTACCCATTCTACCTGAGCTTTATTAAAAGACTCAACAATTTGCCAGCAAGTTATATTGTCATAATCTTGACTATCAAGTTTATTGAGACGTTCTTTTATCTTTATGGTAATAGTACTATTTAGCATTACTATCTATTTTTAGCAATTTTTTTAAATGTTTTAGCAAGATTATATCTTTTGCTTCCTGGAGGACAAGATGAACTTCCAAATTTAGAACCTGTACACACTCCTTCAGTACCACGTCTTTTTATAGACTTAGTAACTTTCTGCATCCAGTTCTTATTAGTAACACCTCCTTTTTTTGCTTGTGGAGTTTTCATAGTTATTTCTTTTTAACACCACCTTTTTTCATGTAACCCATTTTGTTTCTTACAGCAGTTGGTAATTTAGCAAGTCCTGGATTATTACTTTTATCTACAGGTTTTAATGGTCCACCTGATTTCTTTTTTATAATTCCTCCTTTTTTAGCAAAACCATATTGACCAGAAGTACCAAGGTTTTCTTGTGGCATACCATATAGTTCACCACCCTTTTGCATTTTTTTTACTTTCTTAACAGGTCCGCTAGATTTCATTTTTCCACAACCCATTTTACATGTTTTCATTGTTTTCATTTTATATATAAATTAACAGTTCCACTTTCTTAAAGAAAGAGCTTTTCTAGTTGGTCTTCCTTTTTCATCTTTCATAGGTCCGGGCATCCCAGACATTCTAGCACAAAAAGATTTTCTTCTCTTAGCATCTTTACTTCCAGGTTTAAGTTTAGAAGGTTTGGTAGTTACAGCTGTCTGAAGTTTACTACCTGGATTTTCTCTTCTATAGGAAGCAACACCTTTTGCATTAAGACCACCTTCCGGGTTCTTACCTTCTTTTCTTGTCCAAGCTGGAGTCTTTGCCATCTTTTTTCTTTTTAGGATATGGATTTTCTTTATGCCACTTCTTAGTTGCCGCTATACCTTGTTTAATAGTTTTTGCTCCGGCTTTTTTAGTTAAGTTAATTGTATCCCACTTTCCTTTATCTTTAGTAGGATGATTAACCATAATATCACCGGGTTTACCTTTACCAATTTTATTAGTCTTTTTATAAATCCGGTGCTTTTCACCATCAGCAGTAACTCTTGCCACTATTTCTTAGCTTTAGGAGTTGCTTCTTTTTTTGTTTCTTTTTTTTCCTCTGCTTTTACATATGCAGGATTCAATATAAATTTTCCAGGTGCAGTTTCTATGTAAGCTGGAATTTCTTTTTTTGTTGCCATGTTATATTAATTTAATTAAATTTTTTTACCTGAAGCAAGATTATTAAATTCTTTTGCTTTTTCTGCTGCCATCTTTTTTACATCAGCCATTAACTTAGTATTCTTTTGAATCTCAGCAGCTCTTTGTAATGTAGACATAGCAGATTCAACTTCCCACTTTCTCATCTCTGCTTTACCACCCCCTAAAATAGAAATACCAACAGTAGAAGAACTCTTCTTAGTTGGTGTTGATTTTTTAGTTGTTGTTTTTTTTATTGCCATAACTATACTTTTTTAACTCTTCTTCCCATACCTACTTTAGACTTTTCAGCTTTCTTAGCAGCTAGTTTAGAAGGAGTTAGTTCATACTTTGTTTTAGGAGTATCCTTTGATACTCTTTTTGTAGGCCGGCAGTATTCATTTTTACCACCGGCACCACAAGGTTTTCCTGATTTAGTATCTTGCCACTTCTCTGCTTGCCATCTTTTTAGTTCAGTTCCTTTCTCAGTCTTTCTAACTTGACCTTTACCTTTTCTACACTTAGCAATAGCTTGTGATGCTCTTGCTGAAGGAAAAACAGCATATCTGGATTTTACACTATGATAACAAGAATCTTTTGGCATGACTATTTCTTTTTAGTTCCGCCTTTTTTCATCATACCTGGCTTCATAGAAGTACCATACATAGCTTTTGGTAATGCAGTTTTAGGAGCTTTAGAAGTTCCTCCTACTTTTCCTTTAGTTTTCTTTGATGCAGAAACTTTAGAATTAGAATTTACCATACCACCAGTTTTATAACTTTTAGTAGTACCACCTAATTTTTGCATTTTACCACCTGGAAGCATTAATCCTTTTATTTTAGATTTTTGTTCAGGTGTCATACCTGAAATAACTTTTTTACATTCAGGACTATTTGGGTTTTTATTACAACCTGATGTCAAAGATTTATCATCTGGAAAAAATTTACCACTTTTAGATACATAAGGAGCTGATATTGCATTTCCATTTGCATCTACACATTTTCCATTTACTAGTTTGTATCCTGAAGGACACGCCATTTTAGTTGCCATTTTATTTTAAATTTAAGAGTTCCAATACTTTTCACAAGCCTGAATCAAATCTTTTAAAATATCCTCATTTAAAGGATTTTTTAAGTGTTCAATTACATCAGAAACATTTCTACCAAGTAAACTATTTGTTTTAGCATGATAAATATATCCATCTGGCTTATTAATAATATACTTAAAAAAACTGGAATCACGAACAATTGATTTAATTTTTAGTGTTTCCATATCCATATTTGTTGCATCAAGGAAAGTTTTTGCTGCTCTTTCTTTATTAGATTCAGCTCCATCACCAGAAATATATTTATCCATATTTTCATAAATAACATCTAATGGTGTAGATTTCCTATATTGAGTACTGTTTGCATCTACAACTTTTGCAATGTAGAATAACTTAGTACTATTTTTATCAAATAATTTCTGTAATTCTGAATAAGACTTGTTACGAAGTTTTTTGTATTCAGTTCTTACCATTACAGTTTCTTCTTCTTTATCTAGATAGAATTTAGGTGGTACTGCTTTAGATCTTGCATCATCAAAACTTTTTGCAATCATTGCAAATCCTCCTGCTTCAATAGCACGCATTTTAATTCTATCAAAAGGTTTATTTGGATCAAGATATACAGGTTGATTACCACAAGCCATATCTATTTTATTCCAAAACTCTTTATTATCAGGTTTAAGAAGTTTTACTTTATTCCAAAAATCTTTATCATCTGGATCAAGAATATTTGCTGCAAGTTCTCTTTCTAACTCAGCTACATCAATTCTTATTTGTTTAACTCTTGCTTCTTTTAATTCAGGATCTAATAATTTAATTTCAGGTGCAAATTCATTTAAACCTGTAATATATCTTATTACTCCATTATTTTCTAAACAAGCAAGTTGTTCATTATGAGTTACTCCTTCAAAAAGACTCATACCATATTGTTGTAGTCCCATGTTTTCTGCATTTGCATCAAAGTAAGGTCGGACTGCAATAGAAGTTTTTTTAATACTTCCTACCCCTACTTCTACCATTGTAAAATCTGTTGTTTCCATGTTTTGTTGGTTTTTATTTGTTGGTTATTTTTTTAATTTAAAAAGGGAGGAGTTACCCCCTCCCTATTTTATATATATGATGGATTAGAATGAACCACCAGTGATTGGGTTTCTCATAACAATCTTCAATACTTTAGTTGGGTCTTTTACCCAAATAGCAGGCATTGTTTGAGACATCATTACACGGTATCCATTGAACTGACCAGAAGATTGGAACCCTTGAGTTCTTCCCATGTAGTCCATAGTACCATTTTGATACCACCACTTCAATTGATTATCCCAAGATAACTTCAATAGATAAATGTTATCATTTGTGTTATCAGTGATATCAAAGATAATAAATGAATAAGAAGATAATGGGAAACCATCAATGATTGGGTTCTCAATATCATTTGTATGAACATTGTCAAATGCCGGGTTAAGAACAAACTTAACATTTGCCAAGAATGGAATTACATATGAAGTATAAGCAAATCCAAAGTTCAAGTCCATACCTTTACCAGTGATTGCACCAATATCAGCAGCTTGGATAAGAAGACCAGATGAAATAGCTTCTCTTTTGATAGCTTCATTTACCATTCTCATTCCACCCATACCAGTTTGAACTACTAGTGCACGTTTTGGATCTGGACCTTGGAATTCAACTTTACCATTGAAGAAGTTATAGATTTCTCCACGGAACAAATCCAATGTAAAGTTATTTTTGTTGTATACTCTTTTGAAAGAGTTATCCAACTGTCTCCAAAGACCCACAGATAATCTAATATCATCTGGACCATCTTGACGTACTCTACCTCCTTGTCCCCACATTAAGTAAGTCTCAATGTCAGTTGCAACTTTAGATAAGTGAGCTGCTTCCATTTGAGTCAAGAATGTTCTAGAAAGATCTCCGTTATCAAATGCTTTTTTAACTTTATCTTTACCCATAACCTTAATCATATCTTCTAATGAAGTTATAGAAGGATCATTAGTATTTTTGTCAAAAGTTCTCCAGATCTCAGTTACAGGAACTGTACCATCTGCATTCATTCCACCTTTAATCATCAAGTCTGCACGAGATGAGATAGAATAATGTACGTGAGCTTCAGCACCACCTACAAAGTTATAGAATTCACGGAATCCTGTTCTTGTTGTAATGTCTGAAAATCTTTCACCATATTCTCCACGGGCAGAACCTTTACGGAATACTTTTGTACCATTTGACAAATACTTATTATCTAAATATTTAAAGTTGTCATTGTTTACTAATTGTACAGTATAAACATATCCGTCTCCTAAAGGAAGAATATCTTGATCTGTAATGTACATCTCAACACCGTTATATTTGTCATAAGTAATGATATCACCATGTCCAAATTCACGTCTACTTAATTTTATACGGAAAGTACCACCATCAACACCTTTAAAAGTATTGTCTGGTTCAATGTCTTCAATGACATATGGAAGATCTACAGATACAGGAGTCTGCCATCTGTACTCTCCACGAGCATTGTCAACCATGATTACATTTTTACCACCAAAACTTGACATTTGGTAAAGTGGCATTTCAACTTTTTGAGCCATAGCCCAAAGGTCTACTGGACCTAAATCCATAGGTTCAGCATCTTTAAGCATGTTCACCAAGTGGTAAGAATCCACATGGGAACTTGCATTGTAAGCGGTATCTCTGAGGAATATACCATTGTTTAAAACTGGAGTTGCCATTTTATATATTAATTTAAATTGTTACTACTTAAAATCTTTTAAAAAGATTATTTTGTCTTTTAATTGTTTTTTGTGATCTAGAAGGAGTATATCTTTTTTCTTCTTCTTCTTCACCGCCAGAAGAAGTTAATCTTCTAGATTGTTCTGTTTTTAATTGTCTTACTACTTTTTCAGTAGCTTCTTTTGATCCTATTTCTCTTACTTTGTTTTTGTATCCATTTGGATCTGCAAGTAACCAAAGTGCTTCTGCAATAAGATCATGTCTTGGTTCTACAAATTGATACTTCTCTAGTAAGTGCCCAAGTAAATTAGTTGGTTTTCCTGATATAGATGGGTAGTTAGGTTGAACTAATCCTGAGTAAAGTAAACTTTGAGTTTTTCTGTCAAGTTTAATTCCTCCTATATCACCTACTGATAATGTATTATAAACATTATCCATATAATACTTAGCAGCTTCTTCTTGTTGTCTTTTCTTATTCTCTTGTTCAGCTAATTGTCTTGCAACAATTTTCTCTTGCATTTTATCCAATTTTGGTTTAAACTGCAATGCTTTTTGTTCAAGTTTACCTAGATCCTTCCAATCATCAATTTCTGATTCAATCTCTTCAGGTGTACCAAAATTAGTTGCATATAAATATTGTCTTGCAATTTCTTCTTGATCTTCAGCAGATTCAGGATCTAGTTGTACTATTTCTTCTACGTAAGCTAGTGTTCTAAATAAACCTTTAAGATCTTGTCCACCATCTGCTACATATTTAGCAGCAATCTGAAGTTCTTCAGGTAGAGATTGAAAAAATTCTTTTGGTGTATTTTGTCTTATTGTGTCTTCTTTTTCTTGAAGATTAGCTTCAAAAAGTTCTCTAAAATCTTTAGTACTATATTCTTCTAATGGTTTATCATCATCAAAAGGAATAAGACTACCATCTTCAATCATCTTTTGAGCAAGTTCATAAAGACCAGACTTATCTACTTTAGGTCTACCTTTATTACCTGCATCTTCTTCTTGAGAAATAAGATTATCAAGTTCATTAAATGCTTCTTGAACTTCATCATCACTTACTGTTTCTTTTTTCTGACTAGTTTCAGAATCAGTATCTTTTTTAGAATCCGGTTTGTCAAAGAACGAAGTATCTACAGTTTCTTTAGAAAACATTGATTTTGGTTTTTCTTCCTCAGGTAACATTACACTTTCTGCTCCTGGCATTCCAAATATTTCATCAATATTTACATCTACTTGTTCTACCGTTGTAGAATCTTGAACCTGATCTTCAGGGTTATTGTTAGTTGTACTCATTTGTTGGTTTTTATTGGTTTGTTAGTTTAATATAATAATAAATTTTTAAAATTTAAAAGAATAAAAATAATTTTAAGCACTATATAGCTAACTATTATTTCTTTTTATCTTGTGCATTTGAATCATATTTATTTTTATTCTCTCTGGCAATTTGTAATTGTTTATCTGCTATTTCTTTTTGAGTCTGTAATTTTTGTTCTTCTAATGATAATTTCTGATTATGTTTTATCATATCATCATTTTGTTTTCTTCTCTGTAAATCAGTTTGTTGTTGATACTGTTCAGTTTGTCTAATTTCTTTCATAGCATCTCTGTAATCAGATACTTCATTTTTATCTACATCTGCCATAGCACCATAACCAGCAGCTCTAATTTCTGCAACAAGAATATCTCTTTGTCTATCTTTTTCTTTTTCAGCCATAGTAGCATCAATCTTCATTTGTTCAATCTCTTGCTGTTTTTGAAGTGCTTGATCCTGCATTTGCTGTTGTTGTTGCATTTCTTGTTGTTTCTGAGTTTGTTGTTTTTGTTCTGTAGACTTAAGTACAGTATTAAGTTCAGCAATAGAGTCAGATTGAACAACTTTACCTATATCATAAATACTAGCACCTGTAGTATTATTTTGTAAAGCCATTTGTTTAAGTTGTTCAAGAACAGCTCTATGATTTGCTGTAGTAGTGCAAAATATATTTAAATCTCTTAATAATAGATCTGTACCATTTATCTCAAAGTTTACTTTTTCATCATTTGCTGTAATATAAGTTAATCTTGCAGATGGATTAGTTGAGTGATAGTATTGTGCTAGATCTGTTCTCATTTGATGAACTCTAGGCATTAGATAATCTGCATGTTGTATAAAGTAAACTTCTGTTTGTGCATATGATGCAGCAACAGCTTGTTCTACTCCAGTAGCAGTTTGTTGAGATAATTGTTGACCCATTCTTTGTGGATTAACACCAATTACTTCATATGCTTGTTGTTTAAAATGATTAGCTAACTGTACTCTGGACATTAATCTTTCTGTCTGAGATAGATCTAGTTTTTGGAAATGTTGGAAGTTTAATGCATTCTCTGTATTTGTAATAGAAGTGTCCAATGGTAACATTTGGAAATTCTTCATTGCTACATATGCTTTAGCATAGTTACCTTTACCCCAATCTTCTCCTAATGAGTGTCTTGGTAAAGTATTCTGGTCAAGCATGATGATAGTACCTAATTCATCTACTAGTATATCTGCAATCTGGTTGTTAACTATATTGTATCCAATCTGGTATGGTTTCATTAAGTCAATTAATGCAGTAGATTTAGTATTTCTATCTGAAAATACAGCTCCTTCTACAGGAAGCTTGCAACCATATAAATTGTTATCACCTTTAAATTGAAATTTAAGTGGTCCAATTTTTTTTCTATTTACACCTATATACATAGGAGAAAATCCACCAGGATTATTCATACCCCAGAAAGAAGGAATATTAGGACCAATCTTTACACCACCCCAAACTTCATTAATCCATATCCAATCTATATGTTCACCAAAAACTAAATTATCTTTTGTTTTATTCTTAAATAATCTAGTATCATAAATTGGTTTATCTATAACTTTATAATCCTCTGTAATAATTTCATTAGTTACTTCACCAGACTCAACTATTTTAGTTAGATGTCCTACTTTACGTTGAGATTTCCAATAACATGTTGTTACTCTTAGTAAGTATGCAGTACCTTGATCATAATAGTCTTCTCCTTCTGCAAGAATTTGTGTAATTACATCTGATCCATCAAGAACATTACCTGACATAAAAGATGTATATTGTCTATATGCAAGTGATGGCATTTGTGTATTCCAATCATGTGACTTGGTACCATCATAAAAAGAACCATCATTTTGTAGTCCACCAATGGTATAACCAGCAGATCTTATAGGATATATTGCTTCTAATGCTTGTAATTGCTCATCATCCATTAAATATCCATACTTATCAATAACATCAGCTGGAGTAAACATGTCTGTTTTACCTACCCAATTAGATTGTGAAATATACCTACTATCTGGAGATTTATGATAAAAACAAAGAACAGGATTCCATAGTTCTACTTCATAGTCATCTTCCATCATATGAAAATGCCAGAACTCTCTATCTGTAATTAACATATCACGAAAACCTCTTTCTTCTAATTCATCCATTCTAAATCTTTCAACATCAACTTTGTGTTGATGTGTAGCCCATTGTTCTATCATAGAACGGTAATCTTTTTTAAAGAACTGTTCAATTTCAGGTAAAGATTTTAAATTATCTGGTTGTAGTTGCTGTTGAGCTTCTTCTGATTCAGGATCTAAACCTTGTTCTAATAATGCTGCAGTAACTTTAACTTGAGCATCAGCAAGTAATGTTTCTTCTACCATTGCTCTTTTTTGTTCCATCATCTCATTATATGAAAACTCATCTACAGCACGGTATGTAAGTTTAGTAGATCTCTTTGCAAATTCTGCTACTAGAACATTAATAACATTAGGAATAATAGGATAAAATTTAAGTTCAAGAGCTGATTGATCCTCTTTAGTTAATAGTTCTACAATATCTTTATAATCATTATCTTCTTCAATTATATAATCGGTTCTATCAATAATACCTTTTGCTAGTTTATAATTTTTCATAAATCTTCTAGCATTTCTACGGATTTGTTTAAGACCTTGCCACTCTAACCAGTCAAGGTTCCATGCAGCCCATTCATCATCTTTTTCTTCTTTAGGTAAGAATTGTAATGGCTGAGTAATAGTACCTATTTTATTGTACTTTGTTTTTGCTCCTTTCTTAATATCTAAAGCATTATATATTTGCATAGTTCTTTATTTAATATTTTTAAATGCAGATCTTCTAAAATGACCTCCAACATTTCCCATATGTTTGAATGGACTCTTATTTAATTTAAACAAATTTTCTGACTTTTGCAAGTTTTTAGCTGCATCATCCATGATAACTCTTTTTGAATAACCTCTATTTGATTCTTGAATTTTCATAAATGATACTAAAGCAGCAAAAGAAACTAGTCTATCCACGTTAACACCATCAGTGTATTCTCTCATTTCTTTGATTAACATTGGATCAGGAATTCTTTCAATTCCATATTTAGTTTTTACAACCGTTCCATCTGATTTTAATTCTTGATCTAATTCTTCTTTACAAAATTCTATAGCATAACTAAGAAGATGTGCTTTAAAAAGAGTACCTGTATTTTTCCATCCGTATTCTTGAAATACATTAGCATTAGAACCTAAATCTTTTAAGAACATAATTTGACTTTTAGGTACAAGATATCTTTGTTTTTTTCTAGATATCATATATTGAATAAATAAAGATATGTTATTTTCTACAAGTGCCCATGCATTATACCATTCAATAATAAGTTCTAACTGTCTATGAGTTTGATTAATATCATCATATCTACCACACCATGCTGCTACTATTTTACCTTGTTCTATATATGTCTCAGTTTCAACACCAGTAACCTTAGTTACTTCAACTGGAGCTTTCATTACATATATGGAACATAATGATTCTGAGGTAGTTGTCTTTCCTTCAGATACAGGGTCAATTGATGCATAATACATTCCAAATGAAGGATCTGCAACTGGTCTTTCCCATACAACAAGACAACCTGTTTTATCTTCTGTTTTTTTAGAAATAGGAAATTCCATTATGGGTCTTTTGTTACTTTTTGTAACAACCGGTTTTCCTTCAGCACTAGGTTCTATTTGTAAAAATTCATATGCATATTCCTTATCTTCTATTCTTCTTTCTTGTGCTGATAAAAGATGTGGAGGAAATACAGATACTGTTCTATAAGCAAATGCTTCTTTGATGTTTCTTGGATGCTGAGAAATTCTTAACTGGTAATCTTCAGGGGCAAGTTCATCCTTCCATTGTTTAAATTGTTTTTCTAAAGCTTCTATTGCTTCTTCTACAAGTGAATTACCATATTTATCTATATAAGGAGGCATAGACCATTGTTCAGGAATAAATAAACCTGACATACCAATACTACCTTTATCATCTATAAGATCTGTTTCTACAGCATATATATCTTTTGATGTAGGATTAAGTATCATATCCTTTAGAGGATTACATTGAGATAAATCACCCACAGATCCTGCAGCAATAAACATACCTGTAGTAATCAAACCAGATCTCATTGCTGGTCTCATATATTCATAAGTCTGATCCATCTTAGGAGCAATCCCAGCCTCTTCATGAAAAAAGAATTTAACCGGACCCCCTACACCATTTGTTGGATCTTTCTCAAATGACATACCTTGTATAGTACCTTTTAGACCAACTTCAGCTTTTCTATCTCCTTTTCTTACTTCAATCTTTTGTTGCCACATCATTACTTTTTGTGGATTCATTGGTCTATACCAAGCAGTATGTTCATTTAAAAATGCAGCATATTCATCTAAAAATTTCCAAGAACCTTTTTCATTAATATAATCTTTAAGACTAGCTCCCATTTTTAAAGTAACCCCTGCTTCAAACCATTGTTGATTTATAAGTTTACCCATATGATAATAAGAAGATGCTATCTGACGTTTCTTTAAAATAGCAGAGTGTTTATAGTTTAGTTCTGCTAAAAGTTCATAAAGAGCCATATGATATTGAGCATCTCTAATTTTAGCAAAGTCAAACTTTTGTTGTTCTTTATCAAAGATGGGTAAAAAATTTAACCACATATAATATTCTCTTGCAAGAAACCATATATTATCATTATCTTTTACAATTATTCCTTTTCTACATTTAGCTTTTTGATCATCCCAGTAATTTATAAAGTCTCTTGACTTAAAGGGAGCTGTACAATATACCCCATCTTTTTTAAATTTAATTGACTCTGAAATGAATATTTCATTTGTAAGTTCATTAAAGTTATATTTTCCGGGTTCTTTAAAAAGTTCTCTGATAAAGTTACTGAAGTCCTCTCTGGATTCAAAACTTGTAGTTGTCCATTTTCCATTATCGTATGTTGGTATATCTTGATAAATTTCACTCATACTTACTGATCATATGCTGTTCCTATACCTCCACGTACTCTACTTGATTGTTCTTCTTGTAGATCTTTGTAGGCACCTTTAAAAGATTGTCTAATTGCTTCATAGTTCTTAGCTGCAGCAATAAGAGAATTCATGTTACCATCACGTCCATGTGTGATAGGAGTAGTTTCCATGTATCTTCCTAATCTATCTAACATAGTTGCAATACCTTTATATGCTCTGGATGTAGGAGTTTCATACATCTTTTTACAAAACTCTAATGCTATATAGATTGTGTTATCTTCTGTAGAAAATTCCCCACCAATTTGTTGTATTATTAAAGATTCTTTATCTACATCTGGTGTAAAGAAAAATGGATTAAGATCAGGATTTGGGCAAGACATATAAAATAAATACATATATATCTTAAGATAATCATCTGGATATTCATCCATAACATCTTTAAGAGCTTTTAATGTATAGCAATGTTCAGTAGGAATTACTACCCCATTCTGTACATCAAATAATTTAGTTAAAATCATTTCTTTTTAATTTTATGTCTATTATCACTAAGATAGTGAATAATTCCAACAACTTCATCTATTAAATAAGGTATTGAAATCGGTATAACTTCTTTTACAATTGGCTCACCATTTACATCTAATTTAGCTACAGGATATCCCCACTGGTCTTCTTTCTCTACTTCAAAGGTAATATGATGAATAAATATTCTTCCTGACTTTAGTTTAGGGTTATGCTTTAGTATAATATACATATAAATACTAAGTTGTAATGCATAATGATAAAAATTACAATCATCAAGTGTATCTACAGGAGGCATCATCTTTTCAGATTTACCATCCCAATCTACATAAGATTCTTTTTTAATTTCTTTATTAGTCTTATAGTCAATGATATTTACTTTACCATTGACTACTTCAACTAAATCTGATTGTCCACAGATACCTGCTGATCTTAAATAGACCATATGTTCTGGATACACGCCTGGTTCTAGTTTTTGTTTAGGAGCCACTTTAACTCCTTCTCTAACTTCAGAAGGTTTAAATACAGGTATATTTATACCTTCTCTTTCTATTGAAGCTAAAGAACATAAATCTGTTTCTCTTTGATTATGATACCATGTACCTAGAGTAATAGATCTATTTGCCTCATTATTCCAAATCTGTTGTATAATTTTTGGATCAATTCCAGACCATTTAGATTTTTTACTCTTACTTACTTTTTCAGCAACTTTTTTTGCATCAAAAGGTTTTTTAAAATGGGAAACAAGTGCGGTTACACTTATCCAATCAATGTTACTGTCATCAAGACTTTTATAACTATGATCATCTGCATTAAATACTATCATAACTTTTCTAATTGATCTTCTTCTTCTTCTGTAGTAATTGCTTCCCATTTACCTAAGGGACACTCCGAGGATAGAGATCTAGTTTTAAAATTTAGTGAGCATCCACATTCATTACAACAAGGAGCCGTACCTTTTACAGCACACTTCCTACCTTTGTGTTCACATTCATCACAAATAGAATATCTTAGTCTTGCTATTTCTTCAACTGTTTCATCTCTGATAACACTATTAGTTATCCCCTCCAGAATCTGTTTCCTGTTCTGCCAAATTAGTTTTAGAGTATTTTTCATTTTTATTATTTATAAAAGTTTCTAATTTTTTATCCATTTCATCTAATTTCTCCGATAAAAGAATTAATTTCTGTACTTTTTCTTCAAGCATTTTTTTATTGTAATATGCATTAAATGTAGAGGTATCATGATTTGTTAAATAAGATTGGTATTTACCTATTGACTTTTTTACTAAATTTTTTTTAACTACAAAATGACCTAATCCTTCTACATTAATTCTTGGATCATCTAAACTAACCAAAGCTTCTCTAAGTTTTTTATAATAAAAATCCATTACAGATTCTGTTAATGCTTTAGAGAGTTCATTTTCTTCAGAAAAATCTTTATAATATTCTCTTGCTTTTTTAGGAATCATCTTCCAAGAATTTTATAATCCAATAAAATATTACCTTCAGTCTGGACTTTAATGTCTTTATTAATAAATATTAGTTTTTTATTTTTCGGGTCTTTTTCTATAAGTTTATTTTTTTCACATTTATTAATGCAATTTCTTACAGTCTGAGGAGATTTAAATATACTATACTCCTCAGAAGCATCATAACAAAAATGTGTTAATTCAATGGGTCCTATTAAACTTAATAATGTAAGGCAGTTTAAATCAGACTCTGTGACAATAATACTATTTATATAACAATGAGTTAGAATCTGAAATTTAACAACATCTTTTTTATTCATTATGACCCTTTTTTGTACTTGATTTACAAGGGCCATTGTTTATTGTTTTTTAAGTTTTCTTTCTTTAGGTGCTTCATTTAACTCTTCTTCTAAATCTTCTTCTGATGGAGGAGTCATCATCATTGCATATTGCATTTGAATATTTGCTCTTTTAAATCTTAGTTCATCAATTTCACAAAGTTTCTTTTCATATAAATACTGAGCATCTAAATATGGCATTGATTCAGTGTAAAACTTCAACATTTCATCTTTTTTTAATTGAAGTTCTTCGGCAGATAATTCTGCATGTTGGTTTAAATTTTCCATAATATATTAATTAAAGTTTATACAAATATATTAAAAAAGTTTAAACTAGATATATTTAAATAAAAAATCCAGGCATACTACATACCTGGATCTCTATAACTTAATTAAGTTAGTTATCTATTTTTAAGTGTAAAGTTTAAAATAGTAATAAGATAAAACTCTCTAGATAAATCTAGTTCAAGAGTAAAAATATCTACACTAGATAATCTTAGTCTTATCATTAATTTATCCCATTGTTTTTGAGAGTTTCTCCAGTTATTTCTAAATTTCATGATCCTATCTCAAAGTGCATCCAATCATAGTTCTTCTCTCTACCAAGAGATATAAACCCATGTTTGTAAAATATATCTATCATAGCTTTATACTCAGGTCTTGCAAACCTAGCAGTCTTGCTTGTTTCTTTTAAAGTGTTTCTAGCAGGATCTAAATCAATAGCTATTCCCCATGAATGCTTACTCCATGCAGATCCTCCTCTCATCTTACGGTAATTAAAACAACCACCAAATAGGTCAATCCCTAGTTCTTTAATTCTAGGC
>Ga0315900_10007096_pt1 | contig 14806 bp, 10 predicted proteins | sample LakEriMetagenome_FD_203521 | JGI IMG/M metagenome (GOLD analysis project Ga0315900, IMG submission 203521) | Freshwater fungal communities from buoy surface, Lake Erie, Ohio, United States - Buoy 12 MA114 | ecosystem: Environmental > Aquatic > Freshwater > Lake > Lake biofilm | place: USA: Lake...
AACTAGTTTGCAATCGTTAAGGGTTATTCGCCCTTGACTTTTGCGATGATCTCTTTCGACACATGTTCTGGAACCTGTGCGTAAGAGTCAAACTCCATTGAGTAGCTGGCACGACCTTGTGTTCGGCTACGAAGATCTCCTACGTAACCAAACATCTCAGAAAGTGGTACCAATGCTTTGACGACTTTTGCGCCAGAGCGGTCATCCATGGACTGAATCTGCCCACGGCGTGAATTCAAATCTCCAATTACATCACCCATAAAGTCATCAGGGGTAACAACTTCAACTGACATCAATGGCTCTAGCAAAACTGGTCCAGCTTTACGAGTTCCCTCTTTGAATGCCATGGATCCTGCAACTTTGAACGCAAGTTCAGAAGAGTCAACATCATGGTAAGCACCATCAAGCAAAGTAACTTTTACACCAACAAGTGGGTAGCCAGCCAAAATTCCGTTAGCCATTGCCTCTTTACAACCTACGTCTACTGAAGGAATGTATTCGCGCGGAATACGTCCACCACTAACTTCATTAACAAATTCGTAGTTTTCTTCAGATCCAACTAGTGGCTCAACGTTAATAATTACGCGACCAAACTGTCCAGAACCTCCAGTTTGCTTCTTGTGGGTGTAATCAATTTTTTCAACCTTACGAGTGATGGTTTCGCGATAGGCAACTTGTGGTCGACCAACATTTGCTTCAACCTTGAACTCACGGCGCATACGGTCAACCAAAACCTCAAGATGAAGTTCGCCCATGCCAGCAATAATTGTTTGGCCAGAGTCATCATCTGTGTGGACTCTAAAAGTTGGATCCTCTTCAGCTAGGCGCTGGATTGCGATACCGAGCTTCTCTTGGTCACCCTTTGTCTTTGGTTCAATAGCAACTGAGATAACAGGATCTGGGAAATTCATTGATTCCAAAACGATTGGCTTAGCAGGGTCGCAAAGAGTTTCACCAGTAGTGGTGTCTTTCAATCCCATAACAGCCACGATGTGACCTGCAGTTGCGCTATCGCGCTCTTCACGCTTGTTTGCGTGCATTTGATAAATCTTGCCAATGCGCTCTTTGCGATCTTTGGTGGCATTTAGCAACTGCATACCAGTTTCTAAAGTTCCAGAATAGATGCGAACGTAAGTTAGCTTTCCAAGATGTGGATCAGTCATGATCTTGAACGCCAAAGCACTTAGTGGTGCCTTGTCGTTTGGTTCACGAGTTTCTTCAGTTTGGTCTTTACCTGGCTTAAAGCCGGTAACTGAGCCAACATCTAGTGGTGATGGCAAGTAGCGAACTACTGCATCCAACATCGGTTGAACACCCTTGTTCTTAAAGGCAGAGCCAGTCAAGATTGGAGTTAGTTTGTCGGCCAAGGTGGCACGACGAATTCCAGCAATAATGTCAGATTCGGTTGGAACTCTATCTTCTAGAACAGCTTCCATAATTTGATCATCTGCGTCTGCGAGCACCTCAAGCAATAGTTCACGGTACTCGTTTGCTTTTGCGACTAGGTCTGCTGGGATTTCCTCAGTTGAGTATTCATCGCCTTTGCCTTCTGTTCGCCACACAAGTGCCTTCATTGCAATTAGGTCTACGACGCCAACGAAATCACCTTCAGCACCAATTGGAATCTGTAGTACTAGGGCTGTTGCATTTAAACGGTCTTTAATCATCTCAACGCAGCGGTAGAAATCTGCACCAGTGCGGTCAAGTTTGTTTACGAAGCAAATACGTGGCACGTTGTAGCGGTCAGCTTGACGCCAAACAGTCTCAGACTGAGGCTCAACACCAGCTACTCCATCAAATACTGCAACCGCTCCATCAAGAACACGCAAAGAACGCTCAACTTCAACGGTGAAGTCAACGTGACCTGGAGTATCAATGATGTTAATTACATGCTCATCCCACTCGCACGTGGTTGCAGCAGAGGTAATCGTGATTCCACGCTCTTGCTCTTGTTCCATCCAGTCCATGGTCGCAGCACCTTCGTGCACTTCACCAATTTTGTAGTTAATACCTGTATAAAAAAGAATTCGCTCAGTAGTAGTTGTTTTGCCTGCGTCAATGTGAGCCATGATGCCAATGTTGCGCACCTGGGCTAGATCTACGATCGTTGATGTTGACACAGCTTCGACTCTTCTCTTCTATTACCAGCGGTAGTGAGCGAACGCCTTGTTCGCTTCAGCCATCTTGTGAATGTCTTCCCGCTTCTTGACTGCTGCGCCAAGACCATTTGAAGCATCCAAAATTTCATTCATTAAACGCTCAGTCATCGACTTTTCACGACGCTGTGCTGCATAGTCAACCAACCAACGCATCGCCAAAGTCATTGCGCGAGCTGGCTTAACTTCAACCGGAACCTGATAAGTAGCACCACCAACACGACGAGAGCGAACTTCTAGAGTTGGACGAACATTGTCCAAAGCGCGCTTCAATGTTGCAATTGGATCATTGCCTGATTTTTCTTTACAGCCACTTAATGCACCATAAACAATAGTTTCAGCAGTTGAGCGCTTACCTGAAGTAAGAATCTTATTTACTAGTTGAGAAACGACCTGTGATCCATAAACTGGATCATGAACTAGTGGACGTTTTGGGGCTGGACCTTTACGTGGCATTAGGACTTCTCCTTCTTTGCACCGTAACGGCTACGAGCCTGCTTACGATCCTTAACACCTTGGGTATCTAGAGCACCACGAATAATTTTGTATCGAACACCTGGAAGATCTTTCACACGACCGCCACGAACTAGAACAATTGAATGTTCCTGCAAGTTGTGGCCAACACCTGGGATGTATGCGGTAACTTCAATGCCAGAAGTAAGGCGAACGCGAGCTACTTTACGAAGTGCTGAGTTTGGCTTCTTTGGCGTAGTCGTATAGACGCGAGTACAAACACCACGGCGCTGAGGTGAACCCTTTAGCGCTGGCGTCTTGGACTTTGTCGACTTATCGTCGCGGCCCTTACGAACCAACTGTTGAATCGTTGGCACTACTTGCTCCCTCGTGAACTGGTCTTCACTGCCCACACCCGCGGTCGGGTGTGTCGTCGATTTTGGGCAGATAAAGCCAATACCCAATATCTAAGGTTTACCAATCGGCGACTGCCGGTGGTGGTGCAGCTGGCTCGAACTTCTTCGAGCGCGGAGGAGAAAGATACCGAATACCTTCTGAGGGGTCAAAGGGGGGTCAGGCGTCCAAAAATTGCCCCTAGCCAGCGCCGATTTCAGGGTCTATCGTTTCGCAACTTTAAGTTGGTTTGGCATAGAACTGGGGTCGAGATGGTCCACGAATCAAACCCTTATTCATCCATAAACCCTGACTCACCAGACTATTTTTCGCTCGTCTATAAAACTAAAGATGAAACTGGTCAACTTGGGCAAACGAAAATTGATCAGCTGCGAGATAAATTGCTGGTTCGCCTATTTAATAGGTATGGCGAAGTTTCTCTAAGTCATGCAACAGTTATCGATGTTGGCTGTGGATATGGCTGGTTATTGCAGCATTTCCAAGGTGCTGCTCATATCTATGGAACAGATATTTCTACTCATGCAGTTCAAGTGACTGCGTCTCGATTGCCCCAATGTCAAGTAAAGGTTGCTGATCTCCAAAAAGACTTGCCAGTTGAAAAGGCCTGTGACTTAGTACTAGCGGTAAATGTGATTGAGCATTTATCAGATCCAAAAGCTGCGGTGCAGTCAATTGTCAAAGTTATAAAACCAGGAGGGTTGGCCATAGTTCATCTGCCAACTGTTAATAACTGGATCTCTAAGTACATTTATTCCAAGTCTTACGACTTAGATCCAACTCATATTTATCGTCCAACTGGTAAGCAGGTGAATGAATTGTTTGAAGATTTTGGTTTTACAACTCTGCGTCAGTCATATCTGCCACATTTCCCTGGGTGGCTAACTAGATGGCTGCCAATTCATCCTTCTTATTTAGCAGTATTTCGATACCAAAACTAAAAAGAGACCAGGTTTCCCTGGTCTCTTTTTAGTTTAATAAGTTCTAACTTCTTTGATCAAAGCCACCAAAGTCATATTCTTCTAGTGGTACTGCTTCACCAGTTTCTTCAGTGAAACCAAAGTAAGGAAGTTCATCGTAGGTGGACATCGATGCATACATGCTTGACTTAGCTTCTTCAGTAGGTTCTACCTTCACATTTCGGTAGCGACCCAAACCAGTTCCTGCTGGAATTAACTTACCAAGAATTACATTCTCTTTAAGGCCTAGCAATGGATCACTCTTACCATTGATTGCGGCCTCAGTTAGAACACGAGTTGTCTCTTGGAATGAAGCGGCTGACAACCAAGAATCTGTAGCCAATGATGCCTTCGTAATTCCAAGGAGAACTGGACGACCTTGCGCTGGTGTTACATTTTCAGCAACCGCATTACGGTTGGCATCTTCAAATGCACCTCGGTCCAAAAGTTCGCCAGCAAGCAATTCGGTGTCACCAGACTCCAGAATAGTTACACGCTTAAGCATCTGGCGCACAATGATTTCAATATGCTTATCGTGAATCGATACACCTTGAGAGCGGTATACCTTCTGCACTTCAGCAACTAAGTGTGCTTGCACGGCACGGATACCAAGCACTTCAAGAATCTGCTTAGGGTCTAGCGGTCCAACTACTAGTGGGGTTCCAACTTCCACTTGCTGGCCATCTTGAACTAATAAGCGTTGACGTTTTGGTACTTGATGGGTCTCTTCTTTGTCATCGCCGGCCAAAATTGTGATCTTACGAAGTTTTTCAGCATCCTCGATCTTTACAGTTCCAGCGAAGCCAGCAATTGGAGCCATGGCCTTAGGTGTTCTCGCCTCAAACAACTCAACAACTCTTGGTAGACCTTGAGTGATGTCATCGCCGGCAACACCGCCTGTGTGGAAGGTACGCATTGTTAACTGTGTGCCTGGTTCACCAATTGATTGAGCAGCAATAATTCCAACTGCTTCTCCAACATCAACTAATTTGCCTGACGCTAATGAACGTCCATAACACATAGCGCATGTTCCAATGCCTGATTTGGCTTCACATGTGAATACGGTGCGAGCGCGAACTTCAGTTACTCCAGATTCAACTAAAGTGCTAACTAACTTCATAGTTACTTCAGTACCTGCACTCGCTAATGTTGTAGATCCCGCTACAACATCGGCTGATAGATACCTAGAAACAACTGATGACTCAACATGATCAGCAACAACTAATTGGCCAGTTGCGTTCTTAACGCCAATGGTCTTAGCCATGCCTCGATCAGTTCCACAATCTTCTTCACGAATGATCACATCTTGAGATACGTCTACAAGACGACGAGTCAGATAACCAGAGTCAGCTGTTCGAAGTGCGGTATCTGCAAGACCTTTTCGAGCACCGTGAGTGGAAATAAAGTACTCAAGTACCGATAGGCCTTCGCGGAAGTTAGATTTAATAGGACGAGGGATGATCTCACCCTTTGGGTTGGAAACCAATCCACGCATTCCAGCTAACTGACGAAGTTGCAACATGTTTCCACGAGCACCAGATGCCACCATCTTGCGAAGTGGGTTGGACTCATGGAAGTTTGCATCCATTGCTCTAGCAATATCTTCAGTGGCCTTAGTCCAAATCTCAATGAGCTCTTGGCGACGCTCTGAATCGGAAACCAAACCTCTCTCAAAGTTCTTATCTACCTTGGCGGCTTTCTCTTCAGCAGCAACCAATAGCTTGGCTTTTTCTGCAGGAGCAACTACATCATCAAATGACACAGTAACTCCAGAACGAGTTGCCCAGTAGAAACCTAGGTCCTTTAGTTTGTCAAGAGCAGCAGCTACGTCAATTCGCTCATAACGCTCTGCTAATTCGTTAACAATAGATCCCAACTCTTTCTTGTCAACTTCCTTATTAACAAATGGGAAGTCAGCAGGTAGCGCATCATTGAACAATGCCCTGCCCAAAGTTGTGTGAAGTGTGTAAGGGGTTCCAGGTACTGCACCATCTAAATGGTTGAACCCTGCCCATGGAACTACATCGCCATCGACACGCAACTTAATCTGCGCTCTAATGCTAAGTATTCCCTTATCAAATGCCATCAATGCTTCTGAAACAGATGAATACGCTCCACCTTCGCCAATTTCAGTCTCACTTTGACCAGTCAAGAAATAAATTCCAAGAACCATATCTTGAGTTGGAGTTGTGATTGGCTTTCCGTTAGCAGGAGAAAGAATGTTGTTGCTTGACAGCATCAAAATTCGAGCTTCAGCTTGAGCTTCAGCTGAAAGCGGTAAATGAACTGCCATCTGATCACCATCAAAGTCTGCGTTAAATGCAGTGGTTACTAATGGGTGAATCTGAATAGCCTTACCTTCAATCAACAATGGCTCAAATGCCTGAATACCTAGGCGATGCAAAGTTGGTGCACGGTTTAGCAGTACTGGATGCTCAGCAATTACCTCTTCCAAGACATCCCAAACTACAGAACGGGAGCGCTCAACCATTCTCTTTGCAGACTTAATATTCTGAGCATGATTCAAATCAACTAAGCGCTTCATCACGAATGGCTTAAACAACTCAAGTGCCATCTGTTTAGGTAAGCCGCACTGGTGCAGCTTTAACTGTGGACCAACCACGATAACGGAACGACCTGAATAATCCACGCGCTTACCAAGCAAGTTTTGACGGAAACGTCCTTGCTTGCCTTTAAGCATGTCAGACAATGATTTAAGTGCTCTGTTTCCTGGTCCAGTTACTGGACGACCGCGACGACCGTTATCAAACAAAGCATCTACTGCTTCTTGCAGCATTCGCTTTTCATTGTTTACGATGATTTCTGGTGCACCTAAGTCAAGCAATCTCTTTAGTCGGTTATTACGATTAATAACACGACGATAAAGATCATTTAGATCTGAAGTGGCAAATCTACCGCCATCAAGTTGAACCATCGGGCGAAGATCAGGTGGGATAACTGGCACGGCATCAAGAACCATGCCTCGTTGAGATCCACTAGTGCTGATAAAGGCGTTGATTACCTTCAAGCGCTTAAGAGCACGAGTCTTTTTTGCGCCTTTACCGGTGCGAGCAACTTCCTTCAGTAACGTTGAGTTCGCTTGTAGATCAAAAGTTTCCAAACGACGCTTAATGGCCTGCGCTCCCATGGAGCCCTCAAAGTATCGACCATACTTGTTTCGCATTTCACGATAAAGCAGTTCGTCTCCCTCAAGGTCTTGAACCTTTAAATTACGGAAACGATCAAATACGCGAGCAAGGCGATCGATCTGCACATCTGCTTCTGATCGAATTCGTTTGACATCACGCTCGGCACCTTCTTTGACCTTACGTTTAATGTCAGCTTTAGCATTTTCAGCCTCAAGCTCAGCAATATCTTGTTCATGCTTCTTGATTCGGGCGTTAATTTCCTCATCGCGTCGCTTAGCAATTTTCTTCTTTTCAGCTTCAACTTCAGCTTCAAGTTTTGGAAGATCTTCATGACGCTTATCAATGTCTACATCAGTAACCATGTAAGCGGCAAAGTAAATTACCTTTTCTAGATCCTTTGGCGCTAGGTCAAGTAAATAACCAAGTCGGCTTGGGACTCCCTTGAAGTACCAAATATGAGTAACTGGTGCAGCAAGTTCGATGTGTCCCATACGTTCGCGGCGAACTTTGGCTCTCGTTACTTCAACACCGCATCGTTCGCAGATAATTCCCTTGAAGCGAACGCGCTTATATTTACCGCAGTAGCATTCCCAGTCACGGGTAGGACCAAAGATTTTCTCGCAGAATAAGCCGTCTTTCTCTGGCTTAAGGGTGCGATAGTTGATCGTCTCTGGTTTCTTGACCTCACCAAATGACCATGAGCGAATATCCTCGGGTGTTGCAAGACCGATTCTTAATCCGTCGAAGAAGTTAATATCTAGCACTGTTATTCCTTAGTTGTCTTGAAATGAATTTATTCAGTGTTATCTGAGGAGTTTCCTCAGACCTCCTCGACGCTGCTTGGCTCACGCCTAGACAGATCGATACCGAGTTCTTCCGCTGTACGGAAAACCTCTTCGTCTTGATCACGCATCAAAATTGTGGCTCCATCACTAGATAGCACCTCAACATTTAGACAAAGTGATTGCATTTCTTTCATTAGAACCTTGAAAGATTCAGGGATACCTGGTTCAGGGATGTTCTCGCCTTTAACGATTGCTTCATAGAGCTTCACTCGTCCCAGCACATCATCTGACTTGATAGTCAAAAGCTCTTGGAGTGCATAAGAAGCTCCGTAAGCTTCCAAGGCCCAAACTTCCATTTCACCAAATCTCTGGCCACCAAATTGTGCTTTACCACCAAGAGGTTGCTGAGTAATCATTGAGTAAGGACCTGTTGAGCGAGCATGAATCTTGTCATCAACTAAATGATGTAGCTTCAAGATATACATGTAACCCACGGCAATTGGCTCTGGGAACTTCTCACCAGATCGACCATCAAACAGTGTGGCCTTACCAGTTTCATTAACCAGGTTGTATTCACCGCGAGAAGGAGTTGCAGATTGCAGCAATCCTGTTAGTTCTTCTTCACGAACACCATTGAACACTGGGGTTGCAATACGGGTTCGTGCTGGAGCAGTTCTTGATGCAGCTGGAACATGCTTTGCCCAATCTGGGTTTCCTTCAATGTTCCAGCCCGTTGAAGCAACCCAACCAAGATGTGTCTCTAAAACTTGTCCCAAGTTCATTCGGCTTGGAACACCAAGTGGGTTAAGCACGATGTCTACTGGAGTTCCATCTTCCAAGAACGGCATATCTTCAGCAGGCAAGATACGTGCAATAACACCCTTGTTTCCGTGACGGCCTGCAAGTTTGTCGCCTTCTGTGATCTTGCGCTTCTGAGCGATATAAACCCGAACTCGCTGATTAACGCCTGCTGCTAATTCGTCACCCTCAGAGGATTCAAATTCACTCACTGAGATAACTGTTCCACCCTCACCATGAGGAACCTTTAGTGATGTATCGCGAACTTCACGCGCTTTCTCACCAAAGATGGCACGCAATAAGCGCTCTTCTGGAGTTAGCTCAGTTTCACCCTTAGGTGTCACTTTTCCAACGAGCACATCCCCTGGAACTACCTCTGCACCAATTCGAATAATTCCACGATCATCAAGGTCTTTTAAAACCTCTTCAGAAACGTTTGGAATATCTCTGGTAATTTCTTCTGGACCAAGCTTGGTATCGCGAGCATCAATTTCATATTCTTCAATATGAATAGAGGTCAAGACATCATCTTGAACCAAGCGTTGATTCAAGATGATGGCATCTTCATAGTTGTGACCTTCCCATGACATGAATGCCACGAGCAAGTTACGACCCAATGCCATCTCACCTAGGTCAGTAGAAGGACCATCAGCAATAACCATTCCGGCTGTGACTTTTTCACCATCATCAACTATTGGGCGCTGGTTGTAGCAAGTTCCCTGGTTTGAGCGATCAAATTTGCGAAGGTGATAGACGTCTTCACCATCAGATGTTTGGACTTTAATGATATCTGCAGAAACGTATGAAACTGTTCCATCATTATTTGCTAGGACTACGTCACCAGCATCTGCTGCGGCACGTAATTCCATGCCAGTTCCAATAAATGGAGCTTCAGCACGAACCAAAGGCACAGCTTGACGCTGCATGTTTGAGCCCATCAATGCACGGTTTGCATCATCATGTTCCAAGAATGGAATCATTGATGTGGCAACCGACCAAAGTTGATGTGGTGAAACGTCCATGTAATCAACATCTGCACCAGGCACGAACTCAACCTCGCCACCTTTTTTGCGAACCAAAACACGCTCTTCAGTAAACGTGCCAGAATCATCTAGCTCGGCATTTGCTTGAGCGATTACGTGCAAGTCTTCATCGTGAGCAGTTAAGTAATCAATTTGATCAGACACTCTGCCATTGATTACCTTGCGGTATGGAGTTTCCATGAAGCCAAATTCATTAACACGAGCGAACGTACTCAAAGAACCAATCAGACCAATGTTTGGACCTTCAGGAGTTTCAATTGGGCACATGCGTCCGTAATGAGATGGGTGCACGTCTCGAACTTCGAAACCTGCACGTTCACGACTTAGACCACCTGGGCCAAGCGCTGACAAACGACGTTTGTGCGTTAAGCCAGATAGCGGGTTGGTTTGATCCATGAACTGTGACAATTGAGAAGTTCCAAAAAACTCCTTTATTGCTGCAACCACTGGTCGAATATTGATCAAGGTTTGAGGCGTAATCGCTTCAACGTCTTGAGTAGTCATGCGCTCTCGGACAACACGTTCCATTCGAGAAAGCCCAGTTCTAATCTGGTTTTGAATCAATTCACCTACTGTGCGCAAACGACGATTACCAAAATGATCGATGTCATCAAACTCAAGGCGCATCTGTCCGCGAGGTGATTTCATCTCAGATTCACCTGCATGAAGTCGGACCAAGTATTCAACTGTGCTCAAGATGTCCTCGAGTGACAATACGGAGTCAGTCAAAGCAGCATCTGTACCTAACTTGTGATTGATTTTGAAACGACCAACTTTAGCTAGGTCATAACGCTTACGATTGAAATACAAGTTATCCAAAAGTTGACGTGATGCTTCAACAGTTGGTGGTTCGCCCGGGCGAAGCTTGCGATAGAGATCTAATAGAGCGTCTTCTTGGGTTCCAGGAAGTTCCTTCTCAAAACCTTGAGCCATAGTTGGGAATTGGCCAAAGCGTTCTTTGATTACTTCTGGTGGAACACCGATCGCACGGAGGAAAGTTGTCGCTGGTTGACGACGCTTGCGATCTACTCGCACACCTACAGTGTCTTTTTTATCAATGTCAAATTCCAACCAAGCACCACGGCTTGGGATTATCTTTACGGTGAAGAGGTCTTTGTCAGTTGCTTTATCAATCTCATGTTCAAAGTAAACTCCAGGAGATCTAACTAACTGTGAAACAACTACTCGTTCAGTTCCATTAATTACGAATGTTCCACGGTTTGTCATTAGTGGGAAGTCGCCCATGAATACTGTCTGGCTCTTAATTTCGCCAGTTTCAGCATTCATAAATTCTGCAGTTACGAAAAGGGCGGCGGCGTAAGTGATGTCCTTCTCGCGGCATTGCTCAATAGTATTTTTTGGTGGTTCAAAGCGATGATCCTTGAAAGACAATGACATCGTTCCGGACACATCTTCAATTGGTGAAATCTCTTCAAAGATTTCTTCTAGCCCACTTTGGCGAGGAATCTCGCTGCGGCCCTTTTCAACGAATGTCTGAACACGCGCTCTCCATGCTGGGTCACCAATCAACCACTCGAATGATTCACGTTGCAGATCAAGAAGATTAGGAATCTCTAGAGGTTCTCTAACTTTTCCAAATGTAAGTCTTACAGCTTTTGAATGAGGCTTATTGCGTACGGCAGCCAAGGCGATCCTTCCAACCAGTCTAGGAAAAATTCATGCCAACGCTCATACGACACCGAGTACACCCAAGGCATGAACACTTGGGCGCCTTATTTATGTCTGGACGAGGGGGTGAAGCATAAGGGGACAACTTTTGCGCCTAACCAAGGGGTGGCCCTAGGTAAGCATTTTCCAAGAGGGCCAGCTATGGCTGGCCCTCTTGGAAAGCAAAATTACTTGACTGAAACCTTTGCGCCAGCAGCTTCTAGGGCTGCCTTTGCCTTGTCAGCATCGTCCTTCTTGACCTTCTCTAGTACAGGCTTTGGAGCACCTTCAACTAGATCCTTGGCTTCCTTCAATCCAAGGTTAGTAAGAGCACGAACCTCTTTAATAACCTGAATCTTCTGGGCTCCGCCATCTTCCAAGATCACATCAAATGTGTCTTGAGCAGCGCCGGCACTATCGCCGCCACCAGCAGCTGGTGCTGCTGCTACTGCTACAGGTGCTGCTGCAGTTACTCCGAATGTTTCTTCGAACTGCTTTACGAACTCAGACAATTCAATGAGACTCATCTCTTTGAATGCTTCTAGCAATGAGTCAGTACTCATCTTCGCCATGTTGGCGTCCTTTCGTTAACCCGGCCGAGGGCCGGAGGTTTTTTGGGCTCAGCCCTCGGTTTACTCTGCTGCAGGTTCTGCAGCAGAGTCGTTGTTCTCTGTTACCTCAGCAGTTGCTTCAGCTTCAGAACTCTGTTCTTCAACAACTTCAGTTACTTCTGCAACTGGAGCTACTGGGGTAGGTGCAGGGGCTGCACCTTTAAGAATCGATGGATCTGCTGTTGCTTTAATGCGCAGTGCATCAATTGCTCTTGCTGCCTGTGAAATTGGAGCATTAAGCAGATATGCAGCTTGCTGTATAGAAGCAAGTAGTGCACCAGCCATCTTGGCAAGTAAGACTTCACGAGACTCAAGATTTGCTAACTTCTTAACATCATCAGCACTAATTACTCTGCCTTCATAAATTCCACCCTTAATAACCAGTAATGGATTTGTCTTAGCAAAGTCACGAATACCTTTTGCAGTTGCAACTGCATCACCAGAAACAAACGCAATTGCACTTGGGCCCGAAAGGTAAGGATCTAGTCCTTCAATTCCGGCTTCTCTAGCAGCAATCTTGGTTAGTGTGTTCTTGGAAACAATGTAGGAAGCATTGGCTGCAAGGTCGCGGCGAAGTTGCTTAAGTTCAGTAACTGTTAATCCGCGATACTCAGTTAATACTGCTGCTTCTGAATTACGGAATGAATCCGCTAGAACAGAAACGGCAGCACTCTTATCTGGGCGTGCCATTTGGCTCCTTTCAAACTCAAATAAAAAACCCCGTGCAGACGGCACGGGGTGGACCCATTTCTGGGACTCACGTACACGCCTGCGCTGGTGCCGGTTAGGGCCTTAGCGTTTATTTGCATAAACGACCTGCGGTCTTTGGCTGGGAGAAGATTAGATCAAGGGGTTTTGGGTAAACCCACCACCCCTCGACCTACTCCAAAAATCTAACTATTCAGAGTCTTCTGAATCGATAGCAACTCGGCTGACAGCCTCAACTGAGATGCCAGGTCCGAATGTGGTGGAGATGGTGGCCTTCTTGATATATCGCCCTTTGGCACTGGAAGGCTTTAGGCGCAAGACCTCATCAATTGCGGTGGCGAAGTTCTCAGCTAATTGCTCAGCAGTGAAATTGGACTTTCCAATGATGAAATGCATGTTTGAATGCTTATCAATACGCATCTCAATTTTTCCACCCTTGATGTCTGACACTGCTTTAGTCACATCCATGGTGACCGTTCCAGTTTTTGGGTTTGGCATTAATCCACGAGGACCAAGCACTTTACCCAAAGTTCCAACCTTGCCCATCATGTCTGGGGTTGCAACTGCGGCATCAAAATCTGTCCAGCCACCAGCAACTTTGGCAACTAATTCATCTGCACCAACTTCATCTGCTCCGGCTGCTCTAGCTTCTTCAGCCTTAGCGCCACCAGCAAACACAATCACTCTGGCAGTTTTACCTGTGCCATGTGGCAAATTGACCACTCCGCGAACCATTTGTTCTGCTTTACGTGGATCAACTCCAAGATTTAAAGCCACGTCAACTGTTTGGTTCTTTGAACCAGATGTTTGTTTGGCAAGTTTAAGAGCCTCTAGCGGCGCATAAACTGTGTCTGGATTAATTAACTCGGCAGACTTCCGATATACCTTGCTGCGCTTCATCAGCGTTCCTCTCGTTCGTGGTCCAAGCGATCTAATCCCTTAACTAGATCTCCCACAGGTTGCTTGACGCAACCAATCAGCACCAATGGCGCTGAAATCTATTTATTCAGTTATGGAGACTCCCATTGAGCGGGCAGTGCCCTCAATGATTTTCATAGCTGCTTCTACATCATTCGCATTTAGATCAGCCATTTTAATCTCTGCAATTTCGCGAACCTGAGACTTATTCAATGAGCCAACCTTGGTGCGCAAAGGATCTCCTGCGCCCTTTTCAATCCCGGCATGTTTCAAGATTAAACGTGAAGCTGGCGGGGTCTTAAGGATGAAATCAAAGGTGCGATCTTCATAGACGGTAATTTCAACTGGAATTACCTGGCCTTTTTGGGCTTCAGTAGCCGCGTTGTAAGCCTTGCAGAATTCCATGATGTTTACACCATGCTGACCAAGAGCAGGACCAATTGGAGGTGCTGGGTTAGCAGCACCTGCTTGGATCTGCAGTTTGATAAGTCCTGTTACTTTTTTGTTCGGTGCCATGGTTTTCCTTTTCTTTGAAACTAACTTCTTTGAATCTGACTAAAGCTAAGTTCAACTGGAGTTTCACGTCCAAAGATCTCAACTAATCCGATTATCTTCTGGGTATCAGGGTTTATTTCAGAAATTGTGGCCTGCAAAGTTGCAAAAGGTCCATCAACCACAGTTACGGAATCCCCGACATTGAAATCAAGAACTGCAACCGACTTAGAGCTCTTGCCACCGCCGCCTGCAGTGCTACTTGCAGTTGCAACTTCAATGCGTGGTGCGAGGATGTCAGCAACTTCATGCAAAGTTAATGGAAGTGGGTGTGCGTTGTGAGCTGCAGCCCCAGCAAATTTAGTAACACCGGGAGTGTGCCTGACTACGCCCCAAGCTTCATCTGTCATGTTCATTCGAACTAAAACATAGCCAGGGAATCTATTTTTTAAGACTTGCTTGCGAACACCGTTCTTAATTTCAGTAACTTGATCCATTGGAACTTCAACTTGAAATACATCATTCTCCATATTCATTGTATGAATGCGGGATTCCAAGTTGGTCTTGACTCTTTTTTCCATTCCAGAGTATGACTGCAATACATACCAGTCACCTTCTTTGGCTTTCATCGACTCAATGAATTCAGCAACAGGAT
>Ga0315900_10007097_pt1 | contig 14805 bp, 13 predicted proteins | sample LakEriMetagenome_FD_203521 | JGI IMG/M metagenome (GOLD analysis project Ga0315900, IMG submission 203521) | Freshwater fungal communities from buoy surface, Lake Erie, Ohio, United States - Buoy 12 MA114 | ecosystem: Environmental > Aquatic > Freshwater > Lake > Lake biofilm | place: USA: Lake...
GCGTGAGCGCAATGACGCGTTCACGCCGTGCTGTTCCCGCGCCGTGACCCAGACACTGGTACTTGACCTATGACCCAGGCCCCCGTTTACGACCCGACCAACGAGGCCATCCGTCGTAACCCCTTTCCTCTTTACGAGTCCCTGCAGGAGCACGACCCCATCCACTGGAGTCCTGTGGTTCGCAGCTGGATCATCACCAGGTACGACGACGTGCGTCAGGTCGTGATGTCTCCGACGATGTCTTCTGATCGCCTGAGGCCCTTCTATGAGGCGCTGCGCGACGAGCGACGGGAGATCCTCTCGGGCGTGATGCGCTACCTCAACGAGTGGTTGGTCTTCAAGGCGGCACCGGAGCACACGCGCCTGCGCAAGATGATGAACGCGGTGTTTTCGCTTCAACTGATCCAGTCGCTCGAGCCGCAAATCCGGAGTACGGTGGAAGACCTGTTTGCGGAAGTCGACCCGGGCAAGCCATTCGATTTCGTGAAAGACGTTGCGGTGCTGTTGCCCGCGTATGTCATCCTGGACATGATGGGGCTTCCCAGATCAGATTTCCGGATGATCAAGGAGTGGTCCGACGATCTGCGCCTGTTCATCGGCACCTCGCGCAGTGATGAGAACAAGTACCAGAAGGCTCGGTCAGGCGCTGACCATATGTCGGCCTACTTCCGTGGAGTGATTGCGCTGCGCCGTGCGAGCCCGACCGATGACGTCATCAGCAAGATGATGGCGGCTCGGGATGAGAAGGGGCCTCTGAACGAAGATGAGCTGGTCGCCATGTGCATGCTCGTGCTCTTTGGCGGGCATGAGACCACGACGAACCTGTTGGGCAGCGCAGTGGTCGCGCTGCTGGAGCATCCCGATCAGCAACAGTTGCTGCGCAGCAATCCGCATCTGATGGACTCGGCAGTGGAGGAGTTCCTGCGCTACGACGGACCGAGCAATTCAATCGCGAGAGTTGTTGCGGTCGATCACGAACTGCATGGCAAAGCGCTGAGGGCAGGCGATCGCGTGTTCGCCATGATCAACGCCGCCAATCGCGATCCAAGAAGGTTTGAACGCCCCCACGACCTGGATGTTCAACGATCCCCCAACCGGCATCTGACCTTCGGCCAGGGCCTTCACTTCTGCCTTGGGGCGCCCCTGGCCCGGCTGGAAGCCAAGGCCTGCGTCTCGACCTTGCTCGCCCAGTTCCCGTCCATGAGCTTCGGTCAGGGAGAGGTGAACTGGATGGACGCCCTGGTCATGCGCGGGCCCTCGAGCCTGCCCCTGGTGATCCAGTAACGACGCCCCTGCACAGGAGGAACGGCATCATGCAAGAGGTATTCGTGATCGGTGTGTCATGCACCGCCTTCGGCAAGCAACCCGGCAAGACTTTCAAGGACCTCACGCGCGAGGCGTTCGTGGATGTGGTGGCCGACACGGGGCTGGATGTCGCGCACCAGATTGAGCAGGCCTGGTTTGGAAACTGCGGCATGGGCAGCTTTGGTCAGCGCAACATTCGCGGCCAGGTCTGCTTCACTCCCCTGGTCACCGAAGGCCTGTTCCCTGAACGTGTGCCCATCATCAACGTGGAAGGGGGTTGTGCAACCGCCTCCATGGCCTTTCACGGGGCCTACAAGGACATCTTGTCAGGGCAGGCCCAGCTCTCATTGGCTGTGGGGGTTGAGAAAACCTTCTTTCCTGATGACGCAGCCAAGACGCTGGAGATCTTCGAAGGGGGCATTGATCAGCTTGACCCTCAGGAGTGGCATGAGTACTACCGGCGCGCTGGTGAAGTGTCCGGCAAGCCGTTCAAGGCCCATGCGGGGGGCGGTACCCTCTTCATGGACACCTATGCCATGCAGGCGGCTTATCACATGAAGACCTTTGGTACCACGCGTGAGCAGATTGCCTTCGCGGCGTCCAAGAACCACGCGATGGGCGCTCTCAACCCGAAGGCGCAATACCGCTTCACCGTGTCGCCAGACGAAGTGCTGGCCGACCGTGAGATCAGCTGGCCGCTGACCAGATCGATGTGCTCCCCGATCGGAGATGGGGCTGCCGCCGCTTTGCTGTGTTCAGAGAGTTTCCTGAAGACGCTGCCTGGGCGCGCGCAGGAGCGCGCCATCAACGTCAGTACCAGCGTGTTGACGGGCGGCAAGTACCGAGCCTTGGATGAGCCTGGCCTGTCGCACGTGGCGGCGAAGAAGGCGTATGCCCAGTCCGGCCTTACGCCTGCGGATATCGATCTTGCGGAAGTTCATGACGCCACGTCCTTCTGCGAGATCTACCAGGCCGAAATGCTGGGCTTCTGCGAAGTGGGCAAGGGGGGGGCTTTCGTGGGCAGCGGGGCCACCGCCCTCGGAGGGCGTCTGCCCATCAACCTGTCAGGTGGCCTCGTGTCCAAGGGACATCCAGTTGGTGCCACGGGCTTGTCGATGATCTACGAACTCGTCTCCCAGCTGCGTGGCGAGTGCGGGGCGCGCCAGTTGGCCAACGCCGATGTTGCGCTTGCGGAAAACGGTGGTGGCGTCATCGGTTTCGATGAGGCAGCCTGCTCCATCACGGTATTGCGGCGCTGAGCAAAGCACCCAGGTGGGGAGGAGGGGCATGCATTGGCATGCTGCACGGCCCGGCTTTCCCTGTTCAGGCGGTGACCTTGCGCCTGAAGAGCCCCACGAGATGCTTGGCCACCGTCGCGGGGGAGTCGCCCCCCGGCTGGTACCACATCAGCGCGCCGTTGAGCGCGCCCAGCAGGCCCAGGCGAAAGTACCGGCGCTTCACACCTTCCGGCAGTTCAACGGCGTCGGTCAGCCTGGAAAAGACCTTCTCGTACCGGTCACGCTGAGCAACCAAGGCCTGCCGCAGGGGCTCCGAATACGTGGAAGACCAGTCTGCCAGCACCGTCGCCGCAGGGCTCTCCCGGCTCAGCAGCGCCTCCAGGTGCGCCACGCAGGCAGCCTCCAGGCGCTGCCAGGGGTCGTCGTGGCCAACGACGGCCTTCTCCACCTCGGCGATGAACCGGTCCACCCCTGCGGAGTAGACGGCGATGAACAACTCGTCCTTGGACCCGAAGTGGTGATAGATGGATCCATGAAGAATGCCAAAGGCGGCGGAGATGTCCCGCATGGAGGTCTTGTTGTAGCCATGCGCACCGAACAGGCGCGCCGCCTTCTCGATCAACTCGGCCCGCCGATCTGGCGAAATCGGTGCCCCGGGGGGCTTAACAGCAGCGTGAACTTGCCTGTCACCCGCAGCGCCTGGGCCCTGCGTGACCTCAACAGCAGCCTTCTTCAATGCACTCTCCCTCAATCAACGTGAGCATCCAGGCCGGGTCTGCACCACCCGGTGCACAGAGCGGAACTCACGCCGTCGTGTCCTTCCAGTAGGGCTCCCGCAGCATTCGCTTGAGCACTTTGCCCAAGGCATTGCGCGGAAAGTCCGTCCTGACCTCTATCGCCGACAGCCGTTGATGCTTGGCCAGCCGCTCGTTGCACCACGCCAGCATGGAGGCCGGATCGAACCCTGCCCCCTGCTTGAGGATGACCAGTGCCAGGGGCGTCTCCCCCCAACGGGCGTGCGGGATACCGATGACGGTGGTATCCAGCACATCCGGGTGTCCGCCCACCACCTCTTCCAGGTCGGTCGGGAACACATTGAAGCCCCCTGAAATGATCATGTCCTTCTTGCGGTCGACCAGGATGAGATAGCCGTCTTCGTCCTGACGCCCGATGTCGCCAGACCTGATGAAGGTTCTGCCCCGCTCGTCGCACCAGATCAACTCGGCTGTGGATTCGGGCTTGCCGTGGTAACGGGTCATCATCCCCGGTCCATAGCCCGCTATCTCGCCCACTTCGCCTGGCGGCAATGAGCGTCCGTCCTCACTGAGGATGCGCACTTCGAACCCCAGCACGGGCGTACCCACGGTCTCGAACTTGTCAGCCGGAGCGCCGGGCTTGAGCATGGTGGCAAAGCCTTCACTGAACCCGTACAGCTCGATGAGCTTGTCACCAAAGCGCTCGATGACCTGGCGCTTGGTGTCGCGCCGCAAGGGCGAGCCGGCGCACAGCAGCACCTGCAGGCAGCTCAGGTCGTGTGCACGTTCGTCTTCTTGCAGCACCGCGATGTATTGGGCCGGCACCATGAAGGAATGTGTGATGCGCTCTCCCGCCACCGTTGACAGGAAGGTCTGGGGCGCAAAGCTGGGCATGACCACACAGGTGCCGCCGCTGAAGAGCGTTGGCAGCATCATCAGCCAGGTTCCGTTGGAGTAGAGGGACGTCGTGGTGAGGGCCCGTGAGCGATCGCTGAAGCCCATCTCGATCGAATTCGAGACAGCCCAGTGCACCCGCGCGCGATGGCTTTGCACGATCCCTTTGGGCAGCCCGGTGGTTCCGGAGCTGTAGATGATGTTGAACGCGTCATCGCTGCGGTACACCACGGGGGGTGTCACCGCTGGTGCGTCGGCCACGAAATCCTCGTAGGCCTGCCATCCCACAGCGCTGCCGTGCACCACGCAGCGGCCGTCCCTAGGCAGGTGTTCCAACTGCGACTCGCACGGGGTCAGGCGCTCGATGAAGTCAGGTGTGGCAAAAGCCCAGCGCGCGCCGCTGTCGTTGAGCAGCGCCACCAGTTGCGGGCCGGTGAGCAGTCCGGAGAGGGGAACCACACAAGCCCCCGCTTTGACGACGCCGAACATCACTTCCAGCATCTCCACCGAGTTGCCCATCATCACGGCCACGCGATCGCCTCGCTGGATGCCCACGCCGAGCAGCGCGTTGGCAACGCGGTTCATGTTCTCGTTGAAGCTGCCCCAGGTTCTGCGCACCGAACCGCAGACCACGGCCTCCTTGTGTCGACGAAACTTTCCGTGACTGCTGAAGATGTCAGGGATGGTGATGTCGGCGTTGTCAATATTGAGCACTCGCGGGCCTCCTGGAGTCACTTGGTCTGGCGCAGTCTGATAGGGGATGGGCGCTCTAGCGCCGCCGCTGGCGGCGCTAGAGCGATCGACCGCTCGTGGGATCCGACGGCCTGCATCAGCGGCTGGGCGGCGTCATCGATCATGCAGTCGCAAAAGAAGGTGCGTTCCATGCCTTCGCCATGGCTGAGCGGCCAGTCTCGCGCCCCGCGAACCAGCGCCTTGATGTGCGCGCATGCCTTGGCAGGCCGCAGCGTGATCTGTTCGGCCAGCGCTTGCGCATGGGACAACGCATCACTCACGCACGCCTGCGCCAGACCGACGGACACCATCTCGGCGGGCCGCAGGGTGCGTCCGAGCAACATGAATTCCATGGCCCGGCTCTCGCCCAGCAAACGCGAAAGGCGCTGCGTACCGCCTGCTCCCGGCAGGAGCCCGAGATTGATCTCCGGCAGTCCCAGTGGGTAGTCCCCATCCTGCACCACGCGCAAGTCGCAGCCGAGTGCGATCTCGAATCCGCCGCCCATCGCTGTGCCGTTCAATGCGGCGACGTACACGAGCCGGCTTTGGGCGATGAGGGTCAGCAACTTGTGGATCGGCGCTGCAGGCACAGGCCGCGCGGCATCGAAGCGCAGCCCTCGCTCACGCATGTTCTGGGACCGCCGATGCAGCTCGGCGACGTCGTAGTGCCGGATGAAGACATCCGGGTTGCCGCCGGTGATGATCACCACCCGCAGATCGGCCATAGACTCCAGCAGTAGAACCACATCAAGCAGCTCCTGCTCCATCTGTGGATCCATCAGGCCTCTGTCCGGATTGAAGCAGCGCACGGTTGCAACCCGCTCTCGCCGTTCCCAGGACACCCTGTGCCCCGCCCACTGCTGACCATCAACGTTCATGCCTAGCTCCACCGCCTTGGCGGCCCTTCGAGTACCCGTTGTTGCCGCCCCGATGTTCCTGGTCAGTGGACCGGATCTTGTGGTGGCCGCGGCCAGGGCCGGTGTCATCGGTGCCTTTCCCACGCTCAACGCCCGCACGCCTGAGATCCTGGACGCCTGGCTCCAGGACATCGCCGCGCGCAGTGCCGGCGCGCCCGGCGCCTATGCCGCCAATCTCATCCTGCACGCCTCCAATCCGAGACGCGACCTGGATCTGGACCTCGTCATTCGGCATCAGGTTCCCTGGGTGATCACGTCGGTCGGGTCTCCGGCGCCCGTGGTGGAGCGCGTCCGTGCTTATGGCGGGCGCGTGCTCGCCGACGTGGCCACCGTAAAGCACGCCAAGAAAGCCATGGCTGCTGGCGTTGATGTCCTGGTGTTGCTCACGGCCGGGGCCGGCGGCAACACAGGGTGGCTCAACCCCTTTGCATTCGTCGAAGAGGTGCGCGGTTTCTGGGACGGGCCGCTGGCCGTGGCCGGCGGCATCACCACGGGGCGGCAGGTTCGCGCGGTTCAGGTGGCGGGGGCTGATCTGGCCTACGTCGGCACGCCCTTCATCGCCACGCACGAGAGCTTGGCCGCCGACGCCTACAAGCGAGCACTCTGCGGCGCGGGTGCCGATGACATCGTGTTGACCGACGCCGTCACGGGGATTCCTGCGAACTTCCTGGCTTCTTCGCTGCGCGACAACGGCATCCTGTTGGCGGACGGCCGTTTGCCGCCGCGAGGATCGAGCGACATGGCCAGCTGGAAGACCGCCTGGAGCGCGGGTCACGGTGTGGCGTCGGTACGCGAGATCAGCAGCGTCGCGCAACGGGTGGAGGCTCTTCGCGAGCAGTGGCTGGCCAGCCGTTGACGCGCTGGCGGAGGCCTTTGGCCACGGCTTGGCTGCCCTCATATGGCGCGGTCTTTGCCTTTCCAGTAGGACGCCCGCAGTTCCCGCTTAAGCACCTTGCCTGTGGCACTCCGCGGCAGAGAGGGTGTGAACTCGATGGCCTTGGGTGCGCTGACCGAGCCTATCTGTGTACGGACCAGGGTCTGAAGCTCCTGAACCGAGACGGACCCCTGGGGCTTGAGTTCCACCACCGCGTGCACGGCTTCACCCCACTTTTCATCCGGGATGCCGAAAACGCAGGCCTCCTGTACGGCGGGGTGGGTCATCAGGCATTGCTCCACCCCCGCGGAGTACACATTGAAGCCCCCGGAGATGATCACATCCTTCTTGCGGTCCAGCAAAGTGATGCGGCCTTCCTCGTCCACCATCCCCACATCCCCGGTGTGGTACCAGCCGAAGCGATGCGCCTGGGCGCTGGCGGTCTCGTCTTCGAGGTAGGCACGCTGATTCACCCAGTCGCGCAGCACCACCTCTCCCGGTTCACCCACGGCGCACCACTGACCATCGTCCCGCATGACCCTGACCTGGCGGCTGATCGAGGCGCGCCCTATGGATCTGAGGACGGAAGAAGCCGCCGGTTGCGCGCCGCTCATGTGCTCGGCCGGCAGCAGCGCCGTGATGGGTCCGATGGCCTCGGCCTGGCCGTACATGTTCATCATGACCGGGCCAAACGCTGACAGGGCCTCGCGCAGCTTCTCTTCCGCCATCGGCGCGGCGGCGTACACGAAATGCTCCAACGTGTCGTAGCGGTGCCGCTTGAGTTCCGGCGCGGCCAGCAGCATGTAGATCACGGTAGGCGGCAGGAACGTAATCTGTATCTTCTGTTCCTCCATCGTCCGCAGGATCAGGGCCGGATCGGCGCGATCCAGCAGCACGTGCGTTGATCCGGTGCAGGTGAGCGCGAAGATGAAGGTGCCCGCGAAGTGCGTCATGGGCGCGACGACCAAGTGCCTCTTGGGCTCGAAGACCCGCATCGAGAACAGCATGTCCATGCTGGTGACGTAGTTCGACAGATGCGTGTGCATCACCCCCTTCGAGGCGCCTGTGGTGCCGCTGGTGGAGTACAGGGTCCAGGGGCTGTTGGGGTCGTTCTCAACATGGGCGGCAACACTGCCAGCTGGCGCCATCCAGTCTTCCATCGAAGGTGCATCGCCGTCTGCGCGGTCCAGGCAGCACCAGGATTCCAGGGCTGGAAGCTCCTGCCGGACGCGTGCCGCCAGGTCGGCCACCTCGCTGTGGTGAACCATGGCCGATGGTCGGTGCTGACGCAGGATCGCTGCATTCATCACGGCGCTGTTTCGGACGTTGACCGGCACCAGTACCAGTCCCGCGCGCCAGAGCCCGTACATGAAGATCAGGCCACGCCAGTCATTCGGCGAGAGGAAGGCGACTCGCGTTCCAGGCGGCGCGCCCATCGCCTGCGCGCGGGCGGCCACCCTGTGGGTGAGCGCCACCGCCTCTGCGTACGTGACTTCCACCGTGCCTTGCAGCACAAAGATCGCGCCCGGAGTCTGCTGTGCAGCCCGGTCCAGAGCATCAACGGCGTTCATGCAGGGCGCCTCGAAAGGTGCATCAATCCATCAAGGTGGGCAGCAGCGTCGCAATCGAAGGGAACGCGATCATGAGCGCCAGGATGAACGCCTCCATGATGAGGAACGGAACCACACCCATGAAGAGCTCCCTCGATTGGAGCTGTCCTTTGGCTGCTGACAGCACGGCGAACAAATTCAGACCTACCGGCGGCGTGATGGCCGCAATCTCAATAAGCTTGATGACCAGAACGCCGAACCAGATTCCGTCAATGCCGAGCGCCTTGGAAATGGGGTACAGAAACGGCAGGGTGATCACCATCAGGGAAACGCTGTCGACGAAGCACCCCAGGATCAGGAAGAGCACGATCACCAGCGCGATGAACATTGGAGCGGTCAGCTCAACGGCGGTCACAAAGGTCTTGAGGTCGGCGATGAAGCCGCTGATCAGCAGGAAGCGGCTGAACATCAGGCCAGCCATCACGATCAGGAAGAGCACGGCCGAGACCCGAGCGCTCTCGATCAGGCTCTCCCACAGGGCGCCCTTGGGCAGGCGGCGGGTGGACAACGCGATCACCAGCACGCCGGCCGCCCCGACGGCACCTGCCGCCGAAGGCGGGAAGGCACCTGCGTAGATGCCGCCAAGGACGAGGCCGATCAACAGCATGACAGTCCACGTGTTGGTGATCGACTTGAACTTCTGCTTCAAGGTGAACCGCTCGGTGATCAGCGGGGCCCATTCGGGACGGACCATCAGCATCACCCTGATCCCCACGATGTAGCCCACCGCCGTCAGGACACCCGGCAAGATGCCCGCGATCAGCAGCTTCCCCACAGGCTCACCTGTCAGGATGGCGTACAGGACCATCGCAATGGACGGCGGAATCAGGCCAGCCAGGGTGCCCGCAGCGGCCACGCAGCCCGCCGAAACGCCCTTGTTGTACCCGTAGCGGGTCATCTCGGGCAGTGCCATCCGCGTGAAGATGCTTGCGGCTACCGTTGTGGAACCTGAGATGGCGGCAAACATGGCCTGGGCCATGACCGTGGCCATCATCAGGCTGCCTCGAATTCGGCTGGTCAGCTGAAAAGCTGCCTGGTAAAGGTCTGTGATGATGCCTGCGCGCGACGCAAGGGCCCCCATGAGCACAAACAGCGGCACGACGACGAAGTTGTAGTCGCTGGCAAACGCGTACGGCAGCGACTGGATGGTTGACAACAAGAACACGGGTCCCACGGCATAGAGGATGCCGAGGATGGCCACGGTGCCGATGGCGTATGCGACGGGAATGCCGAGAGCCAGCAGCGTGATCATGGCCGCGAAGCCCCAGAGGCCGGCTGTCATGCGGCCTCCTTTGAGCGGGCCGTTCCGGATGAGATCAGCGCGCGCCAGAGTTGTTCAAGCAGGGTCAGGCAGCACAGCGAGGCGCCGACTGCACAGGCGATCTTCCAGGGCCAGATCGGAAACCCTGAGGTATCGGCAGACGCCTCGAAGATCATCACGCTCTTGATGGCCTGCTGCCACAGGCCGTAAGCGATCAGTCCGATGACGATGACACCGCAGATGAGCGACAAGGCTTCGCGCACCCTCAACAAAGTTGGACCCAGGTACGGGTCCAGCAGATCAACGCGAATATGTTCAGACTGCCGCTGCACCGCACCGCAGGCGAGAAAGATGCAGCTCGCGAGCAGAGTGCCTGAAAGCTCGACCTTGAACGACAGAAACGTGCCGATCGTGTTGCCCATGACGATGTCAAAGGCGCCCACGACCATCATGATGAAGACGGCGCCGGCGCACACGGCCAGCGCCGTCTTCTCTATCCACGAGTTCACGGAGTACATCAAGGCAGCACTCGCCAGCCAGTGGCCGCCACTCAGTTGCGTGCGTTGGCAAAGCTCTGTACAGCCTTGCGTTGCAGCGGGATCAGCTCCTTGATCTTGTCACCCAGGCCCGCCTTCGTGGAGCGGTCCACCCAGATGTCGATCATGTCGGGCGAACGTGCGATGAAGTTCTGGAGATCCTTCATGGGAACGATCTGCCCGCCCGTGGCGTTGAACTTCTGGAGGGCCTCAGCCTCCACCTTGGGCAGCGCGGCCAGGTCGCGCTGCATCGCCTCTTGCGCGACCTGCGTGAACAGTGTCTGGACCGAGCGCGGCCAGCCGTTGAAGGTCTTGGCGGGTACGTACATCTGGAACGTGGTGAACGCGCCAGTGTTCAGATCCGACAGGTAGGGCGCCACCTTTTGCAGGTCGGCAAACGGCGTCCATTCGATCGGCCCGAAGTTGCAGTCCAGCGTGCCGCGCTGGAGGCCTTCACGGATTTCCGTGGCCTGAACGCGTGTCGGCACCATGCCATGCGCCTCCATCCAGATCGGCACGAAAGCGCCACCTACCGCCCGCACCTTCAGGCCCCGCAGATCAGCGGCCGTGTTGATGGGCTTGTTGCACAGCAACTTGTAGGCCGTTGGAACCGTCCACTTGATGACCTTCAGGTTTTGGGCTGTCAATTCGTCCGAAACCGCCTTGGTGGCGTAGCTGTCACGGGCCAGTTCGTAGGCTGTCTTGGCGTCAGCGGAAACGCGATTGAGCAGGCCGGCAGACACCGAGGTCAGCGGCATTTCGGAGGCATGCACGGCCTGCGCGAAGACGCCGATGTCCACCGCGCCGTTGGACACCAGGTTCTTGATCTCCGTCAAGCCACCGAGCTGACCCGACCAGAAGATCTGAATCTTGATCTTGCCCCCGGAGCGACGCTCCACTTCGTCAGCAAACCACTTGTCCCATTCCGCACCAGGGAAGGTCTGTGCAAGCGGGTGTGCGAGCTTGAGCGACAGCGACGGGAAGTCCTGGGCCTGGGCCGGCAACGAAAACGCCAGAGCGGCGCAACTCATCAGGAGAAATTTCTTCATGGGTGACTCCAGTAGGTTCGCTGTTTGACCACGCAGCGAGGTTCGCTCGGGCGAGCAGATGCTATCGAGTCAGAGGCAACAAAACAATCGTTTGGTTGAGCCCCGGTTTAGGGGTTTTCCCGCGTCGATACCCTGCGGCTCGTCATGAATCCGTGTCACGCCGAGAACCTGAGCGACAACTTCCCCAGCACTCCATAGTCCACTTCCACCCTGTCCCCCGCGCGCACCGGCAGCGGCACCATGCAGGTGCCTGTGGAGATGAATTGCCCGGGCTCCAGCGCAAGGCCGAGGCGGGACACTTCGTTGACCAGCCAGGCCAGTGCCACCCGCGGGTCGCCCAGCACGGCAGTGCCATCACCCTCGCGCTGGGTGTGCGCCGCACCATCCGGCCCGTGAACGGTGGCGCGCACCCGGTGGGCCCGCAAATCCATGCCGCGCCAGTCGGCGGCTGTGGGCTGGCCGATGGCGAAGCGATGGGCGCAGGCATCGTCGGCGATCAACTGAGCCTCGCCTGCCCGGGCGAAGTCTTCGAAGCGCGAGTTGGGCACCTCGATGGACGGCAGCAGGGCGTCCATGGCATCCAGCACTTCGGGCACCGTGTAGGGCGCCGCACGGGGTGTGAGGCGCTGGCCGACGCGAAAGGCGAACTCGGGCTCGGCCACCTTCATCACGTTGCCGGTCAGCGATACCCGGTCCCCGTCACCGTCCACCAAGCCCGAGAGCACCCGCCCGGTCAGAGGGCCGTTCACGCCGATGTGGGCTTGGCCGGCGGCACTGGTGGCCGCGATCTTCCAGCCTACCACCGCGCGTCCGGTCACGGCCGGCAACAGCGCCTGGATGGCGTGGCCACCGGCAGGGTTCACGGGCCGCAGTCCTGGAGGCAGGCCTTGCAGGGTTTGCCCGGTCAAGCGGGTTTCCCATAACAGTCGGGCGGCGGCTGCGGCAGCCGCCTGGGCGATTCCGTCCATTGCGATGGGTGTTGGCTGGTCCATGTTCGTCAGGTGTTCGTGCGGGGTTTGCGCCCCAGGTTGACTGCGTTGCCCCCAAGAATGAGGGCCGCGCCCGCCATCGTCACCAGGTCGAAGCGCTCGGCGTACAGCGCCCAGCCGGCAGCCGCGGTCAGGGGCAGGCGCAGGAAATCCATCGGCACCACCACGGTGGCTTCTGCGTGCGCCATGGCGCGCGCCATGCAGTAGTGCGAGCAGGTGCCGCACACGCCGACCACCGCAATCCACAGCCATTGCATCCCCACGGGGGTTTGCCAGCTGGCCATGGCCGGCACCGCTCCGATGAAGGACTGCAGCACCAACATCCAGAACATCAGCTGCGTGGCGGTGTCCGTTCGGGTCAGCGACTTGACCATGGTGACCGAGACCGCAAATCCCACGGCGGCCACCAGCGCGATCAGGTGCCCCAGGCTGAAGGCGGCGCCGGCGGCCGGCCGCACGATCAGCACCACGCCGGCAAGGCCCAGCGCGATGGCGGCGATCTTGCGGGCATCAAGCCGTTCGCCCAGGAAGGCGTAGGCCAGCAGGGCGGTCCAGATCGGCATCGTGAATTCCAGCGCCACCACGTGGGCCAGGGGGATCAACGCCAGCGCGGCCAGCCAGCCGGCCTGCGCCGCGTAGTGCACGAGGTTGCGCAGCCCATGCGCCCGCAGCCGCGTGGTGGCCATGGCGCGCAGCCCGCCGGCGGCGTGCACCAGCGGGGCCAGCACCACCAGCCCGATCAGCGAGCGCAGCAGCATCACCTGGAAGACCGACAGCTCCCGTGTGGCCTCGCGCCCGGCCACGGCAATGGCCGTCATCATCAGCAGCCACCCCGCCATCCAGCCGGCGGCGCGGACCGTGGAGGCCTCGGTGGCGCCTGTCATGGAGCCGCGCCCACCTGAACCTGGTTGCGCCCGCCGTTTTTGGCACGGTAGAGGGCCTCGTCGGCACGCGACAGGGCCCGTTCCATCGGCTCACCTGTCTCCAGCAGGGTGACGCCCACGCTGGTGGTCAGGCCCTGCAAGCCGGGCTGCAAGTCGTTCCATGGGGCTTGAGCGAGCAGGACACGCAGGCGTTCGGCCACCTGGCAGGCCGCGTCAAGATCGGCCACCGGCACCATGACGACGAACTCTTCACCGCCGTAGCGGGCCAGCAAAGCGTCGGGCCGCACGGCCGAGCGCAACATCACGGCCGCACGGCGCAGCACCTGGTCGCCCGCCGCATGGCCCAGGGTGTCGTTGACGGTCTTGAAGTTGTCCAGGTCCACCATCAGCACGGCCAGCCGCTGGCGTCCAGCCGACAGACGGGCTCGCAGCAATGCGGCCCCTTCGGCCAGCGCTGCCCGGCTCAAGGTGCCGGTCAACGCGTCAGTCATCGCTAGTTGGTGCAGGCGGCCTTGGAGGCGGGCGTTGAGGACGTTCAGCACCAGGATCACCGCCAGGATCGGCAGCACACCGTACATCAGGGCGTACAGCATCACGAGTGTTTGCGGCAGATGCAGCAGGTGGGTTTCGTAGGGCCCCTCCCAAGCGAACAGGTAGACAAGCCGACACGCCGAGGAGGCCGCCACGGCCACCATCAGCAGGCCGGTGAGGCGTTCGTCCAGCCCGCGGGGGCGCAGCACCAGTCGGTGGGCCATGCCCATCACCAGTGCCGACGCCGCGGCCAGGCCCCAGGTCACGAACCAGGTGACGCCGCGTACGCCCAGTGGCGCCAGGGCAGCGCAGGCGACCAACAGCACGCCCAAGGCCAGCCACATGGTCCCGCGGGACACGACGCGGCCTGACAGGGCGGCCAGCGCCCAGGCCATCATGGTCAGCCCGCCCGTTGATGCGAAAGCCAGCGTGGCCATGCTCCAGAGCGGCACGGGCGCGGGGTGCAGCAGGATCTGGCTCATGCCCACCCCCATCAGGATGAAGGCATCACGGCTGATGCGCAATACCGCAGTGGACGCCTCATCGTAGCCTTGCGACGGCCGAAGCAGACCGGCTCCCGCCAGCGCGGCGATGCCGCAGATGGCAAATGAGCTGATGACGTCGAGGGACAGCATGCGGTGAAACGGGTGGCTGCTTGGGCGGTATGGGCTCGACGGATTGGCGAAGGATTGTGGGGTGGTCCCGTGCTGGGGTCCATGGGGATAACGCCAGCCTCCTGGCTCGGCAGGCCCCTGCCGCGGGGGTATCCCTTGGGTTCATGGTCCACAGCGCCTGTCGCCACCTCCGGGTCCGGCCTGCCCCGCCCCGTCCCCACCCTCGCTTTCCATGGAGTCCTGCCGCATGAAGCATTCCCATCCTCGCGCCTGGCTGCTGGCCGCCGCTTGCTGCATTGCGGCGCCATTGCCGGCTTGGGCGCTGGACCTCGCGTCGTCCACCGCGTCCTCAGCCTCCAGTGCCGGATCCGCGTCCGTGGGCAGCCTGTCGGACTCCCTGCGCTCGTCCAGTCAGAGTGCCGCCGGCCCGCGCCAGATGGCCGATGGCGATTACCGCGTGATCGAGCTCGCCGAAGCCGCCGACCGACCGGGTGAGATGCGCTTGACGCTGCAGCCGGCGCAGCCCACCGCTGCTGCGGTGCCGGGCGACGTCGGCGCTGCACAGGGGCTGGCCGAGCAGTGGGAATTGAGGCTGCCGCAGGCCGTGGTCGAACGC
>Ga0315900_10007098_pt1 | contig 14804 bp, 27 predicted proteins | sample LakEriMetagenome_FD_203521 | JGI IMG/M metagenome (GOLD analysis project Ga0315900, IMG submission 203521) | Freshwater fungal communities from buoy surface, Lake Erie, Ohio, United States - Buoy 12 MA114 | ecosystem: Environmental > Aquatic > Freshwater > Lake > Lake biofilm | place: USA: Lake...
TAAAACCTTTTCTTTGACTGTTTTAGTTAGCTTATTTGTGCTTCCTGCTACTCTGCCACCTGTTTTTGGTTTTCCTTTCTCAAAAGCCATTCTATTAAATTCTAATTTAGAGCAAATATACAAAAAATAATTAAAATAATGGATTTATATAACATTTAATACCATTTTTCTCACCTATATACCCATTTTCAGCATTACTAAGTTCCTCGTCAGTCCAATTATAGTAACATCTGATTTTTTTCCACGTATTAATATTAAGCGTTAAGGTATAATCTTGTTTAGGTATAGGCATTTGAACTAATGAGTTAAATGCTTTTGTGAAATCTTCTATTTCCATAATCTAAAACGGTTTAAATGTTTTGTTATAATAATCTATTGAATTTGATTGTTCCATTAATCCAGCATCGTAAGCATCGATGATCTGTTGTTTTTCTTGTTCTAATATTTCAGTAGCTTTTATCTGTAATTCTAATGGTAGTTCAAACGAATACGCATTAAGCCACTCTATCCATTCATTCATTGCTGTTTTCATATCTATTTTTTAAAATTGTTAAAATTCGCTAATACTTTAAATTCCTCAAGTGATCTAATTAAATGGTATTCATAACCTAGTAATTTAACTCTACTTTCAAAATCCTTTTGTTCTGCACTTTGAATCCCTTTAGGCATCTTTAATTCAATAAAGCATAGTTTACCATTCGGGAATATAACAATTAAGTCTGAAGCCCCTTTAAGTAATCCAGTAGCTTTAAATGTCATAGCCTCTCTAATGTTACGAGTTCCACCGTTTGGGACGCTAAAAATTAACCCACGATTAGGATGGTGCTTTAAGCAATATGTGTTGTGATAATACACAAAAATGTGTTGTTGTAGGTTGTTTTCGTTTTCTATTTTCATATTTTTTTGTTTTTAAATGTTCCCTGTTCCCTATGTTTTTTATTCAAAGACTTTTAAGAATATCAAATGAATTATTTTTATTACTATTAATATATATAAATATATTAGTTTATATATATTATTAAGGAACAAGGGAACAAGGAACGTTTTTTTATTGATTATCAGTTAGTTATATAATATTACTTAAAGTGAACATTTTGGGAACAGTTAAGGAACAAGGGAACATTTTTTGTTTAAAATTGGTCTTTTCCATCAATTATTATATTTTCTCCTTCATTAGACCATAATATTATTCCTTTTTTAGTTCCATTATTTACCCTATAATTTTTATATTCAAGTTTATTTTTTGTTAAAACTTCCTTTAAATCATATTTAGTTGGCTTCAAAATTGACTTAAAATTTAAGTGTTCTAAAATTTCTCCTTGATTCCAAACTTTTTCAAAATTATGATTAGTAGATTGTTGTAATGAAAAATGTTTAAAAAATATTTCTTCTATTGGTAAAACAGTTTCATTGTGATTTGCATTTTGTCTTAAATATTCTATTTCTTCCTCAGTTCTTAATATCCATTCAAAACCACTTTTTAAAAGATTATAGGCTTCGATTATAAGACTTGTTTTATCAATCTCAAGCATTCTATTGTAATCTACTTTTTCTACGCTTATAGGTAAAATACGTCGATTTCCTGTAACATCCTTTAAAATATCAATTTCGTTTGTTGTTCCGCAAAGAATGGCACGTCTTTTAAATGTTTTAGCTTCACGCTCGTATGGTCGTCTTTGTGTTATTATATTCATATCACTAATGGCTTTATATTCCTTAACATCTTTAAAGGCTTTACCACCAAACTCATCATCTAATACTAATAAGCTATTGCATAAAGTGTACATACTATCTTTGTCGTGTCCGTTTATTTTTGCTTCAACAATATATTTATCTAGTTCTTTTGGCATAATGTTTCTTAAAAAGCTAGTTTTTCCAGTACCGTGTTGTTGACCAGTAAGAACTAAAGTAAGAGGACATACTAACTTTTCATTATGTGTTGACGTCCAATTATGTAAAGCCCCTACAATCCATTTACGAAAAGCCCAAACATTATATTCGCTTTGAGGATAAATACATTTAGCGTATTGTTCAATTATTCCAGTAGGATTTGATTTATTAGCATTAAGAAAGTCAGTAAGTACATTTATTTTAGTTACTTTATTTGAATTTAAAATTGATCTAACATCATTAATAGGAACATTAAACTCAAAGTTTTTCTTTGCGGCTAAATACATATCATTTACCTCTGTATCGGTTAATGTAACATCATTTAAAATATAAGTAGTATTAGTAATTAAATCAATTTTAGGTTCGAATGTATCAATTATAAAGTTTTCAAGTTGTTCAATTTCTTTAATATCAGAGTTAACCTCTTTTGAAAAATCAATTTTACTTTCTATTAATTCTTTAATAAGTTGTTCATCTTCATCATTTACTATAATTTCGTTAACTATAAGTAAATTTTTAGCAACACTTTCAATAGTTGGGTTTCCTTGAGCCTTTGAAATTTTAACACGATTTATTATATTTTTTGTTTTTTCGCTATAAATTTGAATATTAGCTTGTTTACAGTAATAGTAAAAAGTTCCTATTTTAACTTTGCCAGTTGAATTTTTACAAAGACCTTTCCAATCTTTAGAACATTTTTCACGGTTATATTTATTACCAAATTGGCAAATAAAGTGGAATGTTTCCTCCCCATTAATACCGAATTTATCAAATAATGACAAACCGATACGGATATAAGTATGGTAATCTTCATTACATAAATCAATATGACGTTCTTTAATTTGCTCTAAAATATTATCAAAGTCTGATTTTGTATAAATAAAATTTGTTTCTTTTGGAGCTTGAAATTTTTTAACCTCTTTAGCTATAAATTTCTTTGCTTTATCATTTACAAAAATATCAGGATCATAAGACAAATACCTTAAACGGTTTCTGTTTTTGCAGGATTGGTCTATTGTTATATTATAATTTTTATGATAATAGTCAGCAAGTCCATCAAAGCTATCTTCGAATTTATCAGGGTTTATCCTAACAAATATACAAAGTCCATCTCCACCAAATGATTTATGATAAATGTATGTATAGTCATCATTTTTAATGTCTTCATTAATTTGTCCATCAATATCAATAACTATTAATCCATTCATTGATTTAATGTTATTATCAGTTTTAGCGCCTTCGTTAAGAATAGCAGAACCAGTAACACATTTGGATGTATTTTTAATTTTCTTATATTCTTCTTCGTTCCCTTGTTGTTTAATAGCCCTTGCTTTTAAAACTAAGTCTTGATTTGCACCGTGTTGAATAAAACCAATATAATTTTCAATATCAATTTCTTTTTTTGTTTTAGAATATTGATTGTCGTAATAAGACATTTGTACTTTAGTTGCCATAATAATTTGCTAATTTTTCTTTTATTTTATTAATTAAATATTTGTGTGTTCTATGAACTCCGCTTACTAAATCGTGTTTACTGTTAAAAATAGAATAACAATGTTTTACAATTTCTAGTATTTTTTTATCAAGCCTACCATCATTAAGATTTGATAAATACTGTTCTTTGCTTACTCTATAATAACGAAATAAATCAAATGTTTGATTAATCATTATTCTATAAGCAAAGTTCAAATCTTCATTTATTGAAAGGGTGTAAAGATATATTTTTTCTGGATTAGGTGTAGGAATTTTTTTAATTGGAGTTGTAACTAAATTACTTTCAGTTTGATTAATTTGCTTTTCTTTTTTTACAACTTCTGTTTGACACTCAGGACAAACGTCTATTGCTTTTGGAAAATAAGCCCCACACGCTTCGCAAGGTTGTAAATCATCTAAATGTACTTTTTTAGCTTTTTCTTTTTCTTTTTGCAGTCCATTAAAAAATATTTTTTTCCAATCCCTTGTTGGATCGCTCCATTCATTATGCCTTTCAATATTATTACCTCCATCAATTAAAATAAAACTATCCTTATAAATTTTATTTGTAGACCGCCCACCACGTCCGACCATTTGCAAAAATAAAGATAGGCTATTTGTAGGACGGTTTAAAATTACAGCTTCAACATCAGTAACATCAAAACCAGTTGTAAATTGTCCAACATTACATAATATTGCATTTGGTGTTGATTTAAACCATTCAACAACTTGCTTTCTGTTTTCGCATTTATTTACAGAATCGGATAATTTAACATTATATCCTGCCTCTTTAAATTTCTCATAAACTAATAAATTTGATTTTGAACTTGCATTAAAAACCATTGTTTTTTTACCTTCACAAATTTCTTTATAATTTAAAACAACATTAAATAAAGCATCTTCACTATTATAAGCATCGTTCATTGACGCTTCACTAAAATCTCCACTTTTATTATCAATTTTTAATTTTGAATTATCGGCATAGTTTTTAATAAATGATATTTCTTGTACTAATTTACCGTCATTAATAAGATCATTAATAGATGCACCAATAACAATATCCTGATAAATTTCAGACATAGTAAAAGGACGTGTCCATTCAATTACCTCATCATTACAACAATGTGTTAAATCTTCATAAACAGTTTTACAATGTTTACATTTAAAAAATGTAATTTTCTTTAAAACTATTGGTGTTGCAGTAACTCCAAGTATTTTAGAAAAAGCAAAATATTTAAAAACTTTATCAAAAATTAAAATATGACATTCATCACATATAACTAAATCAACATCTTTAAAAAAATTATCATTAACATTTAAACGATTATCTGCTGTTTGCACCATTGCAACATAAACATTGCAATTATGTTTTAGTTTTTTTGTTTTAGATGTTAAGGCTTCACAAGTTAATCCTATTTGATTTAAAGATGCTATTGTTTGATTAACTAATTCAATCCTATGGCAAAGTATCAATACTTTTTTATTTGTTTTTTCAACCCATTTTTTAGTGAGAAAAGAAAATACAAAAGTTTTACCACCGCCAGTAGGTAATTGGTAAAGCACTCTTTGATTAGTTTGGAATTTTAAAAATATTTCATCAATACTTTTTTGTTGGTGTTCAAATGGTTTAATCATAATAAAAAAACCCTCAAGTTGTCGAATGTTCCGCCCTACATTTTCATATAGGCATCCAACCCCTTGAGGGCGTTTGTGTGTTATATATACTATCTTAGCGGAATTAAGATATTAACTTTAAATAAGAACTGTTTGCAAATATACTATTAATTATTCAATTAACAAAATATAATCGGTTTTTTATTTTTTCTATCTGATAATCAATACTTTACGAAATAATGTGAAAATAAATTTGGTAGTTGTGTACGAAGTGTGTACATTTGTCAAAGATAATTAATTAATAACTTTAAAAAACTCTGACAAATGAAAGCAATCGTAACTGTAAAAAATGAAAACGGAATAGTTTACCAATCTGAGTTTAAATCAATAGCAAGAGCTGTCGATTTTGCAAAAGAATCTATAAAAGTTGGATTTCATTCTCCTGTTTTTGAAAACGCAAAAAGAAAAGAAATTTTTGTAAATGCAAATGGATTTAATAAATTTTATAAGTTTTTAGTTAGATAACCACCTTAACAGGTCAGAGGGTTAAGCCTCAACTCAAACCACGCTCGATATACGGTAGCGTGGATTTTGAGGTATAAGAGTTCATTGACGTATTGTGAAGACCTACAAGTATAGCTTACTGTTAGGAGGAAGATTTAAGCTAAACACAGCGGTTAAGCCGTGCCATTCGATTGGCAATGTGTTCTAAAAATTAATAAAAATGGAAACTGTAAAAATTGAAATAAACAAAGAACTGTTTGACGAATTTGTTAAACAAGGCGTGGTTAGTGTAGAATCTCTAAAAGAAGTCAATATACACGATGATTTCTTTAAAGATGACAAAACTCATATTGAATTGAAAAAAGCGTCTATACTGGCATACAAAGAATTGAAAATTTACGAATTTAAAAAACGACATAATATAAAACCATGAAAACAAAAGACAAACCAACAACCGTTTACACAGTACGAGTAGACACTAAGCTGAGAAAAGCAGCTGAATTAAAACATAATCCTACCGAACTAAGAAAACAAATTGCTAAAAAATTAAATAACTTTTTTAAATCTAAAATATGAATTACATAATTCCAACACTAATGCTAGTAGCCTTAATGTACGTGACTTTCACAATGGCTAATGAGTATAGAAAACGTAAAAGAGTTAAAAATATTCAAGCGTTTTTTGAACAAAAGCAAAGATTCGAGATTGAAGCAAAAGTTCGCAAAACAATTGAATATAAGGCTAATTGGTGGGACAATTTCAATATTGAATTGTATGTCAAATTTTTAGAAAATAGATAAAATGAACTGGAATAACGCAAAACTAAACGAGATACAAGCAATAGAGAATAGCCTTATTTATCATGCTAATTGTGGTAGTAGTAGCAAATTATTTACTACATTTATACACTCTACTAGTGAATGGATTGATAAAGAAAATACTGCGAAAGAAGTGCATATTAGCCCTTATAAGATACAACTAGACAAAGATATTGATATGGTTGCTTATCATATTGAAAGTGGATTTACAACGGATGATGCGTTTGAAGCTGCTGGTTTAAATAGACATAGCTTTTATAGTAAAATGACCGACACGCATCACAATATTTTAAACGCAGCCAGAAAGAAACGTAAACATAATAGGAATTATTAAAAGAAATATAAACCAATAAAAACAAACAAAATGGAAATCAAAGGACAAATTAAGGCTATCATGCCAGTAAAAGAAACCGCTACTTTTAGAAGTATTGAAGTAATTATAACAACCGATTTTGACGGTAAATATCCACAACATTTAAGTTGTCAACTTTCACAAGGAAAATGTGATTTAATTAATGGTGTTGCAGTTGGTGATTTGGTAAGTGCTGAAATAAATTTAAAAGGGCGTGAGTGGACAAATCCACAAGGCGAAGTGAAATACTTTAATAGTATTGATATTTGGAAATTAACAAAAAATAATATTGCGTTTTAAATAATTAATTGTAAATTTGTAAACCGCTAAATTTTGGGAGAGATTTAGAACAACGGTTAACCTTTTTAAATTAGGCTGCAATTCTCCCATTGTAGCCTTTTTTATTTTTATGAAAAACGATATAAGCAAATTAACAAAAGAACAACTTGAAGCGTTTATAATGGGCGTCCAAGAAACATTTGAACGTGGTGATCAAATAGACGAACGCAAAGAACTTAATTGGATTGTCACAGAAATTGATAGCGCATGGTCAATTAAAGCACAATGGATTAAATCTGTTACACGTTTCCCCTTAGTTAATCCAATGACTGACAAAGAAGATATTTATCATTACGATGATTATTATTTTCAGATATTAACAAATCAATCAAAACGCAAATTATGCGCTGAGATTATTGACGCAATAGAACAAGTTAACTTAAACGATTTTAACGAAGATTAAGATATGGAAAATAAAAAAAACATATACCAAAAATTACTAACCATACAACAAAAAGTTAGCGGATTAGGTAAGGATAGAAAAGGTAACAACTTTGAGTATGTAACTGGTAATAAAGTATTAGAACACATTAAGCCACTAATGAACGAATTAGGGTTAATCCTAAAGATTGAAGTTTTATCCATTGATAATGTACGTCAAGATTATCAAACACGTAACGGTAGTAAGTGTGAAATTAACTCTAAGGTTATGATGCGATTTACATGGGTAGATACTGCAACTGGAGAAACTGACGTTAATTTATTTGGTGCTAATGGGCAAAATGATTGGGACAAGGGAGTAGGTTCTGCGCTTACTTATGGTGAGCGTTATTTCTTATTAAAGTACTTTCACATTGCAACTGATGAAGATGATATTGATAATCCCGATTTAAAGAAGTCTGAGCCTATTAAACCACACCAACCAACAGTTGATGAAGTTAACGCTAAAATAATTAACGCTAAGAATTTATCAGAGTTACAAACTTTATTCCTAGCGCTTCCAGTTAATGAACAAAAGTTGGCATTTGTATTAAAGGAACAATTAAAGGCTGTATTGAAGTAAAGGCATAGAATTAATTAAAAAACAATAAAAAAATGGAAAAATTTATAAAATTAGCGTATATAAGAAAGCTAAATAAACAAGTGTCATTAGGAGAAATTAGTAGCTCACGAATGATCGAAATAATTAATGAGAAAGCGAGTGAATACGCTAAAATGTATGTTGAGAATTTTAAAATAGAAAAAGCTGAATTAACAACCGAAACTACTGCAATTGCAAATAAGAATAGCAGGTAACGTTTTGTCGATTGAAGTAAATAAATTAGTAACAAACAAATTAGAATATCAAATTATGGAAAATATCAACAACAAAGCGGAAACAATATTAAGAGAATATGTTGAATTTAAAGACATAAACCAAAGCGAAACAGTTGAATTACTCCCATTGACCATAGTAGATTGTATGGAGGAATATGCTATTAAAAAAATGATTGATAAAAAAACGAAAACCCCCAATGACGCAAAACCACTTTTAAATGATGGTTTTATTATTGACTTCTTTGAACTTATGTTTTTAGCTGAAAGTGTAATACCAGAACGTCCAATAGCACGTTCAATGTGTTTTGATGATTTTTCTGAACGTCATTATCATAATATGAATGAAAATCAAAGAAAACAATTTTTTGAACACGTACAGAAACAACCTAGTTTCTCATTAGAAAACGAAAAATGTAGGCATTTTTTCGCAAGGTTTAATCCAAAGAATCAATATTTAGTATCTTGTTTTCATAATGGTAAAGCTGATGAAATAAGATGCTACCTTTTCAATGATAAATTCCACACTTCAAAAAATAGAAGTGTAAATCCTGAATATATTAAAACTTATATATCTGAATATAGTGAGTAAGTTTCTGCTAACGTTTTGCAGCTAATAGATCGGCTTTCTGTTTATTAGCTGCTGTTATAAGTAGTTGCAAATTATTAACGATAAATTTTAAATAAAATGGAAATACAAGACATAATGAAAGCGTTGGCAAAGAAAGGAATTTCTACATCAATGCACTACAATAGCGAAAAAGACCAATGCTATGTAGATTTAGAAACAAGAGCAAAAAGTGAATTGCACTTATACGAAGATGGCATATTACGAGGAAGGTATCAATATGAAAAACAAATTGATTTATCGCAAGATGTTGAATTATTGGTAACTGAATTGTGCCACGAGTTTAACAATTCATTACACGGTAGAAATTACTGTCAAGAAGCGTGGGCTGAATTATGTCGTTCAAAGGGGATAGTTCTTGAAATGTACGGAATGTAGCAATTACTTATAACGGTTTCGGGCTTGGCGAAGTGCCGCTACTCGAAACTTAAATTTTAGCACTAACTGTCTTGCGTTAAAATAAATTTGATAGTGCTAAATATATTTTGTATCTTTGTAAAAAATAAATGATATGAAAGTTTGTTCAAGATGTAAGGTAGAAAAAGAAGCAAAGTTCTTTAATTACGATAAGCACCATAACCGTATTCGTTCAGTTTGCAAAGAGTGTAGCAACGAAAGAAACAAAGAATGGATTAATAATAACAAGGAGAAATACTACGAAAAAAAGAAGGAAAACTACCATAAAAATAAAGAAAAGATAAGGTGGTATTCGGTAAAAAGTAAGTATGGAATTACTCGTGAAGATTATGAGCAAATGTTAAAAAAACAAAAAGGTAAATGTGCTATTTGTGAAACAGAAGAAGCAAAACATTGGGAAACAAATAACCTTTTAATTGACCATTGCCACAAGTCAGGTAAAGTAAGAGGATTGCTTTGTAATAATTGCAATACAGCTTTAGGTCTTGTGGATGATAAAATAGAAGTTCTGAAAAGAATGATTAAGTATTTAAAATAGTATAGCTATCTCACGGCATTTTGCCAAACCCGTGTTATGGGATAGTTTTAAAAACCTTTTAGGGTGGGCATTTAAAAATAATATTAAAATGATAACATCAATTTCAAAAGAACTTTACGAAGTTCAAATTCCAAACTTTACAGGTGAAGTAAAAATGCTTCCTTTTAATCTTGAAAACTTGGCAGAAATACCAACTCAATTTAAAGAAATGGTATCTAAAATGATTGAGGCATTACCGATTAAAAAAGGTATTGCATACTTAACTGTTGATGGTAAATTAGTTGAGAAGGGTAAAACACAAAGACGTGGCGGTGTTCATATTGATGGGAACTATTTACCTTCATTGAGTTGGGGAAATGGTGGCGGGAATGGATGGAAAGTTGGAGAAGGTGGTAGAATATTATCTTCAAAAGAGCATAAACTATCCTATGAAAATGAAACAGGTGGGATGCTAATAGCTTCAACTTATCCAGCTTGTAAAGGATGGAATGGTGTATTTGAAGGTAAGCCTTACGTTGGTGGAGATTGCACAAGATTGAAAGGATTAGACGAAGGCTTTGTGTTAAAACCAAATACTGTTTATTATGGTAATAGCCAATGGTTACACGAAAGTTTACCTATTGATAAAACAACTCATAGAATAGTTGCGAGAATTACACTTCCGATGGATTATCCTGTTCTCGGTGCGGTGGGAAAAGGTTTTTAAAATTTCCCATAACGTTTTGCGGCTAATAAATCGGGCGGTGGAAACCTAGTAGATGTCCGCCTGTTTATTAGGTGCTGTTACCTGCTGGCGGACTGAATGTTGCTATAAGATAAAATATAAAAAACACTATGAAAAAATACACATACAGAGATTTAAAGATTGCTTTTTTATTAGGCTCAATATTATCATCTTTATTACATATTTTAATTGTTGAATTTTTTTTTTAATAAATAAAATGCCGATGTGTGATTAAATTATTCCAATGGCTAATACACAAGTTGTATAAATGTAAGTGCCTGAAACTTACCACATCATGCTACGGGCGGAATAAGTCGGCATTTTATCAAAAAAATATAAATAACAATGCACCAACTTACCTATAACGGTTTGCAGCTAAACGAGGTGGCTGATTATACCTCAAACTTAATTAAAATCACAAAATTATGAACACAGAAAAAACTCCATTAGAAAACGAAAGCCAGCCATCTTGTTTAGGTGCTGTTATGCCTCGTTGTTCTACTTGTAAATTTTGGAATAATTCAGATTCAGAGACAAGTTGGAATAAACAGCACAAAGATCATATGGATTTACCGTATAAAGAATATGGTTCTTGTAACTCGGATGGATTTAGTAAGCATACTTTTTTTGGTACTAATTATTTTGGGAACTATACACATAAGGATTTCGGGTGTGTTTTTCACAATGAGGCATAACGTTTTGCAACTTTGCGACTGTTACCGATAAGGAAGCCGAAAGCATTGATTAAACACTAATTAAAACAAATACAAAATTAACAGAACCAAAAGCCTGAAACGGTAATAGCGCAAAATTGCTGTTATGCACAGTATGGCTTATAAAAACAAATTTAATTATGAAAACACAAGAGCAAATATTACAAACAACTCCAATATTTTTACATAATTGGACTTCTAAAATTGATATGATTAAAGATTTTGAAAATGTCTATATAACAGAAGCGGAATATAAGGCAGAAAAACCACCTTATGCTAATGTTGAGTATTGGGAAGAAAAAAAGACTAAAATGACAGAAGCCATAAAAAGATATGAAAATAAAAACATTCTTTTTGCTTCTTACGGACAAGACAATTATTCTGGTGATGCTTGGGTTTTATTTGAAGAAGATGGAAAACTATACGAGGTTAATGGTTCACATTGTTCTTGCTATGGTTTAGAAGGACAATGGGAAGCCGAAGAAGTTGTATTGGCTGAACTTGAAAATAGATTAACTAAAGGAACTTTTGGACAAGATTATTATTCAGGAAATGAATTTTCAAACGAGCTAAAAACGTTCTTAGGAATCGAATCGTAATATTGTGCATAACGTTTTGTGGCTTTGCGATGGCCGCATAGAATAATTTAATTATTAACCGAGATGTGTCAGGCGGCTATTGCAAAACCGCTGTTAGCCGCTGGCCTTTCTCACAATACAAATAAAAATGACAATGACAAACACAGACGTAGTGAAAAAACTTATAGGCAAAACACAGCCTTATGGAGATTCAAACATTGATAGAGAAAGGTTTGAAAACCTAAAAGCAATGTGTGAGCTTGTTGGAGATTTGATTGAAGAAATTAAAGACGCTGCAAAAGAAAAAGACAGATACGAAAGTTCGATGAAAGAAATGGGATTGTATGCCTATAAGTTTTTGTCGCAACTTGAAACGGAGGTAGGGTTTTAGGCTTGCGGCTAACGTTACGCAGGTTTATTTAGTGCGGGATTTTACAGATGAATTAATTTAAAAGCAGAAAATATGAATTTACTAAAATGGTTATTTGGGAGCAGGAAACCCGCATTGAATAAACCTGTTGTTAGTGGCAGTTGCAATCAATATGATGCCCATCAACAATTGCTTGTAGAAAAGGTAATTGAGATACTTAAAACGAAGCCTGAATGCTTTAGTGCGAGGTGGTTTACTGGCTCATCATTAGATGCCTCTGTTAGAAGTAAAGATAAACAAATATTGATAATGATTAACGATGGACAAATTACTCAACCAGTAAACCCACGAATGAGCAAAGAGCAGAAGGAGATGGTAAAGCAATTGATTGAACCGATCGTTAAAAAGGACAGTGATTATCTTATTGAGAAGCTCGTCTGCAATTGCCACTAACGTTTTGCGTATATACGAGGTACGCCTTAACGAAAATTCAAATTACAAACAAATGCTTGTAGGCGTATCTTGTATATACGCTGTTATAGGCAGTTAAAACGTAAAAATTATGTATTTCTTACAACATTATGTTATTGATTGGGATAAGGTCAAAACCCAAGAGGATTTAATTACAATTCTTAAAAACCTACAATTAGGATTTGAAAACCCAAGCGAAGATTTAAAGAAACTTTGCAAGTTCGTTAATAAATCCGATGGTCAAGAGGTTACGTTTGATTAATTGCCTATAACGTTATCGAGCCTTGCACAGCGAAGGTGTCGCCCGAGTTGTGCAAGGGTTGGGTTAGTGGTTGATGGCACACAATGTTACTATGAAAAATTAATGTTAAATAAATATAAATTATGGAAAACTCAAAAGGAAATGTAACTATTACATTAGAACACTATGAACAATTAAATAAAATTGCTCAAGGATTAAAAGAAAAGAAAAATATATCAATGTACAGTTACTCACAATACGTTTATTTAATTGATGAAAAAGAAACGTATGATTATTTTTTAATTAAAATTAAAGAGTTAAACGAAAAAGTAAGGTTAGCAGAAGAAAAACTATCAGAGAAAAGTAAACCAAAAAAATGGTTTTAATAATGCTACCATTTACCACTAACGTTCCCACGCTTGGCGAAGTGGCGGACTTTGGAAACGAAATCTGTCTGCCTTGCACTAAACTTGAATTGAAAACGAAAATGATTATTAACCGAGAACCCGCCATTTTGCCAAACGTGTGTTAGTGGCTGGGCTTCTCACAAAACTAAAAAAATGGAACAAATTTATTATTGGATTGGATTGTCAGTTTTTTGGCTTTCTGCCACAATTGGAAGTGTAATTATAGTGGGCTATTTATTAAAAGAATTGCTTGACTACTTAGGAAAAAAATTTAAAATATTATGGGTAATGGTAGAATTTGCCCACTACAAAAAAGAGTTTATAGAATGGGTAAAAGACAAAAAACGCCATCCGAAGTCGCAATAGCCTTGCCACTAACGGTTTGCAGCTAATAAATCGTTTGTAAACCACATTTGGCATATTAACAGCTATGCCAAATGTTTATTAGGTGCTGTTATAGCCAGTACGGTTTAATTAGTAGGAACTTTAATCGAAGAAATAAAAAAAGAATTTAAAAAATGAGCGAGGGACAAATAGAATTATCATTTTGGGTTACGAATGTTGATGCTAAAATAGAAGCATTTAAGAACCGAGAAGCAAAAGCAAAAAACACTTTTGTATTATCTGAAATTGACAAAGCAGTTGCATATAAATTTATAGCACAATACCATTATTTGAAAGATGCTAAATTTTTTGCTAAATACTGCTACGGAATTTTTATAGATAATGTTTTGGTTGGATGTGCAACTTACTCAAACCCACAGGGGATAGTAGCAATGAAAAGTTGGTTTGGACTTGAAAACGATAATCAAGACGTATTGGAATTGAGCCGACTTTGTATGTTGCCAAAGTTAAACGGAACAAATGCCACAAGCTACCTACTTGGTAACTCATTGAGATTATTAAAATCAAAACAAGTAAAAGCTGTGATAACTTTGGCAGATGATTCAAGGCACGTTGGCTCAATTTATCAAGTCTGTAATTTTAAATACTATGGTTTGACTGATAAGAAAACAGACTTTTATACAGCCGATGGAAGAATAAACCCAAGAGGACAAACGAAAGATATAAAAGGGGTTTGGCTACCAAGAACGCAAAAGCATAGATATTGCTACACACTTGATGAAAGTTTGATTTGCTTACTAAAAGAACAACCAAAACCAAATATAGGAATGATAAACAATTACGAATGTTGCAACCAAACTAATAAAGTGTTTGATAAACGGAATAAGGAATGGTATAGTTGCCCAAAATGCACTAATTCTATTTCTCTTTTAGGTGTGGAGGAAAATTTTTTAAATTCTTTTTCTAACGAAAGTTCAATCGAAGCACAAAAGTAGTATTGGCTATAACTACCTGCTAAGTACTACCCTAATAAAATCAATACTTTCAAAGATACAATGTAACTAAAAATACACATTATGGATACTAATATAAATCTATGTAACATTACGCTTACTTACAATCAAATCG
>Ga0315900_10007100_pt1:0-5000 | contig 14802 bp, 9 predicted proteins | sample LakEriMetagenome_FD_203521 | JGI IMG/M metagenome (GOLD analysis project Ga0315900, IMG submission 203521) | Freshwater fungal communities from buoy surface, Lake Erie, Ohio, United States - Buoy 12 MA114 | ecosystem: Environmental > Aquatic > Freshwater > Lake > Lake biofilm | place...
CGGCCGGCGTGCCGGTGACCAGGCTGGGCACCACCGGGGGGCCTGCCATCGCCCTGTCGGTGGGCGGTCAGCTTCAGGTGCATCGTGAGGTCAGCGCGGCGGAATCGGCGTGGGCCGGTGCCATCGGTGACCGCATGGCGCGCCGCCCCACCGGGCCCGCGCGGGGGACGGAGTAGCCATGCTCGACAAGCTGCACGACGAATGCGGGGTGTTCGGCATCCACGGCCACGCCGAGGCGGCCAAGCTCACCTACCTGGGGCTCTATGCGCTGCAGCACCGCGGACAGGAGAGCGCCGGCATCGCCTCGGCTGACGGTGTGCGCGTGCGGGTCACGCGCCAGATGGGATACGTCGCGGACATTTTCGATGAGGCCACGCTCGAGGGCCTGCCCGGGCACATCGCCATCGGGCACACCCGCTATTCCACGGCCGGCGAAAGCCGGCTGGTGAACGCGCAGCCGTTCAGCATCGACTGCGTTCACGGGCCCATCGCCATCGCCCACAACGGCAACATCGTCAACGCCAACGAGATTCGCGATCGGCTCGTGCGTGCCGGCTCCATCTTTCAGAGCAGCAGTGACACCGAAGTCGTCCTGCACCTGCACGCCCGATCGCAGGCCGGCAGTGCGGTCGATGCCCTGGTCGAGGCCGTCACGCAGCTGACCGGCGCCTTCTCCTTTGTTCTGACGACGGCTACGCAGATGATCGCCGTGCGCGACCCTCATGGGTTCCGACCGCTGGCCCTGGGGCACCTCGACGGTGCGTGGGTGGTGTCGTCGGAGACGTGTGCGCTCGACCTCATCGGGGCCACCTACGTGCGCGATGTCGAGCCGGGTGAAGTGCTGGTGGTCGATGCTGCGGGTCTTCGGTCAATCAAGCCGTTCCCGCAGGCGCCCCTGGCCCACTGCGTCTTCGAGCATGTGTATTTCGCCCGTCCCGACAGCGACGTCTTTGGCCGCAGCGTAAATGAATCGCGCATGGCCTTCGGGCGGCAGCTCGCCCGGGAAAGCGGCGTGCCGGCCGACGTGGTCGTGCCCATTCCCGACTCGGGCGTCTGTGCCGCAACCGGCTATGCGGAAGAGGCCGGCATCCCCATGCGCCTCGGGCTCATCCGGAATCATTACGTCGGGCGTACCTTCATCGAGCCGGCCCAGTCGATCCGGCACTTCGGCGTGAAGGTCAAGCTCAATCCCGTGCGCAGCGTGCTCGAGGGACGGCGCGTGGTGCTCATCGACGATTCGATTGTGCGCGGCACGACCAGCCGGAAGATTGTCAAGATGGTGCGCGCCGCCGGTGCCGCCGAGGTCCACATGCGCATCAGCTGCCCGCCGACGGTGTCGCCCTGCTTCTACGGGGTCGACACGCCGCGGCGCAGCGAACTGATTGCCGCCACGCATTCGCTGGAAGAAATCCGGCGCTACATCGGTGCCGACTCGCTGGCCTACCTGAGCCTCGACGGCCTGCTGGCCTCCGTGGGGTCGCGGGGCGCGTCGTACTGCACCTCGTGCTACACGGGCAAGTATCCCGTGGCGTTCCCGAACGATCAGGTGTCCTACCTGCAACTCACGCTCAAGCCCGCCACCGGGCCAACGGACGCACTCCGTGAGGCATCTCCAGAGTCCGTGGGCTGAGCCTCGTCGCCGGGCCGTGCTGCTGGTGGTCCTGGCCCTCATGGCCGTGTGGCCTCCGCATGCGAAGGCGCAGGAGCGCGGGCCGCAGCCGACGCCGGCCGCTGAGGTGACGGCGGCTATCGCACAGCTGGGTTCGCTCGAGTTCCCCGTGCGCATGCAGGCGGCCCGGGTCGTGCGCCGCGCCGACGCTGGCATCGTTGTGCCGGCGCTGCTCGAGGCCGCACGGGCACATGCCGATGGCTACGTCCGATTCCGAGCCCTCGTGCTGCTCACCGGCTACACCGATCCGCGCATTCCTGAGGTGATGCAGGAGGCAGCTGCCTCGCCGAATGACCGCCTGCGCGAAGTGGCGTTCGGCTACTTCGAGCACCATCCCGATGCATCGCTGGCGTCCCGCTGGCTGAAGGCACTTGACGAGGAGACCGGGGAGTTTGTCAGGCCCGCGCTGGTGCGGGCGCTTGCGGCCGTGGCGTCGACGCAGCCGGATGTGCGGGCGGTTCTGGTGCGGGATGCGCGCCGGGGCGTCGACTACTTCCGGAGCACGGTGATTGAAGCCCTCGGCGAGTACCGGGTCGCCGACGCGTTCCCGGCCCTGCTGGAGATTGCCACGATTGAAGGGCCCCTGCAGGACGACGCGATTCTGGCCCTCGGACGGATTGGGGACAGGGGCGCCCTGCGGACGCTGGTGGCGCTGCAGCGCAGCGGCCCGGAGACCCTGCAGCCCACCCTGGCGGCAGCGTTCTGCCTGCTCGATCAGAACTGCGACCGCCATGTGGCATACCTCCGTGAGGTGCTGGGCTTTGCGGAGGGACGGCCGGGTTATCAGGAACTGCTGCGGGCCGCGGCGGCAGGCCTCGGGGCCCTCGGGGCCGCCGGCCGCGCCGATGCCCTCCAGGCCCTGCTGGCCTCGGGTGTACCGAGCCGGCAGGAGGTGCTGCGTGCCCCGGTGGCGCTGGCGCTGGGCCTGGTTGCCCTGCGGAACAGTTCCCTGATGGTGGCCGAACTCGAATCGCATGCCGACCGGGCTGCGGCCATCCGGCTGCTGGCCGAGGGGTTCGACATGCTCGAGGAAGACTTCGAGGAAGAGCGGTTCTATGTGTCGGTGCGACGGACCTACTGGTCGGCACCGGAAGGGTCGGCGCGGCGTGCGGTGTGTGACGAACTCATCCGTGCGCTCGAGTTTTAGGACAGAGGTTGCATGGACTACAAGTCGTCCGGCGTGAACATCGACGCCGGCAATGAAACGGTTCGCCGCATCAAGGGCCTGGCCCGGGCCACCTTCACCCCGGGAGTACTTTCGGAGATCGGGTCATTTGGCGGGTTGTTCTCGCTGGGCACCGCCTGGCGTGACCCTGTGCTGGTGTCGAGCGCCGATGGCGTGGGCACCAAGCTGAAGATTGCCTTCATGACCGGGCGCCACGACACCATCGGCGTGGATCTGGTGAACCACTGCGTCAACGACATCCTCGTGCAGGGGGCCGTGCCGCTGTTCTTCCTCGACTACCTGGCCACCGGCGCGCTCTTACCGGATGTGGCCGAGCAGATTGTCAGCGGGCTGGCGCAGGCCTGCCGCGCGAACGGATGCGCGCTGCTGGGCGGAGAGACGGCAGAAATGCCGGGATTCTATGCGGCAGGCGAGTATGACGTGGCGGGCTTCATCGTCGGTGCCGTCGAGCGAGAGCAGCTCATCACCGGCCGCCGCATCTCGCCGGGGGATGTGCTGGTGGCCGTGCCCTCGTCGGGCCTGCACACCAACGGCTACTCGCTGGCGCGCCGCATCGTGTTCGAGCACCTGGGCCTCACGGTTGACGCGCGTGTGCCGGCGCTGGGCGAGACGGTCGGCGAGGCGCTGCTTCGGCCGCATCGCAGCTATCTGTCGCTCATGCGGCCGCTGCTGGCGGCCGGACATATTCGCGGCATGGCCCACATCACCGGGGGAGGGGTCACCGACAACCTGCCGCGTATCCTTCCCGCCGGAACCAGGGCCAGGGTCGATCGGACGTCCTGGGAGGTGCCGCCGCTGTTCCGCTGGCTGGGCGAGGCTGGTCAGGTGCCTGCCGAAGATCAGTGGCGTTCGTTCAACATGGGCATGGGCCTCATCCTCGCCGTCGCGGAGGGCGACGTCGATGCGGTCCTGGGCGTGCTGCGGTCGTCGGGTGAGGCCGGTGCCCGGGTCGTTGGCGGCATCGAAGCCGGAGACCCGTCGGTCCGGTACGCCTGATGCTGACCCTTGGTGTGCTGATCTCGGGCCGCGGCTCGAACCTGCAGGCCATCCTGGCGGCCATCGCCGACGGCCGCCTGCACGCGCGTGTGGCGGTCGTGATCTCGAATGTGGCAGACGCGCCGGGGCTGGCCCATGCCTCGGCCGCCGGCGTGCCGACGGAAGTGCACAGCCATCGTGGCTGGCCCTCGCGGGAGGACTACGACGCCCGGCTCGTGCAGGTGCTGCGTGCCCATCAGGTCGACCTCGTGTGCCTCGCGGGCTTCATGCGGCGACTGACGTCCGTGCTGATTGACGCCTTCCCGAACCGTGTCCTCAACGTTCACCCGTCGCTCCTGCCGGCGTTTCCCGGCGTCGATGCGCAGCGGCAGGCGCTGGACTACGGCGTTCGCGTGGCGGGCTGCACGGTGCATCTCGTGACGCCCACCGTGGATGCCGGCCCCATCGTGCTGCAGGCGGCGGTTCCGGTGGCTGACGGCGACACCGTCGAGACCCTGTCAGCACGGATTCTCCGGGAGGAGCACCGGTTGTATCCGGAGGCCATTCGCCTGATCGGCGAGGGTCGCGGACGCGTCGAGGGGCGGCGCTGGCTCAGCGACCCGCGCTGAGGCACGGCCTCAGGCGCGGACCTGCGGCGCCGCGCGCAGCGTGATCAGGCTCACATCGGGCGGACAGTTGATGCGCACCGGCACGTAGACGGTGCCGAGGCCCCGGCTCACGCACACTCTGGCGCGTCCCTGTGCCGCCATTCCAGACAGTACTGGAAACTTCCGCCCGACGACGGCGCCGACGCCCGGAAGCAGGACCTGGCCGCCATGGGTGTGCCCCGACAGCACCAGGGGGACACCGAAACGGTCTGCCTCAACTACCCGCCGCGGATCGTGCGCGAGCAGCAGTGACACGGGAGCAGCGCCCTTCAGCACGGGCGTGAGCTCCTGCAGCCGCCTGGACCAGAATCGCAACCCGGCGATGTCGACGGTCTCGCCGCGGATGGTGAGCCGTGTCCGGTCGTCGCGCAGCAGTGTCAGCCCCGCGCGCTTCATTGCAGAGGCGGTCTCTCGTTCGTCATCGTGGTTGCCCAGCACGGCGAAGGCCCCATGGGGGGCCTGTGCCAGCGGGACGAGATGCTCGAGGGCCGGTTCAAGAAAC
>Ga0315900_10007100_pt1:10000-14802 | contig 14802 bp, 9 predicted proteins | sample LakEriMetagenome_FD_203521 | JGI IMG/M metagenome (GOLD analysis project Ga0315900, IMG submission 203521) | Freshwater fungal communities from buoy surface, Lake Erie, Ohio, United States - Buoy 12 MA114 | ecosystem: Environmental > Aquatic > Freshwater > Lake > Lake biofilm...
TCGCGTGGAGGTCCGAACCGGTGTTGGTTGAAAACAGCTCGGATGAGCTGAGGGTAGGGGTGAAAGGCTAATCAAATTTCGTGATTGCCCGTTCTCCTCGAAATGCCTTTAGGGGCAGCCTCGGAAGGTCGGCGATGGTGGTAGAGCACTGAATGGACTAGGGGCCTTACCAGGTTACTGAATCCAATCAAACTTCGAATGCCATCGACACGTATTCCGGGAGTGAGACTGTGGGGGCTAAGCTTCATAGTCAAAAGGGAAACAGCCCAGACATCCGACTAAGGTCCCAAAATCTATGCTAAGTGGTAAAGGATCTGGAGATACTCAGACAACCAGGAGGTTGGCTTAGAAGCAGCCATCCTTTAAAGAAAGCGTAATAGCTCACTGGTCAAGTGTCTCTGGGCCGACAATGTAACGGGGCTTAAGCATAGTACCGAAGTCGATGAATAGCGGATCTTGCGAGGTCCGCGATTGGTAGAGGAGCGTTCTCTTCGCCGCGAAGTCAGACCGTGAGGACTGGTGGAGCGGAGAGAAGTGACCCTGCCGGCATAAGTAGCGAGAAGGGAAGTGAGAATCTTCCCCGCCGTAAGCCTAAGGATTCCTGAGGTAGGTTCGTCCGCTCAGGGTTAGTCGGGAGCTAACGCGAGGCCGAAAGGCGTAGCGGATGCACATCCGGTTAATATTCCGGAACTACCAGACAATCGTTATCACGATGGGGGGACGCAGGAGGCTAACCAGGCCCGGGTTTGGATGTCCGGGTTGAGGCCTGTAGGGGGAACTGATAGGTAAATCCGTCGGTTCATTACCCTGAGGGGTCGAAGCGATGCCGCAAGGCAATAAAGCTGGTGACGCCACGCTGCCGAGAAAAGCCTCTAAGGAGATTGTTTGGTACCCGTACCGCAAACCGACACAGGTAGGCGAGGAGAAAATCCTCAGGCGCAAGTGAGAATCCACGTTTAGGAACTAGGCAAAATTACCCCGTAACTTCGGGAGAAGGGGTGCTCCAGTAGTGTCAGTGACCTCGCGTCATAAAGCACGAAGGAGTTGCAATAAAGAGGGTCAAGCGACTGTTTACTAAAAACACAGGGCTCTGCTAAGTCGAAAACGACGTATAGGGTCTGACGCCTGCCCGGTGCCGGAAGGTTAAAAGGAGAGGTCAGCCGCAAGGTGAAGCTTTGAATTGAAGCCCCGGTAAACGGCGGCCGTAACTATAACGGTCCTAAGGTAGCGAAATTCCTTGTCGGGTAAGTTCCGACCTGCACGAATGGCGTAACGATTTGACCGCTGTCTCAACGTGGAGCGCTGCGAATTTGTGGTACCGGTGAAGACGCCGGTTGCCCGCCATAAGACGAAAAGACCCCGTGCACCTTTACTGCACCTTAGTAGTGAACGTCTGCGCCGTATGCGCAGGATAGGTAGGAGACTATGATCTCAGGCTCTCGGGCTTGGGGGAGTCAACGGTGAGATACTACCCTTACGACTCGGACGTTCTAACCGCAGCCCATTATCTGGGTTCGGGACACTGCTAGGCGGGTAGTTTGACTGGGGCGGTCGCCTCCTAAACTGTAACGGAGGCGCACGAAGGTTCGCTCAGGCTGTTTGGAAATCAGCCCTAGAGTGCAAAGGCATAAGCGAGCTTAACTGCGAGACAAACAAGTCGAGCAGATGCGAAAGCAGGTCTTAGTGATCCGGTGGTTCCGCATGGAAGGGCCATCGCTCAACGGATAAAAGGTACGCCGGGGATAACAGGCTGATCTGGGCCAAGAGTTCACATCGACGCCCAGGTTTGGCACCTCGATGTCGGCTCATCGCATCCTGGAGCTGTAGCAGGTTCCAAGGGTCCGGCTGTTCGCCGGTTAAAGCGGTACGTGAGCTGGGTTTAGAACGTCGCGAGACAGTTCGGTCTCTATCTATGGTGGGCGCAGGAGATTTGAGAGGATCTGACCTTAGTACGAGAGGACCGGGTTGGACGGACCGCTAGTGTATCAGTTGTCACGCCAGTGGCAGCGCTGAGTAGCTAAGTCCGGAAGGGAGAAACGCTGAATGCATCTAAGCGTGAAACCCACCTCAAGATGAGATCTCCCTGGACGCAAGTCCCTAAAGACTCCAAGTAGACCACTTGGTCGATAGGTCGGGTGTGCAAGCGTGGTAACACGTTCAGCTAACCGATACTAATCAGTCGTGAGGCTTGACCATTTCATTTCCCGCCCTGCGGGTGTGTGGTCTAAGAACAGCCGATTGCAGAATGTTCAGTTGTCAAACGCTCTTTTCAACAAGATGCTCTGGGACGACCTGGCAAGGATGGCGCCACTATCGTGCGCCGCTCCGCCAGGACCCCAGACACCAAGTTTCCCGGTGGTCATAGGGGCAGGGTCACACCCGTTCCCATTCCGAACACGGAAGTTAAGACTGCCACCGCCGATGGTACTGCGTGCGAAGGTGCGTGGGAGAGTAGGTCGCTGCCGGGATTCTTTCTAGACAGACCCCGAAGGGCTCAGGCCCTCCGGGGTTTTCTTTTGTGGGCCAGTCAATTCTCTGCTTGACCAGTCCTCTCAGGCCCGCTACAGTGCTGTTCGGGTGGTAAGGCCGGTCGGCCTTCGTTCTCAGACAATTTATGAGTGTTGGGTTGAGGCTGGCTACTGCTGTAGCCACGATTGCTGTTCTTCTCGCTGGTGTGCTGCCTGCTGGCGCACGCCCGGTCAAGAACGGCCGCGACCGCCACGCCCGCACCGTCCGCTGCAACTACAGCCGCATCGATCCGGGAGACGTTAGTCACGACCTGCAGACGGACGCCGCTTCTGCGAGTCACGACGCGCGGAGCATTCCTGCCCGCACCTGCGCCTCCTCGATCGTAAACAGCCCGTCGGCGAACGACGCCATCGCACCAGACGCAGTCGCCGTCGTCGCCATCGCCGCTGCACAGTGGCCAGTGCCCGCGTCCTGTGTGCCGGCTATCCCGGCTCCCCGCTCAGCCTACCGATACACGCCGCTCCATCCGCGCAGCGGCCGCGCCCCTCCCGCTCGCCAATAGCGCGTTTACGTGGCTCAGCGCCCATGTTCGGCGCGCCTGAGTCTCGCCCGGATGCACGCGAAACGTGTGTCCATGCGTCAGGGTTTCTCTTGTCATCGTCAGTGCAGGTGTCATGTCGCACCCATCGTCCATGTTCCAATACGCCCGAACCGACGCAGTCGCCGGCCTCGTGGTCTTTCTCGTGGCGCTTCCGCTGTGTCTCGGCATTGCCGTTGCCTGCGGCGTTCCACCCATTTCCGGCCTGGTGGCGGGCATTGTGGGTGGCATTGTCGTCCCCGCGTTCTCCAGGGCGCCGCAGTCCGTGACCGGTCCGGCCGCTGGCCTGACCTCAATCGTCCTCATGGAAGTGGCCCGACTCGGCGGAGTCGCCCCCTTTCTTACCGCCGTCGTGCTCGCCGGACTGATGCAGCTGGTATTCGGCGCGCTGAAGGCGGGACGCTTCGCCGCACTGGTGCCGTCTGCTGTCATCAAGGGCATGCTCGCCGCCATCGGCATCACCATCGTCTGGAAACAGCTCACCGTGGCCGCCGGCGTTAATGGAACGGTCGTTGACGCACTCACGGCGCCACATCCCGGTGCCGTCCTCATCGCGGGCATGTCCCTCGCCCTCCTCTACGGATGGAAGCACACCCCGCTCGCCCGCTTCACCCTGCTGTCTCCGGCACTCGTCGCCGTCGTGCTCGCGAGCCTCGCGGCACGGCTTCTTGCCTCGACCGCCCTCGCCCTTGGGGAGGGCCACTTCGTCGCCGTACCTCTCGGCGGCCTCTCGGCGCTGGCCAGCGCGCTGCCCCAACCCGACTGGACAGCCATCGGACGACCCGAGCTGTGGCTCGCGGCCGTCACCATCGCGGTCGTCGCCAGCATCGAGACACTGCTGTCGCTTCAGGCCGTGGACCGACTCGACCCTCTGAAGCGGCACAGTCCGCCTGACCGTGAACTCCTCGCCCAGGGGGCAGCCAACACCGTTGCGGGCCTCCTTGGCGGATTGCCAGTGACCGCTGTCATCGTTCGTTCAGGCGCCAATGTGGCGGCTGGGGGCCTCGAGCGGTTCTCGGCCCTGGTCCACGGCCTCCTCCTGCTGCTCGCCGTCCTGTTTGCCGGGCCGCTGCTCAACGCGATCCCGCTGGCGTGCCTGGCGGCCATCCTGATTCAGGTCGGGCTGAATCTCTGCAAACCCGCCCTCTTCTCCGCCCAGTTCCGTCTGGGATACACCCAGCTGCTGCCCTTCGCCATGACCATCGCCGCCGTGCTCGCCCTCGACCTGCTCAAAGGCGTCATCGTTGGCATTCTGGCCGGCATTGCCTTCGTGCTCTACGAGAACTCGCAGCGTGCCGTCGTCGCTGACCGCGACGCCGCCGGGGTGCTCCGCATGCGATTCCGGCGTGACGGCACCTTCGTCTCGAAGCCCTCGATCGTCACGGCACTCGACAGCATCAGCGACGGGGATGAAGTGGTGATTGACGGCACTGACGAATACATCGATCACGACGTAAAAGAAGTGCTGGCGACCTTCCTGGAGGAAGCCCGGCGCCGACGCATCACCGTGCAAATTGTCGGCATCGACCTGGCCGATGCCCACGGCAGCGGCGGACACTGACGACGACGCGCCCTTCCGACAGATTCAAGGAGATTCCCATGGAAAAGTTTCTTTCCGGCATTGAACGCTTTCAGGACACGGTCTTCCCGAGCAGCCGCCAACTTTATGAGCAGCTCGCTGAGGGCCAGTCTCCCCACACGCTCTACATCGGGTGCTCAGACTCCCGCGTGATTC
>Ga0315900_10007101_pt1 | contig 14800 bp, 11 predicted proteins | sample LakEriMetagenome_FD_203521 | JGI IMG/M metagenome (GOLD analysis project Ga0315900, IMG submission 203521) | Freshwater fungal communities from buoy surface, Lake Erie, Ohio, United States - Buoy 12 MA114 | ecosystem: Environmental > Aquatic > Freshwater > Lake > Lake biofilm | place: USA: Lake...
TGATTTTACTCTCTAAACTTGACTGTAATTCAGTGGATAAAGTCATCATATTGTCGATGATTTCAAACAGTTTAATTATCTGTTCTCTCTCGAACTCCTTTTCATATAATCCCCTGATTAACCTCCATTTCCACTGTTCCCGTTGTGGCAGCTTCCCAGTAGTCGCTTTTGTTTTCAGGTGTGCCATGACGATTATAGCAAAAGGATTACTACTTGCTTCTAGTTCTGTCCATCTTTCCTCATAGTCCAGTAATTTAACCGTTGGGAATTTCAGACTCACTTCACAGCCAGCAATGGTATAATTATAGGAATCTGGTCGCCAATTTACTCGTTCATCTCCTAATATAGCGAGACTGATAACTGGTTTCTGATACAAATCAAAGGCACGATAGTGGCTCTTCTGGTTTTTGTGTGGGAGGAAGAAGAATAGGGATAATTTGGGTGCATCTCAATGGGGTGGAAATATCTACAGGACATTTTGGGCGCACGCAGTGCGCCCCTACCATTGACGCAATAATATTATTGTAGGGGCGAATTGCATTCGCCCTCTTTGATTAATAGGAGATGCAGCCGATAATTTTGGGGAAATATAGTCTTTAAAGCCTTGTGGCAAGACTCCTACGAATGATCAGCATTGATTATCACACAAAGTCGAGGAGAGCCAGAAAATTGTCTGAGCAATTTTTTGATAATTGACCCCTGTACATTTGGTAAATCCAAGAGTTGATCAAAATCTATCCACATAACCCACCTCCGGTCCTGTATTACTATTATACCATCCTCACACAGAACCTAGAAGAGCCAACCCGTTTTCTCGGTTATGACAATTTTAGCGTAACCCACCAATTTAATGATGGAGGTGGTGCGTTACGGCGGATTGTTCTTGAGATGGATTCGGTAAAATTTCAGGATTTATCTGGCTGATAAGTTGCTTAAAAATAGGAAGTGCTAAGGAGATTTTTTTATAAAGATTTCGCTGGCATTCTTCTAATACTTGTTCTGAAACAACTATTTTAAATAAGCAAATTTCAGCCATTGTTAGGACTGCACCAGAATTAGTAGGCAATGCCTACCCTAGGGCAAGATGTTCTTAATTGATCGGGAAAACTATATAATACGGTTTACCATCTGTCAGCCCAAAATCATCGGCTAACTGCTGTTTTATTCACGATAACCCTATTATGCCTAAGATCTACCGTCTTGCCCAAGGTCATTTAAACCTATTGGAAACCTGTCCACCCAGATTTCAAAAAGTCTATCTAGAGGAACTTAACACACCGGCTGACCCTGAACAATTGCAGCGGCAAGAATGGGGCAGTCAGTTTCACCTATTATTACAGCAGCGGGAATTAGGACTGCCGATCGCATCTTTATTACGGGAAAATGAACAGTTAGAACATTGTTTAACGGCCCTATTAAAGGCTGCCCCGGCAATTGCCCAAAATCCGGGAGAAACCAATCGAGAAGCGGAACATTGTCGCAGTTTAACTGTGGGTAATTATTTATTAACGGTTATCTATGATTTAATTTTATTAGAGAGCGATCGAGCGGTAATTTTTGACTGGAAAACCTACTTAAAACCTATCGATGCTGACAAACTAGCCAAAAATTGGCAGACGAGACTTTATCTGTATGTGTTGGCAGAAACTTCTGCTTATCCTCTTGATAGTTTATCGATGACCTATTGGTTTGTGCGGTTACCCCGCAGCCCCGAACAAATTACTTTTAACTATAATCGGAAACTACACCAACAGACAGGGCGAGATTTGCGCCGTTTATTGAAGGATCTCGATCGCTATCTATCGGCATACGAAAATGATTTAGTTGATTTTCCCCATCGTCCCGATTGTCAGCTTCATTGTCCCTATTATCTTAGACAAGAGCGATCGGACCCAATAGACTTACCCTCGATCGAGGATATCCCTGAAATCAATCCTTTTGTCTAAATCAGTTATCAGTTATCAGTGATCAGTGATCGGATCTAAGTAGCTGGTTATAATTAAATTAAAAATGGATTTTGCCTTTAATCCCCCCTTGATAAGGGGGGTATCTGATAATTTTTAACGCCTACCTACTTAAGTTTTAAGTTAGTTAGTTAGTTAGTTATAGCACTTTTCACGTTACTGAGGTATCGACAAGTTTTGCCAACAAAGGGTTTAATATCCTTGCCCATACCTCATTCTGATGAAAACTGCTATATTTATCTTCATCTTTATCCCTGTTTACTGTTTACTGATAACTGATCACTGATCACTGATCACTGATTACTGACAATTCTCCTTCTCCGCCGCGTTAACCATAGTCGATAATAATAAAAGACAGATCGATCGCTTGCGCTCATGACCGGCAACCACTACCAAACCTTAGAAATCAGCCATAAATCGACCCCTGACGAGATTAAACGGGCCTATCGGCGTTTAGCCAGACAATTCCATCCCGATAGTCAAAACGATAGTGCCAGTCACGATAAAATCGTCGCTATTAACGCCGCCTACGAGATTTTAAGCGATCCGAGGCTAAGAAAGGACTATGATAACCAACTAATCGCCAATTTTCCCGAAAAACGCGGCCAACGCACTGCCACTGCCCAAGCAAATTACCATCGTTACAAAGAGGCAGTCCAGGAAGACGAGGCCCTGGTGAAACAGTGGTATAACCAGACCTATAGCCCGATTAATCGTCTGATCGGTCAAATTATCCGGCCTCTCAAAGGTCAGATCGATCACCTATCCGCCGATCCCTTCGATGATCAGTTAATGGCTGTTTTTCAAGACTATCTAGAAACCTGTCGCCAAAATCTCGATCGAGCCAAAACCCTCTTTTGCCAACGGCCCAACCCTGCCAAAATGGCCAAAGTGGCCGCTTCTCTTTACTACTGTCTCAATCATCTCACTGATGGACTAGAAGAATTAGAAACCTTTACCCTTAACTACGATGATCGCTCTCTCCACACCGGTCAAGAAATGTTTCGCATGGCCCAGCGTTTACAGGTAGAAGCTAAACAGATAGCCAGTCAGTGCCAAAATTAAATCTCTAGCCATGGGCAAAAAAAAAGACGAAAATAGATCAAGACCAGATTTACCCAACCCTAGCTTAACCCCGATGAGAGACAAACAATCAGAAATTACCAATATATCCACCCCTAGAGATTCTGATCTTTATTCCTTGCCTCCGGCCGTCCAACGGGCTGCTAATATCCTTTTACGTCAGGGAAGAATCGGTTTTTGGACGCAGATTGTCCTGGGCGTAATTTCAGGGGTTTTATTACTCATTGCTACCGCTAGTTTATTAGGGACGAGACAACGCACTTCTGGCATTGAAATCGGTGTTTTATGTGCCATTGGTGGGGCTGGTTTCTTGGTGGTCGCCATTTTCTTTTCCTCTCGTTACATGAAAATTGCCCGTCAAATGTTGAGGGGTGATCAAGATAGTCGCCCGAAAAAATCCGATACTATTCAGTTAATCCGTCAGGGTTTAATCGCTAATATTATCGGGATGTTTTTAACGATTTTGGGAGCGCAAGCGTTAGCGGGAATCGTCTTAATTAAATCCCTCAATGTTCCCCAAGGTACTTTTAATGTTGCCTCTAACCCCAGTCAATTTGTTAATTCGGTTGATCTGTTAATTGTGCAGGCTAATACTAATACAATTCTCGCTCACTTTACTGGTATCGTTACTTCTTTGTGGCTTCTTAATCGTATTACTTCTAAATAAATATGGCCATGCAACGCACCCGTTTAAGTACGCTGGCTAATGTCACCAGCAGTCGATTTAATAGCTTTTTTGGTAATCCTTGGCGACGGATTTCCCTACAGATAATTTGTGTTTTATTTGGAATTTTTTCTGGTCAAGCAATTGTCACCACTGCTGGACAAACTGCTCAATGGGATGTCACAGCTGCTGGTTTATTAGTGCTGTTTACGGAGGCGATTAGCCGGATTGTTTACCGAAAAAGTTCTCAGGCTAAACCCGCACCGATTCTGCGAGAATCTTTCAATTTACTCAAAATTGGTATCACCTATAGTTTGTTTCTAGAAGCCTTTAAAATTGGCTCTTAAATAGGGTTTGCTGAAAATGTTTCTTGGTGGGGTGAGGATTCAGGAGCCAGTAGGGGAAGGTGGAAACCTTGCCCTTAGGTGCCGACCGGCAGCGAGCGATCGTAGCCAGCCTAGACAGAACAAGTGTATTAGTTAAGCTGCCCAACGATACCCTTACTCCATGGCGCTTCTCAGGAAAATAAGGATTTCAGACGTTCATTCTCATTAGTACATTAAAATTACCCAGCTTTAGCATAGGCTCTGTAAGACTTTGGCTCTTCTCGACTTTGTGTGATAATTTTTGCTTATGGAATCGTGAAATGCTTACTGGGCAAGACTTTGAGGACTATTTTGCGGATATTCTATCAGTATAGACCTCGTTTCCACACAGAAACCAGAAGAGCCAGACTTTTAGCCATGGCTAGTATATTCATACAGGGGAAGTTCAGTTATAATTAAATTACCAAATTATATTTAGGGCAAATTTTTTTAATCATCATGCCACAACAATCCTTAATCACTAAAACCCTGACAGAGCAAGCCATTACCCCCCCCGCACAAAATAGTTTAAATGTCAAGCTTTTTAGAAAAATACTTTTATTGTCTCCCCTGTTGTTTTGGGAATTATTGGGTTTAGAAGTTAGCTCAGTTAAAGCAGTAGAAAACCTACAATGTCCTGTCATTTCTAAGGAAGAAGTTGATACAAATGCTCTCCAAAGAGAAATTGCTAATTATTCAGCCACTCTGCGAGTCTATCCTAGCGATCTGGGTACGATTAAACTTTATCTTCAACGGGGAATGGCGCGAGAAAAAATCAACGATCAAAACGGTGCGATCGATGATTTCAGTCAATACATTTGGTACAGTAATTATAATGCTCCCGCCTTCAAAGATAGACAGTTACTAGCTCAAGCCTATTATCAAAGAGGTGTGTTAAAGTTAGCCATGGCAAAGGAGCAGCGTCAGCCAAAATTATTAGAAGCTGCCCGCTCAGATTTTCAGCAAGCCTTTAAATATAATCCCAATAAAAGCGAAGTTTACTTTAACCTAGCAATTATTGCATCTTTGCTCAATCATCAATCCTTGGCTTTAGATTATTACCAGCGTTTCATCGGTTATGAAACTGAAGATTATCGCGGCTATTATCATCGAGGACAGCTATACTCTCAGTGGGGAAATTATGCAGAGGCTATCAAAGATTATGATCTGGCTATTTCATACAAACCCGATCTAATTGAAGGCTATTATAATCGGGCCATAGCTTTAGAAAAGATAGGGGGAAAACGAGAGGCTTTTAAGGATTATAAAATCGTTTTAAAATGCTCACCCAAACTATTTTTAGCCAAGAATGCTCCTAGCAGTTATCAAAACCGTGCCAGAGTACAAATTGAAATGGCTGACGAGGAAGTCGAATTAGCCAATTTATCTTCTAATTCCCCCCAAGGATATCAAACAGCGATCGAGTATTACAATGGAGCAATCAAAGATCTAGCACTTGTCATTCGTATTAATCCCAACTACGATAAAATTCCCCATTCTAGAGCATTTCTTAAACGGGGTTATGCTCACCTAAGACTCAACAATAATCAAGGGGCAATTCAAGATTATAACCAAGCAATTTATCTGCAACCCCAAGACGCAAAAGCCTATGTATATCGTGGGTTAATGCGAGCCAATAAATATCAAGAATACGCAGGAGCTTTAGAGGATTTTACTGCGGCAGTGGCACGAAATCGTCATGATGCAGCCGCTAACTATCATCGGGGGTTAGTGCTGTATAAATTGGGGCGTTATCAGGAGGCAGTAGATAATTATAATATTGCCTTAGCCCAAGATGATGGGATTAATACACCTAGTTTTACTTCTCGATCTGTCTGTAGCGAAAATATCCGAGAATCTGCCGACAGAAATTATTTTTATAACTCCAGAGAAACCGATTTTCGTCCTAATTATAATGTCTCTTGTCATGCTCAAGCCCGGGGAGATGCTTATTTTGCTCTGAAAAATTTTGCCGCGGCCGAAAGAGATTATACTACTTATATAGTTGCCCATCCTAACGATCCAGAAGGGTATCATAAACGGGCCAATGCGCGTTTTGAAAAAGGGGATAAACAGGGAGCGATCGAGGATTATAATGTATTCCTACAAAAAGTCCGTGATGCGAGAATTTTCTATAGTCGTGGTAATAGTAGCGCTGACGTGGGAGATGACCAAGGAGCGATTACAGATTACCTGCAATCTTTGAGCATTAATCCTATCGATGTGACAGCGTATAGTAATCGGGGAAATGCACGCACTGATACCGCTACTATTCCCGATAATGTACAAGTAACACCGAGAATATCGGAGAATCCGATCGCCTATAATAATCGTGGTATTATTCGACGACAAACTGGGGACAAGGAGGGTGCTTTAGAGGATTTAGATAAGGCAGTTAGCTTGAATTCCAATAATCCTATTGCCTATAATAACCGGGGAGTTATTCGCTTTGATTTGGGAAATAATACCGGTGCTTTGGAGGATTTAAATATGGCTATTTCTCTCCAGTCTAACTATGCTGAAGCTTACTATAATCGAGGTTTAGTTAAGGAAAAAATGGGCGATAAGAAGGCAGCGATCGCTGATTATCAATTAGCAATTACTTATCAGCCAAATTATGGCGAAGCTTATTATAATTTGGCGCTTGCCACCTACGATGATAAAAATCCTAGTAGTCGAGTAGCGAGCCTTAACTATTTGCAAAAAGCCGCTAATGCTTTGATAAAAACTGGTAATTTAGAACTTTATGAACGCGCGGTAGAATGGATGTTAAAAATGCAGTAATTTCTCGAAAAAATAAGCTCATTTTTGACAAAGACTTCAAGACTTGGCTATTTCAAGCCTTCAAAGAGCGGGGGAGTCTCTTATTGCCGATCAATTAGCCGCTAATCATCATACAAGGTTGGGTTGACGTAAGGAAACCCAACCATAGACCCAAGGAAACTACCGTAGGTTGGGTTGACGTAAGGAAACCCAACTATAGACCCAAGGCAACCCAACAAAAAGATTCAGACGGATTTAGGTGTTGGGTGTTGGGTTTCGCTTTCCCTGAGAATTTAGAGGTTTTCTTTAACATATTTATTCGCTCAACCCAACCTAAGAAACTACTACAGTTGCGAGAACAGTTTTCGAGCATCGGCGATGATTTTATCACCCCAGAGATTTTTTTGCAGGGTTTCAACCTTGGCAAATTCAGGGTCGATTTTAAGCGCACTTTTAGCAAGTTTGATCGCTTTCTCCGTATTGCCTTGACGGTAGAGAGTAACAGCGAGAGCCAGTTGATTTTCGGCAGATTGGGGGTTAATTTCAAGACTTTTTTGAAATTGGCTACTGGCCAAATTTAGATCGCCTTGTTCGTAATAAATTAAGCCAATATTGGTAATCGCAATCAGATCTTTTTCGTCCAGTTCGAGAACTTTTTGATAGTCTTGGAGAGCTTCGGGATAGCGTTTCTGTCTTTTGTAAATGTCTCCCCGGAAACTATAAGAGTCCTTGAGCTTGGGATCGAGAATGATCGCCTGATTAAAATCCCCTAGAGCTAAATCCCATTTTTGAGTTTTATAGTAAAGGGTTCCTCGCGTAGAGTAAAATGAAGCATTATCCGGCTTAAGCTCAATTGCCTGATTAAAATCCGCTAGAGCTAAATCCCATTTTTGAGTTTGATAGTAAAGCATTCCTCGCGTAAAGTAAAACGAAGCATCGTCTGGCTTAAGCTCGATCGCCCGATTAAAATCCGCTAGAGCTAAATCCCATTTTTGCCATTCTAGGTACTTGAGGCCGCGTGCGACGTAGGCATTGGGAAATTGCTTGATCTCGATAACTTTCGTGATATCTGCAATCGCTAAATCCCATTTCTTTTGTTGATCATAAATAATATAACGTTGTAAATAAGCCGACCAGTATTTCGGATCGAGTTCGATCGCCCGACTGTAATCAGCTAAGGCGATATCCGATTTTTGCTGTTGTCGGTAAATTTCCCCACGGTTGTAATACAGTTCTGCATCGTTACTATTAAGCTTGATCGCCTTGTTATAATCGGCGAGGGCGAGATCGAATTGATTTTGATCGCGATAAATATCTCCCCGATAGCGATAGGCTAACTCTACATAAGGATTAATTCGGATCGCTTGACTTAAATCGGTGAGGGCCAGATCCCATTCTTTTCGATCCCAGTATAGAATTGCTCTAGCTGCGTAACCGAATTCGGGGTATGGCGAGAGTTCGATCGCCTTGTTAAAATCAGCGAGGGCGAGCTCCCACTTTTGTTGTTGAAAATAAACATTTCCTCGATTGTCATAACTACTAAAATAACCGAGTTCGATCGCCTTGTTCAAATCGGCGAGAGCGAGATCCCACTTTTTCTGGTGACTGTAAAGAGTTCCCCGCAACCCGTAACCCGCGCCGGAATTCGGATCGAGTTCGAGCGCTTTATTAAAATCCGCTAGGGCTAGGTCCCATTCTTGCCGCTCCGTATAGAATTGCCCGCGACTCTCATAACCGAAGCCGGAATTCGGATCGAGTTCGAGCGCTTTATTAAAATCCGCTAGGGCTAAATCCCATTTTTGCCAGTTGTCGTAAGCGAAACCGCGCATTAAATAGGCGACAACGGAATAGGGATTGATTTCGATCGCTTTTGTGAGATCGGCGATCGCTAACTCCTCTTCACTTTGAAAATTATAAAAAATACCTCTCATTTCATAAGAGTTAGGATTGTTAGGATCGATGGTAATTGCTTTGTTAAAATCCGCTAGGGCTAAATCCCATTGTTTTCGAGCCATGTAAAAACGTCCCCGGTCTCGGTAGGCTGGCGCGAAATTAGCATCGATCTCGATGGCTCGGTTATAATCAGCCAGGGCTAAATCCCATTCTTTCCGCTCTTCGTACACATCGGCGCGAGCTATATAAGCCCTAGGGTTATTCGGATTCAACACCAGAGCTTGATTATAATCAGCTAAAGCGAGATCCCATTTTTTTAGACCTCTGTATATATTCCCGCGATTGCTATACCAACTGGAGCGAGGAGCGATTTCTATGGCGCGGTTAATCGCTGCTAAGGCTCGATCGTACCGTTTTACGTTTTGTAGTGCCGACGATAGACTATTGTAATAGTTGGGATTCTGGGGAGAGATTTTGATCGCTTGTTCAAAAAAAGCGATCGCTTTTTCGGATTGATTCATCTGCTCATAAAATACACCCTGATAATTTAAAATTTCCCCATGAAATTCCGAACCTTTCTCGCGAGCGGGTAGAGTAGCGAGGGCTTGATCGAGGGCTTCGAGTGCTTCTCGAGCTTTGTATTTGCGCCCGTAAACCCTTGCCTTACCGTACCAAGCTAAATAGGTATATTCGGGATTGTTTAATTGTATCGCCCGATCGAAGGCTTGCAGGGCCCGCTCGTCTTTTTTCAAGCGCCAGAGTTGATTTCCCCGCTCGATCCAGATGTCTGCGGAGGCGTTGGTTTCCGGTACTTCTACACTGACAAGAGTGCGATCAATCTCCTGCTGTTGTTGTGCTGTTAACTGGGGTTGAGCGGTAACGAAAGAAGATAATTTAACTCGAAATCTTTCCTGTAAACCGATAAAACTATTAATGGGAATCCCTAAGCTAAAACCTAGCTGAATTTTACCCTTAACCCCCTCGGAGCGCCCGTGAATACCGATCACCTGTCCTGCAGCGTTTAAGACTGGACCGCCGCTCATACCGCCGAAGGTAATACTGGTATAGACCATATCGTAACCGCCGCTCAGGGAACTAACCCTGATCGATGCCCCACTTTGGGTAATCGTAAAATCACTCTGTCGCGTGGCGAGAAGTCCTTCCTCCTGACTTTTCACCGCACCGCCGCTAAAGAGCCATCCCGCTCGTTTATCGCCGATTTTGGGAAATCCCGCTACAAAAACGGGACTCTCCCGATTGGGGCTATAGTTGGCGATTTCTGCGACCGGATAATTCTCGTTACTCTCGAAGGTAAAAATGGCCAGATCGACCCCTTCCTGTCGAATAATGGTTTTTCGGTCGAGGGGAAGGGTTTTGCCGTCGCTGGTGGTGAGGGTATAGGTGTAATCGGCACAGGTTTTCTCCTCGGAGATTTTCTCACAGAGGACATGATCGGCGGTTAATACGGTGTAGGATTTTCCTTCGCGGGCGATAATTGCGCCGCTACCGTTGGCCTGACTGCTACTATCGATCCGGACGGTGAAACCCTTCGCTTTTGTTTCTAATTGGGCGATATAGCCAGTATAGGTGGGGTTTTCGATGCCCGGTGAGCTTTTCGGTAAGGGTAATTGGTACGCGGTGAGGATTTCGGGCCGGATGTAGGTTAATAGGGTATTGATGGAAATGCCCCAATTAACCGCTCTCATCTGTTGGATTTCCGCGTCTGTGGGTTTTGTACCGTCTTCGTAGATGTAGTTAGAGAGAATCGGATGGGCCGATCGCCCGTTAATACCGATTAACTCCCCCTCGAAAAAGATACCACCGCCGCTCATTCCCTGCACGATCTCGCCACTATAACCGACGCTGTAGCCCTCTTGGAGGGGTCGATCGCTCACCTGTTCGAGGGTTCCCTTCGTCGTCCGATACTGTCCCGTTTCGGCAACATATCCCGCGGCCACCACTTCTAAACCGATCTCGTCTTGATTGGGGGTAAACTGCGCGATGGTGGCGATCGCATAATTCCTGGTATCGCTAAACTCCAGCAGAGCGAGATCTTGATTTTCCGATAGGGAATTGGGGACAATGCGGGCCGCACGGCTGTGGCCGTCGTAAGTTTGTACCTGTAGGGTTTTCGTGTTGCGGGTAACGTGGGCGTTGGTTAGGATAAGGTAATTATCGCCTTTTTTAGCGATAATCGTCCCTGATCCCCGATTTGTCTCGCTAGTAATCTTAACGGTGACTCGTTGTAGGAATTGCTCCTCGGTAAGCTCCCGATCGCCCTGTGCCGTCAGAATGGGATGATTAGAAATATTTCCGGCAGCCGGGGTGATAAGGGTTAACCCAGGTTGAGGCAGTAGGGAGAAAAGAAGGATGAGGGCGATCGAAGGTTTGATCATGGCTGTTACCTTGCTATTTCAAGTATTAATTACCGTCGGTTGGGTTGAACCAAGTAAACCCAACAAAAAGATTCAGACTGATTTAGGTGTTGGGTGTTGGGTTGCGCTTTTCCTGAGAATTGAGAGGTTTTCCTTAACATATTTATTCCCTCAAACCAACCTACGGACTACGGACTAATGATTAACTAGAAATTGGGAAAAAGATTAATAAAGGGTTTTTTATTTTTCCAGCGATAGGTATTAAAATCTCGATTATCAATTGATAAGATACGTCCATTTCCTAACTCTTCTGCTAAGATAACTAGGGAGGCATCGGCTAAGTCCATTGGCAGACTTTGATATTGTTTCATAAGGTCTTGAATTCTTTCTAGATGAGTATTTTCAAGGTGGAATAATAGAAATTTTTGGGGATGTCTCTCAAATACGTTCATTAATTTTATTTGTTTTTCAACTCCTGTATAGAGATTTGGAGAACGTTGTAAAAGAAGATGACAACTTTCTGTTAAAACACACCAAGTTGTAATTAGTGGTTGATAAGAATACTGTGCTAAGGTTTGCTGTGCTATTAGATGATATTGATCTTTATTGTTAAATAAAGCCACCCAGAACCCGGTATCAACGATGATCATATTTAGCTTTTAATCCTTCTTTGAGAACAGATTTATAATTAGTAGAAAGGTCGGATTCTGCACTAATACAACCGATTAATCCAGATTCTTTTAAAATGTCTAGGGTACTTTGAGCTTCAGGGTTTATTTTTGCTGCAATCTCTGGCTTTTTTGCCAAGGAATAGCGTTTTTTTAATAACTCAATAAAATCAATCAGTAAGTTTTGTGCTTCTTCAGGTAATTGGTTAATATCTTCTTGAATTTGTTCTAAGTTAATCATTAATTTTCCTCCGTTAAGATTTTTAAATGGGCTGCTAATTTTTAAGCCACATAACGAATAATTTTGACTTCTGCTCCTTTATTAACAGGAATAGAATTATCGTCCGTTGGGTTGAACCAAGTAAACCCAACAAAAAAATTCAGACTGATTTAGGTGTTGGGTGTTGGGTTTCGCTTTTCCTGAGAATTGAGAGGTTTTCTTTAACATATTTATTCCCTCAACCCAACCTACGAAACTACGGGCGCTCACTACTTAATTTAATCACTTGTTGCTCAGGAAATTTAAGGGTAAGTTCCCATTCTCCCCCTAATTCCCTCATCATACGGGTTAAATTTTCTAGGGTAAGATGTTGTTTTAAATCATCCGATTTTGCTGAGAAACAGGGCTGTTCACTTTCGCTTTCCGTGATTTCTTCTGAAGCAAGTCCTAGGCGTTGAAGAAGTTCATCAATGATTTGCATTTCTTGTAAAAGCTCTTGGGTTTTAGCTTCAATTTTTGCCCTTCTTTCAGAGGGCAGTTTATCCATTTCTTCATCAAAGGTAATCATAGATTTTGCTCCGTTAAGGTTTTTAAATAGGCTTCAAATCTTTTTTCGGCGACGGGAATGTTTTTTTCATACCATCTTTTATCGCCAGTTTTATTCCCTCCTACTAGCTAAAGTCGATTGGGTTGAGGCACGAAACCCAACAATACACCCAAGTAAACTACTGTAGGTTGGGTTGAGGCACGAAACCCAACAACAGACCCAAGGAAACCCAACAAAAAGATTCAGACGGATTTAGGTGTTGGGTGTTGGGTTTCGCTTTTCCTGGGAATTGAGAGGTTTTCTTTAACATATTTATTCGCTCAACCCAACCTACGAAACTGTAGGTTGGGTTGAGGCACGAAACCCAACAATACACCCAAGGAAACCCAACAACAGACCCAAGGCAACCCAACAAAAAGATTCAGACGGATTTAGGTGTTGGGTGTTGGGTTTCGCTTTCCTTGAGAATTGAGAGGTTTTCTTTAACATATTTATTCGCTCAACCCAACCTACAAAACTGTAGGTTGGGTTGAGGCACGAAACCCAACCATAAACCCAAGGAAACTAAAGTAGGTTGGGTTGAGGCACGAAACCCAACAACAGACCCAAGGAAACCCAACAAAAAGATTCAGACGGATTTAGGTGTTGGGTGTTGGGTTTCGCTTTCCTTGAGAATTGAGAGGTTTTCTTTAACATATTTATTCGCTCAACCCAACCTACGAAACTTACCCCCCTAATTGTTGTAAAATCTGCATCACCTTTTCATAAGCAGCCATATTATTCTGTTGGAGGAATAATATAGCTGCTTGTTGTAGATCAATTTTTGCTTTTTCGGGTTGTCCTAATATGGCATATAAACCACCACGACCTAAGTAAGCCTTAGCATCATTAGGATTAATGTCAATAGCTTGGTTGTAGTCAGAGAGGGCTAATTCGTATTTTTTTTGCTCAAAGTAAAGAACCCCCCGATTGACGTAAGCCTCAGCAAAATTACGATTAAGTTCAATAGCTTTGTCGTAGTCAGCTAAAGCTAAATCGTATTTCTGCTGGTTATGGTAAAGAACCCCCCGATTGTAGTAAGTCCCAGCAAGATTACGATTAATTTCAATAGCTTTGCTGTAGTCAGAGAGGGCTAAATCGTATTTTTCTTGGAGACGGTAAAGAACCCCCCGATTGACGTAAGCCTCAGCTAAATTAGGATTAATGTCAATAGCTTTGCTGTAGTCAGAGAGGGCTAAATCGTATTTCTGCAAGTCATAGTAAATATTCCCCCGATTGTAGTAAGCCTCAGCATAATTAGGATTAAGTTCAATGGCTTTGTTGATGTCAGAGAGGGCTAATTCGTATTTCTGCAAGTCATAGTAAATATTCCCCCGATTGTAGTAAGCCTCAGCATAATTAGGATTAAGTTCAATGGCTTTGTTGATGTCAGAGAGGGCTAATTCGTATTTCTGCTGGTTATAGTAAACACCCCCCCGATTGCTGTAAAGTATAGCAAAATTAGGATTAATTTCAATGGCTTTGTCGTAGTCAGCTAAAGCTAAATCGTATTTCTGCAAGTCATAGTAAAGATTCCCACGATTGTTATAAGCATTAGCATGATTAGGATTAAGTTCAATAGCTTTGTTGTAGTCATCTAATGCTAATTCGTATTTTTGTTGGCGACGGTAAAGAATCCCTCGATTGACATACCAAGCAGCACGGGGAGCGAGATCAATTGCCTGAGTAATCGCCGCTAATCCCTCATCATAGCGTTTTAATTCACTTAATACTGCCCATTTCTCATTATAGTAATTGGGGTTATTGGGAACCAGAGAAATCGCCTGATTAATCACCGTTAATGCTTGCTCATAATTTTCTCTGGCTTCTCTTTCTGTACCTGCAATTTTTGAGAAGTCACCTAAAAAGCGATAAACTACACTTTGCCGTTGTAAAATACTACTGTGAAACTTCTTTAAATTTTCCCGTTTAGGTAAGGTATTAATCGCTTGTTGCAAAGCTTCTATAGCTGGTTGATGTTCGCGTAATTCAAATAACGCTAATCCCTTACCATACCAGGCTAAATAGACATTATCGGGGTCATTTTGCTTAATCGCTTCATCAAAGGCTTTAATTGCTTCCTGATCCCTTGCTAACCGCCATAATTGTCCCCCCCTTTGTATCCAAATATCCGCCTTCGCATTGGTATTAGGGACAATAACACCAGTAATCGCTTGAATAATTTCTTGTTGTTGTTGCGGACTAACTTGGGGTTGAGC
>Ga0315900_10007103_pt1 | contig 14797 bp, 8 predicted proteins | sample LakEriMetagenome_FD_203521 | JGI IMG/M metagenome (GOLD analysis project Ga0315900, IMG submission 203521) | Freshwater fungal communities from buoy surface, Lake Erie, Ohio, United States - Buoy 12 MA114 | ecosystem: Environmental > Aquatic > Freshwater > Lake > Lake biofilm | place: USA: Lake...
TCTCGACGCGCGAGCGCACGCGGATCCAGACCGCGCTCGAGCGCGCGCGCACCGCGGCTGCGCAGCCGCCGTCCGCGCCGTCGCCGTGACGCATCACGGGACCCGCACGAGCGATCGTGCGAAGATGCGCGTCATCACGATGCCGCGGTCCGGCGGGAACTTCGCCATGCCCTCGGCCCGCAGCGCGACGGCCGGACCCGACGCGTACGCCTCGTAGTCCTCGCGCGAGGCGAAGTGGTAGCGGCTCTCGACATCGCCCGGAGCGTCTGGCTGCGAAGGATCCGGCTCGAACTCCACGAGCTCCGCATCGAGCGCGCCGGCCTTCACCACATCGGCGAGATGCCCGCCCGCAAGCCACGCGATGAACTCCGCCCGGACCTCGCGGTTCGTGAAGCGCGACCGCACCGCGTAGAGGAAGCGTGCGTCACTCGCCACGCGCGGGCTCCTTCGCTCGGGCCGCGTTGATCGCGTCGATCACCTGGCCGGGCGTGTAGTCGCTGGCATTGAGCACCACGCTGCCGTCGCGTCCGTAGACGAGAAGCAGGGGAATCGTGACCCGGTTCGACGCCTTCAGGAGCGCGTTGCCCGCCTCGTTGTTGCCGGTCAGGTCGACCTTGATCGCGGCCACATCGTCGGCGTTCAGTTCCTTCGAGACGCCCGGCTGGTTGAGGACGAGCGCCTCGAGCGTCTTGCAGTTCGCGCACCATTCGGCCGTGAAGTCGATGACGACGACCTTGCCGTCCTTCTGCGCGGCCGCAAGCCGCTCGGGCGTGTAGTAGGTCCAGTCGATCGGGCCCTTCGCGGTCTGCGAGAGCCCGATGAGCACGCTCACCGCGAGGATGAACGCGCCGATGCCGCCGAAGATCACGCGGTTGCCGGCCTTCTTCGTGATGGCGAAGGTGCGCCAGAGGAGCCAGCCGCCCGCGGAGGCTCCGAGCGCCGCGACGAGCCACCAGTAGAGATGGCTCGGCGGCTCGGGCGGCGTGACGAGGAGTCCCGCGGTGCCCGCGCCGATGAAGTAGGCCGCCGCCGCGAGGAGCAGGAGGCCCATCACCTGCTTGATGAGGTCGCTCGCCGGTCCGGTGCGCGGCATCTTCTCGACGAGCTTCGGGAAGGCCGAGAGGACGAGGTACGGGAGCGCCATGCCAGTGCCGACGGCGCCAAACACGATCAGGATCGTCGTGGGGCTCTGCGTCGTCGCCCACGCGACGGCCGTGCCCATGAGGGGCGCCGTGCAGGGAGTCGAGAGCACCGCGGTCATCACGCCGAAACCGAACGACCCGAGATACGAGTCGTGCTTGGCCTCGATCATGTAGATCCAGTCCGGCAGGCGCATCGAGAAGAAGCCCGCCATGCCGATCGCCATCACGCCGATCACGATGCCGACGCCGATCGTGAAGAGCGGCTCCTGGAACAGCTGGTTCGCGCTCGTGAAGCCCTGCACGGTCGCCATGAGGACGCCGAGCGCCATCCAGAACGCGATGACGCCGAGCGACATCACGAAGCCGAGGCTGAAGCACTTCGCGCGGCTGCCCTGCGCGGCCTGCGAAAGCCCGATGATCTTGAGCGGGATCACCGGCAGCACGCACGGCGTGAAGTTGAGGAGGAGGCCGCCCGCGGCCGCGATCAGGAGGAGCAGGAGGAAGCCTGCGCCGTTCGGATCGATCGAGAACTTCAGCGTGAAGAGGTTGAACTCAAGCAGTTCGCTCGGCTTGTCGCCGGAACGGATCTTTCCGTAGACGGCGGGATCGAACGACGCGAAGGCGGCGTCGGGTGCGCCGGCCGATGCGCCCGGCTCGATCGTGAAGCGCACGACGGCCTCGATCGACGCGGGCGGTTCGCAGCGCTCGTCGTCGCAGGCCTGGAATCGGATCTGGAAGGGGATCTCGACCGGTCCGGGCTTCGCGTCGGCCCTGATCGAGAGCGGCACGAACACGCTGAACGATCCCTCGTGGACCGCGTACTCCATCGGGCCGTCGCCGAGGTTCATCTCGACCGCGTGGAGCTTCGGCCACTGGGCGAACTCGAGGTTGAGGTCGACGCCCGCGATGTCGGCCGGCTTGCCGTCCGCCCCGTTCGCGATCGAAAGCACCGTCGGGATCGCGCCGTTGAAGGCGTTCATGCCCTCGAGCGCGGCGCCCTTCTGGGGCCACATGTGCCAGCCCGGGGCGAACTTGAGCTGGAGCGCGATGGGAAGGTCGCCGCCCGGCGCCACCCGCTCGGCCGACGGTACGGCGACGACCTCGAGGACCGAATCGGGGGCGTCCGCTGAGGCGGTCGGAGCCGGGGCGGGGAAACCGGGGATCTTCGGCTTGCCAGGCGCGAACTGCGCCATCGCGGCGGGGGTGAGGGCGAGCAGCAGCGAGAGCGCCGACAGCCACAGTCCAAGCCAAAGGCCTCTGGAGGGGCGAATCGTCGGAAAGGCTGCCGCGCACTCGGTGATTCTCATGGCGCACATCCTACGGGCGCGGAACGGTTCCGTTGCCGACAGCGGGTGCCGCGGCGCCGCCTCTGGCGGGCGCAAACGGCTTTTCGGTCGTGCCCGTCCCGTCGCGGCGGTCTGTTCCCGGCCGTCAAGACGGGCAGGCCTCGTCGTTCAAGGCGCTTTGCCTCGGACGCCGATGAACGGTGCGAGGCGGAGCGTGCTGCGGCGGAGCCGGCACGGTCGCCTTCGGGTGCCGCGGACTGCGGCTCCCGTGCCCGAATCTCCGCGGAAGGAATCCGCACAAGGACATCATGGGTACCGAGGCACTCAACCAATCCGAAGTCGACGCGCTGATGAGCGCGACCGAGTCAGGGGAGGCCGCGCCGGACTCGATTCCGACGCAGATCTTCTCGCGGGCCCGTCGCGACAGCGATCAGATCGACATCCAGCCCTACGACTTCAAGCGTCCCGAGCGCATCTCGAAGGACCAGATGCGTGCGCTCGAGATGCTGCACGAGACCTTCGCGCGAAACTTCGGCGCGTCGCTGTCCGGCTTCCTCCGCACCATCGTCGAGGTGAAGGTCGTCGAGGCCGCGCAGATGACCTACTCGGAGTTCATCTCGAGCCTTCCGAATCCGACCAGCTTCAACCTCGTCCGCTGCCCGCCGCTCGAGGGCCAGATCTGCCTCGAGATCTCGCCGCTCGTCAACTACCCGATCATCGACCGTCTGCTCGGCGGCTCGAACAAGGAGCTCTTCATCCCGCAGCGCCCGATGACCATGATCGAGACGCGCCTGATCCAGAAGATCCTCCAGCGCGCGACGGTCGGCCTCCAGGAGGCGTGGGCCGGCATCCGCAAGATCGAGTTTGCGCTCGGCGAGATGGAGTCGAACCCGCAGCTCGTCCAGATCGTGCCTCCCAACGAAGTCGTGGTCGTGATCGGCTTCGAGGTCAAGCTGACGAGCCGCACCGGCCCGATGAGCCTCTGCATTCCGTACAACGTGATCGAGCCGCTCATCGAAGACCTCTCTGCCCAGAGCTGGTTCGTGACCGGCAAGAGCAAGACCGGCGCCGACACCGCCGACCGCATCGCCGGCGGACTCTCCGGCGCGTCGGTTGAACTCGAAGCCACGCTCGCGACCACGACCATCTCGCTCGCCGAGCTCAAGTCTCTCGAGGTCGGCGACATGATCGTCACGCATCGCCCCGCGACCTCGCCCGCCATCCTCGGGGTGGAGGGGCGTCCGAAGTTCTTTGCCGAGATCGGACAGTACCGAGGGGGACGGGCCTTGAAGATCCAGCGCCCCGTCAAGCCGCATGAGCGCATCGATCTCAGCGGTACTGGCGTACATTGATCGCGAACGGTTGCGATTCTGCATCGATCTGCCGCGAAGGACGGGCCTTCATACCGTCGGCGGTGCTCCGGGCGACTCGCGATGGTTCTGGCTTGACGCAAGTCTCTGAAGCAGAAGATGTTTGACTCTGGGTGGTAGGGTCGATATCTTCCCTTCTTCCCCAAGCGCATTCGTGACGCGAGGGGTTTGTTGGTGGTCTGCAACCGAGAGGTTGGGCCTGCAACGGCAATGCTGCGGCAGCGCGCGAGTGCGAGCTGGTGTCAAGGTTGTCGGCGCACGCACAATCCGATTGAGGTGTGTCAGTTATGTCACAGTCCTTCGATCAATCGATTGGCAAGACCGTTCGGGTCGGGCTCGACCGATGAGGCCGTTTGGGTCTCATCTTCGTTCCGCCCCGAACGCGGTGCAGGCGATCGTTCGCCCGTCTTGGCTTCGCAGCCATGAGGTCGGCAATCGTTCGGCGCCGTGTGAGTGTGTTACGGCAGGGCGTGGTTCGATCTCGATGCTGGGTTCAATGCTGGAGGCGCCTCTGATCCACTGAGGCGCGTCAGTCCCCGCAACTTGGCGGAGCCTTGGGCATCCGCAGAGGAGCGAACCTCGTCCAGCCACGGGTACTGCGGGTACCCGTGGCTGTGTGCTTGGTGTGTGCGTGTGTACTGATTCCCTTTGAGTCTGCTCTCCATCTTCGATCTATCTCCCGCGCGGCCGGTTGTCTCCGGCCGCAACATCCAAACTGCCGCGCAGGTCGCGGCGACAACTCAACCAAGGCCATCGCGGCCGAGCGCCGCGCAGAACCTTGGACAACTTTGCAAGGGGCCCGTCATGACTTCTGAAACTCTTCGTCTCCTCGACTCCATCGCCCGCGATCGCAACATCGATCGCGAGCATCTCATCCGCGATCTTGAGATGGCGATGGTCAGCGCTGCGCGCAAGCACTTCGATTCGCTCGACACCGAGGAGTTCGGCTGCGAGATGGACCGCCTGAGCGGCGCGCTCACGATCTGGCGCAACCTCCCCGATGGCGGCCGCGAGCTCATCCCGATCGAGAAGCTCGGCCGCATTCCCGCGCAGACCGCGAAGCAGGTCATGATCCAGAAGTTCCGCGAGGACGAGCGCAACGCCCTCATGGAGGAGTTCGCGAAGCGCCAGGGCGAGATCGTCACCGGCACCGTCATTCGGCAGGAAGGTCCCGCGCTCATCGTGCAGGTCGACCGCGCCGAGGCGTTCATGCCGAAGTCGGAGCAGATCCCTGGCGAGATGTTCAAGCCCGGCGACCGCATCCGCTGCCTCGTCCACGAGGTCCGCGACGCGGGCAGCCAGGTCAAGATCATCCTCTCCCGCGCGAAGGCCGACTTCATCCGCCGCCTCTTCGAGGCGGAAGTCCCCGAGGTGGCCGAGCGCGTCATCGAGATCAAGGCGCTCGCCCGCGAGCCCGGCCAGCGCTGCAAGGTCGCGGTCGCGAGCGTCGACTCGAAGGTCGATGCGAAGGGCGCGTGCATCGGCGTGCGCGGAAGCCGCATCCGGAACATCGTCGACGAGGTCAACGGTGAGAAGATCGACATCGTGCTGTGGAACGAGTCGAGCCAGGTGCTCATCTCGAACGCCGTGCGCCCCGCCGCCGTCGAGGAAGTCAGCCTCTGCTTCGAGCTCGGCCGCGCCACCATCATCGTGCGCGAAGACCAGCTCTCGCTCGCCATCGGCAAGCGCGGCCAGAATGTCCGCCTCGCCGCGAAGCTGACCGGATGGGACATCGACATCCTCACGCCGCCTGAATTCGCGAAGGGCCTCGAGGTCCTCGGCGAGACGCTGCGTCCGATCGCCGGCGTGACCGACGAGCTGCTCGACAAGATCGGCGCGCTCGGCATGATCAGCGTCTTCGATGTCGAGGAACTCGGCACGCAGATGCTGGTGGAGGAGCTCGGCCTCAGCGAGGAACTCGCGGACGAGATCTGCACCGCGGCGTCTGCGCGCGCGCGCATCGTCGAGGAAGAGCGCGCGGTCGAGGCCGCCAAGGCTGCGGAGCGCGCGGCCGAAGAGGCTGCCGCGACCGACGCGATCCTCGGTGGCGAGCCCGCGAGCGGCGCGGTCACGCCCGACGCGGACGCGGAGAGCGCTGCGGATTCGATTCTTGGATTTGGCCGCTCAGGTCGGGTCAACGACTGAGCGGAGCGTGTGGTTGCCTGCCCGCGCGCGGCCGGACGCGCGGGCATGGGGGATTGGATCCGGAGGGGAATGGATGGATCGGTTGTGTGGCTCGGACTGCCCGATGGTCGGGTGAGCCGGGTGAAGTGATCAGGAGGAACGCTTGTCGAAGAAGCCCGCGTCGCTGAAGGTGCATCAACTCGCCAAGGAACTCAATGTGAGTTCCAAGGACATCGTTGCATGGTGTCAGAAGGAGGAAATCCCTGACATCGTGAATCACCTCTCGAATGTCAAGATCGGACTGGCGGAGACGCTCCGTGCCCAGTTCAAGGACGCGGCGCCGTCGGCGGACGCTTCCTCGGCATCCGACTCCGCGTCGGAAGCCTCTTCGGATGCTTCCGCCTCGGAAGCCGATGCTTCGGCGGCAACCACCACCACCACGAAGAAGAAGAGCACGAAGAAGTCGACGGCCTCCGCCGCGGACAGCGGCACGGGCGGTTCGGATGGATCCGCGACCGCGGTCGCCGTTCCCGCAGAGTCGGGCGACGAAGCCGAGGCCCCGCCGACGCGCGCGGTGGCGAAGCGTGCGACCAAGAAGGCTGCACCCGCTCCCACGACCGAACCTGAGGCAGCGCCCCAGGCCGCATCGCCCGCACCGGTGGCATCCGCCCCAACCATCGGCACCACCGTCGAGACGAAGGTGGTTCCGGTCGAGGCCGCCGCCGCAGCGCCCGCAGCTGCCGCGCCCGCCTCTGAGTCGACGCCGGCGCCGGCGCCGGCGCCCGTTGCGTCCGCTCCAGTGCCCGCCGCGGCACCCGCAGCACCCACGCGCCCGACGCTCCGCATGCCCGCGGGCCTCACCGCGCGGCCGACCGCGCGCCCGGACGCCGCGACGCCCGCTGCGCCGACCAAGCCGCCAGAGCCGCCCACGGTTCCCGCGCGCCGCGTGATCACCGCGCCGCCGCCGCCGCCTGCATCGCTCGGCGATGCCGCCGGCGCGTCGCCCGTGATGAATGTGCCGAAGCGCCCGACCAACATCGGACCGGTCGGACCGCAGCTCGGTTCGCTCCAGAAGACGAAGTTGAGCGGGCCGCAGGTCGTGCGCGTCGAACAGGCCGACAACCTGCCCGCGCCGCCGCCGATGCGTCGGCCGGGCACTGCAGGTGGGCCGGGAGGCGTGGGCGGTGCCCGCGGCGGCCGAACCGGCACCGGCACAGGTCGCCCCGAAGTCCGTGGTCGCGGCGGCATTGGATCGTCGCGTTCCGGCCGCGCCGGAGACAGCGCGCGCCAGCAGTACGGCTCTCAGGATCTCCGCGAGCGGCAGAGCCGGCTCGACAGCGCCAAGGGGTTCATGTCGTCGCACCGGTCCTCGGGCATGCGGCAGTCCGGGCAAGGCGGCTTCGGCGGTTCGCGCGCCGAGCGCAAGCCGGGCGAGGTCCAGCAGGTGCATGTCGCCGAGCCGCTGACGATCAAGGAACTGTCGGCTGCGACGGGCATCAAGACGAGCGACATCATCAAGAAGCTGTTCCTCGGCGGCACCATGGCCACGCTGAACAGCTCGATCGATCGCGAGAAGGCGATCGAGATCATGATGGACTTCGAGATCGACCTCATCGTCGAGGAGGCCAAGTCGGCCGCCGAGATCATCGAGGAGCGGTTCAAGGACCGCGAGCGCGTCGACGAGCGTCGCCGTGCGCCGATCGTCACGATCCTCGGCCATGTCGACCACGGCAAGACGAGCCTGCTCGACCGGATCCGCAGCACCAACATCGCCGCGGGCGAGGCCGGCGGCATCACCCAGTCGACGCGCGCGTTCAGCGTGCCGGTCAAGGCCGGCGCGGTCGATCGCGTCGTCACCTTCATCGATACGCCGGGTCACGAGGCATTCACCTCGATGCGTGCGCGTGGCGCGAAGGTCACCGACATCGTGGTTCTCGTCGTCTCCGCGGTCGACGGCGTCATGCCGCAGACGGTCGAGTCGATCAACCACGCGAAGGCGGCCGGAGTCCCGATCGTCGTCGCGATGAACAAGATCGACCGTCCCGATGCGACCGAGGCGACCATCCGCCGCGTGCTCGGCCAGCTTGCCGAGCACGAGCTGAACCCGGTCGAGTGGGGCGGCACCACCGAAGTCATCAAGACGAGCGCCACCCGTGGCGACGGCATCCAGGAACTCCTCGAGATGCTCGACTACCAGGCCGAGCTCCTCGAGCTCAAGGCAGACTTCGGCGGCATGGCGCGAGGCACGGTCCTCGAGGCCTCCATCGAGGAAGGCCGCGGTCCCGTCGCACGCGTCATGGTGCAGGAAGGCCGCCTGAAGAAGGGCGACTTCATCGTGATCGGCCGCGGCTACGGCCGCGTGCGCGACATCATCAACGACAAGGGCGAGCGCATCACCGAGGCGTTCCCGTCGACTCCGGTGGCGATCTCCGGCATCGACGAGCTTCCCGATGCGGGCGACAAGGCCTTCGTGGTCGAGTCGATCCGCGCCGCGGAAGAGGCTGCCGAGGAGCGTCGTCGCATCGACCGCGAGCGCGAGCTCGCGGCGCCGAAGATCACCCTCGACAACATCTTCAAGCACCTCGAGAAGCAGGGCCGCAAGGAACTCGCGCTCGTCGTCAAGGGCGATGTGCAGGGCTCGGTCGAGGCGCTCAAGGGCATGCTCGCGAAGCTCCCGACCGAAGAGGTCGTGGTGTCGGTCAAGAGCGCGTCCGCCGGCGGCATCAACGAGAGCGATGTCTCGCTCGCAGAGGCGACGAAGGCGATCATCGTCGGCTTCAATGTCACCTCGAGCGGCAAGGCGCGTCAGCTCGCCGAGTCGAAGGGCATCGAGATCCGTCTCTACGAAGTCATCTACGACCTCATCGACGATGTCACCAAGGCTGCCCGCGGTCTCCTGGCTCCCGAGCTCAAGCTCGAGGTGCTCGGTCACGCCGAGGTCCGTCAGGTGTTCAAGATCTCGAAGGTCGGCGCGATCGCCGGTTGCTATGTCACCGACGGCGTGGTGGAGCGCAATGCGCAGATCCGCGTCACGCGCGACGGCATCGTCGTCGAGAAGGACCGCCGGCTCGAGCAGCTCAAGCGGTTCAAGGACGATGCGAAGGAAGTGCGCGCGGGCAACGAGTGCGGCATGAAGATCGTCGGCTACGACGACATCAAGGTCGGCGATGTGCTCGAGTGCTACAAGACGGTCACCGTGCAGAGGACCTGACCGGCGCGTCGGAGCGTTCGGTTGCCATTCGCGTTCGAGTCATCGATGAGAGTCAACGAAGGAGTCCCGGGTCCAATGCACCGCGACGAGCCAGAGAAGAAGCTCCCCAAGCCGCGACGGTCCAAGCCGCGCAGCTCGGGGCCGCTCGGGCCCGAGCGGGCGCCATCGGATCGCCCGGCGCAGATCGCGGGGGAGATCCGTCGCGCGCTGCAGTCGGAACTCTCGCGCGGCCTCAACGATCCGCGCGTGCAGGGCATGGTCTCCATCACGGAAGTCGTGCTCTCGCCCGACTTCTCGGTCGCGAGGGTTCGGGTTTCGGTGCTTCCCGAGGATCGTTCTCCGCTCACGCTCTCGGGGCTCCGCGCCGGTGCGGGCTTCCTGCGTCGGCGGGTGATGGATGAGACGCGCATTTCGCGCGTTCCGCGCATCGAGTTCGAACTCGACGACCGGATGAAGCGTCAGGCAGCGCTCGATGCAGCGATCCGCAGCCCCGGCGTCTCCGACGACGCGGCGGCGGAGCAGGCGCCGCCTCCGGAAGCCTCGCCGCGTCGGCGGGGCGGAGCGGATGGGAAGCGAGCGGGTGAAGAGGAATCAGGAGATCCCACGCGATGAAGGTTGAGCCCGTTCGCGGTCCAAAGTTCGCCTCGGTCGTGCGCAAGTACGGAAGTTCGCCGCTTCCCGCCACGCCGGTGCTCGCCGGGCATGATCCTGCCGATCCGCTTGCGATCCTCCTCACGAACTACCTGCTGTGGGAGAGCAGCCTGGCGCTTGCAGTGGAGGCGCTCGAGCGGCTCTCGCGCGTGGTCGTCGATGCCAACGAGCTGCGCGTCATGCTCGAGGGTGAAGTGACCGAGGCGATCGGAACCAAGTACCCGTTCGTCGAGGAGCGATCCCGCCGCCTGCGGGCCACGCTCAACGACATCTTCCGCCGGCAGCACCGCACCTCGCTCGACCATCTGCGCAACGCCTCGCGCAAGGACCAGCGCGCGTACATCGAGGGACTGGCCGACATCCCGCCGTTCGTGGCCGGTCGCACGCTGTCGGTTGCGTTTGAACTGCCCGCGCCATGCGTCGACGATACGACGGTGGAGCTTCTCCATCAGCAGGGCGTCGTCGAGCCGACCGCGAGCACGCTCGAGGTGAGCCAGTGGATCGCGAAGAATCACCGGCTCGAGGAACTCGGCAAGGTGAATGCCGCGATGGCCGCGCTCAACGCCGAGGGTTGGACCGCCGCGGTGAAGAATCCGGTCAAGATCCGCGGGGCGTATCTCGCGCGCCATGCGCAGTTCCGCGCAGCCGAGCATGCCGAACGCCAGAAGGTGGAGGACGAGAAGCGCGAGAAGGCGCTCGCGATCGAGCGCGCCGCAGAGCAGAAGCGCCTCGCCGAGATCGCCCGCGAGGAAGAGCGCATCCGTCAGAAGCGAGAGGCCGAGGAGGCGAAGATCCGGGCGCGCGCCGAGCGCGAGGCTGCACGCATCGCCGCGGTCGCCGCTCGGGAGAAGGCACGGACCGAGCGGGAGGCCGAGCGGTTGCGCCGCGAGGCCGAGCGCGCGCGCCAGGACGAAATCAAGCGCCGGGCCGCCGAGCGTGAGGCCGAACGACGCGCGAAGGATGAAGCGCGTCGCAAGGCGCGTGCGATCATCGTGGCGCGCAAGGCGGCGGAGAAGGCCCGCCTGCTTCAGGCGCGGAAGCTCGCGCTGGCGAAGAAGCAGGCGATGCAGCGAAAGCTCGCGCTTGCGAAGAAGGCTGCTGCGGCGAAGCGTGAGGAGCTGAAGAAGAAGATCATGCTCGCGAAGCGGGCTGCGATCGCCCGTCGGAAGGAACTCGCCCGCAAGGTGGCGGCCAAGAAGAAGCTGTCGCTTGCGAAGAAGCCCAAGGCGCGGCAGGCCTCGTCGCCGAAGAAGGCGACGCTCGCGAAGAAGTCGCGCGTCCAGAAGTCGCGTGCAGCGGGGCGCAAGCCCGCTGCGCGGACCAAGCCGAGCAAGCGCCGACGGTAGTTTTTCGATTCGATCGGGCTCGTGCGCGACCGGATGGCTGTCGATTCGGAGTGCTTGCAGGCAAGGATCTCGAACATGCATCGATTGGCGCAGCGGATGGCGCGACGCACGGCAAGGTCGATCTCGAGCGGTGCCGTGTGGATGGCGCCCGTTGTGCTCGGATTCGCACTGGGCTGCAGCAGCGCACCGAGCGGTCGACCCGCGACGGGCGCAAGGTCGGGCGTGCCGGCGGCACCGTCCTCCACTTCGGCTTCGGCGTCCGCCGCCGAGACTCCCGCGCCCGTCGCCTTCCCATCGCTGATGCTCGGGACCTTCGGCTCGTTCCCGGATCTCGCCTCCATCGACCGTCCGTCCGGCGGCGACGGTCAGGCGGCGATCGAGGACCTCCGTCGGCCACTGCCGGTCGTCCAAGCGCTTCCTCCGCTCACCGACGATGTCTCGCGCCTGCTCGGCCGCGCGGCGGAGGCGCTTGCGCGCAACGACCTCGAGTCTGCCGAAGTCGCGGCGAGCGATGCGGCGGAGATCGCCCCCGAGCGGCCAGAGCCTGTGGAGGTGCAGTTCCTCGTCGCGCTTGGAAGCGGTCGCCCGTCGGAAGTGCGGAAGGCGATCGCGCGGCTCGCGGAACTTGATCCTCGGAATGCGATCCCGGTCGCGTTCGCGGGCCTCGAGAGTGTCCAGAACGGGGACGACAAGGGTGCGCTCGCATCGCTTGCCTGGTTCGTCGGTCGTGATTCGCTCCCGCGTCGGGGTGTCGCCGTGCCATTGCCGACGGCGGCGGCGGAACTCGAGGAGCAGTGCGCGTTGGCGGCGCTCCGGCTCGGCCACGCCCGTGCGGCGCTGGTAGCGCTGGACGCTGCCGCCGCGTCGGTGCCGTTCGACCGGGCGGCGGAGTGTCGCCTTCTGTTGCTCCGGGCGGACGCCCTGCGTGCGGCGGGGGAAGCAGACGCTGCGGTCGACGCGCTCGAGCGCATCGTTGCGCTCGCTGAGGCGGAGCGATCGGAGCGCGCCGATGGGGAAGGTTCGGTGCTCGTGAGGGCTGCGGCGATGCTCGCGGCGATTCGTCTCGACGCGCTGCGATGCGTCGCCGGTCAGCCGGACGACGCGCTCGACGCTGCGGTCGCTGCATTCGTTCGCAACCCTTCCGATGCCGTCGCGCTGCTCCGCATGGAGCGCTTGTCTCCGCTCGCGACGAAGGAAGTTCGGCAGCGGTTGGCGCGACGGGTGTCCGCGTCGGGCGGCGGCGAGGGCGTCCTTCCATTGCGGATGGAAGTGGTGCAGGCCATGCTCGCCGATGGCGGCGACACGGGCGCGCTCGTGAAGGCGGTGGTCGCGGACGCGACCGATCGGGCGGCGTTGCGGATCGCGTTCCGACTGCTTGCTGGCCGCGGTCTCGAGCGGACCATCGGCTGCGTGATCGAGGCGTCCATCGCGCAGCCCAACGAGATCGATTCGCTGACCCGCGCGCTCCTCGGGTGCGGGGCCGAGGTCGAGGCGCTCCTGGCAACCTTGGGCGATGCCCGGCATGGCGCGGCGGGCGACGCGATCCGGAGCAGGATCTACGGGCAGTACGGGTTCCCCGAAGACGCGTTCGCGATTGCCGACGCCGCGCGCGCGCGCGACCGGGCCTCCATGGTGGCGTTGGCAGCGTGCGCGTTCGCGTCGGCCGAGCTTGAGGACGAGACCCTGCTTGCGGAGGTCGATGACGACGCCTTGGCGGCGGGAAACGCGATCGCTCGGACGCTTGCCGCTGCGGCGCTCCGCGTCGGCGACTTCGCAAGAGCTGGTGAGCGAGCGGCGCGGGCGCTCTTGGTGAATCCAGGCGATGCGCGGGCGCGGTTGATCGCGGCCATCGCGCTCGTCGAGGCAGGGGGAGCGCGCGAGCAGGCGGTGAGTCAGCTCCAGGAGCTCGCGGTCGGCTCCGATTCGGTCGCGGCCGACGCGTTCGCGTTGCTCGCTGACCTCGACCGCGCCGGGAACCCGGTGTCGGGCGGAGCTTCAGGTTCGGCAGATGGCGATGGCGGACCCGCGGACGATGGGGATCGGGCGAGGAGCAGCGGGCTGGCGGTACCGCGCGACGCGGCTCAGGTGCTTGCGGCCGCGGCGGGCGATCTCGATCGCATCCGTCACCCGCTCGCACTCGAGTGCCTGGCGCTCGCCGAGGAGCTCGATCCGGCGATGGATGCCGGACGCAGGATCGTCGTACGCGCAAGCCGTCCCGATGCGTCGCGCGCGTTGGCGAGCTGGGCGCGATCGACGCTTGAGGAAGCGCCTGCGCTCCCGTCGCGCCGACGGATCGCCGCCGCGCTCGAGGAGCCACGCGCTTCCGACGCGATTCCTGCCGCGCCCCTTCATGCGCGGTTCGATGCACTCCAGCTGGCAAGCGAAGGCGTGCAGGCGCGGAATCGCGTGGAGCGCAGCGTGCTCCGTCCGCGCACGCCTTCGGCAGTCGCGGCGCAAGCCGACGCATTGCTCAAGGCCGGGCAGATCGGGGAGGCCGTGCGCCTCCTCGAAGCACTCGGCGCTTCGACCTCGGGACCCATGCCTGCGGGTGCCGCTCGTCGGATTCTGGGCGTTGCATCCGAGTTGTCCTCAGTGGATCCCGAGTTCGCGCCGATCATGCAGCGAGTGGCGGTGCAGGTGGTGGCAAGGCTTGCTGCGGTCGGTCCGGAGGAGATGACGGGGGCGATGAAGCTCGCGGTTGTCGCGCGGGTCGCCCCGCGGGAGATCGACACGCTTGCGACCGCGCTGGCTCGCGCCTGTCGGTCCAATCTGATCGATGCGCGCGCGCGGTTCTCGCGCATGTTCGAGAACCTGCTCTCGACCGACGACGACCCGTACCCGGTTGCTCGGCTCGCAGATGCGCTCGCACGGGAGGAGCGGCTGGAGCCCGCGTTGCGTGGCTTCCTTTGCAACGCCGCAGTCGCGCTGCAGGCGGCGTCAGGTGGACCCGCCTCGCAGTCCATCGAACTGGTCACGCTGCTGTCGGAGCAGGGGGCTGCGCCCTTCTCCCGATCGGGCGAAGAAGCGACGACGCTCGGAGCGTCGCTGCTGCGGGCGGCGAGCGCGTACTCGCTCGTCGGCGATGCGCAGGGGAGCGATGAGATCCTGCGTGCGGCGATCGCGATCGATCCGGAACTCGCGTCCGCACTCAACAATCTCGCGTTCTCGCGGATCGAGTCAGGCCGCATTGACCAGGATACGGCTGCGATGGCGGAGCGGGCTGCACGATTGGCACCCGACGATCCCGCGGTGCTCGATACCCTCGGCGTCTTGCGCTATCACCAGGGGCGATTCCGCGACGATGCATCGGGACCCGGCGCGATCACGCTGTTCAGGCAGGCGCTTCGGGTGGACCCGGACGATCCCTCGCTCGCGACGCTCGACCATCTTGGCGATGCGTTGTGGAGGGACGGCGACCAAGCGGGCGCGATCAGATGCTGGCAGCAAGTGGCCCAGGTCGCGAAGCTGCGATACCCCCCCGATGCGATGGCGCGGAGTCTGCGCGAGTTCCAGCGGCGCGAGTTCGGCATCGAGTTGGTCTCGCCGGTCGAGTTCGTCCAGAAGCAGTACGGGCGGATCGTCGACCGCGCCGAACAGAAGCTGCAGGAGGTCGCCCGAGGGGTGACGCCTTCCGTTCCGGAGTGCCTCGGCGTTCCGTGATCGGCCG